>Ga0307515_10018024_pt1 | contig 12816 bp, 12 predicted proteins | sample 17_EM_MG_FD_194513 | JGI IMG/M metagenome (GOLD analysis project Ga0307515, IMG submission 194513) | Populus trichocarpa ectomycorrhiza microbial communities from riparian zone in the Pacific Northwest, United States - 17_EM | ecosystem: Host-associated > Plants > Roots > Unclassified | place... | reverse complement strand
AACCGCTACGCCAGGTCTTACCGACTTTGAATCGATCACACAGGAGACTCTTACAGACCACCTATTCACAGCAGGATGTCCTCCGCTAGATCTACTTGTCCGCACTAGTGGTGTGAGCAGGCTCAGCGACTTCATGCTGTGGCAATGCCATAAAAATACGGAGATTGTGTTTATAGACTGTCTTTGGCCGCAGTTTGATATCTGGAAGTTCCTACCGATATTGGTAGATTGGGGGGTGAAGAGAAAGAGGATGGAGAAGATGGGGCTTGTGGAAGTGAGGCGGGAGGGTGCTAGGAAGGATGCTGAGTTGAATAGCGACCGACAGAGGGAGTTGGAAGAGAGGAGAAGGGCAAGGGTTAGCACATTTTAGAGCTATTGGGTACATCATAGACGCAAATTTTAGTATTTTGTCGTGGGTGTTACTTTTAATAGATTCTTTGCTTTGGTTGTTTGGGGTACTGATTTATATCATGTTGTTTGGTGGCCAATGTTAAATGGTCAATAGATACTAAGTATATCGTATACCTGATCTCGTAAACCAGCCCCTTCCTAAGGAGCGGAACGAGCGTCAAAGTCTGGGTACGAGATCATCGTATACCTGAACTTTAGACAGCTTTACGCTCGAGGAATAATCTGCAGTTGATTTGCGTCTGGCTTTCGCGTAAGTCATTAGGTGTCACCCGAAGTTCCTAACCTATTCAACCGATGCGATCAACCTAAGCAACTCTGCTGCGAACCCCTAAGAAAGCCCGCTGCCCTGAAATATGGGCGTGGTGAATAATCTGCATAAGTCTAGCAAGCAGCAAACCAGATTTTGGGTGGCAATGAGCGTTACCGCGAATGCTGTTTCGACTAGCATTAATATTCTTGAGTCGCCGTACGGTGGGTGTTGTTTAGTGGCAGGATGTGCAGCGCAGTGGTGCATAGTGAATGTATCATCGGTCTCAAAAGCTCACGTCTCCCCGTTGAGTATCACCGGGCATCTCCTCCTCGTCCCCGAGCACCCTTCCATTCATCCCAATGCCAGGACCAGCACCCACAAACTCCTCTACCCATTTCACTGTCTTTGCAACCTTCCTCTCGGCCAAAATAGTCTCATCCCACTTTCTCCTCCACCTCCGTCGCTCCTCAGACCCTTCACATCTAACCCTATGCACCATCCACACGGCACTTCCGCCACTACTCCCCACTTTCCATGTGGTTCCAAATACCAGATCTTTCCACACTCCTAGTCTTAGGTTCTTGACAACAATCACATCCTGCACTCTCAGCTCCTTTACCACCGCCCTGAGTTCCATCTCATCGACACTCTTAGGGCGGGGTTCAAGCCAAGCGTCAATACGGAACGGGGCATGAGTTGGATCGCCCACAGTAAGAGTAATCACTTGCACCTTACGGCCAAACCTAGTGGTCACCATGCGCGGCTCCGAGATGGAAAGAACTGCGACGAGAGCGGTAATGCTGAGGGAGTTTGTTGGTGCTTTGGTTATGATGTGGGAACGTGGAAGGTCTTCGAGGTCGGTGAGCGTGACGAGAGGCGGTATCGGGGGGCGGTCGGGGTCTTGGGTGGGGTTTAGGAATGAGAGATCTTGGGTTGTGAGGAAAGTAGTGTCGCCGGCATCCTCGGAGTAGCCTGATAGGTCCAGGGTTTCGTCTGCACGGGATGGTTGAGAAGTGGAAAGAAAGTACGAGTGGTCGTCGATACTTTCCGCCGATGGCAGTGGTGTTGCATATTCTTGTGGCGTACCGGTGCTATATGAGTTTTGCGTAAAGCCGGTTTTGAGACGCTTTGAGGAGCGGTGGAGGACACGCCAATTAGGTCCGCTCGCGGAGGAGGACGAGGTGACCGAGGAGATGCGCGGAGGAGATGGTGGTGTGTCGATTAGAGTGCTCATGTCAATTCGGTCAAGCGACGGCGCACCGAGGAAGACTATCCTTTTCCCCATCCTCTTCTTGGGTATTTGTGATGAAGAGAAGGTGCTTAGTGCGAGTGGTGATGATGGGGTTTGGTAGGACGATGGCAGGTTGGGACTCAGGGTCTTAAGGATAGCGCCCGGGTCGTGCATCTGTCCGAGTTCCTAGACAGTTTTCCGGGTCATAGTGAAGCAACGTGTTGTCAGGATTAGCGGGGTGGGATAGTGTTTGTTGTTGTTAGCGGATGTTGGCGGAGGAAGAGGGGACGTGAATCAACTTAGCGTGGTTTCTGTCAAGGCGGGGATGAGCACGCATACAGGTACGTCGTAAATAGGGCTCCGGCATTGGAACGCAAAGGAAAGCAACTGCGACAGCAGCTGTCAGATGGATTTGACATGCGGCGGCCTTGAACCCTTGAGGAAAAAACACTTCTGACCCCGATAATTCTCGATTGCTTTGTTCTGTTATTTTACACATCAACAAGACGGCAGAGCAGCAGCAGGCAGAGTCCCATAGTTTAGCCTTGCTGGACTTCGTCCCTTTCCTTAGTCGGTTTCTGGTGCATGGTGCGATGATGATGCCCCTGCGGTGCTTGGTGGTTGCTATGGCAATGGCGGGGAGGTGTTGGTTGTGCTGGCAGGTAAACAATGCAAGTCCATAATTGCACCCCTCGACGCTGATAACCCCAAGTACTCCCCAATCCGAAATGATTATTTGATTCTCCCACCTGAACTTTTACGCCATCAGAGAGGGAGGGGTAATCCTTCTGTCACTTTCTTTCTTTGTTTCTTTACTGCCAGATTATACGCCAGGTTTGCTTTAATTCTCCCCCCCAACATTGCCGTTTCATCGATGCTGAGCTTCTGCTCCCTCTCTCAGCTCCACTATCTTTGCCCTACAGCTCGCCACCGTTGTTCTCTCCTCGCCTAGAGTGCATTGGCTAGCACCATGGCCACAAATGCCTCAGTAACACCGGCCGCACCTTCAAATCCGTATACGCAAGGACATAAACGCTCGAAAACTGCCATACTGAAGGCAATTGTGTCTCCCCACAAGGGCCACAAGAAATCTGCTTCGGTTTCGCAAGACGATGGCTCGAGTTCAAATCCTCTCAATAGCTACATGTTCAATCCCAATGTACCACCACAGCTACCACCGATCGACACATCGGCACCTCTTCTGCCTCCGTTGGACTTGGAACCGCCGTTAGCCCCATTCGCCCGGGAAGAAAGAAAGAAAAGGCTACACAAGAAATCATTGTCGTCTATATCGCTTTCATCTATAATGTCTAGAAGAGATGATTCTCCTCCTAGCGTGCCGAGTTCGCCTTCTCGGGGAAGTTTTGATATCTCTGGTGCTTTGCGAGATCTTATGAGCCAGAACCGCGGAAATGTCGATACACCCCCGAGCCCGCAGAAACCAAGTCACTCGAAAAAACCGTCCAAGAGCAAAAGTGCAATTGATATCAGTCTCTTACGGCGGGGACACGATAAGAAGGAAACGAAGCCATTCGTTAAGGATAACAAAGAGAACCGACAACCCTACCGTGAACCTCTTACTCCTCTTTCGCCCAGGAGCATACATGGTTTATTCACTCGGGATCCCGTTCACATGGATACCCGAGCAGAAGAACTGTTTGCACTGCCGAAAATCTATTCTGGAGCATCCCGACCTAGACTTACTCCGAATGGTTCCGATTCGTCTATAAATATCGTTACGCGGCCTCGAACCTCGATATCGTCTGAAGATAGGCCCAAAAGCTCCCGAAGACGTGAGACAGAGGAGCTCATGAAGAGGTACACACCAACAGAGTACACACCCGCAAGTCAGAAGAGCTTCTTTGGAAACCATGAGCCTGCACTTCTCAAACCTTCGGAGTGCGATAGTCGTCGCGATAGGTCTAAAAGCCGTGAACCAAAGGCACGTCCAAAGAGTGAATTCATTCCTTCATCGACATCCAATCAAACGGGATTCTCAATTGCTACACCTAGACAGAGCTACGAAAGCCGAAGGCCAGATGTGAGAAATCTTCCGGACCCGCCAAAGGAAGCAAAGGCTTCTCCTGCAGGATCATATTCCAGTAGCAAAAAAAGCAGCAAACGTGCTACTGCTGGGCTAGACTTAGCTGGGATAGATACTGCTTTCGAAGCACTGCTTGTAAGTGCTTAGTCATTGGTAATCACTCGTTGAAATTTGTGCTGACGATGATGGCGACAGGAGTCTCGTGGAGTTCCAGAAAACATGAAGAACAAAATGAGAGCACTGGATGTGAGAGTCAAACAGGAGTTTATACACAAGGAGAGGCAAATGGGGAAGCCCGAAAAGGAATGTTCAACACCGACACCCATAACATCTGGACTGGGAATTTTCGGAAAACGGCCGAAGACAGCAGGTGCGGGAACCGAAACCCGACAAAAGAAAGATAACGGTGTAGTGGATCCTCCCGGGAGCCCGAGTAAACGATCGAGACCCAGAAGCAGGACGTTCGGTTCCAGCAAAGATAAGGATGTTGTTACAGCTCCCAACTCCCCCACAAAACGACAGAAGAATGGTGAAGACAGATTCGTCAAGGGCAAGCTGCTGTTTCCGCCGCACTCTACGTCAGCAATCCCCGGTATTGGACCACCATCACCGGCCGCAGTCGCTACCCTCCAGCCTGAGGAATGGGTAAAGTGGCTCAAGGAAGCAGGGCGGAGAAAAAATTTCGGCCATGGATTATTCGCAGAGGATATCGAGATGCCTGAATATGAAAAACACATGCAGGATGTGGAGGTTGCGGTTATACATAAGCTTCGATTAGTACTTCGCAACGAAACACTTCGATGGGTCGAAGCGTTTACGAAGCTGGGGGGTATGGAAGCAATCTGGACTATGCTTGAGAGAGTGCTCGGTGTGGAATGGCGGGAAGAACATGAGGATAACATTCTGCATGAGCTTTTACTCTGTCTGAAAGGACTGTGCACAGCCTCGCTTGCTTTGCAGAAACTTGCTGAGATGGGATCCGTCATCTTCCCGCGGCTTCTCGACTCCCTCTTTGACGAGGAAAAGAAAGGCCCCTCGGAGTTCACCACTCGAGGGATAATTATTTCGCTCCTCTTCGTACATCTCCAAACGTCACCGGCTTCCCAACGCCCCTTACGAACTCGAAGAATCCTCTCCTACCTTGCCGATAAAAAGCTGGACCCGAAGAAGCGACCCTTAGATTTCATTGAGGCGGCACATGTCAACCGACCCTATCGGAGATGGTGCAAAGAGGTCGTCAACGTCACAAAAGAGGTGTTTTGGATCTTTCTTCACGGCTCAAACACAGTACCGGTTCTTCCTCCCGTTTCAACATCTCTTTCGTACGCGGAGCGCAACTTTCCCCAGGAGCGACCACCCGTCCCTGCAGCTGCCCACGTTGGCGGTGTCGAGTGGGAAGCGACTTCGTATCTTGCTGCCCACCTCGACCTCCTCAACGGTTGTGTCGCTTCATTGGCCACCAGGGAGGAGCGTAACGACCTCAGAACCGACCTCAAAAACTCGGGCTGGGAACGTGCAATGGGTGGTGCGCTACGTACATGCAAGGAGAAACTCCACACGGCTGTGCATGAGGGCCTCAAGACTTGGGTTCGTGCCGCTTCAGAGGATGAGTGGTACGTTGGCGATGTCAGGTTTGGGCCCAGGGTGCAACACAGCAGGCCGGCCAGCCCAGTCAAGCCCAAGAAGAAGAAAGAAGATGCTCCCCCGAGGCTGGAATTGGCGCTGGACCTTGGTGAGAGTCGCCATAGGGACAAGACCCCAGGGCTTTCCGCCGGGTGGGAATACTAATGATTCTTAACCTTTTTATGTCTTATGTTTATGAGTTTTTCCTTTTTATTCTCTTTTGTATTGGGGGCAAAGACGGTTTGATATCCGGTATTGATTGGCATCAGCATGACAAAGCAGCATCAGCATGTGTGGGGTTCTTTCAGTCTCTTTTGCGCGCGAGTGATTAGGGAGAGGATCGTTGTAAAGAATGGAGTTGTGATATGAAGATGAGTTGGACGTGTAGAGCACGGAGCCATAGCGGGGGGAGGTGGTGGTGGTGGTGGTATGTGTGTCTTTTTAGCCTGGGTGGGTTCTCTCTACTCTCCAGACTAAAATTTGTCTCGGGTCGCGTTCTTTCTGTGTCTCTCTTCACTTTTTCTATTATTCTGGACATCACAAGACGGAATGAATGGAATGAATTGGAATGGGAGAGATCGGGGTAAGGTTTTAGGTAGGCGGGCGTTTTGCTGTATATGATGATTGATGGTAACGAATAAAGTGTACTCATAAAGTTGGTACTCGTTTATACTACACATTACAACTACACTTGCAATTGGTCCTTTCCTTTTTTGGGGTACTCTTGCGTGAGTTATGAAATGATAGCGGAAGTGAGGATGCAATACAATGTGAATGGAGTTGGTGGGGTATATCCACCGTTGCATATATAGATCGTCAGCCTTTGTAAGGCTTATGAGCTTCAGCTGGGCTGATGGAAGTCATTTGGGAGTCAGCTAGATATGGACAATGGACAGCTGAGTGCATATGCATGCATACAAGACATATGCGGAGTACTGTATATGAGCATACAAGTTCCCACGTAGATACAATCAATCATCACATTCAACATCCACTCAAGATTCGAGCCGGGTAATGGATTGTGATTCATGACGACTTCCTGGAAAGTGGCAAACCCTTAGGGATATCCCCGGGGTTATCTTGGTCTCGAACGCTGCGAAGTCACCTCCAAGGCTAGGGGTATCTGCTATCTCCCCGCCACGGATCATGACGGGTGAGTGAGGGATGAGAAGGTAAATTGCCATGCACGGCTTAGAGTAACGGCATAGACACATTTACAGCAGCACACATTCTCCACCGTCAAACTACGTCTGGTGGCCTCTTCAGACCTAGTACCGAGTAAAGGCTATCTTTTATTGATAGGCAAGAAGAAAAAACGTTAGGGCCGAGCGAAGGAGCTAGACGCAAGGGAATCATTGCAAAACAGCCCATGTGCACCCTCTCGGCCGTTAAAAACACATCGGGTGGGCTTTTTCTCCCAAACCCCAGCTGGTCCCAGAGCCCAATGCCGAGTAAGGGCTATCTTTTCTTCTGTCCAGTGCCAAAAAAAAAGGTCGGTACCGAGTGAGAGCATGAGATGTAAGGGATCATCGTAACATGAATGCAATCTGCCAGCATCAGCACCTCGGACTATGACGGAAAGGAGGTGCGGGCCGCCACGCAAGGGCCTTAACACAAGGAAAAAAAAGTTAGTGTCGAGTGAGAGTTAGAGGCGTAGTGGATCATCGCCACAAGAGTGCAATGCGAAAACTTCTTTCTACCGTTCTTCTCCTTCTCCACCCGGCACTCCCGCAGCTCATTGAATTTGCCCGCCTGTACTGTCCTCATTGAGCAGGCGGTCAGTCGTCCGCAAAGCTCAAAGCTGAACGCGAGGTGCCGGGGGGTACGAAAAGAAAAGAAGGAATTCGGATGAGTGAGGATGAGTGTAACGAGCTGGTCAAGGTTCGTTACGACATTTCGAGCGTGACTGGGGTTTCCGCCATCGGCATGTCCAAGAGAAGAACAAACCCTCTCGGACTGTGACGCGTGACTTCTAGCTCGGCACAGCGCTCGAAAGGCAAGGATTGCAGTCCGGATGTGGCCAATCAGAAGCCACACGCCAAACACAAACGCGCGCCTACTTCACTGTCGCAAATGGCTGGAATTGTCCAACTGTCCAATGTAGTACAAAATCAATTAACCAATTATACAAAAGTCCGGGGAGCGAAACTCCGAACCGCAGAAAAAGCAACAAGCATGTGATCGATTCAATTCGCCCCTGGCAATTGCCGCCTAAACCCGAGATATGACGTACATGCAGAGCAAAAGCAAAAAAAACCCAGAACTTTCCAATACGCAAAACTCCAAAAAAATGGCCGGTACAATAGTACAATCCAATCCGCAATGCCCTACCAACCATAAGAGAAGAATCCGCGGACTTTTAATATGTACCGGAATCTTAGAAACGTCTGTACAAGAGGGAAATTTCTGCAAAACAATCGTTACTCCTGCTCTAGCCGAGAAAAAAGCTGCCGCTAAAATCACTGTTGTCCTGTCATGAATCTATCATGAATCCACAATGGTGTTTGAGAATCACTTCCCAAAGGCGTAGTATCCGTAGATGCCGGCCAACTCAGACTCAGCCATTCCAATCTTCCTGCTTCCCCACCATTTCCCCCCCATCTTCCATGGCCGACTGCCATCATCCTCCTTGATGGCTTTTACAAGACCCTCTCCGCCTGGAGTATTGCCAGGCCCGGATCGAACATACCAGCCTCGTCTATTGTCAGTGCGAACAGTCCAACCCAACCTGTTGCCAGATACCGAACGTTCCTTGAGACCATCAGTAACCTTCTCGCTGAGTTCCAAGACTTGAAGCGGGAAAGTCTCTCGGCGGAGGAGAGATTCATTGCTACTCGCCAAAATAATGTTGAGTGGCGTAACAGATGAAATTCCGTTCAAGTCAAGGTAGCGCAGGTTAGATTGATGAGGCCCGCTCTCACGTTGCTCTTGTTCATCTCCTTTGTCAAACAAGCAGTTGATATCAGCGAGAGAAAGGTCCGCATATCCTACAGAAAGTTCCTCTAGGAATGCCGATAGGCGCCGTAATTGAGGCATGTGCGACGAGTTAATCTTCGCACCGGAAAGGTTGAGGGAACGTAGGGTCTTGGGTAGGCATGGGAGCAGCTCATCCACATCTGCAGTGGATAGAAGACGGTATCTGCTGATATCGTAATGGAGGTTTAGGCAGACAAGGCTCTTCACAGCAGGATGGTTACTGAGGAAATCAACCACTGCTGGTCCTTGGAGTTTGTTGCACTTTGACAGCGAGAGATGAAGGAGTCTCGCGGTTCTTGGCAACGCATGAAGGGTACCGTCGGTGACTTGGGTGTGAGTCAAATCGAGATGGGTGATATGTTCAAGGCGTGGCAACAGAGAGGCATACACCGAAGGAGGGATGGTGGCGCATCCATGAAACCCAACTCTCTTGAGTCTCAACACGTCGGGCATGCGTGGATTGTTCGACGAAAGGACGCTCGTAATATCTTTCATAAAGCTGGGCGTAGTAGAGCCACAAAAATCAACCGCCTCAAGACGTGGCAAGTCGAAGAAAATCTTCTCCAAAACTTTTGCATCAATGTCCATGTCCATAGACTCAGACGCCAAAAACTCCCTGACCCTTGGAGTAAGGTTCAGGCAGTTGAGGAGCGTGGCAGAAGTAAGGTTTAGGATCTCCAGTTGCATTTTTCTCGTCCTTCCAAGCCCAATCGACGTGAACTGTGAAAAGTCCAACCGCCGCACAAGCTGTCCCAGTTCGGGATACTTGGTGATGTGAGCAAGGAACTTTGAGAAAATGGAGGAGTGGGGGAACGTGACACGGGCATACAGAGTCGAGAGAGTCATGTTGTAGAACGTCCTCGACACAAGGAGGCACGAAGCCAGATCTTTGTTGCGTGGGGCGTAGCCATTGGTGGGAGTATCGACGGCAAGGAGGGGAATGATTTGATCTGCAGAACCAATGTTAGAGAACACCCGGGACAATCAATCGAGGACGAATGTGCATACCAAAGATTTCTACGGGAAGCCGTTCAATTGCTGCCGCCACCCTGACATTCGAAGCCTGAGAACCGCCACTTGCCATGACGATAGAATGATGGTTTGGATTGGGGTGAAGTGGGAAAACAAAACGCTTGTTGAGAGTAGCTGGAGAGGGAGGTTCGATGGTTGGAGTTGAGAAGGTCTGTAGGATGCCAGACGTATCGTCTTCGTCGAGATAGTGTGTAAAGTGTTCGGGCATGATGGGGGTGGGTAAACAGAAGATTTAATAGTACTCGAGGAGAGGGATAATTGAGTTATGTTGGGGGCGGTGTGAGTAACTTTCAATGATTGGCAGTCAGATTATACAAGGGATGCTGTGCTGCGTGCTGCGAGGGGCGGAAGGGATGGAGTAGGGATGGGATGGAGGGGAGCGGGCTTGATGGTGATGGTGGTGGAAGATGCGAGGAATGACGACGGGATCAGACCTGCCGAGTGCGCTGCCATACCAAAGCCGTGCTAGATTGGCAAACCATGCATGAGATGGCGCCGCATGGCAGGACTGCTGCTCACTGCGCTGCACATTGTAGAGCAGTGTAGAGTGCCTCTACACCAGGAAAAAGAAAGCATATTTTGAAAATCCTGCCCACCGGCTAGAATGCCCAAAGTGATGAACTGTGACTAATAGAAACCTACGAACATCACACGTGCACCCTCACGGACACCAAGCTCTTCACCACCTCCAGCTGACTGACGACGATGCGAGAAAGGCTGCTGGCATCAGTGGTGACTGTTTGCGGTGGCGTTGCGTCATCAATCGCCCAACCATCTCGAGCGTGAGATGGCTGCAGAGGGCAGTCTACCCATCCCATCCCATCCGTGAGCTTCGAGCAGAGCGAGAATGAGAGGGAATAAGGTTTCTATGGGCCAACACGTATAGAGTTTAGCTCGAGCGCAGCATGGCAACCTGGGGGTGTCTCGCCCACTGCAGTCCCAAGGTTATGGGTTTGATTCGGACACGATTCCACGATCCGGCTCATTCATCCATATTGCCCCCTCACTATACTCCACGCGCTGTAACATGCACCTCAGCATCCTCAGCTGCCGGGGGCGAGATTTCGGGTCCGCCGACAGAAGTTCCTCCGCATGATCGCTGCTGCTCGCTGCGCTGCGCTGGGAGTGTCAGAGCTTGAGTGCGGGAGCCCCTTGCCTTGCCCTGTCTGCCCGCATAACGTGCCGATGCAAGCAGTCCGCATCTTGCAGCCAGCCATCCCATGAAGTCGCGGTGACACCCACCCGTCCACCGGTCGCTAGGGGACTTTCTTTTTCTGTGCGCTGCTGCTGATCGACTTCCGCCGTTACACACGATGTGGACCGAGTCCGGCTTCTTTTTTTGCTCGCTCCGTGGTGACATTTTCAGATCACCTTATCGCGAGGTCGCCGAATACAAGCCTTCTTCTCGATAGATAGGGATTTTGTCGCCGTATATATGCTAGATCAAATTCCCTCAAGACTCTTGAACATATAAAGATAGCAAGCCTCGCCCCGGTTATTTTGACTCGTGTTTCCCACTTTTTTCCAATGAGGCGAACTCGTCGCCGAAGACCCAGCACCATCTTCCCTTACGACAAAGCTCTCGAAACAGCACAATAGCTACGGCGCACGCCAGCCCCGACTTCACACCCCGTATTGATCACCCCCACCAACTACTGCTATGTACCAGCGCAACAATGGAGCCGAACTGCTGCGTTTACCGACCTTCCCTCTGAGAACTGGTGGTCGGCGCGCTGCGTTGCAACAGCCAGGCGCAATTTCTATGAGCTAATAGGTTCTACCAGCTTCGAAAGCAAGCCATCCAACCGATTTGTCAATGGGGTCTATTTCACGATGCTGTCAGGCGATAGTGTTGACTTGCGCGATCGCGACGGAATGCACCAACCTGCAGCTAGCATTGGCCTAAGGCGTTTTTTTCTTCCAACAATTGCAACCCAGGTGGCCATCTCCGCGGGCGCCGCTTACAACTGACGCTAAGGCTAGCTATTCTAAACAGCAAACGACAACCACCACCCAATGATTTGGCTGCGGAAGCGATCCAATTTGGAGTTTGTAACGCCTTCTTGCCCACAGACCATCTGCCTACGGCCCAAGGAGTTCCGCTGGTCGAGACTCGGGAGTCCTCAACGACTTTTTTGGTCGCTACTTCGTTTACCGACTACTGGGGGGACAGGTGCCTAGCCAACCACCCGGATGGATTCCTGCTTCGAGCAACTCGCGGATATATCGTTATGTAACGGTATTACTGTGGATGTCACGAGACCATCCTGGATATTCGGATGTATACGGTATGGATCATATTTCAAGGAAACCAGTTCAGTACGGAAAGTCCGCTTGGGGGGATTTCCGTAGACAGCTGGATTATCACACGTGCGATATGAATATCTTTGCGTTATTAACGCGATAGATTTTCGTCGTTGACAGCAACAAGGCAGGTGTACCGACCGATGTGCGGACGATCGCAACCACGAAACCCGTGGATGGATGCGGATATGGATCTCCGCCGCGCTGGCCACTATCTTTGGATGTAGTCTTTTCAACGCCGGCAAACAAATTCACAGCTCACAGTTGCACTCGAAAAGATTGGATTATCGTGCGAACGGAGCAAACGAGATATTATTGGAAAGTGCATTTGCGTTTTAGATTTTTGCCCTTGCTCAATTTACGTGTCAGAGTTGCAGTTGCACGGAAGTCGGGAAGAGAGGCGGATTATAGTTACTATTGGGGATTTCTCTGGATGGTGGAATAAGGAGACGATATGAGGTGCTCAACCGTACTCCGCAAGAATAATACCCCAAAACGGGCAGGAACGCACTGTTAGCTGTGCTTCATTTCATGATACTACATGCCAACGTGCAGAATATCGCTGTGTGAGACATGGTATATCACTCCAGGTAGACGCAACATCGAACCCATCCGCACACTTCCCCTGCAGAGAATGAAGCTACGTAGTATGCCACGCAATTGGTTTCAAGGCCTTGTGCCAAACCTCGGACGGCTGAACACCGTCCCCGGGGATTCACCCGAACATCGGCCGGCTGTCTCCGCCGCCGAAAGTCTGGGGTACCCTACTCCATTTAATTACCCCAGATAGTGGGACAAGGCCATACCCAGGATACTTATGGGCTGCATAAAACGGCATAAAGAGGTGTAGCGGAGGGTGGGGTAGGAGAGGGTGGAGAGGGTAGGAGAGTAGGGTAGGGGTACGGGAGTAGGGGGCAGGGTAGGGAAGGGTAGGGGTGGGAGCTA
>Ga0307515_10018023_pt1 | contig 12816 bp, 11 predicted proteins | sample 17_EM_MG_FD_194513 | JGI IMG/M metagenome (GOLD analysis project Ga0307515, IMG submission 194513) | Populus trichocarpa ectomycorrhiza microbial communities from riparian zone in the Pacific Northwest, United States - 17_EM | ecosystem: Host-associated > Plants > Roots > Unclassified | place... | reverse complement strand
CCATGAAATGTGCCACCCGTTACCCACAGAAACCCCAAACTGTGGCGTGCATGTCCAAGGCCCTCAATCACCAATCGCGTAGTTCCTTCTCGATTGATCCGCCGCGCTGCCTTACCCGTTGTTTTTTTTGTTTTGTTTTTTTCGGGGGTAATTAAGGCGGGCGGTGTACCTAGACCCTGCCTTTGTTCAAACGAAATTCTTACAAGACCATGGTGGTGGATTTGAACTCAGTCGCGATGGTTACGCCATGACCATGCAAGAAGCACGATGCAATGGAAAGCCGGGACTGAGAGACTCACCCGCCGAAGCTCTTTACGCGACCCAAAAATCACCTGCTTGCATCGACTTTACTTATCGGTAGATCGAAAATCAAGGGGTCTTGCCACCCCACCACAGTCATGTATCCCTCTATTCGGTTCTACGCGCCATTCCGGGGAGAATTTTCCTCCGAATCCAATTCCAGCCAGTTCCAACGCGTTCCGTGGGCATCGTATAGTGGATTCAACGAGGGCGTCCTATTCGCGAAGGATTATCCCGAGGACCCCGGCTGATTATTCGAGAGGAGCGGGATAGGGGTGGGCGTGGTACACATCGCACCTCTCCCCCGATTCTACCAGGGGAGATGAGCAAACGGACTCGGAGCCCCAGGAGGAACGCAGCGACGCTGTGGATCGACAAGTTGTAAAGTGGTCACTGCAGGGGAGTATCGAGTCGCAACCGGGATGGCCAGTTGGCTCGCGAAATGGGTATGCGTGAAAAGACGAGGACTGCCAAGTACACTGCACACGGTATCTCGAAGTACAAACTTTCTGCCCCTCTGTAGATAGTTTTCGGGCGGGATGTGCGCGGAAGAGTTCAGAGCTGAAACGTCTGGCGGAAATAATTTTGGTAAGCTCCAGCGGGTGAGACCAATCTGGCTGGATGAGGACGAAAAGGTCGTGAAGCCCGCCCAGGATGGTTTGGCGAAGGGTACGATCAAGCCCGGTTTGAAGGAACATGAATTCGTGAAGAGGATATTCGTGGCGAACGTGCCGTTCTTGGTGGAAAATGGGTGTTTTGCCCTGACGGTGGGGATCCGGCGTAGGTAAGTCCGAACCTTCTCCCTCGTTTTGGTACGACTACATTCGTTGTTAACTCAGACAGGGTGCCCATAAGAAGTGCGAGCGCAAACCGGATACTCCGTATGTGCTTTCGGGTCCCCAACCCGAGCAGACGACCAAGTCGTAAATGGGTTGCGAGTGACAACTACTAGGGCGCCCTGGACCAGTTTTCCTCACGATGTGGCTGTTGGACCTTTCGTTGCTCATTTCAGTTTGGATTGGGTCTTTCGTCGAGAGTGTCCACTAGAGTCTGGGAATAGACGAAGCAGATCAGGTTATATATACCAGTCAGAAAGGTGAAAGCGTTAATTTCGGGATCTGCGATCGCCTCAGTCACTTCCATTCCTTCCTCCTTCTTTCAAGACGTATTTCATGTGCTTCTGGGTATCTTCTGCAATGCGGCAACTTACAACGAAGGTATTCTAAAGTGGCTTCAAACAACGCCAGGAGGTCATATCAAAGAGGTATTACAAAGCAACAATCGATTGAGAGAATGAGAGAGAGGGATGGAGAGAGAGAGGGTAAGTAGGTGAGTAACGGTGGTGGGTGGTCAAGCTTTTAAGAAAAAAGACCCGAGAGGAATGAAAAGTGAGATGCGGTCACACGGGAATCACAGTTCGGGATCGAGAACGAGACGGAAATCGAGAAAGGAGATGGGTGGAGCTGACGAGAATGAGTAGGAACGCAGAAGCCCGAGGGAAGCCTCGCGTCCTCCGGTTCAATATCGTTGAAGGACATTTCAAACAGACGCAGCGGTCGCGTTGCTCGCTGGATCTTTCCTCCTAGCATCTTCGAAATGTTGCTCCCCCCTCTTAGGCTTTCCCTTCTTCGCTTTCTTCGAGCCTACCGAAGTCACGGGTTTGACAGATTGAATCTCGACGAGGTCGTTATCCTCCTCCGGTTCTGTTGGAATTTAAAGCTGTGACGGGCTTTACTTCTCTGGTAATCGCAGCAGATATGTGATGGCCTGTATAGCCGAGTAATCAAGAAACATGAATACATCTGGCCAACTGTCCGGGGTGTCCATTGACATCTAAACATAGACGTAGCACAGCGTGTCTCCTGTTGTGTCAATCACATCCCAAACCGTAACGTTGCTCCATAACCCGTCACCGGGGATCTCGCTACCAAACTGCGAGGCGAACGAAGTGTATGAGATACGATTATCACTCATGTTCGTATGAAGCACTCACATTCAGGAACGGAGGAAGGCCGGTTGGGAATTTCGTGTAGGTCGCATAGTCGGAAAGCGGTGAACCGGAGCCTCCTCCATACGAATACTTGTTCCTGGGGCGTTTCTCCTGCCAGTCGTACCAGAGCTTGTCAATCATCTACGCAGTCATATGTTGAGATGAAGGGGTCACAGTAAAACGAGCAACAGAAGTAACGCGAACCGCATGATGCATGAAGAACAGGGGATCGTTCGGAGTCCACCTCGGTCCCGGAAAACAGGCTGGAGGGACAGCACCGTTGGGACAGAAGCCGCGCAGGTCCCTATGGGGGTTCGTCAGTCACAAACGCCGGATAGGGCAAAGACCCGGGAGCTACAACACGCTTACCCAGAGATGATTTGATGGGCGCTGCCATGAATGCCCTGTATAGACGGGTCAGGACGGCCGAAAACCAGGAGCGGTGACGTTAGACTGTACCACGGTTGGTGGAGTTGAGTCCATAGGCAACGAGTCGACGTACGCCTGGAACCCGGTGAAATCCCCCTCAAAGTTGTTCACTATGTAATCCACGTTCTGCTTGGTCATAGTAGTATTGACCATCAAACCCTTTGGAAGGAGAGGAGACGCTGGGTCACCCGGGAACAAGGGGGAAGGCTTGTCGAAGATAGCGAACGGGAAAACCGTGAAGTTTCTCCTGATGTGGTGAGGGGTTGGATACGCCAAGACCATGCCTTTGAGTCCGCCGGTAGAGATTTGGTAATCGTTGGCGGGGTCACCCCAGCCACCAACGCCGGAAGGCGAATCGTCAAAGAAGTCGGAGTTGTAAAAGTCATGCGCGTCTGGATATAAGTCGTCAAAATGAGCTCAGTCTTGTCGCTATAGTGTCTCTGCCACTGCGTTGACAGTACCTAGTGTCCAATCCCAATAAGGCGTCGTCCCCTTGTAACCACACCTTTTCACGAGAGCATCTTCAAAGTATTGGAGATAATATCTGTGCCATGGGAAGAAAAATCCTGTCCAGTGGATCTGTTCGTCGGATTAAAAATGGTGAAGGAGTAGAGTACACCGAACGTACCTTGACGTTGAGATCCATGTGCAAATAGACGATGTCTAAACCAAGTGCGTAAGCATCCACAGACTGTCAGCATTCAACTGCTGCACACCATCGTAGAAAGAGCTGGTTTCGTTGACGGGCGGGATTAGTGAGATGTTGGCTGGAACAGACGGCGCCAGCTTCGGATCGTGAGGAAGAGCAGCGAGACACTGCAAGTTATCGGTCAGCTTCTTGAGCAGTGGGAGAATCGTGGAATTAGTACGTTTACTGCGCCGATCCACTCTGCTCGTTCGCCAGGTGTGAACTCCCTCCACTCACGCCGGATCTTGGGCTTTTTGCACGTATCTTTGGCACCAACGACGGATACGAGGAGGCAGAGAAGTAGAACGCGAACGGCGCCGAGGAAAGAATTCATCTGTGAGCGGTGACGGAGTCGCGAGGAGCGGGAGCGCGCCCGTACGTCTTTTATATCGCATTATAGGCGTGTGACGAAGGGGGGACCGAGGGTTGTCGCCGAGTAGGTTTTGGACTTTAGTCGGCAGAGCTGAAGAATCGAAGCGCCTCCGAGTGTCGAGGTTTGGATGTGAAGCAGTCGGGAGCTGCTCTCATTGGCCAGCGCGTGAATCTCCTCAATCGTTTTATGCTTGGAATCCTTATTGAAACTCGACAAGCAAATGGCTCGTTATCCCCCGGTGAGAATAGTGACCAATGGCCTGGGAACACAGGGGACGAAGGGGTGTTTGCTCGCTGGAGAAACCCCGGTTGATCGCGAAGGGTTGAATCAGCACACAGCGCTGATCAATGAGAGCGCGGCTCTCATCCCCTTTCCCTTGATCCTAATTTAAACTCTAGTGTAGAAGAGGTGAATCGAGGATAGTTTACTCTTTCTCTGACGTCGTTCGGTTGGGAGTGCATGACGAGAAGAAGGCGGGAGGAATCTCACTGGCAAGTGCTGGGGATCCTGGTGAGATATCAGGCGAGAAGTTGATCGTCTGCAATGCCATTCGATGGAGTCCAGAACTTGTCTGTGGTGTGTTGACTGATTGCAAGTTATTCGTTGCACTTGAAATCTTGAACCCTGTATCAAACGATGCCGTAGCGACGCGCAATCGTTTTGTTTTTTGCCACCAACGACCTTTCAGAGAGCTTCCATAGGCAGTCGATATCTTGGCTGTTAGAACTTGAACTCGAACTGGTGATTTCTTCTCGATGGCCGTTTAGAGAGCAAATTCCATGAGCCAAGCGGAGTGCTATTTCTTGCCTGTGCACCTCCCGTCCCGAACGCCTCTGCAGCCGGCGCGGTTTACATCGCAACATACGACCCATCCTCCAAAAAGGTGACCAAACTCACGGTCAATGGGTTCGAATCTCCTCATGGTCTCTCACCGTTCGGCATGGACGTCGTACCACCCACACATAACGCGGACGAGTTTACGATTTACGTCATTAACATGCGTCCGCCGTTTGTTGACCTCGACCCAAACTTGCCGCCTGGTGTTGGGGAAGCGAAACGCGATGAGTTCAGGATACGTACTTGTATTTTTGCACTCGCCCACTGCCAGCCCTATGTATTTGTACATCACAAAATATGATTTGTTTCTGGAATACGGTGTAAATTTCAGTACCTCGGACAATATCTATGTCTAGTCTCACCGAAAGAGGACTATCGAGGGGAGATGAGCGAATACCGGGTCCAGATATAACGTTAAGAAATGTCCAGGCCCGGGAGCGGTTTGACACAGGTCGTCCGTTGACCCACATACAGCCGCAGACACTTGATGGTCGTACATAAGAGGACAGGATTTTCTTCATTTCTAGCACAGGAAGCAGAGGTGACATTGAGGTATGGCTGTGTTGTGAGAAATCTAGGCGCCCACCACCAGTCATCATCTCTGCCAGATCAATGGGTAGTACAGCATCCATGGTACGTACTTACATACAACTGCCCTTTCGGCTTGTCGCCGATGAGCGGTCAAGGGTGCTTATAAAATCGATAACGTCCTGACAGCTCGCATCTCACTTTTCGACTCCCCGTTCTCTTCATTGTAACGTCCAATGGGAGAGCCTAGCGTTAAGGATGATGGAAGGTGCGTTGCAGTTCTCCGTGGCGGGATTGTTTCTGACCTACCTCGTTCGACCTTCGCGTAGCAAATTGGGTGCTCAAGCGCAAGAAGTGACCGGGACCCCCACAACGTTCCGTTCGGAGTTCTACGAAGCGTACAAACGACAGGCGAAGATTTTCGAAAAGGAACTGAAGGAGTATGACAAGGAATTGAACGTAACGCTACTGTTTGTGAGTGACCCCGTCTGATACCTCAGACATCGCGTGCGATAAACGAATTCATGCTCAGGCCGCGTTGTTTGCTGTGGTCGTTTCGACATTCTTGGGATTGGAAGAGAGCAAACACCTGTTCCTTGCTTGGGATAACCGACAGGGTGGGTGGTCGTTTGAGGCGGCGAACATAGGCGATGGACTGACGTGAAAATCAGCTGCCTCCACAATCGCCACCATCATGTTCTGCAGCCTCGCGGCTTCACTCCTTGTAGCCGTTCTAGCGATCTTCGCCAAAAGGACCCTCAAGCGCTACGCCACTCTAGATTTCAACGCAGACCCCAGCCACGGTCAATATCGAGCTCCAAGCACTTTTCATCGATTCGTGCCGAGGATTTTTAGGCTTTTCGTTGAAGGGTTGTCGTTTGTGCTACAGGCAGCCTTGCTCGTGGTTGCTTGGGTTCTCGCCAATCACCTCTGGAGTCAGGACCAATGGGCTGCATCGCTCACCGTCGCTGGGGTAGAGATCTTGTGCATCGTTCTCCTCGCGTCCGCAGCCATTGGACCCGCTTTGCTTGGCATTTCTGATGGCGCCGTTACGAAGAGTATAAGGAAACCTCTCCTTCGGGCATTGGTGTCCACGAAACCGAACGTCAAGAACTTCAGGCAACGGACACTTCCAAAGAGACGGCCCAGTGCGCTCGTTTCTAACAACGGGGATCTCGAGAAACTAGAGATCGTCCCCAACAACGACGTTCCTCTCGTCTTCGAACGACGGTCGATCGATTGGAGCGGGTGCGTCTCGGACTCTCTTTGCATCACTTGGATGTTCGACCGGTCCATCGATTCGGACGAAGCGACGGTGATCTTGGATTTCGTCACCGAAGTCGTGTGGCATTCCGGCATTTGCGAGGTTCCCTTGGCCAAGGTTTTCGAAATCTTCGACAAATGCTTCAACCACTCGAAAGGAAACGCCACGCTTATTCCCCGTCTCTGCGACCGAGCGTACAAGGCTGGTAGGGCGCTCGTGCACCTTGGCGTTCAAAGGAAATGTATTGGAGAGGAGAAGGGTGGCCCACTCGAGGGGTTGCGTGGTATACGAAGTTCTTACAGCTCGTGTTCTTACGACGATGACCTCGATTCCATCCTCAACATCGTGGACAGGCTCTTTGGCACTCCCCAGCCGATCAATTGGACCGAGTTCGAGTTCTCGGAACCCCATCAACGTTGGTTGTCACACATCCTTCTCTACCGGGCTTGGGATCACCTCTGTTACGCTTCGAAACTTACGGACGACGTAGAAGCGTTTGTCACCCATGCTCTCTCAACTGAGGATGCGAATCCCGCGGTTATCACAGATTGTTTATTTATCATCTCGTTGGTGATCGGCTTGCCCCTCCATGTAGATGATCTGGCTGTCGATGACAAAAGGTGATTTTCTTGCAAAAGCCAGTTGATCGGATCGTGTTTTTGATCATCTTCGATAGCTCCGAGGGCGAGGCAATCTGCATGCGCATTTTCGGCAAACTCGAATCCACATTCGCGGACCACGTCGTACGGGAATACGCTCGTTCCCTCGATGCCATAAGGTTAATCGCCCCCTTCCCGAACGAGACCGTCGCCCAGAGTAGCTACGACCTCTTCCACACCATCCTCTCATCTTCCTTTGAGAAAGAGGAGAGCTGGGCAGCTGCTAGATTTGCAATCCACGGGGCATACAAATGGGATGACTTCCTCCCGTGGGTCGAAGATCCGGACGATATCGTCAAGTTCTTAGCTCATCATTTTGCGATCCAGGCCAAGGGCGAGGACGATGTCGCGATACAGCCGATCGAGGATGCGTTGAGGGCCGTTGCTTATGCAAGTGACGAGACGGCTTTGGAGGGTCTCAGGGACTTGGACCATACTGACAAGCTCTTTTTCGACGGTGTTCGAAAGGCCTTTGAGGAAGGTCGCCCGTTCCAAACACGCAAAGCCGCGCTCTATGTTATGCCAGTCATCCAGGATAAATGGTTCGACGATTCGTTGGAGGACGTTATGTCAGACGGGGAGAAGGACGAGTTCTGCAAGAACTGGGGATCAACGGTTGACGAAATCGAACACACTGCGGAGGTGAAGAAGACATTGTGCACGACATTATTTGCGATGATGAACTCCAAGAGGTGGAGGTCGCACATCGTGAAGGATAAGTTGAAGTTGATGGAATGCTTCACCGACCTCCCCGAGGACTGCAAATACTTCGCCGCGTGCAAGAAGAACGCCTCCGTTCTCCCTTGGCTACGATCCAGAGCGGACGGAGCGGACGAGGAGGGTGCAGAGGAGACTAAGCTGTGGAAGTTGTGGTTGGCTATCCTCTGGTTGGATTGCACAAATTTGCCGAAGAACGTGATGGACCAGGTCCTGGAGGTGACGAAGGTCGTCATTTCGAAGGCCAGACACGACGTCAACTTCATCTCTCGCATTATGGCCGCGGAGAAGGAGAGGAGTCAGGCGGAGTTGGACAAACATGAGGCGACGAGTTTGGAGGATGAGCCGGAGAGGTTGAGAGCAAAACTGGAGAGTTTGAACGAGGGTATTGAGAAGTTTGCTGATGTTGTTGGAAAGAAAGCCAAGTGATCTCTCCGGAGTCCGGTGTGGGATTCCTCCACATATTGTGTAATTGTAGACAACGACGCCAGGGGACATCCTCAGAGCGGTGTCGTAAATTGTAAGAATTACCTCAATTGAAGGCAGCTTAGGGAGGCGACGAAGGAGACGCCCCTGGATGCACCCGCACGCGCTGGGCGCTGGTGTGCCAGAAATGGATCAAAGCCACGAGGCCAACTATCCACTATCGCACCACCATCTAACCCTGATCTTGCACCGATATGGATGACATACGAGCTCCGTTCTCCAGTATGACGAAGAAAATCAAGCACAGACTGATGGGGAAGAAGCACAAACAGGACATAACAGCGGCTGACACTCCTGGGGAGACAACTGACTCAACAACTTTGCTTCCTCGATCGGAGGCTCATGATGTAGCGGGCGGAGGTCAAGACCGAGGAGGGAACGGAGCCAACGCGGACGGAAAGCAAGCCCATTCAACGGACCTAGGGAGGAGAGAGGTAGACACCCAGAGGCATTCGGACGTTGATTCTGCGATGGGAAGTAGACGCAGCGGAGAAGCCGGGCTCGCCTGTCCCTCTCCACCCACTCCGATTCCGAACAATGGGAAACCCGACAGTATGTGAACAATTTGTTTTAGTTGCTACTCCTAATTGTTCTTTCAGATGGGCCCGACAACGCAGACACCTCTACCGTCCCTGACCACTTACCAGAAGTTCTTCGTCCCAGCAAGAGTGCTGAACCGAGCGCTGTGGCGGAGGAGGACAAATCGAACTGGAAGTCTACTGCGTCCGTCGCGGCCAAATTGCTCCTCCGTGGGGTGAGAGACTCTGCAGATGCCTTCGGTCCGCTCAAGTCTGTCGCCGGAGGTCTCTGCTTTATCCTGGAAAATTGCGAGGTACGATCCTCCTCCCACATCTACTATCCACAACGCTTACAGGTGCCCAGCGAACGAAGGCAAACAAGCAAGTGATAGAATCATTGGCGCCTCGGATCAAGGCGCTCGCTGAATTGCTCTGCTCGCCTGTTCCGAAGGGTGATGTCAAGGAGCAAGAAAGGAGAGAGAGGCTGGAACGGTAGGCCCACACCCTCCAAGGTCCCGGGTTGAGTCTGACAAACAGGGATTGCTAGGAAACTGGGAAATGTTCTCGAGGAACTCAAGCCATTGGCAGAACAAGGGAAGATTGAGGGTTTTTACAAAAACGTCGATAATGCGGGTAAACTTGGCGGTCTGGTTGAGGATATCCGCGATGCGATGATGGAGTATCAGGTATGCATCTACACACTATTCATCTCCGGCACCTCTGACGTTCGCACCAGACCTCGCTACAACAAGATATCTACAACAAGGTCATTGTGAGTCTCGCTCTCTCGCCTTTCGCCCTCGCGGACTGATCGACGGACAGGAATCAGTGGATCTTGCCCTTCTCAGCCAGATGTACCACGCGGCGGACGCCGGCTACCGCTGCGGGAACAGGCAGGGCTGCCTGAGGGGAACCAGAAAGGATGTCCTCTGGGAGATTGAACGTTGGTTAATGGGCGAACAGGACCAACGTGTTTTCTGGCTGAACGGCCTGGCCGGGACAGGGAAATCAACCATCGCCCAAACGTTCGCCGAGACAGCCTTCGCGGATGGAAAGCTCGGGGCCAGTTTCTTCTGCTCGCGAGACTTCGCGAACCGGAGTAACCTTCAGATGATCTTTCCAACACTCGCCTTCCAACTCGCCTATCAGTATCCCCATTTTCGAGAAGAGTTGCTCCAGGTCTTGAAAGCGATCCCTGATGTCGGACAAGAGTCTCTTTGTTCGCAGATGGAGAAGCTCATTGTTGGTCCGCTCAAAGCTACCCGGATTCCAACCCTCATCATCATTGATGCCCTCGACGAGTGCAAGGACGAAGAACCTGCCTCTGCCATTCTTTCCATGCTCTCCCGATACATGGACCAGATCCCTGATGTCAAGTTCTTTATCACCGGTCGTCCTGAACCTCGGATCCGCTCCGGGTTTCGCCTCCAGTTACTCCGACCCATCACAGAAGTGTTCAGGCTGCATAATGTTGAACGGTCCTCAGTGGATGGTGATATCAGGCTGTTTTTCAGGACCCGGTTGGCTGATATTGCCAAAGCCCGAAGTGACTGCAACTTCTCCGAAGATTGGCCAAGTTCATCCGACATCAATGTTCTTTGTGAAAAGGCAGCAGGGTTATTCATCTATGCCTCAACTGTTGTCAAATTTGTCACATCCAAGATCCGCACACCCATGGAACAGCTGGACCGGATCATCTCACTCCCAGAAAGCACTGCTCACGAAGGAAGGATTGACCTCCTTTACACCCAGGTTCTGGAGCAGGCAGTTGATGATGTGGATGCTGATGATAAAGAAATCCAATCCCGCTTCAAAACTGTAGTTGGTGCAGTGTTGCTTGTGTTTAACCCTCTTTCAGCAAGGGCACTATCAGACCTCCTAAGGGTGCCCAGCATCTCCACCACCATCCATTCCCTCCATTCTCTCCTCCTTGTCCCAGATAACACAGAAGACCCAATCCATCCCCTCCACAAGTCATTTCCAGACTTCATCACAAACCCTAAGCGGTGTCAAGACAATCAATTTTTTGTGGAGCCTGCAGTTCATCATGCACAAATCTTCCTCTCATGCCTTAACCTGATGAAGGAAAGGTTGAGAAAGAATATCTGTAACCTGGAAGACTATGCTGTTCTCAGTGAGGTCAAAGATCTTTCTACCAGAAAAAAGGTCCACATTGGATATGCTCTGGAGTATGCATGTTGCTTTTGGACAAAGCATCTTCTGGAGATTCCTGGCAGCAGCTCTTGTGTTGTAGAGGTACAGAGCACAATTGACAAATTCTTCACAACAAATTTGCTGGATTGGATTGAACTCCTTGCACTCACAGGAAATCTTGGTTTTGGGGTTTATGCCATGAATGACATTGATCAATGGTATGCTTCAGTAAGTGTTGTGCAGGTTTTTCACTGAGACCTGTGTTCATGTTTATTCAGGCAGGAGTGTTGTGCAAGTGGACAGCTGACAGCCAGCGGTTTCTGTTGGAACACTTTGATACAATAAACAACTCTCCTTCCCATATCTACCATTCTGCCCTCCCATTTTGTCCTTCTTCATCTTGGCTCTGCAAGTGTTATAATGAAGACCTCTCACTTCAAGTTAAAGTGGTCAAAGGGCTTCCAGCAGAATGGGGAATGTGCTCCCGTACAGTTTCATTGGGCAACACACCATATACCCTCTCATACTGGAAAAACACAATTGCAGTTGGGTTTAACCATAATGACATCATCATCTTTGGTTCAATTACAGGCAGCCAGACAGCTGTTTTCTCTGGGCATACAGATCAAGTGAAGTCTCTTGTCTTTTCATCAGATGGGACATTGCTTGTATCTGGAAGCTTTGACAAGACTGTCAAGCTCTGGGATGTACAGACTGGTGGGGTTGTCAGGACCTTCTCTGGCCACAGGAATGAGGTTCTGTCTGTTTCCATCTCAACAGGCTCCACCATGATTGCCTCAGGGTCTGGGGATGGCACAATTAATTTGTGGGGCATTCAGACAGGGGATTGCCATTATACCATAAACATAAAGCAACAGAGTAGGGTGAACTATGTTTGCTTCTCTCCTACAGACCCCCAGTACCTCTTATTCCAATTTGGTAGCACAAACTGGCAGTGGGACATAGCTAGTAACCAAATCACACCTATATGTGATGGTTTACATGTTGCTTTCTCCCCAGATGGCACTCAGTTTGTTTTGTGTGATAAGGCAGTTGTCACAGTCCATAATTCTAATTCCAGAGCAATTGTGGCTGGATTCCATGTGGCCAATGGAAACATTAGCTGCTGCTGTTTATCCCCTGATGGCAGGCTTATTGCAGTTGCTTCTGGTTGTAATGTCTACATTTGGGACATTGCTGGTTCAGGTCCTCACCTTGTTGAGACCCTCATTGGTCATACTGAATACATGACCTCCATTGTGTTCTCCTCCCCCTCCTCCCTGATCTCAGCATCCTATGACCAATCAGTAAAGTTATGGCAGATTGGTGTCCCATCAACAGACTCAGTTGAAACTGACCCAAAGCCCACACCTATTACCTCAGCTCCAATCAAGTCTATCACCCTACAAGCCAAAGATGGTATTGCTATCACAAGTGATTCAGATGGGATAGTGAGGATCTGGGACATCTCAACTGGCATCTGCAAGACCTCCTTCCAAACCCCAGCCAAAGACTTCTGCTGTAGAGATAGCAGGCTGGTTGATGACAGGTTGATCATTGTTTGGTGTGCAGACAGGAAGATCCACATCTGGGATCTTGAGGGAGGAGAAGTCCTCCATATTGTAGATGCCCCTAGAGATCAACTTAAAGACCTCAGGATATCTGGAGATGGATCCAAAATTTTCTCCCTATGCTGGGGGACCATTCAAACCTGGTCTAGACTGACAGGAGAAGTTCTGTGTAGGATGGGGGTGGGATTGTTGGACCCTCAGCAATCCCTCACTGTAGATGGATCAAGAGTCTGGGTCTACAACCCCCAATCAGGATACTGGGGATGGGATTTTGGAACCCAGGGTTCACCTCCGGTTAAGTT
>Ga0307515_10018022_pt1 | contig 12816 bp, 13 predicted proteins | sample 17_EM_MG_FD_194513 | JGI IMG/M metagenome (GOLD analysis project Ga0307515, IMG submission 194513) | Populus trichocarpa ectomycorrhiza microbial communities from riparian zone in the Pacific Northwest, United States - 17_EM | ecosystem: Host-associated > Plants > Roots > Unclassified | place... | reverse complement strand
AAACTCAAGCGCCAGCTTGAGCCGTACGAGTTGAAGCTGGAGGGTAGCGAATAACGAGCTCTTTGAACGTTCCCGTAAGATGGAGAGCCGACCGGACGAGAGCGGAATAAGTGACATATCCCCCCAATGTTTCGTCGTCGAAGGCGACGGGTTTAACTTCATCCCCAGCTTGATCCGGCTCTAGTAGCAGCCGGCGCCGGCGCATCCTTTGCTGTAAATCGTGCTGTCCCTTGGCCTGAAACCCGCAGGCCAATGACTCCTGGAGATTCAGCAGCCAACTGCGGAGGTCCTCGAAGGACGGAGACAGGTTGGGATACACGAGCTTCGAAAAGAAAACTATCTTGTAGTTGGCAAGACCCTTGTACCATGGCTCATCGAACCACGACTGATAAGGTAACTCCTTGAGCCCCTGTCGCATCCGCACCCCTCCATCTTCCCCTTTCTTGGGAGCTTGAATCTCGTAGTGCGTGGCTAGGATCAGCATGATGTAGAAAATAGACTCTACGTCATGCCTATACAGGTGGAGGGCGTCGGTCCCATCGAGCAACCCATGCGCCATAAATGGAGGGGTCCCGGTCCTTTGCTGCGAAGTTTTGGTGTAGTCGCGGGTCAGAGAAGCCGTCCATGACGCAAGGTCGTAGTCGGTGAGCACTCCGTGGACCTTCCCCTCGATGATCCGATACATGATATTGTTCGGGCTAAGGTCGCGGTGCAGAATCCCAACGACCTCGTAGAGCCACCGGTGAACTAAACGAGCGTCAGTGTGTAGCAACCAAGAGGTGAATTAAAAGCACGCACTGCACGCGACATCGAGCAGCACCTGAACGATATCCCCCACGTTCGCCAGTGTCTTGAGAGGGTAAAGACGTTCCTGAACAATGATCCGCAGGGTTCGTCGTTCGTACTTGTATTCTCCGTTGACAAACTCGGCGCTATCAAACAAACTTGCGACCTTCTCCTGGGTTGAATCCGAATCGAACACGACGTCTTGGGCGAAGAGGACTTGAGGGAGGTGGTTGAGCGTCCATTCATCGGCGGCAGTGCTCTTCGCCTTTTTGGTCGCCTCGTCAAGGAACTCGTTCTCCGGAACCCTATCAGACCCGGGCCAGCTGATCTTGACGACCAAATCCACACCCTTCCACTTCGGAGACTTCGCATGGAGTACTGCCGTCGACCGCCCGGCCAGCGATGGCTCGTGAGAGATAACCTCACCGTACGTGAGCGTAAACGGTTTGGTCTTCCCGTCTCCTCCAAATTCCAGCTTGTTTCCTTCCTGCATTCGCACCATCCCCTGGGCGAGCTTCGAGGTAGGCAGGCTCTCGTTGTCCCGAAAGAGTTTGCCATTGTGGAGATTGTGGAGGATGCCGTTGTCGCGGAGAGAAAGGCGGCTGAAGGCTATCACGATCGCGATGAACCTGTCTAGCCCGCCCGTACGGTCGCTCGCAGAGAAATTGATTGCGGAAGACACGAGGATGACGGAATGGTTTGCGTGGTAGAACTGGATGCGATCCCGATCGACGAGGCCGATGGTTGCGTGCGAACGGAAGGCAGGGACGGAGAACTGTTCCAGCAGATATCGCCCGACTTGAAGGTACGCATCCTTCTGATGATCCGTTTCGCTTGTCTGAGGTTTTCTCACCCTCCTCCCTGCGACCTGACCACTGCCACCCGGAGTCGACTTGTGGTGCACCTTCTGTGACTTCCGATTGGGTTCGAATGAGTCATCCGCAGGCCGCTTTCGCGACGAGGGAAGGTCTGGAGCCGAGACAGCTTCGTCGATTGGCAGGCCGGTCGGGGAGGCCACCTTTCTCTTCGGGAACCGCGACGGCGTGAAAGGGTGGGCATGATCCTTCTGTGGGTCTTTCCCTGTTTTCCGTCAGCTATGAAATGTTTTCGCAAGAAATGGCTGCTGGCTTACCGTTCACCTTCAATCTTGGCATGCATGACCCATCGACCAAGGCGTTATCCCAGAGCTTCACTTCCAACGCCTGGAGGGGATGTGCCCAGGACAGATTCGATTCCCTGAGGCGTCCCTCGTCGCGCTCATCCGGACGGATGTGAGGAAGGAAACCGCCGTGTACTGCCACGACGTCCGGGGAGAGTTCGTTCATCATCCCACAGAGAACCCTTTTGGGGTCATTTCTGAGGTAACGTTGAGTGGTCTGGGGCTTGACGGAATTATCCGGAGACGAGTCGGAGAAGTCGAGAATGGCGTTTCCCATGTCTACCAAAGGCTTGTAGAATCTCCACTCCTGGACACCTCGAGTTCCGCACTGGCGAGAGTAGTCCCAGTGTGCGGTCGAAAATACCCTGTCGCGCTTGATTCGCCTAATAGTCCGTCCCCACAGCTCCTTCCAGTTTTCGGGAACATGTAGGACGTGCTTCATGAAAACGTCTATGTCGACGAAAACCCGGTGGTGTTCGAAGTCTTGGGCAATATACTGTTCGTACTTGGTGCTATCACGTTTTGGAGTCTGGTCCGTATCGGGGCTCATCTTCTGGAGAATAGACGTCCCAAGGGAAATCGGAGTCGGATCCGGGACGGGGAGAGTGGCATTGCCTTTGCGCTCTGGTGTCTTCAACACGAATTGCGTAGAAGGGGTAAGAGATGAGCCAGTCTGATCAGGCCTGACGGCTGGCAAGCGTGAACTAGATGGTGTAGTAGACATGGGGGGAGGGTGTGAGCGGTTGGAGAGAGTCCCCGCATCGCGGCGAGACAGCTTATGTAGGACGGCGAGCTGATAGAAGTCGACCAAGGCCATGTCCGGATAACGCCAGGGGGCCACACAAATTAAAACCAGGTGGTGGCGAAACGGTTGTGAGCGGTTTCACCGCGAACCGTGGGACGCGTCCAAGTTTGTCACGGGATCGATCGTGCTGAACAAAGGAACTCAACATTCATTGTCCAAACATGTGCAAACAGCGCCAGAGGGTGCATACACAAAGTGCCCTGGGCATAACGTTCAAGGGATGCCAGTGTGTCAGAGAGTGTGGATTGCCATGCCACTGCTCGACCCAGGGGTATTTTCCCCTGTGGTATGTTTTTGTCGGAAGTTTTCTGTTGGGACATGGCTCCGGGTTGTGATGGCCACCCACTCCCACCGTTCAACTGTCTACACGGCTACCATGCGGATCGTTCCTTTCGCTTCAAGCTCCAATACGACGCGGGAAGGGTTCACCGCCTCGGGCCTGTTCAGTCCACGGCCTCCCCATTCAAATTCAGTTAACGTTTCAAATCTAGGCTCTCCGGCGCCACAGAACGGTTTGACTGGCCAGACGCGTGAAAGGTATTGTGACTCGATAGACCATCTATCTTTTCCACACGCCATGCCCCTTTCCGTGGAGGCGTCCCCCTTGGTACCTTTCCGCTCCCGCTACCCCGATTATCGCAGATTCCAACGGAAAAATCAGCCGAAACATCCTTCAAGATTTTCTTCCTTCCACCGGCCACCATTTATCTCGTGTTACATGACAGTTTGTTGCAAAACAAGTGCGCCTTCGATGTCCGTCTAAGACCATTCACGAAAATCTGCACAAGTCATGGTGACATCACCCGCGATCCTCTACGTTCATTCGCCACCCCATCTCCTGTGGTCCTTCTCCAACTTGTCCACGTCGATCGGTAGGATTCGCGCCCCAGACTCCCAAGCTACACCTCGCGATCCTTGACAGCAAGAAACACGCTCCCAGAGAACATGAGGCACCTAGACCCGGCTTCTTAAGATCCCAAGTGGACCGTGAAGGAGGAGAGATCCCCTTGAAGTCTGTTCCAGGCGGGCGGAGCTATGGCGATCCCCACCGCAGGAGAGTTTATCGAAAACAACACGACACTACCTGCCAGTGGTGTACGTTCCATATACTGTGACGCGTGTAACGGGAATTTAACCGGAAAGTCTCAATGAACAGACAAATACACGAATTCTAAGTTCCTAGGCCCGTGCCCATCCGTGAAACGCCCAGAAAGTGGGTACCGAGAGTGGCAGACTTTCCAAGGGTGAGAGGTGGATGGCAGGGGAGAGACGAGGCGCGGCGAACGAAGGAAGCGGTTGTCGTTGAGGTGATGTTAGGCCGCGTGCAACTTGCGATTGCCGGAGGAATCGCGGTGAGAGGGAGTGCCTGCACGGGCGGACAAAATAAGCTGGGACGGAGAGGCGGGAGAGGGACAGGGTGCCTCGTGAGTTACCCACTCGTCCGTTTCCATATCCGGATGACCCACTCTCGATCTCACGTCTGGCAATCTCCGAAATGACGATCTCCCGTCAGAAGTTCGAGAGGAAAAGCGTGAGCTTACGAGACCCCCAATTGACCCACAGCTGATGCATCAAACATAACGTGTTCCTGTGCTTTCGTTCTGTCATGCGTGTGGCTTACAAACTGTGCGTTAGATTACGAGTACGGGTTCAAGTGGAGCTGAGGCTAACCATCTTCATGATGGAGCGAAGATAGGGTGTACTAGAGGTGCAGGTATATAACTTGCAACCCCCACAACTATCAGCTTTATCGCAGCCCTCATTCTCAAACCCAAACACTACTCCCACAAACAATGTCGTCGGAACTCGTTTTGGTGCGGAACTTTTACCAGCACACCATCTCGCCCGGATGCTCATACTCGATGTACAGCTTGTTGGCGTGTCCGGCTATGCCGGTTCGCACGTTTTAATACGCCTTTTGAAAGAGGGCTACCGCGTTCGAGGGTGAGGAGATCCGCCGTATTTTAGTTGATCGCGATGTTGAAAGCTGCACTAGAATCGCGCGATCGGGTAAGGCTGACGCGCTGAGGAAGGCGTACGCCAAGTACGGCGATAAGGTCGACATCGTCGTCGTCGAGGATCTCGTCAGGGGCGATTTCACCGACGCACTCCAGGGCGTTTCTGCTGTTATCCACACTGCGACGCCTAGACCTTCTTGCGAAGAGCTCAAGGATATCCTCGAGGTTTGACACCCTCCTGTTTCCTCTCCAATCCTCCCACTCATACCGGCGGTCCTTAGATTACCAGGGAGGGGGCTCTCAATGTTGTCCGCCAGGCTGTCTCTGCCGGTGTCAAACATATATCCTTCACTGGATCTATCGCCACCCTTTTGGATTTCACCAACCCGCTGATTAAGGCACCTTTGACCGACAAGGACTGGAACCCCCTCACAGAGGAGCGCGCCTTAGGTTCAGGAAACGCGACCCTTGTCTATACCGTCGCGAAGACGCAGGCAGAGCAAGCCCTCTGGGAATTTGCTGAGGAACATCCAGAGCTAAATCTCACAACTAGTACGTCTCGAGTTTCATCGACCATGGGTCAGCGGTATCCCTGACAGAGGATTTAGTCGGCCCGACAAGCTTCATTGGTCCCTTTGCGGAAGGTTTCATTATCACCCCCGGAATCATTACCGATCTCAGCACCTCGCTCATGGTATACAACGTCTTGGCTGGCCCTGAAGTAACAATGCACACTTTCCCGATCGGCTACGTTGATGTTCGCGACGTAGCTGCGGCGATGGTTGCTGGTATCAAAGTTAAGGGCAACCACCGCCTACTCCTCACTGGAGAATGGTTCGACTGGGCCGGTGCCCTCGAGCACCTCGTGGCCACTCGACCTGAGCTCGCCCCCCGCCTTACCAAGACGGGCTCCACTAGCCAGACCCGTCCTATCATCGATAGCAAGAAGGCGTTGGAGGTTTTGGGAATTACACTGACTCCGTGGAAGAAGACGGTTGATGATGGGCTCGATGCATTTTTGAAGCTGGAGAAGGATTGGACGGAGAAAGGTGTCGATCTTACTCCGTTGAAAAACAACGAGTGGATCGCGTTTGTAGAAAGCGGGGCAAATACTCGCGTTGAATTCACCGATTAAGCTTTGTATTGTAGATACTACTGCAGGCGTGTCGCGAACGATTGTATCCCTGTGAATGGAAATTTTTATCTTATCTTATCTCGATTGAGTGACTCCACAAACGCGTGACGCGATGGTACAGACCAGTCACAACGTGACGCCAGTGTGGTAAACAGCGGCAGACAAAAAATGTCCAAGGCAAACGTTTTCGCTGACGTTCTCTCCTCCCAGCCATCCTTTCGCGTCGTCCAAAGTCTAGATACGCCCTCGACTTCCTCCACACCGTCCGTCGCCAGCAATGACTATACGACTGCGTCGACTTCGACTTTGCAACCCTCCGTCGGGCAACCACCTCCTAATTCGAATGTTAATGGCTCCGGGGCGCCGGTGATACTCGTCGGCGGCGGAAGGAAAGGAAAGCAGAGGCTTGTAACGGACCAGAGGATAATTACCAAAGCTTCTGAGAGGTTTCATCTTCTTACTTTCGCTGGATCGAGTGGCGGAAGACTGACTTTACCTCCTTTATTGTCACGACAGGGTCGCATCCTTACTTGCGGCGGACCACCTGTCTGTTATATTTCCGGACGTCGACACCCCGTTTTCTGATACGGAGGATGTCGTGCGGAGGCTGCTGCCGTATCATGTCTTGCAACAGCCAGCAAAAGATTTGCAGGAGGTCATCCTTGATCCGTCCGGCAAAGGAAAGGCTCGTGCAGTCCATAAAAACGAGGTGGATATTGAAGGTGGTTGTCACGCCGGTTCGGGTTACATCGTCAACCACTAACAAACGGTGTAGACACCAAGTTGGCGATCGAATGCTACAGAAGGGTCCGTTCACTTCGCCAACGGTTCCAACAAGCGAAAATAAAGACTTCGGAGGTACAGAGCATCAGTCCCTTGTGCAGAATCAAACTTTCTCAAACTCATATAGCGCACTTCCCCTGAAGATCAAGCATATGTGCTCGCGCATGCGGTTTTGGATGCAGAACGTAACGAAATGACGGCACTGAACGCGCAACTCCGCGCCGCACGGGCGGAACTGGAGAAGTACAATCGAGAGCACAGGCCACAGACCGTCCAAACCACAGCGAGACCCACCCCACCTCTCACCTCGACGACATATTCCTACACCCCCCAATACCGGCATTACACCTACCCCTATGCACCGTACCAGTCGAATTACACGCAAGTTTATTCTGGATTCACGACAGCGACACCTACGACACAGTATCAGTACCCTGTCGTCACAACTCCCATCAGCGTCTCCGCTACCACATCCTCCACTTCCCAAACCGCGACCACTCAGACTCAGACCCCGTCCACGGCTACGACCTTGGATGCCCTATCAAAGCCTGTCTCGATATCCCTCCCTATCTCATCGCTTCCCGCCCTTCATGCTCTGGGCATCATGCCCGTATCATCGCTATCCGTCCCACCTCCAGGCCAACCACAGCCGCAGGCGATTTTAAAAGGGACAACAGCAAACGGGACAATGTTGAGCCTGGATGTCAATATCGGACTGCTCCAGCCGGCACAGGTATCTGGATTGGCCTTGATTATCAATGCGATCGCCGCTCAAGCCGTATCTGCGGCTTCTAGTCAGTCCGGGGCATCCCCTACCGGCACCTAAGATTCAATCCTCCCAAAAATTTTACTCACTCCATAATCGTGGCTGCAGACGTCTCTTTTGGCTATCCAAAGCTCTTGTCTGTCTTTTCTGCCTCTTCCCTTAATTTACCTTTCCCAGTACATCTTTAAGGACTGACCCAGAGCTGGTCCTTCTTACCTGTCGGCCGCGTCTCTAGAATTAGACACTTACAATCTGCGAGGAGAAAGAGTATCAACGCGCTGTAATGGGATCTTTCGGCTGGAAGGAAGATAGAATCGATCGTATTGTGGTATTGTTGCAAAATTACAACGCCTTCCGAGCATATGGGACAGAACGTGGTTATAAGATGGTGCTAGTCAGAAATATGGGAGACACTAATCGAATGCGAAAGAGGGAACAAGGGGGAAATTAAAGAGAGATGAGTGTGGTCGGAGGAATTGGAAGATGCATCGGATGCGCGAGGGGGGGACGAGATAGTGAGTGTGTGAGATTAAAATGGAGGGAAGAGAATATCCGTTAGAAAAAGGTCAGTCGTGGGGATCGCCTCCTGGGGTAGGGGCTGGGGGCCGCGCGAGCAGTTGTCACTCAGGCTCTGCTAATGTTTCTCTCCCAGAGTGCGGAGGAACGCGAGCCAAGCTTTCTTATCGATGACACCCTCATCTACAGGCGCGGAAAGTGAAAGAAAATCAGCACTGCACCGAGATAGAATGACAGAGGGAAAGATAATTTTTTTAAACCCACAATGTCCATCCGAATCCGTGACGACCACGTATCTCGCTCCAAGCTTTGTAAAGAACTCCTGAAGGAGCTCCAACGGCGAATTATCCTGGACCGTCAAAGGGGCCTTGTCCATATAAATGCTGAAATCGAAGGGGTCATTCCCCGGGGTTCCATTCACCGCCTCTTCCTCAGGGAGCGAATAGATGGAGGAGTACGTATGGTGACCGTACGCGGAAGTGGTATGGAAAGTCACAACAGCGTCAGCTTCTTCCGCGACGATACTCAAGGCGTGTTCGAGTTCATTGGCTCCGATGTACCCGAGCATCCTTAATCCGCCATCATCCTCCCTAAGGATCGGGAATCCCCCGTCTTCTTCAACGGATACGAGGTTCATGAGCTGGTCTCGAAGCGACTTGACGGTGTTTTCTTCGTCGAGTCGAATGGTATCAATGTCGCGATCGGTCTGGAGGGGACGTGAGAGGTCAACTAATGCTTCGCCCCAACAAAATGGCGGGGGGAAGTGAAGGAAAACGCACCACATCAGAGACCGTGTTGTCACCCCAAAGGTATACATGCTTGGAATCAAGGTACGGAAGCTGGTTCAAACTATGCAAGCGAGTGAAGTGAGCAGTCAATACAGAGGCGCGTGAGGGGCGGCCTACTCGATAACAAGATCATAAATTCCCTTCGGCTCCAAACCATCAGCAACAGTCTTGGCGACGAGCACAGATAACATGACAGGGACAGCATAAGTCAAGGTATCGGTCAACTCGAACACAATGACGGCCAAAGAGACCGTCGTTCTCTGCCAACAGATGCATGATCAAATTCAGACAAATGTACAACTAGAAGATGACGCTTACAGTGACTCCAGACAATGTAGCCGCAGCGCCAACCATAGCATACAGTCCGGGTACCACACAGTCCAGGTCACCACGGCAGAAGGTGAAGTATCCTGAATCTGGGCTCGACTTTGCCTGCATCCATTGGACGAGGATACCCAAGATCCTTCCCGCACACGCGCCAACTCCCAAGGTTGGAATGAAGATACCTGCCGGGACTTTAATGCCAAAGGTGATGACGGTCAGTCCCCCCTTGATGGAAAGAGCGATGAGGAGGGCATTGATAACGGGTATGGCTTGCGTAGTGGGATCAAGAACACAGAGACCAGACTGGTTGCCAGGCTTGCAATCTTCGAAAAGCTTGTACACGAGTTCCGTCCCACCCATTTTGGTGTAGGGATTTACGAAAGCGAAGGCGGTGGTAAACGCAGTAACCTGAGACCAACAAATGAGATATGACTTCTGGTTAAGAATGAGCGAGATCCCAATAGTACCAGTATGACCTCCAAGACTGGGTGAGTTTTGAGCCAAGTTGCGTTGCGAACGTTCTTGCTCCAGCGGTAGTTGAGTTTGGAGAACCAAGCACCATATACACCCTATGAAGGAGTTTCAGAGACCAACGCCCGATGCTGCATACGTTCCCAGTAGACCTTACACCAAATACCCCGAGGATCAAGAAAAACAGTAATTCTTGTGCATGCCAGTCCTAATAAGCGATGAGCGCATTGGGATACAATAGGTACAAACACGCGTCGACCAGGACGCAGACACCAGTGCGCACCTTATCGTATGTGACCTGGAATAGGACCAACTTTCCGGTGCCGAAGGGATCAAGGAACCTCAAGGTCATGGCGGCGATCATCGCGCAGAAGAAACTGTTCGAATGGTCAGATATACCAGAATCAGTGGTTCCCGGTCACATACCTTCTCCACATAACTTTAGGGGGGAAGAAATACGACACTTCCTCCAAGCTGAACAGGACACCACCAATAGGCGCGCCGAATGCAACTGCAACGCCGGCAGCGGAAGCAGCACTCAGGATCTCGCGTCTCTTACCTGAACACTGACGATTAGATCACACTCCACGGGACACAGATTATGAGTGTGCGAACCTTCGTTTGCCTCATACTTTTCAAAGAAACGGCTAACGATGTTCCCAATGCAGCTTGCGATGTGGACGAATGGACCCTCCTTGCCTAGAAGCAGACCTCAGGCACTCACACCCCTGCGAAATACGTGTATGCGCACCTAGCGACAGTCCCGAAGCAACAGATAGCGCGAGACCCACAGATTTAGTGAATAGGGTTCGGCCGCCAAGATATCCATGGATAACAAACCCCGAAAGGATCGTCTTGATCTCTGGGATACCGCTTCCCGCAGCCTATGCAAGATTAAGTAATGATGCGGAGTGGTTGGTTGATCGTTAGCCCTCACATAGTACATGACCCTGCGTTTGTGAGGGGGCTGGACAGCGTCCAGATCTTTGTCTTCGTCTGCGTCAGCAAACGACGGATCGAGAGCACAAGAATCCTTGCGAGTCACGAAAGAGTTGGATGCGGTCAAATGAATGGTCAACAGAGAGGAAATAATGGCCCAAGTGAGCTGAAAGTGGGAGATTAAAGAGTCACACAAGCCAAGACGGGTTTTCACTCACAGCAATCCCAGCATACATCAGATACCCCAGGAGATCATCCCCTGGCCCAGGGTTGCCCTTTCCTGCAAATGCATCCTTCCATTTGCGCCAATTCTTGCACACTTCGAATTTTGACCTCTCAACGAAGTGGGGGGTAGAAAGCAGACCATCTTCGAAGTCCGGACAGCAGAACCTTTCAGCTTTCCACCACCCAGCTGTGCAATACCCATCCTTGAAGTCGAACAACCATTGTTCACTTCGCACGATCATGAAGGCCACGACCGCGGTTAAGAATCCAACGATGGTCACGATGATCCACCCGATGCTCCTATCGATTCTGTTGTGCAACCTCCCGCGAAAAGATATACGCTTCCGAAGACGAAACCTTCGGACGGAGTCCTTGATCGCGTCATGAAGCCAGTCGACGGACGAGTAGGATGAATACCAAACTCGGATTCCGTTCGTTCTGGCACCCGGACCGGCGTCGGGAATGGTGCCCTTGGGTTTCAACAAAGGAGCGTCGTACGCAGAGATCGGTCTCTGGCTACCCAAGTATGACTTGCGAAACAAAGAGGTGGTGGGGGATATCTCCGGGCTCGATGGACCTGTCGTTATGCCGGGCACGCGGATGCCGATTGAAGGGAAAGGGCGGATAGATCTGAAGGCCGAACGACTGGGCGAGGTACCGACTGGACGTGGGAGGGAACCATAGGAATTGTTGTAAGGGAGGGAACTGTGACGAGATAATGGGGCGCGCTCGTCCACGTTTGAGTTGTTGTCCGTGGATTGGCCGGTCCCGATGCCCAAAAGCCTCCGACGACGCCAAGTTGTGTCCGACGGGCCACTAAGAGGTCCGGGAGGCTGCAGGTCTAGTTCTGAGAGGTCGGAGCTGGATGATGTCCCGGGTATCATTGTGGACTGGCAGAAGGACCAAGGGTGGGCGCGGCCATCCCTGTTGCAAGCAACCCCCTTCGGGGTTAGGTCCGATCAGAACCCTTTCTTATCCCCATCAGAAAAGACTACAAATGAAACGTAGTCCAACTACAAATGCGTTTGTAACCCATCAAACACAAAGCCCTCGCGCGTCTAATCAGAACCCCAATTCCAAGACGCACCACCATGAGCGGATTGGGAGTCCCAGTAAAGCTCCTTCACGAATCCCTCGGCCACATCATCACAGTAGAGCTCAAAACCGGTCAGCTCTACCGGGGAAAGCTCGCAGAAGGTGCGTATGCAAAATCACCCAAAAAAACAAAAGTGACTGATCGAACCTTATATCTCATATGATCCATTCGAAACCCACAAAAAACAGCCGAGGATAACCTCAATATCGCCCTAAAAGAAATCACCGTCACCGGCCGCGATGGTCGCGTATCTCAGTTGGATCAGGTCTACATAAGAGGCAGCATGGTCCGGTTTTTCATCGTCCCGGATATGTTGCAGAACGCGCCGATGTCAGTCCCTCTGCATCTTCTAGCTACTCGCCACTCCGATTTCGCTCATGCTGACTGTCGTCTGCACTTGAATAGGTTCAAAAGAACGGGAGTGAACGCGATGAGGGGTAGGGGTATTGGTACAGCTCGTGGACGTGCCACGATCATGCGAGGTCCGGAACCCTCTAGACTTTCCTCGTGTCCTCCATCGCTGATCCCAATTTCCACTCTTTTTCTAGCCAACGCCCGACGTGGACGTGGTATGCCCACTCCAAGAGGAATTAGGCGGTGACCGCCCACGACTCATAACACGCATCTCCGTCATTCCCCCTGTCCAAAAAATGTAAGGATGTCACGCGTATCATGAGGGGAATAGAACGCCTTGTTGTTGCATGCTTTTGTTGCCCTCTTCTTGTGTACATGTGTAATGCTAAGAAAAACAACATACATACGACGGGGCGAAGAAACGGGAAAAAACGAAAACGAGGAACGGTATTGACAAACGAAACGGAAGAGAACGAAAAACAGTATAAAAGGCTCCGCGATTATCGTACCCCCACCTGATTGCCCAGTCCCCCGCGGAATTGGCCACCACGACCACCGCGACCTAGATCTTTGTCAGTAAAGGACATCGCGCCGACTACGAGATACCCACCTCTGGAAGCGCCACCCCTCCCACCAGCCCTTCCTCTTCTCTCCTGCACCTGCTCTCTCTTATCACCCTTACCACCCTCACCGCGGTCTCCCCAACCAGTA
>Ga0307515_10018021_pt1 | contig 12817 bp, 12 predicted proteins | sample 17_EM_MG_FD_194513 | JGI IMG/M metagenome (GOLD analysis project Ga0307515, IMG submission 194513) | Populus trichocarpa ectomycorrhiza microbial communities from riparian zone in the Pacific Northwest, United States - 17_EM | ecosystem: Host-associated > Plants > Roots > Unclassified | place... | reverse complement strand
TCATCTACGAGTCTCTGCGCGCGCGCGCGTGTATATATATATATATATATATATATCTCCTCCTCTCCATTTTCTATATTCAAACAGAAAACACATCTAGCTACTGTAAACGGAAAGGTCTACAATTTTATACTAGCTAGACTGTTTAGACAGAAAACTATTGATCGTTTTTCTAGCTTTCTTGACTCTCTTCAAGCCAGTTAGTATCGAGCAATGTTCATCAATATCCCTTAACAGAATCTCATATTAATATCTTCGTTTTCTTTTTTTAATATCGTTGAGAAGATTGTAGCATGGAGAGAGCAAACACATCCTTAGCGAGAACCAAATCAGAACAATTGGCTGAGACAGTGGAGGCAGCGTTTAAATCTCCCATGAACAACGATGGGGTTTCCGAAGGCGGCAGCGGCGGGACACTCTCAGGTAAGTCCAGCAAGAGGCTAACGACGGCAGCCTCACCGGGACGTACCACTTCGGGTGGTAACAAAAATACACACATTAGGAAGTCAAGGAGTGCACAGATGAAGTTTGAATTGGATGACGTCAACAGTGGAGCAGCTCTAAGCCGGGCCTCTAGTGCCAGCCTGGGCTTCTCTTTCTCCTTCACTGGCTTCAACATGCCACCTGATGAAATAGCTGACTCCATGCCGTTTAGTGATGATGATATACGTAAGTCTATATACACCTTTTTTTAATGATTCTTCATTGTTTACTAGCATATGGTTGGAGGTGTTATAATTTTGTATGGTTTGTGTGGTCCAGTACTTGAGTATGGGTGGTGGAGGTATGTCCAGTCTTTGTCCTGGCTTGATAATCTGAAAAGGTTTCATGATCTAGCTAGAAAGTAGAACCTTTAGGCATGAAGAACAAGCTACAGGGCTTACTGCATATTGATCTGGTGATCAGAACAACATGAATGTGAGAGAACTCATGAAATTTATGACTTGCTTGGTTTTCTGTTTCCACGCATACGCATGCTGCTTTTTCTTTGAACCGAGTACATATTTCTATATCGTATCACGTTATCACTTTCATAATTTGCAAACGGGGTCTCCTAAATTCGGGTTTTTTTTGGGTTTTCCTCTGAAGTAAAAGTAAAACTCATAAAATATGACGAGTTTCACTTTTTATCTTAAAATGGAGCAATTCATGAGCGAGTAGCTACTAAGTTATATGAGAATAGTGCATGGGTGGTACTGAGCTAGTCGCAGATAATAATTGGGGTCACAGAGAGTTAGGCAAGACATGCACTTGCCAAGCCTTAAATGTGGGAAAAATTCAATATGAAAAAGCGGCCAGCTTGTGACGAGGGGGAGGAAAGTGAGCATGATCATGTTAACAACCACTTGCAAAAATGGGAAGGCAGTGCGTGAGAAGCGGGTCCCTTGTCTCTTCTCCTGTAAGGAAAAAACCTAGGCCTCCTTTCAACCTTGGATTAGAGATCTGCAACATAAGCCTAATGATACCCCACTCAGCCCACATAAATACTGATGGGGTATTTTTGGCTCTTATTTTCGTAGTGGTAGTTACTCAGTCTTGCTTCAGTGCGCACTGCATTATTTTTCATGTCCAAGTCACTGGTGTTAATGGAAGGTTGATGTCCAATCTCTTTCTGCTAGCTCATAACCACTTGAGTAGATTCTCTCCCTGTTTTTTTTTTTTCCCTACAGTTATTTGGATCCTTATGAGCTTAATTTCCAATACTGAAAGTATTAAATTCATCTCTTTTTTTGGGTATAAAAATAAGTTATTCATATCAAAATTAGGAGATTTAGGGGTTTTTTTTCTTGCAAATCTACAGCACTACAAGTATATGGTGTTTATCCTCCTCCTTTTTTTCCCCTTCCAAGAATAGATATAAATTAAGTCTTCCATATGGGCCCCAGATCTTGGGACAAGGTTCCTGTTTATTATTATGATTAGCAAATTGGGCCCCAAACTCTATAGACTTTTGCTGACTTGTTGCCTCACGTAACTTTCATCAAGGATATTGATTCCCCTCGTCTTGGCAAAAATCATGCACCTAGATCATATGTGACTTCAGAAAATGATATCAGCACTCTTCCTCTTCTGTCGTAATCCTCTCTCAATGATAAACTCTTAAATGGTTAGGTGATGGGAGGATCGTACGTGACATTGAGGTTACAGAGTTCTCTTTACTGTTGATTGAATTTGTTGGGATCTTTAAATTGTGACCATTGCAACCATATCTTCAGGAATTATTGCAGCCACAAAGTTGTGAAATGATATGACAGAAGCTTCAATCTCTCCAATCAAGTTATGATTCAATTGGCATGTTAGCCGATACTAATAATTTAGAGAAATATTGGCTAAAATGAGAATTGCTTAAAATGTTCATCACATACCATGTTATTTATCATTCAAGAAGCAAAACAACTTCTTCTTCTTCTTTAGCATCAAAAACATCTTGATTCTGTCATTAGTTTACACAGTCCTATATCTATGGTTGTTGCAGCGGAGGATCTTGAAGCCGGAATGCGTAAGCAGAAATTTCAAACTGAACCCTCCTTGCCAATTTACCTGAAGGTAACAAAATCTAATTTGCGATGCTGCAGGTTTCCAGTCTTGTTCTTCTTTATTCTCCAAGTAGAGCTAGCATGCACCGGTAGTATTCAAACTAGCCTTTCCTAATGGTGCCACGGATTGATACCGATACGTTCTATTTGGACAGGCAGGGATGGAGATTTATGATCTAGCAATCAACGCGATCCATAGAATATGGTTAGCATGGTCAGGTTCAGTCTTGTACAGAGTTTCATTGTATATGATATTTTTGTACAAGACTCACCCTTCTTTCCAACAAAAAAAGAAAATGCAGTACAATTTATTAACTTGCCATGAAAACTACTAATGGGGTCTTAAGAGTTCTATTAACCATTTGTAAGAACAGGAACATGCATTTGAGGATAGAAAGCTATCTTCACTTGTTTTCTTGAGTCTAATTAGACTAGTTCCCGAGTCGATCTCAGGTATTGAATAAAAAGCAATGCTTATTTGTCAAGGAAAGAAGGGTATGGACAGTTTTTCTTATATTTTGTTAGAAATTAGACTTTCTAACTTAGCAATTATCAGATAATCATGTAATGAAGTTTCCACCATTTACCGAATTGAACTTTGTTCTTGTTTGGGAATCTGCAGTTCAGAGATGTTACATACAAGGTGATCATCAAAGGAATGACCTCAACCGAGGAAAAGGATATCTTGAATGGGATCAGTGGTTCGGTGGATCCAGGGGAAGTTTTGGCTCTTATGGGACCTTCAGGAAGTGGAAAAACAACACTTCTGAATCTGCTTGGCGGCAGGTTAAATCAGCCCACTGTCGGTGGTTCAATCACTTACAATGACGGACCATACTCCAAGTTCTTAAAAAGTAGGTAAGAAACTTAGATATCAGTGCAAGACTGGTTCGGTACTTACAGCGCTGAATTGACTTGTTACTTGCCAATTTATTTTTCATCGCGATGACCAAAAATCAATGAAAAGACGCAAGAACCTGAATTTAGCTAAGTCAGAACTTTTGTTGCATGTACGACTAGAAATTTGAATCATTGCAAATGCACATCAAAATGACATAAAAAAACATATGGCAGGATAGGATTCGTGACACAAGACGACATTCTGTTTCCTCACCTTACAGTGAAAGAAACATTGACATATGCAGCCCTCCTTCGATTGCCAAAGACATTGACAAAACAACAGAAGCAAAAACGAGCCATGGACGTCATCTATGAGCTAGGCTTAGAGAGGTAATGAATTCTCATTTCCCTGCCATCATCAATCAAGGCAAATTTGTAATCAATTCAAGTCAAGAATGTTAATAATAGAAATAAATTCTGCAGCGTCTGATTGATCTGGCTCATTCTTGAAAGCTAATGTTGATGTGCCTAGGTGCCAAGACACCGTGATTGGTGGCTCATTTGTGCGTGGAGTGTCAGGTGGGGAGAGGAAAAGAGTTTGCATTGGCAATGAGATTATAATCAACCCTTCAATCTTGTTTCTTGATGAACCAACCTCGGGCTTGGATTCTACAACTGCTTTAAAGACAGTGCAGCTGTTACAAGATATGGCAGAGGTATTCTATTTGTGATGCTTCTTATTCAAGTTTTTGGCCCTTTCATCAGGAGATAGTGTTGCATTTTTCTGCTACCAACTTGTTTCCATTTAATGGCAGGGTGGGAAAACAGTGGTGACAACTATCCACCAGCCATCTAGTAGACTCTTCCACAAATTTGACAAGTTGATTCTTCTTGGGAAAGGGAGTTTGCTTTATTTTGGAAAATCATCAGAAGCAATGCTGTACTTCTCATCTATAGGTTGCAACCCGCTTATTGCCATGAACCCTGCAGAGTTCTTGCTAGACCTTGCAAATGGCAATATAAATGATGTTTCTGTCCCATCTGAATTGGACGATAAAGTGCAAATAGTGAATTCAGATGCAGGAAAAAGAAACGGGAAGCCTTCTCCTGCAGTTGTTCATGAGGTAATGAAGTATACACAGACAGACTTTTGCGTTCTTAACATCAAAAGCTGCTATTTAACTAGATAATGTTTCTGTCGAAAACAGTACCTCGTGGAGGCCTATGAGACACGAGTTGCGGTCAAAGAGAAGAAGAAACTAATGGTTCCTATACCCCTTGATGAAGAAGTGAAGGCAAAAGTGTCTTCTCTGAAACGACAATGGGGGGCAAGCTGGTGGCAACAATATACCATTTTGTTCTGCAGGGGAATCAAAGAAAGGCGGCACGACTATTTTAGCTGGTTGAGAATCACCCAAGTTCTCTCTACTGCAATTATCTTGGGATTACTATGGTGGAATTCAGATACTAATAGCCTCAAAGGTCTTCAAGATCAGGTAAATAATGGTCCGGCCAAGATCAACCCTTGGGCCTTCTCTTTTCCATTTCAGGCTCAAAGTTTACTGAAGCACTTCTCTGAAAACCTATCCGAAACCATTGAAAATCAACTGAATTACAAAAAATCAGTCTGGCTCATAATCACAAAAGCACATTTTTTGTTTCCTGAAGCTCCTTTACACAAACAACATAATTTCACTTAGTAAACTTAAACCTTCTTGGATTACAGGCAGGGCTGCTGTTCTTCATTGCGGTTTTCTGGGGATTTTTTCCTGTATTCACAGCAATCTTCACATTTCCCCAAGAAAGAGCCATGTTGAGTAAAGAACGGGCAGCTGACATGTACAGACTAAGTGCATATTTCTTGGCAAGGACTACAAGCGACCTTCCACTTGATCTAGTACTACCAGTACTTTTCCTTCTCGTCGTCTACTTCATGGCAGGCTTGCGAATGAGTGCTGCTCCATTTTTCCTAACCATGCTCACGGTTTTTCTCAGCATTATTGCTGCTCAGGTGAGACTAGTTTGCAATACTAACGAAGAAGGGTGTCAAAGAAAAACAATTTAAAATGTAAGTATTTAATCAAGCATGTCTCCATGGCAGGGACTCGGACTAGCTATTGGGGCTACCCTGATGGACTTAAAGAGGGCCACAACTCTAGCTTCAGTTACTGTGATGACCTTCATGCTGGCTGGAGGGTATTTTGTAAAGGTAAGTTCATCAAAGATCATTTCATACATCTCTCTCTATTGCTCCTCTCCAATGCAATATTTGAGTGAATTTTTTCACAACATTTGAATTTTAGATTCGCACCACATGACACATATTGCTGACATTGATTGACCGATAGAAAAGGACTACTCAATAACGTCTACAATCAATATTGAAGTTTCAGAGCATGTCATCTAGAGTGGAGTTCATTACTTCACTAATTGATAACTCTCTCCCAGAATTAGTATTGATTCAACTTTTTCTCACCTAAACGCAAAGAATGGTCACAAATGGTCTTCGATTTTGCAGAGAGTTCCAGTATTTGTATCTTGGATCCGCTATCTGTCTTTCAACTACCACACCTATAAGCTTCTCCTCAAGGTTCAATATAAACACATGACACCAGTTTTAAATGGAATGAGAATAGACAGTGGCTTGACGGAAGTTAGTGCCCTGGTGGCAATGGTTTTTGGCTACCGTCTCTTGGCTTATATTTCCTTGCGGAGAATGAAGCTTTGTGCGCAGTAAGCAATATTATTCAGTGCGCATTATCGACAGTTAACTTCCACGTTTGACTTCAAAGATCTATTCCAAGAAAACTTGGGTTCCACGGATCAGAGAAAGGGATATAAGCAAGTTATCATATTTCAGCTCCATGAAGATTTTTGGATGGAAAAAGCCTCAACGACGATATTTATGCAGTATCTTAGGCATGTAAGTTGATTTTTCCGCGAGGAGAATTCCTAGAAATGCAATCACGTTATAAGAAGCTCGCACTCACAAGCTCGTATCTTTTATATTAAAATGGAGTGATGTAATAATAATTGTCAGACATACCTACCTATGACTAATGCATATCTATTGGAATTAGCGACTTCTAAAAGTTGGGGGAATGAAAAACATGGTATCGCATATGATTTGATGGAACTTTATTTACGTTTTCCTTGGAAAGAAAATTTCCAAGAGCAACCGCTTAAATACATAGAAACCACCAGTGATTGCTAACCAAACACCAAATTGAGAGGGAAAAAAGGTTGTCGCACCCGACATCGCGGCGGCCTTAAAAATATATATTTGGGAAGAACGGATTTTTGGCATCTTGTTCTTTAATAGGGAATGATCTTATTTAAGGAGTCGTCACCTAGTATTATGGTCACTAGGAACTCTAACTGGTCAGCAGAGATTCTATGGTACGAGACTGGTTACGCAAAAAGGAAAGATATTATCACCCCTTAAACGTCCTGCCCGAGGCAGGCTGCATTGCTAATTTTGTCATAAATTGCTAATGTTTTGTTGGTTTATGCTATGATGGTTTGCATGTGATATTCCTGGCTTTGACGCCAGTGAATATTCAAATACGGATACTTCCAACTCTGGCGTTGGTAAATATTACGTAGTTATAAAACAAAATAAATTTAAATCCATATTTTTATATTCCTGACTCTGGCGTCAGTCAATAAACAAATAAAATAAATTTATTTTTCCAGCTAAATAAAATAAAATACAATGAAAGAATAATATAAATTTAAACCGGTATTTTTATTCCTGACTCTGGCGTCAGTGAATAAACCAATAAATTTATATTGTTTTTATTCATGCATACACATTTTTTATTTTTTTAATAATTTTTTTTGGGCTGGGCCCAGCTCAGCCCATGTGGCTGGGCTGGACCCAGCCAGCCCGGCCAGGTCACTGGCCCAAGCCAGTGACCCGGCTGGGCAAAAACTAAAAGCACGCGTGAATTGGTCACGTGTGCGCGAACACTGGTGAAGGTAATTAAATTACCTTCACACAGTGTTCTTGTAACACTAACAATTACATTTTGAAATGAAGATACAAAGGGGATGAAGTCATACCTGCTTCTGGAGACCGAAGATGTTTGCAGCGCTGATGATGATTCTCGCCTACTGTTTCCCCTTGTCTTCCTTTTGTGATCACTTGTCTGTGCTTTCCTTCTTGCTTTCTCAGCAGCTTTTAAAACTACGAAGATGATGTCGGTCTGCTGTGAGTGTTCTTTGAATGAATACGGGTCTTTCCTTTGTTTGCAGGGACGAAGACAATTTCAAGGATAATTCTCGTCACTGTGTGTGCTGCCCTCTTGTTCTCTCCTTCTCTCTGTATATTTTTTTTGCTCTGGTTTTTACTCTGTTCTTTGCTCTGGTTTCTGGGTTGATTTTTCGGGTCCCTGCTTACGTTTTCTCCCCTTTTTTCTTCTCTGTTTTTCCTTTTTTTTTTTCCTCTGAGATCTGTATTTATAGTGTCAGAGTCTTTTCGCGTGTGAGAAACCAAGTTTCAATCAAACTCATTCTTTTCTTTGAAGTTTGAATTTAATTAAAAATCAAATTTGAAAGCGGATAATTATCATTATCTTAAAGACAAGGATTATCTCGAAGATAAAAATTATCTTGAAGATAGGGATTATCCTGAATATTAAGATAGAATGACAAAAGCACATTATAGTCCTTAATTTTCACGGAAGTTGACAAATTACACTTTTCATCGAAATAAATCTCTGATATTTTAATTTTTTATTTTAAATTCTATAAAAATTAAATTAAAAGCCAAAAGGCAAAAATTAGGTTATGACAAAGGTAAACGAAAAAGAAAATCTTGAAGATCCCTCTACAGCTCTGTGTACTTTTGATCCAGCCTAAGGAGTGAGAATCACCCGCAGTGATTCAACTCACAGTTTGTGAAAGGTTAATATTTTTGGATACCTGGTTCACTAGCTTGGCAATTGCACTTCGCTTCTATCTCTTGCAGATCATTTCCACTAACCTGTGTTCTTCAGGCAAAAATGTCATGTTGCAGGCTCTGTTTTTCTTTTCCCTGTTCTCAAGCCAAGGTCCTTAACCAACCAAGAAGCCGGAGGAGAGCAGCATCCATTACAGGGGACCTTTTCTCAATGCCTATGATAAGATTTTGGGGGGAGGGGGGGTAAACAGAAAAAAACTAGTCATTTAAAGGGAGTGGGAAGCTCATCAAAGTTGACATACAATTTACTTTTCTTGTCCTTGCACCTAAACGTAGGATAATTTTTTAAATAGATCTCGATCAGGAAAAAGAAAAACACCTTGAAGGTTTAACAGGGTTGACATTCATTATTTCATCAATGGAGAAAATGCATAACTATAATTTCTACCACGACTTGATCATGCTTTCACAAATGGTCAGCAGAACTACCGAAGCCAATATCAAACACATTGAGAATGAGAAATGTTTCCTAGCTTACCAATATCAGCAGCTACTCGATGAGCACACATTACTCCTGAAAAAGCTACAGCTATAACACCCTGTCCTGGAAAGCAGCTATCGCCAACACAGTAAAGACCATCTACAGCCTGCAAGTTTCATCATGTCATGACCCAACTGATTTTCTCCCATGAACTACTTGTGTCAATGGATCAGTTCGATCCAAAACTTGAGATAAATCGTGTAATCTGAAAAAAGATTCATAAGTGGTTGTTAATGGAGTTTGGCAGGCTTGAGAGGAGTGGAGTATTGACATTTCAACAAGTGTTGATGGCACTTCACTTTTGTAGGGAGAGGACCAGAGAGGTAAAGAAAGAAAGTGAAGCACCATTGATAAAGGGCAGAGGCAAATAACCTGAGTATTTCTTGCTTAAATGATTTCTAAAACTACAATTACTGTGACATTCATGAGAGGTAATGATTGGACTTACTGTTGTATTGAATGGCATTCCCAACAAATTTGAATGACAAGAGTCGATAATAAACATAGTATTCCATTCACTGAAACTTGGAATGTAAGAACTTTGAATGAGCTCCCACCAAACAAGGCATGCAGTTAATAAAGTACAAAATGGATAGTGGGAAGGACTTCTTCAAATTAGAGAAATTCGTGAATTTAAAGCCTCTCTAAGGATCCAACCACTTGAGGTTGGTTTATGAATTTGTGTGTATCATTCAGGCTTACATCCATAAGTAGTGATCATTTCCTTCTCATATGCCATCACCTGACACAATCTCTTTACATTCTTCAATGAATATGTACTTTTATGATAATGTGATATATACCTCCATGAAAGTAATTGATGATCTGAGCCCCGGAAAAAGTTTCTTCTCCAATCTGCTTATAATCTCATAAGCCACAACCTTCTTCTTTGCCTCGTAGTCCTCTGTCGAGAGTCCCTAAACAGTTAAGTCCAGCTATTAGGAATTTAGCTGACAGAGGGAGGGAAGGGATAGAAATAAGACATTAAGTATAGCTATTCACTTAAAAGTTACAGTAGTGAACTTACCTCCCAGTCTTCAATGGAAGATGTTGTAAATATGTGGAGTATATGACGGCCTTCAGGAGCCAATGATGAATCAAGAACAGTTGGAATGCTTAGGAATATGCTTCCATAAGGCTCCTCTAATCTTGCCCAGTCATCCTAAGTCAAAACAAAAGAATTAAAGTTAAATGTGTCAAGCTCACAATTCCAGATATATGGTCTCAGTTTGTGAGCAAATGAATACCTCAAGAACAAAGTGGTGGCAATCTGTATCTGGTGGTAGAACCTCGGCTTTAACACCCATGTGAATGGAAAGAAAAGATGGAGCCTTGACATAAACTTTTTGAAAATTTTCTTCCTCTTTTGGAAGGGTTTCTCCTTTCAACAACTTCCCTGCAACATATTTAATTACTTCATGATAACTGAAAAAGCCCAGTGCTAGAGCAGCAAAACGTTATTGTCAAATCAAATAAATTAGAATGTTGGAATCTGCCAAAACCAACCAAAGGTATCCCATCTAGTAGCATTTGATATTATGGTTTTGGCAAAGAACTCCCTTCCATCTGAAAGCCTCACTCCTACCTGCCAAATTCAAGTGAAACTAAAATAGATAACAATATTATCATCTTCCTTTTTTTTATTTCTTTTTGCATTTATAAAACCAAGGATTCAATTCTAGCACCATTTATCCACTATTTAAAACTCACAGCCTTTCCATGCTCAAGAATGATGTTGGTCGCGTTTGCCCTGTAAAGAATTTCACTGCCCTGATCAATCAGACCTTTTGACAAGGACTTTGCAATTCCACCAACCCCACCAACAGGATAATTGATCCCTCCAAAATGCCTATCACATAAAACCTGGTGCCGATAAAAAAAGATTAGAATATACATATTGGAGAGGTCCAAAGTTATTTAAACTGCTCACCATGCCCGCATTGATCATTGGGGTCTGCAAAGCATTGACTGTGCTCACTATGAAACACTGCAGAGAAACAACAGATAAAACTTCTTTATGAGATTGCAGGACCCTCTTTCAATACCCAAAAGACCATTAAATATACAAAATTTATCAAAGAATTGAATTCAAAGTATATCACCTCTGCATCAATGAAAGACAACAACTCAGGATCGTTTATGTACTTTCGAGCGATGTCTCCAGCATTTTGGGGCAGATAATAAGCTGCAGAGAATAGAAGCATCTCATTAGAGAAGTTTAAAAGAAAGAAACAATTATTTTTTTGGTTTAATTTAGTGACTAGAATGGAAAAAAAATTCATGATAGGGAAATGAAAAGCAAAAAATAAATAAAAATAAAGATTGAAGGACCAAAAGAGATGTGACTTTCAATATTGACTATCCAAAGCTCCAACCTTAGAACTAAAATAGAAGATCATGATAAACATTTGTAATTTTTTTTTTGTGAGTGTGTGTGTGTGTGAATTAGAACATTTTCTTGACCATCCAAACCAATATGATATCAAGGAATGCTCCAAAAAATTTTGGGGCCAGCACTTTGTCTTTTAAGCAGTCAACCTGGAAGCAATGAGCACAGCTGCAATTGTCTAATAATTGAGAGTTTTTCCAAGATCCATGCTCGACAGTATTTTTTTTCTAATCTATTGCAGCAATAGCTTTGAACATCAATACAAGTTTTGTTAATTAGAAATTTCATGGAACTTAAAAGTTGCAGTTCCATCTTGTTTTCTACCAACAATAATTTTACAATTAAATTAATGCCCAGGTACATTATCTGCAACAGTTTTCCTTGCTCAAATGATGGAAAAATAGATGTCCTGATTGTGATTGGAGCAAGTATACAGTATCTACACCCTGTATGCATCTTGCTATTGATTCTGATTTTATAAAAACCTGTTGGAGATGTAACAAGCTCCCATTCAAATCAATTAGTAAATTTGAGAGGAAAGGATAGGAAAAATACCTAGTGTCAAGCATTCAAGAGGCTTCTGAAAGAATTGTCCAAGCAGGTAGATTGGCTCCTCGAGCGACTTCAGTTCCAAAGAGTTCAAGGCATTGAATATCTACCCGACAAAATAAATGACAAAATAAATGCTACGGTAAGTGATGATCAACAAGTAGACACAAAATACTGATAGGAAGTTGCATTCACCACAATTTATGTACCTTCCAGCATTCACTATAGAATTTAAGGATCCCTTCCTTTTCATGGGGAAACTTAGCAGTAAGTTCTGAGATGAAGTCGCTGTACTCTTTGGGAACTTTAACAGAAAGGTTATTAGGTAGATGAAAATGGACAGTAGTGGGATCAGGAATCACCTCCATTTCACAACCAACTGCTGCCAATGCTCGTGTTATCATATTTAGGTTGCCCTGCCCAAATTTTAGGCACATATCAACGCTGAAGACTTTAGTGATTCACCAAAGCACGCAGTGGATAAAAGTTCAGCGGAGATAGCTTAGTTACATAACAAGAGCAAATAAGCAATAAAATGCTTACAGTGAGGAGTCTTACAGGCATTGAGGTTAAAATCCTTACTGAAGTCCGGTAAACTTACCCAAAAACCTGATGAACTTGGCAAAATCCATTTAAACCTAATCGAAAAATCTTATCTACTAAGCACACTTCTATTGGTTTAGTGGAAATTCTCTTTATGCATGACCATATTTCACTAGGTTACTTACCTTCTGCAAATAACCATCCAAACACTAAAAAACAGTAATAGAATCTTCAAAATCATGCCAAAAATGCATTACAACCTTATTCCAACTCAATCAACAAAATCAAGTCCTTAATAAACAAATAAATCACAACGCAAATAACAACAATAAAGAAATATGGAAGAACAATAACAACTGACCTTGTCACTGAAACCAAACATAACAGAAGAGCCAACATCAAAAGTATATCCATCCCTCTCATAATACCCAGAACTCCCACCAGGAATCACATACTTCTCCAAGACCAAAACTTTAGCTCCCTTCACTGCCAACTGTGTAGCAGCAACCAACCCA
>Ga0307515_10018019_pt1 | contig 12817 bp, 13 predicted proteins | sample 17_EM_MG_FD_194513 | JGI IMG/M metagenome (GOLD analysis project Ga0307515, IMG submission 194513) | Populus trichocarpa ectomycorrhiza microbial communities from riparian zone in the Pacific Northwest, United States - 17_EM | ecosystem: Host-associated > Plants > Roots > Unclassified | place... | reverse complement strand
AGCTTGACAAATCCAAAGGCTGCAGCAGCTGACAATCCACCAACAAGCAATGTAGTCAGGGCACCATACAAGTAGTCAGTAAACTTGCCCGAGCAACCCACGATGTGGGTCTTGATCGCGCCGAACATAACCAAAATTACTCCAGTGAAAATCGATGAGTAGATCAGGGCAGTAGAAGCTGGCTGAATGAAGAAGTAGGGCATAAGGGGTATGAGTCCACCGAAGAGATAGCCTAAGCCGATAGTAGCTGCAGAACTGTACATTCTCCCTTTAGAGACGGGCTCGATTCCCCTGCCTAAGCGGAGTAGGAATGGGGTCAAACCAACTTCGTCCGACCAACGCAGGTTCACAGAACTGTCTTCCTCATCAGAGTGGCGGTCTTGTTGTGCGAGGGGGCTATATTCGATTTCTTCTTTCCTTAAAGTCTCCGCTAGTTTCCTGGAAAGCTCTTCGGGGATGCCCAATGGACCCAGGATGTCGCCAACCTCACGCTCAATCTCTCCGGCGCATGATTGGAGAATCCTGGCGGATGTTTGAGACCTAAGATAGAGGTACTGATCACGCTCGGCTTGTGTTGCCACTAAAAGATGTGTGTCAGATTAGGAAACCTATACAGAAAGAGGATAAGGATCTGTATCCTTTGCATGGCAGTCGCCTCATTCAAGACGGCCGCATCAGGTTCCGAGGCGGGAAATGTAGTAACCAAGAACTCACAAAACGCCCCACATCCCATAGAGATAGCACCAGCAACAAGTTCAGCCACGCCACCGAGGACAACAACCTTGGAGTTGCCGAGTCCGGCAAGACCAGCAGTAAGGGCAAATGGAACAGTCAAGCCGTCTGACAAGCCGATGACACTGTGAGAGACAAAAAGCGCAATGGTTAACAAGATACGCCAAGGCGAAGACTTGGATTGCTTACATATCCCGCAAAATGTCTGTGTTAATTAACAGCCGCTCCTCCTTCTTGAGTTCTTTGCAACAAAAGCCACGACGGCCATCCTGGTGTCGTGCACATTTTGCGGGGAGGGGCGTCGAGACTTCTGGTGTGGCCGAGGAAATTGCCCAGACTGGGGGCGCCTTTGCTTTTCCAGTCGAAGAACGTGCCGGCAACGCAACGGATGTAGGTCGTGAGTTTGTCACAGTTGCATCGGACGATATCGACAGAGACTCCCTGTGCGAGGAGGACATGACTTTGGGGTGAGATCGCAAAGAAGCAAGAAGCAAGGAAGTAAACGAGTGTTCATGTTTGGCCACATCGCGTCACCTGCTTTTGTGCCGAGAATGCCGAGCCCGATCTCCTGACCAATAGGATGCTGTCTATTAGGAATCGAGGTGGCGCTTCTCCGATAACCCTCGGATCTATTGTGGGAAGAAAGAGGGACGAAGGAGGGAAGAGTGGCTGTATAATTCGCAGCCCTTAATGGTGCCCACGCAATGAGGATGGAGGGAGAATTTTGAAACCTGTCATAGTTTAGTAGGAACGCTGCGCTAGAAAATGTCTACGTTGTGTTATTCTGTAAGATCCCGTTACCAATCCGCATTTAGGGGAAAGGGAAGCGCAGGTATCCAGGACAGGGTCATTTCGCATTGTTTACCACCTCGTGTCAAACGCTTGCTCGTAGCTTTGAGAGCAAACCCACAGAACGTCTTCCAGGGCTTTGATAATCGAGGTCCTTCATTACTATTGCACGATGCTACAATGCAAAAATGGGAGTGTTCGAGTCTCGTGTTGAGTGATATAAATGGAAATGAAGTGACACGGATAGGACGGCAGAAATAGGGGTAGTAACCATTGGACAAAACAAAATAACATTGAAGGAGCCGAGCTTGAAACAAAAACGTGCAAGCGAGCGCGAACAATCAAGGAAGAAAATGGAGCACGATGGTTTGAAGCCCAGTTGTTCTATATAGTACCGTGCTTGAGGTATCCCACTAGCATATTAAGTGCCTTGTACCGATGGGAGAGCGAGTTCTTGTGAACGGGATCCATCTCTGCGTACCTACAAAGACGATTACATGGTCAGAGAAGACCGCATAAAGTAGAGCCCACAGACGTGAGATTGGATCCACTTGGTTGGAACACGGCGTCCCATCCGAAATGTGTGCTCCCCCTCGCGGTGACGATGGTGCCCTCAGTCTTCCCCTCGAATAAGACGGGTTCCATCCCTGGCCCCGGACAGTATGCAAAAGTGCAAACAGCTGTAGCACCTCGAGTATTAAACCCGTCGAGTAAGCGATTTAAACCTAGGTATAGCAAAATAACCGAGTTAGCCTTCCCGCGGCGCCTTCGTACCGCATCCCATACCTTCGTGGCCCATTTTGGCCATAAAGTCTTTTATATAAGGTCCTGGAAGACCATTAAGTGCGTGAAAGCATAGCGCGGTGTCCTCGGTGATGCAAGGGCCGCCGATCTAAGTTGAACATTTGGTGAGCGATCCCGATGGGATGATGGATTTATGAATAATCACATACTAGTTCAGCAGCCCTCCTGCACTTGGAACTGGCGACTTCTTGTGTACTCCCTTGAACTTCAGGGACTAATAGGAACAAGACGCGTCGAACACGCCGATCGGTGGTGAGGAATGTATAGAACGTAAAGAGACAAAGCGCATGTACTGTCGAGGGATTGAGAATCGACCAGAATATTGAAGGATCCTAAAATATGTCGGACTTCTTCGAGCTTGTTTTGGTTGCCAGTAACGAAAACTGATAATTACCGCCATAAGTTCGCGTCAATATACGGTAAACCAACTTAGGGTGGGTAGGGGGTGAAAGTGACGCGGTCCCATTTATCAACAGCAATAACTGCTCTGTGGCAAGCGGGTTTCGAGGATGGAGGCGGCGGATCGAAGGGTTGAGAAACACACCTAATGTACGTGACATGCTTCCTAGAGCGGAAACGATGCGCTTGGTTGTACACCCTCTGAACAAGATGGGAGCAAACCAGAATGGTTCTTTGTTTGCGTCTAATCAGCCATTTCTGACTAGGATCCTCCTTTGTTTATGCTCGACGACCTGGATGTGAGCATGGTGTTCCCAAGAATAAGAGATGACTCCAATACTGAGCCCAAGCCGCTCGCCGGAGGCAGTGCACACAAGATTACATCGGTGGACGAGGAGTGGACAACAAGACAGTACCCGTTCCCTCGCCCCATCAAACTGAACTCCTCGAGTATACCGTAGGGTAGTCTGTGGTTATCCCGGACGATTTAGACGATGATGTCTCTCGCTTGTTTCCGGTCATTGCAATTACCCTATCTATATCAGGACCGTTCACACAATATGATTAGTCGTGTCTCCGGGACTTCATTTATCCCTAAGTCCGCTTACTTCTTGACGATCCACGTTTTTGCATAAGTGTTTCACCTCCGCCCCTTGACAACGAACCATGTGCCTCGGGCTCTGCCCGTACGTAAAAGCTCATATGTTGCACCTAAGACGCCTCAAATTGAATTGGGAGTGTATAGGTTCCTGAGAGTTCGTAATGGTCGATTGGTACCGAAATACTAAACGCTTGAAGGGTAAAAATTGTTGTTCTAGGTTAATTCCGGGTATACCACACAAGTGGTGAAGTGGTGAATAGGAAAATTCAAGCTTTGGGGTTGCCACCGGAGGAGCGAGCCTGTGATGGAAAATCGTGCTGCGATATCCTTTCTCAGCTCAGAGTGCCAATTTCTATTCCGGTGGGTTTCTGGAGCCTTACGATTCCTCGTGGATTGCATGGACCCACCAGTCAAGAAAGCGGAGCACATTCCTGTGGTCAGCCTGCGCCAGGTGTCGTCGCTCCAACCAATGGTAATGAGTGCTTCTGGTAATTTTGCTCTTGCTGGAATTCCTCTAAACGCGTTTTTGCTCTTCATTTGCAAAATGTGTATTTGGCACCTACGCATAACGACAAGTAATTCAGATCTGTTACATTAGTTTAGGACGGCGCGCGAATTAACTGAGTGAGAACTCATTATGTAATTTTGTCAATCATCGAGGTTGGAAACCATGGTAATGGCCTGGTTGTCCAGCGTGAAGCATAGCAGCACGCTCGACATTCACAAACTCGCCCAATCCACGTTCGTCCATCTGAATATATAAGCGCCGAAGTTGTGCCACGCCATTTGGAGTCGCCTGCATCGGTACATTGGGGTCACGAAGTGTTGGAAGGCCGATACGCGCGCCAATGAACCGCCAAGAACCATTCTTCTCGACCTTTTATTGTGCATGAAACGACCAGTGAGCTCCCTGTCGATATATCAACGAAAAAGGGAGCGATATTACTGACCTCATAAAGTCCCCTGAATTCCTCCACAAGTAATGCAAGGTCCCATAAATCAACGAGCGTCCCCTCAACCACCAAATGCTCCTCTTTCACATCAAGCTGCTGGAGCATCCTCTGGTTCCGACTCCACGCCAGCGTGACCTGCTCCTGTTCGTACCGCATCTTAGCCAAATGATTGGCTTTAGCTTGTTCCCATTCGGCCTGAGCTCTCTCATCTGAACTTTGCTGGTGCTGCTGACTCCCCTTTGGCCGTGGATTCGAGGCTGTTCTGTTGAGCCTTGCCGCGGACGGTGGTCGGGGACTACCGCCTGCTACAGGCCGCACGGGAAAGTCGATCGAATGCCGAGAGGCGGACAGCGACGGACCCTCACGCGTCATCTTCGCCATCTGCTGCTCCTGGTGGACTGGATAATGGTACGCGTACCCAGAGGGCGTCGTGTACCCAGTCGCGGAGTGATCCACATCGCGAACGGGGTCGTAGCGACTCGTTCGTGGAGGTGTGCTCGACGTAGATTGGGGCTTCCATTGTGGCAGGGAGGACGAGCTCGCGCGGCGATATTGCGAGATTGGGTCGGGGCGGGCGACACGCAACTCATCGCTGGTGGAGCCAAACTCTTGCTTGATCATGTCAGAGGCGTGGATGAGTTCGTCGAATGGAGCAAGAGAGGAGACATAGTGAGGATCGGAATCGGATGAATCAAGGGGAACCTTTCCGTCCATGTTGGCGTATTGGAAGGGGGTTAGGCCAGACCAGACGGGTCCTTTTGAAGGGTTGGGGTGAGACATTGAGTGTGTATAGCAGATTGGAGGATGTATTGGGGCCGGGTGCCGGTACGCCCCCGTCCTTTCGGGAAGCACTGTCAGACGTTGCGCTCTCTTCTTGAATGGGATGAGAAGTGCGAAACGAACGAAAAATCACTTATGCCTTGCTGTGCAGGTGGTGGCTCGTCATCATCATGGAAACCCGGGTAATGTTTCTGCCCACGGGGGGTTTGTGGAGGAATGGGCTGATGGCCCATTACCGGTGGGAAATGGTGCGGGTTGAGTGAATAATGAGGATTCGGGTGGCTGGAAAATACAAAATACAAAACACAAAAACACAAAGAAAAAAAGGGGCAAAAGGGGGGCCAAAGGGCCAACCAGCGTCGATCGAGTGGAGAATAGTCGTTCCGACTCAATGAATAGAATTCTGGAATTCCGCCACCCGCCACGAGAACCAGGCACGCGTTCTTGTTTTGTTGCAAGAGTGTGCCGGGTTCGTCGCAGCCGCGGCAGTCGTGTTGTGGCCCTTGCTTGTGGCGTTGACTGAATACACATCGGCTGGCCGACCAGCCAGCCGACCATTCCCATCGCCCGACATCGCTATCGCCCCTCTCGCCTCATCTGTCTCCGTCGTCCTCCGTTATCTCCTCCGGTCCTTATTTCACCCGACGCCCCGACGCGGCTCCTTCCGGCTCGCTCTCATTTGGGTTCACCCCCCTGTAACTCAGGTCACAGCTGACATCCTTAGGCGCTGAAGGAACTCCGCGGTGGACAATAAGGCTGAGTCCACACGTTCTCAGGCCTGTCTCAGAATCCTAAACTTCGTTATCAATGTCCATTGAAAGGGGTAAGCATCGCGTGAAGGAGAGGCATCAACAGCCTTTTCATATCTATTGAGGTATTGACGCTGCTTCCTCTTTCAAGCAAGAGACCACACGGCTCTGCTCTATCACCTTCATATACACTCAGGAATCCCAGGGTCACCGGCTTTCTTCCTCAATCTCTTCCGACGAATTCACCTCTGTCCTTTGGATGCAACCCCTTGCTTCTCCATTCATGGACTCATGGACTCATGGACTCATGGACCCAGGCCCAGGGCGCCCACATAGGAGACGGTCTGACTGCGCTCACATCTCTCGACCCGCACGCGGTCCACACACTCTAGCAATACTGTACTAGCAAGCACCCTTGTGTTGCTCATGACAGACCACATGTACTTCCATAATGTCAACACCCACAACGCCACATTATTTTATTCGACTTTTGACATGTAACCTGGAACCGGTCTAATATAAGTTCTGAACCTTACTGGAGCTCTTCCAATACCAATAGATCCCGCTCTGACTTCGGACGTTTGACATTGACAGTTGAATCCCTCCCTCGCTTGGTGTGGGAATAGACCCGATCGCGGGTGGGCCACATTTCAAGAATACAATTTATTATCAGTGAACTGGTGTTCATGAAGAAAAGACGCCCGAACCGAGGGCAAGAGCTGCCACCTCACTCAGGCTCAGGACTACCAGACGAGATAGGTTCGCTAGACGGTGGTAGCGACAACTCCGCCGCACGAGCGCCACACGTATTATGAAAATTCGCCTGTGGGTGTTGCATACAATGGTGGCTTGAATGTTGGAGAAACATCAAATATTGCAGAAAATCAACGCACCATCCGTTCCGACCCGACCAGAAGCCCAAATGAAGCAAGCTTGTCCTCAAGGGGCAAATCGATAAAGTCCAAAAGGGACATCTTAGAAGCAATGAGGCGTGAGGCGAATGTATTCATACCGGGCCATGCACCGATATCCAATTCATTGACGTCCTAAAGGTGTCCGTAAACTTCCACGGCTCCATGCGGGTGGACTGAGTAGAGGCGCGGACGCACTTCTGTCTGCAACCATGGCCGTGATCCCCATAGGAGGCCGCGGAAGCAACGCTCCTCGTGCTCCTCGCACGCATCACCATACACACGAACATAACGAGCTACTTCCAAGACGCTTCTCGCCGCGACAATATCAATTTTCACGTCGGCGCCATTTGCCTCGTCCAGCATCGAGATCGCCATTGTGACCTTACTCACGAACTTCTGAAATGCTTGCAATACAGTGCTTGAAAGCACGTTCAGGATATACGGCTCGCACGGCCCAACAGAGTAATTAGCCTTTGAAGACGGAAAGGCCTCGAGTACGACGAGGATCCGCGAGAACGACTTGGCCAAATCAGTAACCGACTTGCAAATGTCCGTACTAGCGCCTGCGAGTGATGCCATGGAGTGAAATATCGCGCAGGAGTGGGAATCCATAATAATCTGAGGTCCGTACAGCGTTTCCACCTCGACCAGATGGACACCGCAATGAGATCGGAGATGCTCAACAAGTCCGATGCGTTGAATGAGGTCCAGAGATCCCAGATAGTAGTGATCCTCCGACGGTTCGCACCAGGTTCCTGGGAGAATTATACCCTTGCTGACCAGCCCTGAGACCACATTCCAGTTGTCTTTGACCTGGGGATCTTGAGAGGATTTTTCTTTGTTTTCGGAGAGATTTGCACATTCCGAGGCAACCGCGTTGGACGGGGCAGATGGAGGCTGAGAAGTTCCCACGGGACAGCCGCGAAGAACCAGGAAATCAGCAAGTGAGTCTTTGAGGGACTTTTCGGATGGTCTTGCGGCTAAATCATGTACGCCTCCGACGTTCCAGAGCTCAGCCTTGGATCCGTTAAATTCATTAACCGAGCATCCGCTGGTGTCCATTGCCAGGGATAGGTCGCAATTGATGTATATCGGTGCCGCCGGCATCGTTCCTGCCCGCACCACCGGGGCGCCGCCTCCACTCAACTTTTGAGCACCGCTAAGGACATCCTCGACCCTATGTTCCGATACGGGTTGCCTTCCCACTTGTACGAGATGGGCAGTCAGACGGCATGCATTTCAGGTTGGTCAGACATGAACCTCACCCAGTGCCTCATTAGGTCCATCCAGATCCATGGGGAGAGGGCGGTTTTCCTGGATTTTCGAGGAGGGGCCTTGCTGCGAGACCCGAGGTATGAGTAAAATGGTATCGCCCTCAAAGGGATAATCGATCGATAGGCCACCACGATACGTTTTCTTCACCTCGAGCACATCATTCAGCGCGGTGTGAGAGGGCAATGAACCATCCAGGTCTGTCCATCTGAGCAAATTTTCAACGTGGGTCACTTCGCGTTCGGATAGAAGAGGAGCGTTTCTGGCTTCGTTGACGATCCTGAGTAGGCTAGGCTGATCAACCCGACAAAGGGATTCATGAGTAATAGGAAATCCGGTGTAAACGAATGGTCTGAGAAAGCACTTAAGCGCTGTTGTGCGGTACCCGTGAAAAGTCAATACCTCCAATCAAGCTCGATCTTGAGCGACCTCAAGTCTTTGATGGGCACTACCAATACCAGCGACGGAATACCCGACATTCGGTCATTGATTAATGTTTCAGCAAGAAGGTCGGTGATTTTCGTGGGCATAGCAGGTATTATCGGATCATGTATACTCGGGTGTGGTAGCTCCGGTACTGAGAAGAGTGAGAAAGCCATAAAAGGATCAACGATAGACGTACTGGGCATGAGCACCGATTCAAGGTCATCAATCTTTTCATCTAGGATGATCTTGTTTGAATCCTTTGTGTCGATTCCAGCACAGAAGGCGTCCAACATATCAGAGATGGAAGCATCGAATGGAATTGAAGCTCGCAGGGTCGGTTGATCTCCAAGTGATTCGGTTGGAGGTTGAACATATATTGATTCGGTATCAAAAGTGAGCGTTGATGGTTCCTCAAGTGGAGGTGCCTTTGGCATAGAAGCAGGCATAACGAGCCCGTACAGGGCACTTTTCAAACTTGGAGCGAAATCAGCATGTATCTAATGACGCGCATGATTCGACATACTCTGGTGCACCACTCACGACTTGTTTTCCCTTCGCTCTTCCCCTAAAGCGCTCACGCTTGGGAAGTTCGATATCCTCTGGTTAAACCATCAGCAACAAACCAGTAGCACCACAACAGGGTCCCACCCATCTTGTTCTCGATCAGGAGCTTTAATCTCTTGTTGGTGATCGGTGTCATTGGAACCTTCAGCTCATCAAGTTCACATACATCCTCATCGGCGGTTTCACTACTATCAGGTTTCAGGGGCGGAGTCGAGCTCCATCCGATTGGGGCAGTCGCTAGTAGCAAGTCAGTGCCGGCGTGTCTGAGCGAGCGTCCCCCTTACACCAGCCACCGCTCGCAATCGCCATATTCTCGGCATCCATATCAATGTCGGTATCCATCGTAGCATGGGTAAGCATCCCATGGACATCATCCAGCGTTAAATGTTTGCGGGGTTTCTCCTTGATCCGCGTGCTGAATATCGGCGGCGACATTCGAACCTTTGGGTCAAACGCAGCTGGAAGAGGCGAAGTAGGGCGAAGGAAGTCTGACATTGGTTTGGAAATATATTCTGCATTGGTTGTGTTGAGGTCTGACGGCACAACTGAGAACCACGGATTAGGTTGGAGGAGGCTCATTGTGTCTTTGAGAGTTTCCCGAGGTAAATAGAGTTGGGTCGACCTGTGATCAGAGTTCATGGGAGGGCAGAAATGAACAAATGGACATCCTCACAAAATCCTTTCTGGCACGAGAGGCTCTTCTGACATTGAAGGGGATTCTAAACCGAGATGGCCGGCCAACAAGGATTTGAGGGGGACAGTCATGTTCTTCGCGTTTACTTCAGGTTTTCTGGGTTGGTTCAACAACTGTGTCTCTCTTCTTGAACGGGCAGATAGAATCGGGGTCATAGGACGTGAATCCAGATACGTCGGACCTGTAAATATAGCTTTGAGAAAGTATTCAGGATACATGAACCGTTGGGCGAACGAGTGTCCATTTCGAGCCAACAATGCTCCGTTCGCTTTGATATTCCATTTTGTATTTGTAGGCGTTCACAAAGAAGATTTCGGACATCTTGAGCTGTCTTAAACGTCTCTTCGTACTCGGGTGGTGCGTTTATTTGGTTACGACCGATGAAATCGGTCAGTGGATTCGTGGGTCGATGGAAAGAAGTCGATTCGTATTCTGGGACCAGGTGTAGAGACGAAGCAAATATCTAAAGAAAGATGAGAAAACTGTAGGGTCTTGGCGTCGTCATTGCCCTTACTTCGTTCATGGTCTCTTCCATATTGGTCCATGCGTCTCGGGTAATATAGGTACGAGCATAATCATATAGAGCATCGTGTATTTGACGTCTCCATTCATCATGAAAACGGAGTGCAGGAAATGAAGCATGAGACGCGTCCGTCATTGGAAACGCGGTTCTGGTTGAGTTGCAAGTTACGATCCACTCTCCTGCATTGCATTGTGGGCCGCTACACAACCTTTTTATCTGTGATATCTGTCGATCCTAACCATAGTACAACGCTAACGAATAGACCAATACCGCTTCCTATAATATACCCGGTAATTGCACCGAATGCTGGCGGGAGCGGATAGGCTTGCCATGGCCGGTCCCAGTCGAGGGCCAGGGGATATGCCCCACACCAAGACCCTAGGATCGACCCAAGAGCAGGATAGAGTAAAGCCCTTTCCGCTCTTGAGTAACACCTGCAAAAGCACCCCAATCAATCACTCGTAATTGGGCAAAAGATCGTGTCGGCCTTACTTCATAAGTGTAAATATCCGATAGTATCGAGAGGGGAGAGTGGTGGGAGATTTTGCGGTAATTGCAGGCACGCCCAAGGCTCGGAACGCGGGGTATACGGAGAGCAAGGACAGAAGGAGGGAGAGTCCCAAAGTGTGAGGAACGTGACTTTAGATATAGTTAGACTATGTTGGTGAAATTCGAGGATACACCTACGTTGTAATTGGGGCACCCAAGGCCACAACAATGAGGTGGATGACAAGGGCTGCCAGCAAGGTGGCACCCCATGAAGATAGGTTTTGCTATGAATGGGAAGATCAGTTCATGCTCCGCCACAAAATGGAGACAAACGTACCCCGAACGAATCTCCGATCGTTTGAATACTAAAGTCTTCTGTACTGGGTCCAGCCCGTTTCTTCTGGTCAGCCTTGATCCAAGATACTGCTCTCCCTGCCCAAGAGGCTTGCAAGATAGCCACTCCTGCGCATATCCACCAGGTACTCAACGTTGGCCAGGCTGTGATTGGCGCCAGGAACTCCCATTGCGGCCTATCACTCGAGGACTTCTGAGGGGGTAAATCCTGGAATATAAGCGTAGTTCGTGGCAGAGCTACGACGGCGAATGCCAAAAACAAGGCGTGAGTCCCGACCGCAGACGTGTAATCTGAAAAACTGAGAGGGTCATCGTATACTGCCTTCAAAGTCGTTTGCTTAGGTGCCGCATCCGCCGTTGCCTTCTTCTTCGCCATAGTACTGGACGCGACTGGGTTCAACGTTGCCTTGAACTCGACCATATTCATGATCGTTGCGACTATGAAACCGACGGATCAGGCAGAACTCCGAGACAGCCTCTCACGTCATAATGAAACATTCGAGGGACTTTTGAAGCTAATTCCGGCCAAATACTACATCGCTCAAGATGATTCGGAGGTTAAGAGCCGTTCGGACACACCGCCCCAAGCGTAGCAGCTTATTATGTTGATAGCATGATTCAAAGTATCATAAGAACAAGAAGAAGCAAAAGGCTCCCAAGCAGGAAATCAAAGAAAAGTCGAAAAAGGCTCGGAAAGAAAAGGCTAGTTTTACATTCGAATTATAACTGCATTTGGGACGTTATTTTTGGCTACTCAGGCTCATTTTCACATGGAAAATGATGCTTGCGACGAATCAAATCTGCTCGATTCAACAAATCCCGCCACCTCTTGGGTTGCCCCACTCAGCAGCATGTATCGCATCACAATTCCTCACTCTCTGCGCTAGAATATTCGCTTACAGGTAGTTTACCTTTAGCTTGACCCCGCAAACAATAAATCCATTCTCGATTTGCAAGCCGAAGCAGCAAACCGGCTAGAAGAGTCCAGAAAACGAAAACGTGAGGATGATGATGACGCCTCAGGAGACGACCTAGACCTTGAAAGTACTATGTCTGGTCTCATGGATGAGAGTTTCGGTTCAGGAGCAGAAGATCGCGGAGTCCACGGTGATGCGCCTGTTCCAATGGGCACCAGCGGTAGTATATCTGAGATCCGAGAAAAGCTACATGCGAAAATCGCATCATTCAAGAAGGGTCGAAAGGCAGAAGACGAGGCCGGCAGCAAGGACGAACTGCTTGAGATGCGAAGACAGCGAGCCTCGCTTCGAGAACAGCGGCGGAAAAATACTAAAGAGAAGAAGCAAAAGGAGAGGCAGGAGAAGAAGAGGGGGAAAGGGAAGGGCGCTTCGGGGAATACTAGTAAGGTGCGTAAAACGCTCGTCGTCCGTGAGAAGCAAGCTGATCCCAAATTCATTTGTGTAGCCACGGTTACTTGTGCAGGATACTGTGCCCCCCTCAAATCCGCATACGAATGGTACCTCAGCTCCCTCCATGACTACCGTTGCCTTCTCCGCCCTTGCAGGTGCTCCAGTGAAGGTCTCCGCGAAGCTCAAAACCGCCTCCGATCCGAAGCAAGCCTTAGTGAAATTACAGGCTCGAGCCGAGCGTCTCGCCAACCTCCCCGCCGACAAACGCGAAGCGATCCAGCAAAAGGACCAATGGCACAAAGCAGATGCACGGATGGAGGGCGCAAAAGTCAAGGATGACATAACGAAGCTGAGGAAAGCAGTCAAGCGTGTAGAACATGAAAAGGTCAAGAGCAAGAAGGAGTGGG
>Ga0307515_10018018_pt1 | contig 12818 bp, 2 predicted proteins | sample 17_EM_MG_FD_194513 | JGI IMG/M metagenome (GOLD analysis project Ga0307515, IMG submission 194513) | Populus trichocarpa ectomycorrhiza microbial communities from riparian zone in the Pacific Northwest, United States - 17_EM | ecosystem: Host-associated > Plants > Roots > Unclassified | place... | reverse complement strand
GACTCTATAAGCTAGATTAAAATATTATAGTAATATACGGATAAAAATTGGCGACAATAATAATGGAGTTAGAGTACTTATTAATTAATAGCGATAAGATAGATAAGGGAACTAACTAAAGGTATCTAAATCTTAATAACGTAATAGAGGTAGAGACTAAGACCGCTATAGAGTAAGGTTTAGTAACGGGCATTATAACACCATTAAATACGGCATCTATTGCTTTATAAGACGGAAGGAGCAATATTTAAAGATAATTAAGTAAGTAGACGACTGCTAGTGCTAGCTTACTACTTAATAAAGGCAAAAGGCCAAAGGCTTAAGATTCTTAAGACGAGATAAGAAACGACTAAGATTCTTAAGATAAGATAAGGCACGCTTAGAGACCTATAACGGACGATAACCAATAAAGCAGAGTAATAGCTTAGTTTAGTAATATACGAATAAGCTTAGGATAAGAATTCCTAATGGCATAAGATTCTTAAGACGAGATAAGTAAGATTTAAAACTTTTAAATAAGATAAGAACACCCTAAAAGCCTAGTTAAACTAAGGTAGGAGCTAAGCTTAAGTTAGAAGCAAGCTTAGGATTAAGGATTCTATAGAATTAAGACTTTAATATATAAATAAGAACCATTAATAAGGGAATTAAGAAGTAAGAAAACTTTAAGGATCCACTTATAAAACGCGAAAAGAAAGAAACTATAGTAGAATTTAGGGTAAGAATTACTACATGGTAAGAATAGAAACTAGATAAGAGATCTAGTATACTAGGCTATATAAGGGATAGAGCACCTATATAAAGGGTAACTAATAGACCTAAGACAGGTATACTAAAAGCCAAGTGGCTTACCAAACTGGAGTAAGAAGAGGATCTAGGGATTCTAACTAGGTTCGAAAAATGACATATAAAAGGCTATTACAACGTAGTAATAAGAAGATACTTTCTTACGGACAGACCGTATACACTTAAGGAGCTATATCAAAAGTGGTATAGGCAACGACATAATAACGAGTAGGAAGACTTCTATATATAGTTAAATAAATAAGTTGTTTAAAACTACCCAATTATGGAAAAGGCTATAACTTATATTAAAAGAGCCTTAATTATAATATTAAAAGATCTAAAGGAGCAATTAGAGGACTAGAGAAGTAAGAGATAAATCTTAGTACCTACAAATAAAGTCGTAACGCTTAGATTAACACGAGAAAGGTTTAAATTTAAGGGTAAAGATAAGCTAAGAGTTAACCTAAGACACTAGGCATATTACACGTTGGTATAGATCGTATGTGTAGATAACGTGTGTAATATATATAGAGCACCTAAAGATAAAAACCGAAAGTACCTAATAAGGATACATTAGGCACCGGATAAGGTAAAATATAAAAACGCTAAATATATACATAGTTAGCACCCCGTAGAAGTTTAAGAACAAGGGGACTTAATACTTTAGCTAGGAAGATTCCTTATAGAGGAATACTTAGATAGATGACAGTAGTAGGAATATCTAGAGAACACCTATCTATAGCACATTAAAGATAAGAAATAAACTAAGTATTGGCTAAAAGTAAACTAAGTATAAACGGGATCTAGTAGCTATTAGTTAGGAAAAGTAAAGGCCTACGGAACTAAAGGGAGCTAGTAGTAGAGCCTTAGACCCTTAAAGGAATTTAAGGACAGTACCTAAATCTAAGAGTTAAATGGCAAGATTAGTAGTTTAAAGCATTAGTAGATAGTAAAGCAATAAGAAACCACATATTACTAATAGTAGTTAAAAAAATAGGGCTACCACACAGACAAAAGGAGTACCTATATCCGTTAGTTACAATTTTAGAAGATCCGATAGCCTATAAAGGAGGCATTATTAATCTTAAAATAGGACCTATTTAGATAACTATTAAAGGGAGATAAATTAAGATATCTTTTAATATATTACTATTAGGAAATAATAAGGCAGTATTAGGAATACCTTAGTTATAGGAATATAATCTAAAGATTAATTAGATTATAGGTTAGGTTAATATTAGAGATACGTAATAATATAGGATATAATAACAAACCAAGTTAGTATAGTACTAAGTTAGAGCGACATATAAGGAAACCGAGAAAGGGCTAGGTTATATACTAAAGAGATACTATAAATATAGCAAAAAGTTATAGTTACTAGAAAGCGAAAAGCTGGCAGAATATACCGCATAGGACTATAAGATAGAGTTAGAACTAGGAACAAGTCTAAGGTTTTTTCTAATATATAAGCTTACCGAAGAAAAAGGTAGAGCACTGAAAGAGTTTATCTAGGAGAACTTATAAAAGGGATATATTAAACCATTATAGTTATTAGCGGGATATCCAGTACTATTCGTACTAAAGAAAAATAGAAAACTTAGGCTATATATCAACTATAGACAGTTAAATAGCATTACTAGAAAGGATAGATATCCTCTACCCTTAATTAGCGAAATCTAAGATAGGATAGGTAATGCGTAAATCTTTATAAAGATAGATCTAAGATAGGCGTACTATTAGATTAAGACTAAGGAAGGCGATAAATAGAAAGCAGCCTTTAGGTTAAAGGAAGGACTATATAAACTATTAGTTATACAATTCGGGCTTATAAACGCACCAGCGACGTTTTAGAAACGAATTAATAATATATTAGGAGAACACCTTAATAAGTTTATTATAGTATACCTTAACAATATTATTATCTACTTAATAACTAAGGAAGAGCACGGAGAATACGTTAAATGGGTCTTAAGGAGACTATAAGAAGAACAGATGCTAGTAGCAATTAAGAAATGCGAGTTCTTTATAAGGAAGACCAATTTTGTTAGATTTATTATTAAACTAGGCAGACTAAGCATGGACCTAAAGAAAATTAAAGCTATAGTGAATTAGCAAGAACTAGAGAATGTTATACAGTTAAGATTGTTCCTAGGGTTTTGCAATTACTACAGGAGGTTTATAGCGTAGTAGTTAAAGAATATTAAGCCATTTACTTAATTAACGAAGAAAGAGGAACCGTAGGTATAAAAAAAGGAATAGAAAGAATTGTTTAAAGAACTTAAAGAGTTATTTACCTAGGAACCAATCCTTAAGATCTACTAACTAAAGTTAGAGACGGTTATAGAAATAGATATATTAAACTTTATACTAGGGGCATACTTTATATAGAAATATAAAGATGGTTAGCACCTAGTGGTATACTATAGTCAAAAGATAACACCACTAGAACTAAACTATAACATCTATAATAAGGAGTTGTTAGGTATAGTTATAGCGTTAAAGGAGTAGAGAGCAGTCTTATAAGGGACAGAGAAACTATTTATGGTTAAAACGGACTATAAGAACCTAACAGGATTTTTAATAACAAAGGAACTTAACTAAAGATAGGTTAGATGGGCAGAAACACTTATAGATTACTATTTTAAAATTTAGTATACTAAGGGTATAGATAACGCACGAGCAGACGCTCTAAGTAGAAAGGCTAAACTATAAAATAATAAGAAGCCATTAGGGGCTTTACAAAAAAAAAATACAGATAGGTTAATTAGGTATAATTATCCAAAAATTATAATAACTTAAAAAGGAAAGTTAGAAAGAGTCTATAAGACACTAGAAAGCTTTTAGGTATAAAGAATTCTAAAAGCATAACTAGAAGATTTATAAGTAGATATATATAAAAACCGAAAAGCCAAGTATATTCTAAGAGGCATAGTAGAGCATCTTATGGAAGACTTTTACAAGGGAATAACTTAAGGACACAACGGAGCTACGGGCTTAGTGTTAGGACTCCAAGAAAAGTACATTATTAATAAAATCTGGGGATTAGTACGGAAAATCACTAAGGAATATCTGGATTGCTAAAGAAACAAACTAATAAGGCATAAGCTATATAGAGGGCTACAACCTATTAAAATACTAGAAAGATCATAGGAGGTTATATTATAGGACTTTATTATTAAGTTGCTAAAGTTAAGAGATTCTATTACCGGATAAGATTATAACGCGATCTTAGTAATAGTAGACAAGCTTACAAAGTAGGGATACTTTATAGCATATATAAAAGAAATCTTAGCGGAAGATATCGCTAGAATCTATGTTAAGGAAGTATTTATAAAACATAGAGCACTAAGCAAAATTATATTGGATAGAAATCTAAGATTCGTAGCAGTATTTTAGGAAGTATTCTTAGCGAAACAAGGGGTTTAAGCAGTAACTTCTACCGTATATTATCCGCAGACAGACGGTTAAACGGAAAGATTAAATTAGACACTAGAGCAGTATCTAAGGCATTATATTAATTATACACAGAATAATTAGGTATTGTTATTACTAGTTATATAGTTTGTATATAATACTATACCGCAAGAAGGAATGGGCATATTACTATTTAAGGCGAATTACAGATATGAACTAAGAACATCGTTATCGCTATAATAAGTAAAGAAGACAAGTAGCATAGCCAAAGAAAGAATAGAGACTTTAATAATTCTTTATAAAAACCTTATAGAAACAGCTAAGGTAGTATAGTAAAGAATAAAAAGGTACTATAATACTAAGAGATCTAAGGGACCAGATCTTAAGGAGGGAGATAAAGTATAGCTACTACATAAAAATTTTAAGAGTTGACGACTAAGTAAGAAGTTAGACTATATTAGACTAGGACCTTTTAAAATTACGTAAAGAATTTCACTGGTTACGTTTAAACTAGACCTACTAGCCAAAATAAAGATCTACCCTATATAGCATATCGCGATGCTAGAGCTAGCATATAGGAATATTAAGCCACTAGTTTATAAAGCAGACATATATAGAGGACAAGAGGAAGACGAATAGTAAGTTTTAAAGATTATTAGTTACGAGGATATAGACAATAAAATATAGTACGAAGTAAAGTAGATAGGCTACAATAAGACTACCTAGGAGCTACTAGAAAATTTAAAGAACGCTATAGGAAAGGTATAGGAGTATTAAAAGAAAAAAGGTTAGGTAGTATTAATAAAGAGGGATCGCCAAAGAATAAGTCACCTAAGGGGGACCTAGGAAGAGCGACTACTAAATTACTTAGAGTTATTCCCTTCACTAATAGAGGAGGATTAGTCCTCTTATTACTAAGTTTCTACAGACCCTATTTTATAAGTTTTTACTCCTTAGAATAGATCTTCTTATAAACCTTTTTAAGATAAAGCAATTAAGTAGACGTAGTAATACGAGTATTTAAAGCCTTTTGCTCCACGTTATAAGAGCGCTTAAGCTTAGCAAGAGCCTACGCTAGGTTATTATTAAGCTTTACAGCGGCAGATTAAATATAAGACCCTATAATAAATTACTTAGGGAACTTAAAGACTATTAAGAGTAATAGGATGCGTATACTTAGCGTTAGAAGTAGAGCGAACATCGTAGGACGATTAAATATTTACTTTAGTGCACTCCGAACAAGAAGAGGGTTACTAAGATAAAGAACTTACTAACATAACGTAAACTAACCCCTCTTTTATATAACGGGAGCACGGAGATAGTATAATTTCACTAAGCGATAGTATAGCAGCAATAGTGCGGGCATAACGTTGCGCGTGTAAAGAAGAAGAAGTTTTAGGTATAATAAGTAACAATATTAACTAAATTAATTAGACGGATATTATACCTTTAGTAAACAATTTAGAGATACTAGGAATCTTTAAGGACAAAGATAAAGAGGAGGGAAATAGTATTACGGACGCTTTAAGTACAATATTATAACTACTTAGAGAGGAGTTGGAAGAAGCTAGTTGGTTAATATAGGTATAGTCTAGAATAAAACCCGTGGAACTATATAACGAGGAATAGTAACTAAGGTTATATAATGTGCTATATATTAAACAAGAGAAATAGGAGGAACTTATATACCTTATATATAATACATATATTACGTATAAGAAGGATTTTATAGGAGTATAGTTATATATTTAAGGACCCTTAGTCCCTACCTAGATAGTTCCTTCCTTATAGTAATTATTAGAATACAATTAGAGTTAATCTGTTAGGTAACCACTCTACCAGTTATTATTACGTTATTGACTTACTTGTAATACTTACACACCTAGCCCATTAACAGGACCTACTGTAGTTCTTGCTACAAGGTTCCGTTACACTTTAAGCTAGCTATAAGTCCTACTTACGGCCCGTAAAATAAATCGTACGGCCTTCTGACGGACTATAAATAAACTATATAGCCTTCTAACGGGCCGTAAATAAACTATAAGTGCTCCGTTAGTCTCGTTCCAACTATTCTATAACCTTTAGATTGAGCTTATTTATATTAATTAGGGGTTTAAGAGCTTAGCACGGCTTTGCCTTAGTTATAGTGTCCGCCAGGTTATCTCCGCTACTGATCCATTTAACCTCTATAATCTTATGTCATTTATAGGCCTAATATAAGTATATTAGGTTAACCATAAGCCTATTTTCTTATGTCGTACCTAGTTTAACTATACAGTTATAGAGGGACTTTAAATCGGTGTATAGAACTAGGGGTAATTGCTCTAATTATAGGATCTTCTAAATTGTTAACTTAATTGCGGCTCCTATATTAAAGCTATAAGCTAGTACGTATAGCTTAGAAGCTAGTATACTACGGGTTACTTGTTTACACTTAATTAAAGACTAGTAAATTATATTTATATCCTAATTATAGTCCGTAAGTACAATTATAAAGCCGATTTATAATAATAGGTCCCTATTATTAGCGAAGGAGGCGTCCGTAAATACTAGTAAGCTAAGGAAATTTAGGTCTAGTGGTATAAAAGTAAGTTCTCTTATTGCATTATTAATTTGCCACTAAATGCGTTTATTAAGCTACTTAATATTTTCCTCTTATGGATCTGTTACCTAGGCCGTAAAGGATAAATTATAGGTAGATTTAGGTTAACAGACTGTGGTAATATAGGTACCTCTTACACGCTATGCAACGTATTAGTCCTTCGTATTTATAGTTTTATAGGTCTCTCTGTGGGAACTAGTAAGGTCTGTAGGCTTTGCTATAACAAGCCTTAGGTTTTAAGCTTAGCGTTCCTAAGTTAGCTAGATTAGGTTGCCCTTTTATATAATTAAGCCTCTATTAAACTTAATTAGAGTCTACTTAGTTAACTACTTTCGCGGCTTTACTAAGAACTTTACCTTTTATAGTTTAGTCTCTTTAGTGTCTATAAAAGTCCGGTCCGCTAAGAAGAGGGTATTATTTATTTAGAGTCTAATAATACTAAGGCCGTTTAATAGGGTGTATAGGAGGTAGGGGTCGTAGGTTAACTGTTCTATTTTAAGTTTACTAATATAATGCTAGTAATATATTTTAAACTAGTGGTTTCTAGCTTCTAGCACTCTATAAAGGGGTTTTATAACCTATAAAATTATTCTTAGTTACAAATTAAGCTTAAGGGGTAGTTGTATAAAGATGTCTCTACTTAGGTAGGTATTAGACTGTATATAGGCTTATAAGATGTCCCGTAAGTAGAGGGCTACGGGTTTAGTTTGCTGTAGTCTAGGCGTAAGTATAAGTATAATCCGTTAACTAACCCGTTAAATTATAGGCGATTATATAAGAACTAAGTCCTTTCCCTGGTCGTTATAGGCTTATATAATAAGCCTTGATTTTTTAAAGGCTTTATTAGTACTAGGGTGCTTAATTTTGTTAATAAAGCGTAAGTTAAATATACGGACGCCTTGCGGAACATCTCTCTCCGTTACGGCCGTAAAAACACCCTTTTTAAGTAGTCTATTAATCTCCTTGCGTTATAAGTCCGTAAAAAGTGTTTTTTATACTAGAACTAATATATCCGTAGATAGAAGTTACCTTATAAATGTACCTGCGGAGGTTAAGTAATTCTCTATTATAGGGTTCTTAGTTACAGGGTACTTTTAGGGGCGTCCTTAACCGCGCTTTACGGCAGGTTTAATAGATTTCTAGGGGACTTCTAAAGTAGGTAGGGGTGCTTCCAGTTCGTCTAGTTTAACAGCACAGGTATTTTTAGACCGAAAGTAGGGTTTTACGGACGTGCTTCTAAAGTTAGTCGGTCCGCTAAGAAGTTATACGCAGCACATTTTATCTTTTACAGCCAGTAGACAATAAGGTCTAGTTTATTTGCCGCTTTTACGCCATATAAGGACTTTAGAATTAAGTAGGAGGTTATAAACTAAGGTTATATTAGGTCCGTTACGGTAATATAAGGCGCTATTAACAGCTTATTTAGCTCGTAATTTAACTATTTCGGCTATTACCTTCCGTATTATAGCTGCTCGTTCTGTAATAGATGGGGCAGGAGGGCCTAGGTTACTTATTCTTAGGTAGGGTCCGTAAACTAAGAGGGTGGGTACTAGTCTATTAGGGCTAGCGGTATTATTAACGGCTTTTACAGCTATCTGTAAAGCTAGTTCCTTTTAAATGTCCTTACACTTGTTTATAATAATCTAGTAAGCTCTCTATAAAGCTAGGTAAGCTTACTTAATAAGTTTAATAGACTAGTACGCCTTAACTAAAACGGCTTTTATTAAAATAGCTATAGCCGTAGCGTACTATTAGAATTCCTTACTAATAAAGTTCCTACTGACGTTATAGGTAATATACTTAGGGGGTCTAACGTATATATTAATCTAGTAGGTCCGTAAAATATCCTAAGTATATTTTGCGGATATATTTTATAACTAACGGGCGGCTTAATAGCGGGTTGCCTTGTTAATTATATATAATACTAGGCTGCCGTTAATGTATATAATATCTACGTATACTAAGTAGTTAAAATTAAGGTCTTTATAAAGAGTGAACTTAAATTAGCCTAGGGAACGTCCGTATTTCTAGTAAAAGGAGTAGTATTTAGTTAGGTAGTTAATTGCCTTCTTATTAACGCCGTTATGTCTAAAGCGTTTAAGGACTCTATATAGCTTTTTAGCTAACAGGTAGCCGAAACGGCGGTATAGGCAGTAGATTTTAGTACTAGTAAGGTAGCACGGGTTATAGTTAAAAGATTCCTAAATATAGGTTTGTAAAGTCTCTCCCTATATAAGGAACAGGTGTCCGAATCGTTGTATAATTAGTAAGGTAATATACTTACTTCCTAGGGCAGTTGTAGGGCTAATTAGGGTGTCCGTAATATTGTTATAGTAAACCTATAACCTATCTATATCCGCGAGATAGAGTAGAAAAGGGGTATCCGCTTTTACTACGTGGAAGTTAACTAGGCTAATTAGGGGTTTAACTATAATTAATTTAATTAATACGGTTAAGCTAATGCCGAATTAAACATTTACGGCCCTAGTTTGCGTAGTATTAATATCTATATTATTATTTATGGTGGTCTTATATATAAGGTATTATCCGTAACCTATAGTAGACTTCTTAGAGGCACTTATATCGATTATAACGCTATAGAATTCTTTAGGGGTATAGCGTTCCGTGATAATATATATAAATAGGTCCTGTTTATAGTCTATAATGTCTGTAACGGGTTTAACGGGTATGCTTATAGGTTAGTTTTTAGGTGCGATTAAGTATATAAAGGAGCGGTTGGCTAATACGGTAGTAATATTAAAGGCTTGGCCGTCCGTAAAAGGTCTAAAAGTAGTTAGGAATATCTTTAAGGTCTCCTATTCCTAAGTATTTAAGTTAAAGTTAATTATAAGGGCTTCTATTAACTTGTTAAGAGACTCCTCTATTTTTTCTCCTTTATAGTTTAAGATAAACTAGTTAATCTAATTATTAAATCTCTTCTTAAACTTATTATATTCTTCCTAGGTATGCCTTATAGACTAATATCCTTCTTTACTGTATATAAAGCACTTCTAGTTAGTTTGTTTATAGGGGTATACTTTTATATAGGAGTTACTGCAGGGGTTATAGGTGGGACTTAGTCGGTATGGGTACTGCTAGCGGTAGTAGCGGTCCGTAAAGTAGGCATCTAAGTTAGTTTATGGGTTTTATAGGTCCGTAATAAAGGCTAAGGTACTGCCTGGCGGATTTAAAGCTTCGTACGTTATAATAGAGGACTGTAAATTGTTAATAAGGCCAGCTACGGTATCTGCAGGCTTATAATAGGCGTATTTATAGGGTTCTACTTCTTAGTAGGCTGTAATAAGTTTATTATATAGAAAGTTGTCTGTTTAAAGCTTAATATTAAGGCCGTGCTATAGGTGCCGAAGGTCCTTAATAAGAATTTGCAGGTACTCTATAGTCGATTTTTTGGTATTCTTATTAATTACGGTCTATAGTTTAATTGTATTCTATTAGGTAAGGATATTATACTTATATTTAGGCCCTTTAAAGTAGTTACGTATAGCCTTATATAGCTTATTAAAGGGAACACTAAGGGGGTTACTCTTAAGGTTAGTATAATAGTGGTTAAGGGCTAGGCCGCGTAGTATAGTAGAGTAGGCTTAGCTAAACTCTTATTTAAGAATATTAGCCTTCTAATAGAGGTCTGTAAAGATAGTTAGTTTAAAGTTAAAGTTATTATTTTTACTGCTATACTTAGATTTGTCGGTATAGAGCTTAGCTAGGTTAGCTAGCTTCTTACTATAGGTCTTTACTTAGGTAGTTTATAGATCTGTAACTTAAGTAATGGAAGGGTTTTAGTCCGTATTTTAGTTTGCGGGGGTATTATAGTCCGTAACTTAAGTACTAGGTATACTTTAGCCCATAAGATTAATTTTAAGATCTCTTTAGTTTATAGGACAAATTTAGTTAAATAGGTTGTCTGTAAGACTGGAGATCCTATTAAGTTTAAAAGAGGCAAAGAGTTTACTGGTTTTAATATAATCTAGAATCTGCTTTTTAGTTTATTCCGTTTAGTTCTCCTTATATAGTGTGTTATATAGAGACCGTGCAATAGTAACTCGCCTATCCTTTTTAACCTATATACCTTAGTTACGTAAGAGGGTTTATAGGTTGCGGGTAGCTATAAGGTTATAAGTCTTAAAAATAGCTTCTATAAAGTCCGTAAAGTCTTCCTTATATTATTCCTATAGGTTGTTATTTAGAAGTTTAAAGTGTCCGTATTTAAGGATTTTAAAATTAATATAGTTATTAACGCCGTTTGCAGACGTAAGGTCGACTCCCTAACTCTACTTCTTTTAACCTTTATTAATTTGCTTACTTATATCTGCTATATTATATAGCGTAGTATATTTATACAAGCTGTAGCGGGTAGTAGTAGCTTATAGCGGGTGGAGGAGGTCTTATAACGGTCCGTAAGATTAATTAACGGGTCTATAATAGTTTAAGAGGTTTTATAATGGTCTATAAAGGTAATTAATAGGTCTGTAATGGTTTATAGGAGGGTAAGAGGTTCTATAAAGGTCTGTATTTATATTTATAAACTTCCGGTAAACCGTATTAAGACTTAAATAAGTATATAGAGATGGTGATATAGTTTATAATCCCCAACTTCCGACCTTTTAGCAGGTTGTACTGTGGGAGGGTACGACCTCTATAAGATAGGAAAAGTCACAGTGCCGTCAGTCAGTCTGTCGGTCGGTCGGTCGGTCGGTCGGTCAGTCGGTCAGTCAGTCAGTAAGAAAGAAAGAAAAGAGTGTATTTCCGGTAACTGGTAGAGTCGTGATATATATGTATAATAGAGGGAAGAAGGAAGGAAGCCGAAGGCTCTATAAATATAGGAAAATGCTAAGACAGTAGGCGACGTCCAATCTACACCACCACATACCTCCCCCACCAAGAACGTTGTCCCCTAATGTTCTACAATATAAAAGAATAGCAAAACGAGAGTATAGTAAAAGCAGAATAGACAAAGGAAAGCATATCCCTAAACGAACGCGGGTAACTATATCCTCAGCCTTCCTATAGAACTGTTCTTCGGTGTTCTTCCGTTACCCATAGCTAATATTCGATCTTCCTACTAGTAGCAACTAGGACAGCAGTAAACTAGAAATAACGGCAGCAGTAAGAGCAGCAACGGCAGTAACAGTAACAGTGTTATAAACAGTAATAAAAGCAGACAGGTAGCGCGGTAAAATAAGATAGAACAGTCGGCGGTAGAACACTCGGTAGAAGAACTCGGTAACAGTTAGTAAGTAGCAGGATATTCGGCGGCAGAACTTTTAGTAGTAGAAATCTCGGTAGCGGCAGACGGTCGATAGTAGACGGTCGGAGGCGGCTAGTCGGAACAGCGGCGGCGGGGCGATCGAAACGGTAGGGTATGGCGGTTGGGGGAGCAGCAGTAGAACAGTTAAAACAGCATTAGGCCTAGAACAGGTCGGCCGGAACAGTTGGACGGTATAGCAGATCCAGCAGCGGTACAGATCTAGAATAGCAGAGACGGAGCAGTCGGTCGAGACAGTAAGGACGAAATAGCTGGACGGAATAGTGGCGGCAGCAGCGGTGGCGGCAGGGCAGTAGATTAAGGTAGCAGAGGCTCTGGATTGATTTGATTGTTTAGTTAGTCATTTGATATCAAAACTCTGCATCTGGCTCTATATCGGTCTGCATCGTACGCAGCTTCTCAGTCAAGGCTCTGCCCGTGGCTTTGTATTAGGCCCTGTATCTAGCTATGCGTCTAGCTGTGCGTCTGGCTGTGCATCTGGCCGTGCATCAATAGCTCTGCATTGCATATTCTGCGTCCGTGTCTGCGTGCGTGCCTATATGTCTGCGTTGACTGCTAGCCGAAGACTGTCTAGTTGGTCGGCGACGACGTGCTGCAACTAATCGTTCGGTCGTTCGATTAAGGTAGAAAGTCGGCCCGGTTGCAGGCTCTGATTGTCCTGATTTGAATGCGGAGACGGCGTTTAGCTGATTGAGATCTAATGAGGCCCTGGCTTAACTTAAGGTGTCTTCT
>Ga0307515_10018017_pt1 | contig 12818 bp, 10 predicted proteins | sample 17_EM_MG_FD_194513 | JGI IMG/M metagenome (GOLD analysis project Ga0307515, IMG submission 194513) | Populus trichocarpa ectomycorrhiza microbial communities from riparian zone in the Pacific Northwest, United States - 17_EM | ecosystem: Host-associated > Plants > Roots > Unclassified | place... | reverse complement strand
TAAGTAGTACATCTACTTACTTAATAAAAGGTCTCAACTCATCACAGTTAAATATAACATAATTGTGTGCTTGTCTGAACTCTATTTCAAACAAATATCTTTCCTTTATGGCATTTTTAGGTGTGGGCCGTCCAAGATTGGAGAATATTGACAAGTTCCCACTTGAAGGCACTTCACCACCATCATCATGTCGTGGAACACGGTTGATTCTCGTTCTCAAATGAGATTCGAAATAGTACGAGATAAATGTTGAGATCTCCTCAACAATATAGGCCTCACATATTGAAGCCTCAACATGCGCCTTGCTCTTAACCTTTTTCTTAAGATTGAACAAGTACCTGCATATATAGAATTAAACAAAAATTATCAATTTAAAAAAACAATGAAAAAACTTTTAATTATGAATTACATTGCAACTATAATATCTAACTTCTCGAATGGATACATCCATATATACTGGACCGGTCCTCCAACTTTTACCTCATATGGTAAATGTACGGGTAGATGCTCCATTGAGTCAAAAAATAATGGAGGGAATATCATCTCAAGTTTGCATATTGTCTCGACGATATTCATTTCAAGCCTTTCAATGTGATCACCATTTAACTTGCTGGAGCATATATCTCTAAAGAAATGACTGATCTCCGTGAGTGCATCCCATATCCTTTTTGGCAACAAATCACGAAAAGCTAATGGAATGAGTGTTTGCATAAACACATGGCAGTCATGACTCTTCATTACATATAATCTGCATTCCTCCGTATTAACCAGCCTTGATATGTTCGAGGCATGTCCATCGGGAAAATGCAGACTCTTAAGCCATTTGTAAACTAGTAGTTGTGTGTTTTTCTCTAACATGAAGCTTGCTCTTGGTTTTGCGACCCGTGACCCATCACAAACCAACTCCATATTTTTACGGTTACAGAACAACGTTAAATCCAATGTAGCCTTGATGTTGTCCTTTGTCTTCCCCTTCACATCCATGACGGTGTTGACATGTTCTCAAACATGTTTTTTTCAATGTGCATGACATCAAGGTTATGGCGGTGGAGATTGGTCCTCCAATAAAGAAGCTCCCAAAAGATACTTTGCTTTACCCAATTATGGGTCAAACCAAAACCAGGAAACTTCTGCTTACCTGATTGGAGACCAAACATAATGCCACCATTCTCTGATACAACATCATGCAATTCTTCACCAGAAAGACGCGGGGGTGCAACATCCTTTTCAACTCTTCCAACAAAGAAATTCTTTCAGTTCTTTCTGTATCTGTGATTCGGTGGCAAGAAACGACGGTGGCAGTAAAAAAAAAAAGCTTTACCTCCGTTTGTTAGCGTGAATACCTTGTTGTTTTCCATACAGTATGGACATGCTAGTTTTCATCAAAGTCGCTCCCATAACAAAATTATGTTTCCTCGAGATATCATAAGTCAAAGCTCCAAAAGACCACAACTGCGTCAACTCATCAATCAACGGTCGAAGACAAACATCTATATTCTGCCCGGACTGCTCGATCCTGGTATGACCATAGATAAAAACATGAACTCCGGCCTCATACACATCCCTGGTGGCAAGTTATAAACCGTCATTATGACCGGCCAACAAGAATAAGGAGCAGCAAATTGGAGGCCCAGTCCAATATAGATGGATGTATCTATTCGAGAGGTTAGATATTACAGATGCAATGCAATTATTAATGTATTTTCATTGTTTTTCTTAATTGAAAATGTTTGTTTAATTTCATGTAAGTACTTGTTCAATCTTAAAAAAAAAAGGTTAAGAACAAGGCGCATGTTGAGGCCTATATTGTTGAGGAGATCTCAACATTTATCTCGTACTATTTCAAGCCTCATTTAAAAACAAGAATCAACCGCATTCTACGAAATAATGATGGTGGTGAAGTGCCTTCAAGTGGGAACTTGTCAATATTCTCCAATGTTGGACGACCCATACCTAAAATTGTTATAAGGGGAAGATATTTGTCTGAAATAAAGTTCAAACAAGCACACAATTATATGCTATTTAACTACGATGAACTGAGACCTTATATTCAGTAAAAATATATATTACTTAAACTTTGTTATAAATGGACTATCTATCTATTGTAATATCACAAACTCATAGGTGATTGAATCCCAAATTTTTCGATTACAAGATGAACAATTTGCCACGGGGTTCAAAACACATGTAAGTACTATCACAAACTTATTATGTACCATGGTACTTAATTTCATTACAGAATTCTTGTTTACTGTTTATTTTTTATGTACAAGGTTTATCAAATGGGAAAGAAAGTAAGTGTTTCATTGTCTTTACAAAGCCTAGGTTCTGAAAGAAAAGTGAAGTGCTACAACAGGTATTTTGTCAATGGATATGTGTTTCATACTGAAGAATACAGGCATGGAAAAAAGACATATAACAGTAGTGTTTGTGTTAAGGAATCAACTTGTAATAAGTTTGAAGGTGACTATTATGGTAAATTAGAAGAGGTCATTGAATTACAATATCATAACGAGCATAATAGAGTGTATTTATTCAAATGTTATTGGTATGACACCACTGACAGAGGAATCAGAGTAGATCCCCACTATGGTCTGGTCGAAATTAACTCAAAAGTTAGACTCTACAACGTAAATGATGTCTTTGTTTTTGCCAAGCAATTCCAACAAATACACCCTTTCTTTTAGAAAGGATCGATCAAGAGTTGATTGGTTATCCATTTTAAAAACGAAACCCGGTGGTCGTGTCGAGGTTGTTCTAGATGAGAACGAAGACACAAGTGTGGGAGATGATGTCTTTCAAGTTATTGAGTTGGTGGAACCGTATCGAGTTGCTCCATCAATTAACTTAGAAGAAAATTCAAATGTTCACGTCTTCGATAATAGTCTTGTTAATGTTGACGCTGATGAGTTGAATGTTGTTCTAAGCTCCAATGGACAAGCACAAGTCGATGAAAATGATGATGATATCAACATTGAAGATTGCGATGGAGCTAATGATGATTCAATTGAAGAAGAAGAAGATACTTTTGACTAACTATTAGAACACGAAAGTTTAAAGGAATTTTTTATCATGTAATATTTATGGATGAAATTCTATACAAAAAAATAATTATTTTATAATTATTATGTGAACTGTTGTTATTGTGTTGTGCATGCAGCTTTCAATTTAAGTGTTTGCAGGATAGACATGAAATATAGACACAATATGTTATTCACTATGCACATCATCGATGGAAACACCGACAAATTATGTTCGTTGGTGTATTCCAAAGGCGAAGAGAACTGTTCACACATCACCGATGGAAACACCGACATAATGATTTCGTCGGTGTATTCAAGAGGTGAAGAGAATTATTCGCACATCACCGATGGAAACATCGACGGACACAGTTCGTTGGTGTATTCTAGAGGCCAAGGGAACTGTTCCCATCTCATGCCGGTAATGTTAATTAAAGTCCTCTGAATCAGTTGCAGGTTACCGAGGGAATTACCGATGGACTGCATAACCCAAAGTGCAGGTAATTAATGCATCTTTGACTGTGTATACTATTTAAAATTAGCTAGGGAATTACCGATGGATTGTGAAAATTCTGAAGGGTTTTTTGAAAATCTTAGTGCAAAATGAAAATTTCAAGGTTAATTTACCGAGGGAATCACCGACGGATTAATTAAAAATAATTTAATTTAATATTCCTTGGGTGATTTCGTCGGTAAAAACACGTTATAAAAACCAGTGAGCACCCCTTCAGTGAATTGTTTCCTCTCGTTCAAATATCTTCAATCGCATTTCATTTTTTCCTCTCAATTCTAGTGTTTTGCTTCAATTTCTAGTTCTATCTTCATCTTCAAAGTTTAAAAGGTATGTATTATGATTCTCCTCACTTGTTATTATTTTCTATTTTTTGTCTTTTCATCGGTTTATTAACAATATATTTTTTTTTTTTGTATTGTACATAGATAAAGCCTAAAAGTAAACACACTATTAAGGTAAGCATTTTGCATTCCTAACGTCTATAGTTTTTTTTTTGTATTAATTTGTTGCCTATTTTATTGTTTTTATTGCAATAATGATTGATTGTTTTATTTAATTTTAATTGTTATTGTTGAATTTGCCGTATAAATGTTAATTGAATATATAAGATTAAATTTAATTGTTTTATCTCAATTTTATTGTATATATTGCATTATAGAATGTTTGATTGTTTTGTTGAATTTTAATTGTTATTGTTGAATTTGTTGTATAAATGTTAATTGAATATATAGGATTAAATTTAATTATTTTATCAAAATTTTGTTGTGTATATATTGTATAATAGATTGTTTGATTGTTTTGTTGAATTTTAATTGTTATTGTTGAATTTGCCGTATAAATGTTAATTGAATATATAAGATTAAATTTAATTGTTTTTTTTTTCTATATTTTATTGTTAAATTTGATTTTTTCTATGTAGATGTTAGCTTATATATGAATTTTTTTCTCTATTTTATGATTAGAAATATTATATTATCACATTGAAAATGAGATGAAATTGAATAATCTGAAATTTATGGTATAAATAAAATAAAATCAAATGGTTTATGAAATATATCTTGTCAATATATGTAGGTTTGAACAATTTGGGTACTCTCTAATATAAGGAAGGTGCTGCCAATTTTTTTTAAAAAAATCGAATTTGATTGTGTAATTATTCATGAAATTTGTGTAGATACGTAGAACAAAATCAACAGCACGTTGTGAGCACATAGTCGCAGCTAGTTCTTCTAGCAGCGATGATGACGTGTCATTAGGTGCCGAAGAAGAAGAGGCACTTGTGGCGACTCACGACGCTGGCTCTTCCAGCGCGGTTCCACAACATAGAGGCAGTGTGCCTTCACAACGGAGTCAATTCAACCGCAAGTACGAGGCACATTGGAAGGATGACCTTTCAATGTAAGTTTGTTTTTATATTAGTTTTTTTTCTTTTAACGTAATTTGTGAACAACTAATTAATATTTCATTAATTTTATTGATTTTCAGGTTCACAAACATTGAGGCCGCCCGAGTAATAACATCAGCATTTAAATCATTGATGGAGATTCCATTGTTTCAATAGAGTCAAGTTTCCAGACATTCTAACTGAAGATCTTATATCGATGCATGGTTTAAAAGATTTGAGGTTAGTGTTAATTTCAAATTTTAACTATTTTTTATGTTATATTGAAATTATTGATTTATTTTTAATAAATTATTTATACATAAAACAAATTTGATTGGGATAGAGCAAATGACAATGTTTGCGAGGAGGGTGTGGGAGAATCACGCGACAATTAGGTAACATCGAAAACGATAAGGTATTTTTTAAAAAAAAAAATTATATATTATATTCTAATTCGTCATTAACTCATATAAAATTTGTTAATGGATGTAGGTTGCGTGACTTTTGGTATGAAGCGCAGAAAAAAACAAAAAAATACGCCAGAGATAATGGTCTACAAGGCTGGAATGACGTGGTAGTTTGGAAGGATTTTAGGTTGTCATACATCTCAAAGGATATATGGGTGCAATATATCCACCACGTGATGTTTGAGTGATTCACACGACGCTCACAGTCTGGTGCCGAGAACCAGAATTGGCAAATTCACGATTTGGTTACCACGCACATCGGCGGCTCCGTTCTGTTCATTGCGCACGCGAAGCGGATGGTAAGATTAATTTTAATGACATCTATCTTTAATTATTTTTTTGTTATTTATAAATATATTTAACTTGCAACATTTTTTTTCTTACAAGCTATGTCTCTTAGACGTGAGCCGAGCCCAAAGGAGCTTTTTGTGGAGACACACATGCGGAATGCAGACCGCTAAAAGGGGGTGCAATAGTTTGTTGATAATCGTGCTCAACACTTCATGGTATGTTCATTCAAACATTTTCTTTCATAAGTTATTATTTGCTTGAATTGAATTTGATGATTTCCTTTTTAATTTTCAGGAGACATATAATAGCCAGTTGAGGGAGAGATACGAGGACGATCCGTACGTCGACCCACCCGGGCTTCAATCCGAATTTATGGATGGAGGCAAGATCGTCTGGTGGACCCGATAGAAATCAGGTGTATGGACTCTCCAACACTACGGCTGAAAACTTGTGGGTGGCCCATATTGTCTCAACCATTAGGAGCTCCCAATTGGTATCGAGCACCCAGTCTCAGGAGTTTGTGGTCTTGCAGCAACACATGGCTCATCTCATCGAAAAATATGAGTAACTCTAGGCGGATTATGAACAACTCCGCCAAATGATCATGAACATGAGATCACAAATGAGTGGTACGTGTGAGCCCCCTTTTTGGTTGTTTGGTCCCGAAAACGACCAACCTCCTCTTCCTCCTCCTCCAGCGCCGCCATTGTTCTAGTTTAACTTTTATTTGTACAATTAAAATTGTAATGAATATTTGGATTTTATATTATTCAATTATATTTTTACATCTTTCAATTTTATACAATTTTATTTGCTTAATTATTTTTTTACTATTATTCTATACAATTTTATATTAATTATTCTACACAATTTGTTTTAAAAAAATATTTTTAATTATCACCGACGGACTTCCAAACAGACGCAATCCATCGGCATTTTCCAAAGAGTTGTAAAATATTTATTGCATATGCCACAATCATCAATAAAATTAATCTGTTAGTATATTCCAGAGAGTTGGAAAAAAATTACTTTATATGCCATTATCACTGATGGAAACATTCCATCGGTATATTTCCAGCGGGAAATTGTTTTTGGCACGCATTTTTCGTCTATAAAATCATCGGTTTTTTAATATATTTTTTTACCGATAGAATTAGTGACAGATAATGAAATTACCGATGGACGTATTCTGTTGGTGAAGTAGGTAAAATTTTCACCGACATAATAGTAATCTCACGCCGACAGAAAAATTCTGTCAATAAAACTGTTACATGTTGTAGTGTTTCTTTTAGTATAGCAAATCATAGACATTGGCTTTTAATTTGCTTTTGTACTATTTTTAGAGATGGAATTTCATTTCAAATCCAATTCTTGACACTTAAAATTATTTCAAATATGATATTTTATTAAAATCTAAATTGAATTGAGAGAGTTACAAACAACCTTTTAGGTTTTATAATGAAATCAATTTTGCTAAAAAAATCTATTGTAGCTTTCAAAAAATAAATTTTAAAGTAAAAGATATTAAAACTTCAATAGTAATGAGAGAGGCAGAAGTTTTGGTAGGATGTACGATTAAAATACCATAATAATTTTTTTGGGGAACAAGATTACCATATTGATGAGTAATGGTTGAGCTGCGACAGAAACGTAATCATTTGTTATAAACTTTATGTGCTTTGTTTCTCTATTTATTCTAATTATTAATTTTCATTAATTGCAAATAAAAATATTATATTTTAACTATGTTTTTATTTTATTTTTTTGTTACTTGGAGTTGATGATGTGATATTTTCTTAACGCTGGTGATGTATCAATTGTCTATAATTCATTATATTCTTGTTCTTTTATTCTTGTTTTTTACAGTAATGAGAAGGTTTACGAATGCAGTGTTCATTGTCTAGGCGAGTTATGTGCCGGACATCAAATTTGAAAAAAAATATATTTGTGGCGCCTTAATAAATAAGAATATTATAGAATGTGTGTATATATATCTAGATAAATAGGAATTACTATAGGATTATTCCAATGTTGTGATTCCTACAGTTACTACCTCATACATATAAATAGGAAATGTTGGCTAAGAGATAATTCAAGTCATTTTATTATTTTCAACTTGGTATTAGAACCCTAAATAAATTAAAACTCTTTCTCTCCCCTCTGGTATGGACTCTTCTTCCTAGCCACTCGCTGCCTACCCCTCTACAGCATCGTCGTAGCCGATTTTCTCCTTTGCTGCAACACCACAGTCAACAGATGGTGGTCAAGCTCTTGTTAACCCAAACAACACTCATCTGCTGCAACACCACTGCTGCCAACACCATCTCAGCCTCCCTCGGCCTTTTTTCTCACAGTGTCATCCATGGTCTCCAGTAGCCATTATAACCAAAATTCTGGTCACAGGGGTCGTTTTTGTGGAGGATGGAAAACTCATAATCGTGGCTATCTCAATCATGGATCTAACGGGTATAACTCTAGTCAAAATATTAACAGTAATCGTTTTGGGTCTGGATAGTTTGTTGTATAGAATTTTGGGCAACAAGGCAATCGTTTTGGGGACTCTAGTTAGTGGTCCAATCCGTAGAAAATAAAATGTCAGCTTCGCTATAGTTTTGGGCATTCAACATAGCAATGCCCCCAACTATCCAATCATAATATGCAAGCCAATGCTAATTTGGTGTAATACTCAATTTGAGAGTACTCCTATTACTTGGTTTCCTAATATTGGTGTTAATCAGCATGTGACACCCGACATTGCAAATATGGCGAGCTTAAAACCTTATACTGGTACTGATCAACTGCATGTTGGAGATGATAAGGGCCTCGCTATCTCTCATATTGCCCATTCTAAAATCCACGCACCTAAACGTACATTCACTTTATCCAACATTCTACACGTACCTCATATTAAAAAGCCTTTGTTACCTCCTAATGTGTTTTTTGAATTCCATCCTTTTGTGTTTTATGTTAAGGATCTAATAACCAAGGAGGTGTTTCTTTCCGGTCATATTAGAGATGGTCTTTACATTATGTCTAAGTCCTCTGCCACCTCATTGCCTCAAGCTTTCTTGACTGCACGTCGATCCACTTATACTGATGTCTAGCACCACCGACTTAGGCATCCTAGTTCACGGATTTTAAGTTTACTAGTATTAAATAAAAAAGTGTCCTGTACGTCAAAACAATTTCATTTTGACTGTCAGGATTGTATGTTAGAAAAATCATCGCATCTGTCTTTAGGACCTACGAGTTACAAAACGTCAGCTCCTCTTGAATTAATTTATAGTGATGTTTGGGGACCTTCCCCCATGTTGTCCTCTGATGGTTTTTGGTATTTTGTTATATTTGTTGATGCTTATACGAAGTATATTTGGTTCTTTCCTTTAGTTGCAAAATATGATGTTTTCACTATTTTCCATCAATTTCAAACTCAAGTTGAGCATTAGTTTTCTGTAAAAATTAAATCTGTTCAAACAGACTGGGGTGGCGAGTATCGTAAATTAAATACATTTTTCAAATCTATTAGCATTCACCATCATTTGATCTGCCCACATACTCATGAATAGAATGGCATGGTTGAACGTCGATACCGACATATTGTTGAAACCGACCTTACGCTTATGGGTCAATGTAAAGCCCCTCTAAAATTCTGGTGCTATGTATTTGAAACTTTTGTTTATTTAATAAATCGTATGCCAACTCTTGTTATTAATTACAAGTCACCTTTTGAATGTCTTTTCCGGTCGACTCTTGACTATAGTTTTCTTCGTACTTTTAGGTGTCTCTACATTCCTTTTCTTCATCCTTATAATGCCCATAAACTCGATTTTTGTTCCTCTCCTTGTGTCTTTCTTGGTTACAACACCTCCCATTTAGGTTATTGTTGTCTCGATTTATCATCCTATCATATCTATATGGCCCGTCATGTTTGATTCCACGAACACACTTTCCCACTAGCAACTTCTGAACAAAATAACTCTCCCTCACCATCAGACACCAGCATATGTCTACCTCCACTATTCCCTCGCACTACCTTTGTGCTCTTCCCTTTTATCACCGTTTCTTGCCTCTATTTCCCCTACCCCACCCACATCCCCTGCACTAGCCCCGTCTGTCCCTGTTTTGACTCCCCTCATGAGAGTTAGTCCGCCCCTTTTATCTTCACATGCATCTATTTTTGTTGATCAATGTCCAGGTACAGGTGTGGCTTCAACGTCTCATCATGCTTCACCAAAATCAGTAACGTTGCAACAGCTTGATCCCGTGTTGGCTTCCCCATTGCTAAACATTTCTTCTCGACTTGGTTCAGACTTGGCCAACTCACCAACAGGTCTCCCTACTGTTTCTCCTCCTGCATTGAATTTAGTCATTGATCTCTCACATTTTAATCTTCAACAAGTCTTGAACAATGGTGTTTCAGCATCTCCTCCTCTAGCTCCTCGCCAGCACACCATGGTTCTTAGGCCACGGAAAGCCAAGACTGCTAATCTCAGTGTCACCTCTGCTCTGGGCTCTTCCTCTTCCCTTACACATGAACCTTCCACATTCTAGGAGGCACAACGATCATTACCTTGGAAACAAGCTATGCAAGAGGAAATCTAGGCTTTGCATGATAATGGTACATGAACCCTAGTCCCGTACCAGCTCTTTATGAACTTGGTTGGCAGTCGATGGGTTTATAAAATCAAACGGCGTGCTGATGGTAGTGTTGAGAGATACAAAGCCCGGATGGTGGCTCAGGGGTTTATTCAAGAAGAGGGGATTGACTATTCCGAGACATTTAGTCCTGTAATCAAGCCTACAATCATTTGGCTAGTACTCACAATTGCTATCTCGAATGGTTGGTTGATTCATCAATTGGATGTTCACAATGCTTTCCTAAATGGCATTCTTCAAGAAGAGGTATACATAAACCAACCCCGTGGTTTTGTTCATTCTGATTTTCCTACTCATGTGTGTCATTTTTATAAATCATTTTATGGTCTTAAGCAAGCACCTCGGCCTTAGTACATGCAATTAAGTGATTTTCTACTCTCCATTGGTTTCCAAGCCTCCAAGGCTGACACCTCTCTATTCATCCTCTCTTATAGTGGTGCTCTATTTTATTTACTTGTGTATATATGATATTCTGTTGACTAGGAGTAATTCTGAGTTACTCCGCCAATTAGATTACTGAGCTCAAAATTCAAGCTTCGAGACTTGGGTATTGTGCATTATTTTTTAGGCAATGAAGTAAAAACCACCTCTATGGGCATTCTACTGAGTCAATAGAAATATGTTATTGATATCATTCGACAAGCATGCATATCATCCTGTAAACTGGTTGACACTTCTTCATCCCCCTCTTCTGCATTGACCATTCTATCAAGTGCTATATACTCTAATTCCACTAAGTATAGACAGATTGTTGGTGCTTTATAGTATCTTACTTTTACCAGACGTAATATCTGTTATGCTGTTAATAAGGTGTGTCAGTTCATGCATGCTCCCATTGAGGACCATTGGGAGGCTGTTAAACATATTTTACGGTATCTTCAGGCTATGACATCTTATGGTTTACATGTTACTTGAGGGTCTCCCTTATCCCTCTATGGCTTTACTGATGAAGATTGGACTAGTAGTGTTGACGATCAGAAATATACTGGTGGTTATCTAGTATATCTCGAGAATACTCTTGTCTCTTGGAAATCTGGAAAGCAATGTATTGTTGCTAGATCCTCCACATAAGCCGAACACAAGGCTTTAGCTGATGGTACTGCTGAAATCCTATGGCTTCGTTTGTTACTATTAGAACTTCATCTTTCCTCTCCACCTATGACTATCTTGTGGTGCGATAATTTAGGGGCAACGTTTCTATCAGTAAATCCTGTCTTTCATGCTCTTACTAAACATGTTGAGGTTGACTACCATTTTGTGGTGATCGAGTTGCCAAGAAGGAGATTCAAGTTTGGTTCATCTCTTTGAAGGATCAACTAGTTGATGTCCTTACCAAACCACTACCGTCTGTACCTTTTGCTTATTTTTTATCCAAGCTTCGAGTGGAATCTCCCTCTTCAGCTTGAGTGGGCATATTACGGAAAACTTATCATATACATAGTGTAATTATCATGTGCAGTGTTTTCCACTATTACTATTGTACACAACCCTAAACATATATATACAAAGGATGGCTGCTGGATATGCTAGGCAACTATTACTATTTCATCGTCTCTTCCATTCCTTAACTCATGAAATATGTTCTGCTGATAACCGGTTCAATTCTGATCAAATCATCGATTTGGTTTGTTCATCTAAAATCTCCCTCACTCATTGCAATTCATTGACTAAATTTATAGTAGTAATCCATAGTGAACTGTGTGTGTTTGTGTTTGTAGTTAGTGGTGTTTTTTTAATCATACAACTTGTACGCATCGTGCAATGAAGATGATTAATAATTTTTTACATGTTGTTAGCAACCGATTCTTTGATGTATTTGAAATCCATTACAGTATTCAATTTGAATTTAATTGAAAAAAAGTTTAATTCACATATTTAAAAGAGATATAATTTAATTCATTTTATTTTATATATCGCCCTCATTACCTTCAACTTATTCCATCAAAGATCTTTCAAAAAATGAGATGGGTAGATGGGTGTTTTGAAAAACCTAGTTTTAACATTACTTTTTTTTTAGTACAACAAATCAGAGACATTGGCTTCTAATTTATTTTTTAACTATTTTTAGAGATTGAATTTCATTTCAAATTCAGTTCTTGACTCTTAAAATTATTTTAAACATGAGATTTTATTTAAACTTCTTAATTGAATAGAGAGAGTTACAAACAACCTTTAAGTTTTTTAATCAAATCATATTTGCTAAACAAATGAAATCATATTTGAATAGAGAGAGTTACAAACAACCTTTGTAACTTTCAAAAAATAAATTTTGAAGTAAAAGATATTACAACTTCAATTGGAACGAGAGAGGCAGGAGTTATGGTAGCATGTATTATTAAAATAGCATAATAGTATTTTTTGGGGAAACAAATTACCATATTGATGAGTAATGGTTGGGCTGCGACAGAAACACAACCATTTGTTAAACTGTCAAGGGAAAGGGTTTCTATGGTTTAGCTGCAACAGCAACACAATGATTCCAAATA
>Ga0307515_10018015_pt1 | contig 12819 bp, 10 predicted proteins | sample 17_EM_MG_FD_194513 | JGI IMG/M metagenome (GOLD analysis project Ga0307515, IMG submission 194513) | Populus trichocarpa ectomycorrhiza microbial communities from riparian zone in the Pacific Northwest, United States - 17_EM | ecosystem: Host-associated > Plants > Roots > Unclassified | place... | reverse complement strand
GTAGCCGTCCCCGGCCGTCATCTGCCGACATCCATGGATCTCGTGCAGTGTACATTACAAAATCTCATAAAACTAGTTACATCTAATCTCTTGACCTCGAAGCAAGATCATTCTGCATCTGCTCCATTTTAACCATGTCTGACTCTGTTGCTCCAAGAATAAGCCTTGTGTCACCCAAGAATTCAGACACTCACAAGCCTGAATGATATCACCCAAGCGATTTGGTAGGTCGCTGATAAGCACTTTGTTGAGCAGGTACTTCGTCCATCTTTGTAAACACTTCATTTATCTTTACTTTCGCTCTTGTACAGTGGTTTTATACATAGATAGAGTGCATCACGGTATTTATATATTTTACTGCACACTATCAAGGCTTCATTGGGTTTAATCCAAGTATATACTCTAACCGCCCAATGTCGGCCGGGGACGATGGATGACTGCCGGGGACGGGGTTTGTGCCGTCCCCGGCAGGTCCCCGGCCGTCTAGCCGTCATTGACATGCTTGGACGGGACGGACGGTTCTGGCGCCGTCGCGTCCGTCCTGGCAAGAATTGGGACGGTTGACATCGCTGTAACCACATTGCAGAACAAATTTCATATTCCAGCCATGGCCTAAAAACTTGAAGAAGAAATAACCCTAACTTTTATCAACACCTTCTCAGCACTGTTGGAGAAGTTAAACGAGATTGAACAAGGCAACTGGTGGTTTAGAGATCGTTTAGAAGGATATAGGCGGATTTGCTGCGCCTGAAAATATTACAAAACACTAACACCTCCACGGGATACATCCCATATGCATCTTGGCTTGGTCGACCTTTCTTGTTCCATATTCCAAACCTACTACCTGATTACTCGTATGGGAACATGGCTGTTCGACCACCAACCATTCTCTTAAGAACTTAGTGTAACTGTTAGTTGCTAAAGACCGAGGAAACACACTACCAAGCAATCAACTGCTCGACTGCGTCGGAAGTCGCTCGTAAAAGGCCTAGATTCATCAGATGCGCAGCACAATTATGACAAAATCCTTGGACTTACCGCAACCTTATCTGCCTTCCTTGGGTTGTTCTCCCCCACCCTTTCTACTCGTGCCTTCACAAGTTTCATAGCCACATTTGTGAGGGCATTTTGAGTCTCCTCTAATTGCAGGTATCTCCTAGTGTAGTCTTGAATTGTTTTCAACGTTAAACCATCTTTCTTCCATTCATCCATAGCGATATTATGAAGACCACTCTTAACGTCGAGACGATAGTAGTCGAACTTGCCAAATGCTAGTCTATTCAAATCAGTTTCGACCTCACTACCATCACTCAACCGACGTATCGCTTCTGAAATGTAGCGGCCATAGCGCCACCGACGTATCGTCTCTGAAACGTAGCTGCCAAAGCGCCACCTGGGTCGCCCGGTACCGTTTCCGTCTTCTATGTCACTGTGACCGCTTCTGTCTGCTATGTTGCTGCGGCTTCCCGTCCCGATATTCAATAACACCTGGATTGGGCAATCTAGAGTCTTGTCGGAGTGGAGATCCAGAACTTCGTCGTATGCTAGCTTGCTTGGATTATTGTGTCCCATACCTCCATCGATAAAAGTATCGTCTGCACGGAAAAATGTTAACAATCAGTTTGTACTCTAATTCCGTGAACATATATCATCTTACTGTTTAGTTGCATTGCGGAAAAATAACTAGGGGCCGCCGTTGTAGCTCTTGCTACTTGCCAGATCCGTGCATTGTATGCGTTTCCCGGGTTTCGCAAAAGCCGATTGTCCCGATTGTTTGCTGTACGGGTATGATTATAGCTACGGAAGAGAAAGGGCTGCATGTCAATCGGAGTCTCTTTGACAGCGACGACCACACTGGTTGTAGGAAGTCAGAGCATACTCGCACAAACCGAATTGGATTCTCACGTCCTGCATTGGTCATCCCTCCATGGAAAGTAGTTGTCGGGTTGACCATCTTCAGCTCGCCCATTAGGCGACTTCTGAATGATGTTATCTATTTCCCGTTTTAACAACGCCTCCAAGTCATTGCGATTGTATTTTGATCTTGGCCACCACCATCTGCCTTTCAAAGGATGTCCACCGATATGCATTCTTCGAGGTCTTCCGAAAATTTCCTGCCCTAAGTGGTTGTAAAGCTGAAGGCAGTCACGAACATCCATACGTAAGCGTCCCAACATTATTGCTGATAGGCTACGTAGAGTACACTCTTATCAGTAATGATGTTGTCTCCACAAAGATGTTTACAATACCCCCCAGTGCTTGTTCCAAATATGTAATCAAAGTAATGGCATGGTAACGGGAGAGTTTTCTTGGCACTCTGAGTTGACACCCCTCTAGCATTTGGTATATTGGCAAATCCTGGTTGTGCCTCCTCTCGTTCGATCGTTTCCATCAGAGCCTCCAAGATTAGAAGGCTCGAATATCCTCGTATCCCGCCGCCATCTTCGATAAGCATTAGTTTGTTCCAAGCTTGTTTGCAAAGATATGCCTACCGAGTGTGAGAACCAGCTGCCTCGACGGTGGGGTAGGTACGTCGCTGATAGGAGTGTTATCCGAACTAGTCATCTTAGGATGAATGCTTTATTGGAGAACAGTAGGGAAAATACGATCGGTGTTAAGTATTAAACTGACATCCACAATGGTAGGTTATTCTATCTGTTGTTTAGGATATGTTGGACATCACCTATGGGGAATAGCACGCGCGTATTGGAAAAATGAAATGCGGAAAGTTCGTTGCGCCTGAACGGTGCTTGAACAATCAAAATGTCGCAATTTTCACACTGCTGATGCACGGCGTGCGGCTGTGCATTTGAGACATTCCAGGCATTGTCTTATCAATGCCCTGCTTAACCGTGAAGAAGGAAATATTGGGCGAATACGGTGGGAGACAAATACCTACTGTTGCACCTAATAGTAAGACATGGACAATGTAAGTACTGTTTCGGGGTTCCCGCCGTAAGAGACGAATAGAACGTGGAAAACAAATTTTAATTGATGCATATCAGTTTCTTAGGAACTCTGCTGGAGCCGATAGCCAAATATCGTTGAGAAAAAAACTGAACTACTTCTACCCTTATGAGTACCATTTAGATACTCGAGTCCGGCAATAAAAATTGGACGCTCCTTTCTGGTAAATAATTTTGCCATGTGCTGACTAGGGATCAGTGCACAACTACTAGTTTCTAGCAAAATCCAAACACAATTACGGGTGGCACTCTTACTTATTACCCGATCCGTGTAATAGTCGCCAGAACAGGAGCGTCCTAATCATTTATCGCCGGACTCGAGTACTCGGGTCAGGCTGCAGAATATGGGACACCCCATATCTGGCAATGGCTTTTGCTGCGGGAGCAGGGGGTTGACTCAACAGTTGACCAGGAGGGTGAAGCTAAGAACATAGTCAAAGCACACTGTCTTTGCCCTTTCTGTTAATATTCAGATCATGTTATACCATATCTAGTCAGTTTGTTATGGTAACCTGCTGGAAAAGGAGCGTCCGATCGTCTATAGCCGGACCCGAGTACATACAAAGATATCGCGACCAGCGTCCAATCATTTTACTATTCCGTCCATTTGGTACGGAACGAGCCGCTCCTTCTTCGCTAAGGAACTAGCTCTGAGATCATCCGACCAGTAATATGCCATCACACCCCCACCTCACTGTGCGCTCGCCTACAATCCTGATTGGGAGAGTTGCAAACACCAGGCCTGGCTGGGTTTAGTTTGTTTTTCTGGGGTTGCGTCATGCGCAGTAGCCAGCTGCGGTGTAGTAGTCGCAGGACGGCTTAACCCCCGCACTTTCGTTGCTCTTGTATAAATCTATGAACCACTCCATATCTAATATTTTAGTACTAATACTCTAACCTCAACTATCCAAAATTACCTCACTTCAGAAGTTCCTCGAAATCACCTTCATTTGCAATCCACGACCACAATACGAAATGAAACGGGCTATTGTTTATGATCCAGAAGGCCACAAACTATTCCTAGGTTCAGCAGACATCCGCAACTGTAAAGAGCATACCTTATAATTATTTGAGAGCACTCTAATTTTCAAAGCGTCTGAATACCAGCAAGCAGTAAACGAAATTCCACGCTGGAGCAACATGTACGAAGTTTCCGTATCACCCCCAGGCACCGACCCCAAAGACACGCAGTACATAGGAACTGTGAAGCTAAACAGTTTGCCCCCACTTGCGGCTGCTATGAGGCGACTGGGTCTTGTAGAAAGACGTTTATATGTCAAAGGTAGGTTTACACATTCAGGCTCGGGTGGCAGCCAAGAATATACTACTGTCTAACGAAGAGCAACAGAAATACCATCATAACCAACTGCTTCTTGAAGATACAGTGATTTGGCGGGTAATGTTATTCCAATATCGTTGGTATATGGAGGTCTTTACTCAAGGGAACTGTTACTTTCCGGGTGTATATAGACAAGAATTACTTTCGTGCGGAAATTTCTTGTGTTCGCTAGTGCAAATAAGGTGGCGAGGAGAAAATCTGTTGCTAAAAGATGTGGCATTGATGGTTTCATACTCTGCTGTTGGTTCATGTATGTCTGCATGATCCTATTTATATAAGTTGGCTTCCTATTTATGCTGTATTCGTACAGGTTAGTGAAACCGGATTTTTTTGCGTTGATCCATACCAACTTACGGATGGGCTAAAGTGTAAAAAAGTTATTAGGGTGTCACGAAAGCTTAATAGTTCCGTTTATCTTTTACAACATAAATGTGATTATTCTTTCCCATACAGTGAACTTACATATTTGCCGCCGGTTCCATTAGCGGGGTCGGTCGTTGTGCTCCTGAGCGGGCTACGGGGCGAATAAACAGAATAAACAAGTTAACTGTTAGATGTAATTTTAGCACTCATTGTAATTATTTGCCTACATAAGTATCGGAGAGGGGCTTAAAACCAAAATATGTAACTGATTTTGAAAATTACTCGAACTAGATATTCCAAACTAGACATATCAAATAAGTCTTGGCCAGAAGTTTTAAAAGTAACCTCTAAAACATGGCTGGATGTTAACCCAGATTGACTGAATGCTTCTCTACCATTCATTTGTAACATTGTATAGCACAACATCGCGGGAGGAGTATATATTGGAGGGGAAATGCAAAATATTATTCATTACTATCCATATCGCACACTGCGTTGAACAGTGCACAGAGTTCGCACCATACCTCGAATTTGACTCCCATGTGCTTTCACATCGTTGATGGGCATTGCTTTTAACAGCTCCGCTCAACCAATCAACATAACTAAATCTTAGAATATAAGGCAATGCAGGCCAGGACTACATAATTGGCGGTGATCACTGGATTTGGTATGATACCCCTAAGTTAGGCAGCAGAAAGAAGGAACTCTACAATGGCGGGGGTATCTCAAAACGGAACACTTTTGCCAACATTCTTGACCATTTTTGACGCTTTATTTCTCGCCAAAAAGTGCCGAAAAAATATTTTAACCTGTCAAACAACTATTTAGAAAGTTCTCTATCACCCTACAGTACCTAAATATTTTTCATTGGCACGGTTGTTTCAGAATAAGCATTTGAAAAAGGTTGGTTTTGCTAAATGTCTTCGTTTACCTATTGGCTAAATGGTAATATTACGGTGACAAAAGTAACTATTTAACCTAATCAGGTAATTATTTGGCCAATTTACCAGCTGAAAATTAAGACTTGCTGCATTACGGCCAAAAAGGGTAAGACTACTGTATCACAACTGATTTTCCGAATGTCCATAGACATTCAGTTTGAGCATCCCCCACCACACCGATATCCGTCGAAGACATTAAATAAAATCTATTACCGAAGTTTCAGTTTAAATTAGCATGCCACTGATCACTATTAGTGCTAGTATTTTCTATCCCTCACCTGCCGTGAGTCAATGTTGCACGAGCTTATCCGTAGGACTTTCCATAAACATTATGCGCGATGTAATAGGTTTAGGCGGTATAAGGAAGCTTGTGACATCAATCGTTTTCCAAAAACCTAACCAATTACAAATTGGTAATTTCATCAACCTGCCACACTGACAAAATTGGGTTTTAACTTGTTTCGTAGGCTTGTGAAATTTGTATCACCAGCGAATCAATGAATTCAGAACCGGAACACGGTTACTTATCGGATTACGCCCTCCGGGTGTTACAGTCGGTGCAGTTGATTGTGATTCCGTCTAGCCGTATCCCCACCTTCCTAAAAAGCTGATTGATGGCGGTCCGGTGATCTGGACGCATGCACTCCGCCCCACTAACCAACATTATTCCCAGTTTCAGCCCATTGTGGTGTTAACTCTGAACATTTGTGGTAGGTGGTTTGAGCAACCCCATCAAATGATCTGATTATAGCTTTAGGGTGTTTGGGTAAGTGGGAGGTGATGTTCGGGTGGATACACAAATCGCCCACCCAGCAGAAAATATTGCTTATCTTACTTTATACGTTGGCATTGTCTTGATATTGGTGGCTCTCGGGCGTTTCCTGACTTACTGTGATCTGGCGTCGAAGACCTGTTGTTGGACGTAGGTTGAACGACATTGGCATTCGTCATGGTACAACCATAACTTCCTCGCTTTGTTCAAATTTTCCAGCTGAGAAATACAGGTAGATGCTCATAATAAATTACTGAACCACCCAGTGTTCCTAAGCAGCCCTGGCCTGCATGAAGCCGGGCCCGGACTCCGCAAAGGTAGACCTCCAAAATTGGAACTGTGTCAGCCGGATATATGGGTGGTCTCATCTAAAGAGTGCAGACGTTTCGCAGCGTAGGCTATTGATATGACGGCTTGGTCTGGCCTGTTGTACTACGAGCGGTCGGAGGCCTGGAGATGTTACTTTAGATGGCTGATTGTCTTTATCGATCGAGGCTTCAATAACCCGTATATATACAGTCTCCCATATGTATTTGCATACGCACGTATCCACCCCGTATCCTGATTCAGGCCATATCTTAATACAACATCGTAACGGAGCCTGAGACAGACAGTGATGTTAACCGTCCAGTCGGATGGCCGGGGCCGGTGGGTCGTCCGAGATTTCTCCCGTCCTTACTCGACGAGGACGGCAACCACAGCCGGGCTCCACCGACGACGGCGAAAACATCGTCCCCGGCTGATATCGTCAGTCCCCGGCCAGCATCCAGAGTTCTCGTCCGACATCAAGCATTTAGGTGCTCTGTATAGCTAGAGATGAGCGAACTAATAGTAATAGATAGAGTTCACAGTACATATTATAGGTAAATTTGAGGTTTAGTATGATTCAGCTCAGTGTACTACTTCTAAATTTCATATCAATAGATATCTGTCGGGGACTGCCGGGGACTGCCAGGACGACCGGGGTGATGAGAACAATAACTTCGTACACAAGAAGAGTTCAAATGTCTAAAGAGCAGAAAGCTATCTACGGGAAAATCTAAGCCTTTATATACACGAGACGGAGTGGGGGAGCCACTAGTGAGTGATTGTTCGTGATTGAGTCTGATTAGTCAGAACTTTAGAAACCACTCTCAGTGCATTCTAGTATCATCGATAATCTTAGCAATCGCTCTCCAGTCCTTTCCAACAGCGTCAATGGCCTCCCAGGCCATTCTAGCAGCTTGTAGGCCTTTCGGGCTAAATCCTGAGTCAACACGGGGGACGCAACTTGGCGTCCCCCGCTGTCCAGCCCTTGCGTCCTCGTCCGGCCTCAATAAAACGGCACTGTTTCCGTCCTACCCTCAGACTGAAGACGCCTTGCCGTTCGTCCCCGTTCTCAGTGATCCCGTACGGACGGCGCGGTTGATTTCACTGGAGACAGATGATACAAGTATATATGCATCAGGAAAGATCGTGGCCGTGCTGCTTAGGAACGCTGGAACTAGCTTAGCTGTGACCTAATCTGGCGCTAAAAACTCAATAAAAAACAAAACAAGCAAGCCAGTATTACTAAACCTCAACTTAATCCTGAGTTTGTCAAGAAATAAAGTAGCTCCTTCGAATGTCGAGGTATAAGACAGTACCTAAACATGCCGTCGAGGCATGTTACAGATCGTCATAGCCAGAACAAATCGGATGATTTAAATAGTTCGGGGCGAGCTTTAGCTATGTGTGCGTATTAGGCCTAGGGCTGATGGTGATGGTGATGGTGATGGTGATGGTGGCGGTGATGGTGATTGTCACGGTATCGGCACATAGACAAGTAGGCTGGCTACGTCAGTGTCCAAGCTTCCACAGACTCAGACTTTCCTATCGGCTCGAAGCTTCCATCACTGGCGGTCCAAAGCTTCCCACGCACAAGCGCTAATCACCTGAAACGCTCTCTTCAAGCGCTCTCTTCAAGCAGGCTCGAAGAGAGGCTCTCAAGCAGGCTCTCAAACGCTCTCTCAAGCGCTGGTGGGCTCTCAAGCGTGCTCTCAATGATCATATCCATAGTTTGTATAGTACCAGCGAAGCCTGCCGGCAGTAAAGTCCATCGACCGCTAGCCGTATATAGTTCCATAGGCCCACGCGCACATGTCTATGAATAGACTATGGATGACTATAGACTGAGCGTCGCGCAGGGGTCCACGGAAAGCTGCGCATTCCGCAGTCTATAGTTGATTTACACTTTTGCCGATGCTACCCAGTCATGTGCAGTTACACCATTAATAGCATTATACAGTAATAATTAAATCTCTGAAACGAAGCTATCTTCCCATTTAGATATGTGCTGCTGGCTCTTGTAATTTTTGGTGTGAAACATTTATAGGAGGTGTTGCTGGAAGCCCTAAGGTTCACGGTCGTGACTGTCTCTTTAGACTTCACACCATGACTGTCCTTTTTAGACTTCACATGATGTTCGCCCTCATGCTCTCCATACTTAAGACGCACCTTTGTCCGTCTCTCTTGTACCTACAATCAACTCACTCATTCACATCAACAGGAGGAGGATGACTAGTGTGAACCACGGGATAGTAACGGGACGGTTTTCAGGTCCGGTAATCCCATCCCGGGACGGGATTTGGGATAACAAAATCACGCCATCCCGAGCGGTATAAAACAGGATGCCGTGTCATTTCGTGTCAAATCGACAAAAATGGCCGCAGAGTAAGAACCGCAGCTCCAAATCAAGATCGGACTCGCGAGGCTAATAGAGCTCATCGTGGAGATCATTTGACGTCAACAAGCATCCTTATCGGACAAATATTCATGGAGTTGGCATGGGTAGATGGTGAGGAGCCAGCAGGGGGGAAATTCCATCAACTCCCACCATCCACCCATGCCAACTTCATGATCATTTGTCCGATAAGGACGCTTGTTGACGTCAAATGATCTCCTCGATGAGCTCTATTAGCTTTGCGAGATTGATCTTGATTGGAGCAGCGGTTTTTACTCGGCGTTCGTTTTTGTGATTTTTGAGCGGTAGTTAATCAGCGGAGACAATCCCGTCCACATACCTTGATTTCACCGGACAGTGAGAAATCCCGTCTTGGTACTTGCGCGGGACGGTTTTTGGATGGTAATCTCGTCCCGTTTTCATCCCGTGATTCACACTAAGGATGACAAGAAAGATGCGGGATTTGTCATTGTAAGATTTATGTGCAACGATACATTTAGGAGTTATAGCGTGGCGACTACTGGGCTAATAACCTGCTAACGTTCTCAATGGTCCAGATGCATCCAGTCTGAGGTAGGGTGTACTACTGTCTAGTCTAGTAGCAAGGTTAGACTGAACTGAACTATAGGCACTGTTGAACTGGACTGAACAGGTCTGCACTAGTCAATGCCCGATGATCGCACATATCGAGATATTATTGACTAGGAGTTTGGCTCGGTGGCTTCCTTAGTCTTCGGTGCTGGTGGACTCGGGGATGAGGCCGGTGGCTTGCGGCCCCAATTGGCCTCGCCTTCCCGCATCGGCCTCGCGTGCCCCCATGCCGTGGATGAAGGCTCGGCACTGGTACTCGGCTTCGGGCTTCGGCTTTGGCAGTCGGCATGGAGTTTTCCTTCTCTCTCTTTCGTATATAAGTCTACTGTTTTTCTTCTCTTGTATCGATAGACAATTGAGCTTCTTCGTTCTTTCTCTTTGCTCTCAACAGATATTCGGTATGGTGACTGCCAAAAACCATGATTTATCCTAACTTTTAACCAATGAACACACACGAATATAAATCCTTGGCATAATTACTCCAGAATTGCGTGAGTTCCCAGTCAAAATGGGCATATCTATGCCATTATTGAACCGATATCAGCATGTATAACCTAACCCTGCAATGCGGTCCAGGACCAGTCCAGGCTGAGTCTGAACCGGTCTAATGAATTTAGACTGGTCCGATTCCAGTCTAAAAATCACTTGGACTGCATTGGATTAAGCCGGGGCGGTTCCGGTTTGCACTGATCTACCCCCGGACCGTTGAGAACATTGTAACCTGTTGCGACTATGAAGGGGAGAAACGAGTGTATTGACTATGGTACGATGACTGTCTAGGTACAGGTCTAAAGATTCAAGATGCATGTGGAAAGGATGTGTGAAGTGTGCAGTCACAAACCTTAGGGCTTCTATCAACATTTTACCCGCGCTTCATCACGGTCCAAAGACTTGGTAAGATAAAGACTTGGATAGTAAGTTGGATAGTGAGTGTGATAGTGAGTTGTATAGTCCAAGGAGACATCCGGCTTTATAAGGCCAGGCGGGCTGCGCCGCTTAGGAACAGTTTAGTTTGTTTTGTTTTATTCATACTGTATGCACTCTAACTAGAGTATGACAGAGCCCCATATCCCCTCCGCCTCCGGGCAAGCCGGTTAAATGGCGGAGTTCCCCACCCGCTACCCTTTGTCCCCTTCACACCGGGGGGCTGGTACTGGGATTCGAACACATAGCATTGTGACCGTATACCCCGCCTATACTTTCAGGAGCGATACCACTGCGCCACGGGGCCAGCCCCTGTTTAGGAACAGTACTAGTAGCGAGTAGAACAGAACAACTACCAAAACGTCTGGTTAGCGCACCCATTCAAAGATGCACAACGAGGTTGAGCGTCTCCGCGACAAGTACACTCATTGTATTCGGTAAATTTGTTGAGACTAGAGAATGATGGAGAAGAGAGGAGAAGAGATTGGATTGTCTATCAATACAAGAGATGGAAAACAGTGGACATATATACGAAAGTGAGAGAAGGAAAACTCCATGCAGACTGCCAAAGCCGGAGCCCGAAGCCGAGTACCAGTGCCGACGCTAGGCCTCCTGTTCGGTATGGAGGCAGGCGAGGCCCATAGGGGCCGCAAGCCACTGGCCTCATGCCTGAGTCCGCCAGCACCGAACAGTAGGGAAGCCACCGGGCCTAATCCCTAGTCAACAAAGTTTTATACAGTGTTGCATATAATTCACTATTCTGTTACGAGAGCCTTTCAAGAATAACACAAGCTTAAAACGGACTGCATTACAAAGTAAAATCATACCAAATATCCGATTTCCAAAATTTGACAAAAAAATATTATTCCACGCCCAAAGCAAGTACCTCATAAGATACATCACTGCACATCCTTTCTCTCATGCGTAGTCTCCGTAACGTCCTTAGTGATGTTGATAGTGAGTGAGTCTTGACCAGGGCTATATACCCCCCCCCCGATCTCGGATCCTCATAAAATGCCTAAATGCTGTTGTACGGTGTCCGGTGTCCTGTGTCCTGAATCTCTCTATTGACCTAAAACTCACTGACTCTCGCTAACTCTAATTGACACGTACACAAGAACTAAAGTGGTGCGGCTCCGCCGCGCACAACCCTAAACCAACCCACGTGATGACTGCACTCAAATCCGTCCCCACAAATGCGTCAGGAGAGCGGTGCAATCGCGGAAATATTTGCTGACTTACGGCTTTCTTTTGCGGCGCCCAAATGTGCTCTCTTGCTACTCGCGCATCTACAAGCTGTCTAGCCGCACGAGCGAGGGTGTCTTGAGCTTCGTTTTTTTTTGTTGTTTTAATCATACTGTATTCACTCTATTTAGAGTATGACAGCCCCCTTACTCCCCTCCGCCTCCGGGCTAGCGGGCTAGATGGCGGAGCTCCGCTCTTACTACCCGTCGTCCCCTTCTGACAAAGGAAAGAAAAGCATCTGAAGGTGATCTCTATAAACTACAAAGGAAATGTGATGAAATCAGGGAGAGCCCGCCGGCTCATACTCCTCCTCCTCCTAAAAACGTTTAGGCGGGAACTTCGCGATATCTGTAGCTATCAGGAAGTCCATCATGGCCTTATCACACTTCTCCATGGAGAGCAGCTGAGAGACTTGCATGTGTTGGCATCTGCCCACTCTCCATCCCGATGCATTCCCTACCTCTTTTCAGAGCCTGGTCTGCTTGTCTCTCGATCGGCTGCAGTGAACGAAGAGATGCTCCTGCCCGTGGGCTACAGTCCTGCCTCTGCCGCCGCAACACCAGAAATTGTCACCGTCTCAGCGTCAGATCCATTTTACTTATGTTTCCACAGGTGCGTGTCCAGATATCACTTGGTTAAACCTAGCTGCTAGTGGTGTCGCACTATTCATTTGGATGGGTCTGTTGCTCCCAGCTTTGCCTTTTAGTCTGTAGCCATAATGATTGCTGCATTTGTTGGCCTCCAATTGAGCCTTCACTGCTGTCTTTGCTTCTGAGATTAGTCTTGTCCTGTTCCCTGGCGAGCTGTATACTCTCTCTCGCACTGTGCCCGATCTGCGGCCCTCTCTCTGTACATTTGCATCAGCAAAATGTATTTTAGTCACTGGGAGCCTCCAGGAGTGTCTGAGAGGAGGCGGAGTGTAAACTTAGAAGCGTCAATTTCAGGAGAGAACCAGACCCTAGGAGGGCATTCCGGCC
>Ga0307515_10018014_pt1 | contig 12819 bp, 6 predicted proteins | sample 17_EM_MG_FD_194513 | JGI IMG/M metagenome (GOLD analysis project Ga0307515, IMG submission 194513) | Populus trichocarpa ectomycorrhiza microbial communities from riparian zone in the Pacific Northwest, United States - 17_EM | ecosystem: Host-associated > Plants > Roots > Unclassified | place... | reverse complement strand
ATCTCATGTCAAGTCTAGCAAAAAATAAGTTCGATGGCTTGGGCATCTGTGCACAGTGAAAATCACATGCTTCACTGCATCCTGTGGTTCAGATTCAGATGTGATTTTACAGCCTGGAGGCCTTGATCTCACCATTCAAGAACTCGCATACACACCGTTGGGGATTAATTGTGTAATTAGCGCAGGAAAAAAAATAGCAAGGTAACATAGGATACTAAACTTTTGACAAAATAACACAGTTTTGGTGATATTTTAGTTAATATACGTGACATTTTAATAATATTGTATTTCAGAACCGTAATATTTATCAAAATATCGTTGTAAATATCGTTGTTATAAACTACAATATTAATTATAATTTTATGTTTTTCAATCTAAATTTAAATTTTAATTAATATTATGTTTTAAAAGCGTTACAATGATAAAATATACTATTTTACTATCTTTTTCAAACTGTGCTATTCGGTTAAAATCTTACATTTACTGTGCTAATTTTATATAAAAAAATATCCCATCGATGGACGAATTTTATCCATGGAAGATATGTATGAGTTTCTAAATACACAACCTGGTGGGGGTGCACATCAACCATATAAACTGCAGATAAAGACAGATAAATTAACTTCTAATCTATCCAAACACCAGACAAAGACACGAGAGCAGCATCTGTCATGAAAAGCCTGGCATATCAACTGACAATACATTGAGTAAACACCACTACACACAGACATGACTTGACCGCACAAAGTGTGCTGAAACATGCTGGAAGTTCTCCTTAATTAGGTTTCTCTTTCGTGGTTTTAGCTAATTACTTCTTGGTACTGGGTTGTGATTATCAGTGGTGGCCTTTTGTTTTTCATTTTTGTGTTGGGAGAGCCTATAATTGATGTCATAGTAGTTCTATATGATCCATATGTTATTTATAGATGGGACTTCAGGTTAAACAGTTCTATGAACACTAAAGAGTGGAATTGGCCAGCAGAAATGAAATTTCAACCTTTAGATAACAAAATGCCACGCTGGTACTCTACATCTCATTATCAAGCGCTACGTCATTTTATCATCATCCATGGATAAGGCCAAACTTCTAGTTCCCTGAGCTATAACATCTATTGTTTTTTGATGAGGCATTTCTGGTGGGAAAATTGCCAAAACCTGATGTGGTTCAATGGAGTCCTCCCTCATGTTCACAAAAAAAAAAAAAAAAAATGCAGCCCTCCCTCCATTATTGCAGTTTGGGCCACTAGAACTCGTTACTGAAAGGAATTGCAAGCAGAAAGCATCATAGAATTAGCATAACAAATGGTCGCTTCAGCAACATTATGCAATTTGACAATTCAGTTAATCACCTGAAAAATTGTACATTTTTGTAGATAGTTATGATAACTCAAGAATACAGTTGCTGATCTCTAATTAACTTACCAGGTGCAAAAATTTTAAGCGCTTAGAATGCCGGCCCCCTAATTTCTTACATTGCAAAAAAAATCAACGCGTTAGGGGATGCTTCAGATTCTGATCATATTTGTATGGCCTCTGCAGCACTCAGTAAGGTCGAAACTTCCTAGCAGCTCTCAATTGCTGAATCCGCTTTCTATCCTCCTCAAATTTGCTTCGGAGAGCCATAATTTCTGCAAGGAAATTTTACTATCAACTTGCTTCACAAGAATTGATAAAGCAATAAAGATGCCTGATTGATCTGAAAATCAACCTTAATACTTTATAGCAGAAAGACTCAACTCATCCCAAATAGCAACAGGAAGCAACAGCATGTGCCGTGGCTTCTTAGATGAAGAGAAAAATATTCTCATTTATGTTTCAAACAAGTGCATGCAGATCATTAAATGGTCCGTATATATCAGGAAAATCCTCATAGTTACTTTAACTAGGGATAGCATATTGCACAAACAAAAAGTACACTAATTTGCTATTTGTAAGATTCATCATACCACTCCTCTGAGCTTCTCTTTTCTGAAACCGGTAGAATTCTAGCCCAACTTCCTTGGGCTTTTTCTTGGTCATCTGATTCTCCACAGCAGCCGGAGCAACAGAGCCCACAGTAATTCCACTTTCAGAATCTGTTGTCTTTTTCCTTCCTTTGTGATGTTTAACAACTGTCCATCCCCCTTCTGCAGCTTGGTCTTCTCTTTCTTTTCTTTCCTGTACATGACACATCAAGACAAATGAGAAAAAGAAGGACCACAATGACATGGAAGAAAGCCTAAATCTACCACAAAAAAAGAGCAGACTGACCACATAATCTGCAAATGGAAAGCATACATTTTAATTTCCAAGTAAAGTGAACAAAAAAAGGAGAGTCTGTGAGAGAAAGAGAATGACATTCTTTTTATTAAATGCTGAAATATGCAGCACTATAACTAAACATCCACTTTAGAGAAATTCTTCCAAATATGTTTGAAAGGATGAACAGCTATATCACACATCAACATTTGTCAAAAGGAAACCGTGACAAGCATGCTTTCCTGCAGGAATGTTTTTGTACAAACTCAAAGCGAGGTATTCAAAATTGAGCCAGACAATGCACGCACAGGTCTGTGATCACTCTTAAAGAAACAATAGAAGTACTAAGAAACAAAAAGGAAAAGGATTCCACAAAATCAAGAGTCAATCTCAGAGGTGCAAGCGAGACAATACCTGTTCAAGTTTTTCCTCATGGGAAATTATGAACTCGTCTAACCTTTGTTGCAGCACCTTCAAACCCGGTCTACTTTGATGGTAATCTGTAAGCCACTCTGTAATGCAAGTTTAAAGTCAGGAAACTAAACAATGAAGAAACATTTACATTGATAAAACCAATACCAGAAATTAAACTGATATTGCGCATGGTGAAACCTGTCAGAGAATTAAATTAAGCAAAATTTAGCTAATACCCTTACCCCATTCATCACATGCAAATCCATTATGTCATGCCATAAAATAGAAATCAATACTTCTATGCTACTCAGCCAACACAAAATAAAAAGGATGTGTTCAGGTTTACTACCACGCACTAATTACACTTATCTCTATCTGATGGTGAACAAAACAAAACAAAACTTCATGGAGAATATTCGACCATTTATTTTTATTTGATTACCAAATATTTTTACTATTTAATAGGATTTTATGAGATTGAAGAGCTAAAACATATCACACGATATGATTCATACATACTTTTCATTCCTTTTGAGCAGTCCTCATCCACAGAAGAAATACAATATGCTTCACCATGATCGGTCTCTCCCCTCTTTTCCAGTATATTCTCCTCCTCCTTTGATGTGTCATGCTCCTTTTTCTTTTTCTTAGATTTCTTGGATTTACCTAAAAAGAATGAGAGGAACACATGAGACAACACTAAAAGAACACAATATAATGTTTTCAAGAGAAATTCTGCATAACCAAAGGAATTGTTTATTTACAGGTTCTGTCATCTGTCCTAACTTCCAAGAACATCATCACTTTTCCCTTTGGAAATTTAATATCTCCTTTTAGCTTAATAAAGTTTTAAGGTAGAAAACAATATTATGACTAACAAAGAGAATAGTATGAAAACTAAACAGATGTTCTTTATTTTATTGCTTGATGTAGATTACAACAATCTCAAGTTCAAGAAAAAGAAACAAGCCAGAAGGGGAAAAAAATAGAAAACCAAAGGTGGCAGCACTTTGGTGTGCATACTCAAAGAGAGTTTTAGACAGAAAGGACATCGTGAACAAAATCACAGAGCTCCCATTTTGCCAAATATGGTATTTAATCAATTGAGAGACTGCACCAGCGAACCCAGGTATGCACTGACGCAATATGTCTTAGCAAAATGGATCAGCAAAATAACACAATATCTTAGTTACATTCTGCCAAGATATAGAATTTCAAAACATATTTCACCTAGCTAAAATCCTATTGCCTTACATTTTTGTTCATTAAAACCATCTTCGGACTCAGAACCAAGCTGATCATATTTGCCAACCAGAGCATTATTTTGCTCCTCACTTCTCTGTTTCTTTTTCCTCAGTTTGTTCCTCTTCTTTTCTCCTTCTGCTTTAGTCCGGTCATCTTCTGAAACAAGAAAAACTAATCATTGAGACAAGATTATTAGAAATCTAGTAAGCAAACAGTTTGCAATATCTAAAACAAACCTCTACTGATCTGAATAGCATCACCACCATCAAAGGTATTTCCCTTCTCCCTTTTCCTCTTCTTCTTCTCTGCTGGCTTGTTCACTTTATTCCTTTCATCCTCTCTCTTTATCATTGCATCTGGAAAAAAAAATGGCCAAGCAAAAATACCAGCAATAATTTCAGTATTTACATTTTCAAAATAGCAGCAATTTTTGGCATAAGTTGTACATGATTTTCAGGTAAATAACCATGGAAGAAACCAAGAAATCTTCATTAATTGCATCCCCCTTATTCCGACCTAAATCAATGAGTAAAATTTCACGCAATTTATCTCAGTGAAGTGAAATGATTCAGTCCCTGTCTAAGAGTGCTATGGTGCCCAGTGCCCACAGGCACAACAACCCTAAACAGTCCCTTAAGTATAGTGATTCTGAAATTCATTTATATGTCAAATGCTACTCATTGTGAAGTTTATTTCATTTTGTAAAACCAGCATCTTACAAAAAGAAGCTGTAACGTTATTCTTGGCTCTAACAGAGCTCTTTTTTGTCCCTTAACCAAACCATCTCATGTCTGCTACTTTTCCTTCAAGAAAAACCAGCTATTCTTTTAAGTAATATAACTGAAATATCAAAAAAAAAATTAATGGTAACCAGATTACGATGAATAACAATACATCTAGGGCAGTTTTACCCATTTAGCATAGTAGTTCTCCTTCACTCAAAGGATATATATCCCAGTGTATAGTAGTGGATGGAAGAAAGGTCAAGCAGAATATCTATTGTTTGATAACCATGCTGACAAATTAGCCGAGCACATGTACTGCAAAACACTAAAAATTCCATTCATTTATGTCTACCACCACCACAATTTTTACCAATATAGGAGAATCACCTCATTCACCACAATTAGAATTTTTTTAAAAAAAATGCACTGATTTCTTGACTATTAAATATTTGTTAGTGAAATTTTCAATCTGTTGTGTATATAAAAAAAAAGACGCAAGCTTGCAGCAACTAGTTCAAGCTTGGGTAATCTTTATCAATTAAAGCTCCAGCTTCCATCTTTAACGAAAAGTTCAATAAGGACAATAATGCCAAAGAATACAAATCTTACAGGTTTGTTTAAAAGCACTTGAACTACCCATTTTTGTGTTAGCTACTACGCCAGAACTTCACAGTTCATCATTCAACAGCAAAATCCCTTGTGAGAAAACAATTGCATTACCTAATTCTCACCACCCTAAACTCATTCTCTTTAAAATTTTATACCTAAAATTGAGAGAATAAACTAGCTTTCTCAAAACTGGTTGTTCATAATAAAAATTCATGCTTTCCTCTATGCATCTATAACAAGCACCAAGCAGATTGAACAGAAAAGGTTTTTCCAATAAAACCCACAAGTTAGAATCGCACAAAAGGCAAAAACTTGAAAGATAGTAAGCTATTGAGAGCAAGAAACTTTGAATGAGGAGATACCATTTTCACTGAATTTGCTGTTATTAGCCTTCTTGCTCTTTTTCCGCTGTTTCTTGTCTACTTTTTCTTTCAAGTTCCCCATCTCGCTTGCAAAGTCTTGGGTTTTTTTTCCCCTTCCTCTCAAGAGTCGCTGCTCGCCAGAAAATAGCAATAGGAGAGAGGCACAAGCCAAAACCAGGGCGCCACTTATGATGCCCCACTCCTTAGTTCTGTAAAACAGGCCCCCAGGTTTCCATCCATAATTAATTTAGTCCCCCTCTCAAGTTACTTTTACCACTGCCCATTCATTTCTAAATTTAGCCGGTTTCTGAATTATTTTCTAATGCTTGGTAGTGTAATGAAAAATAAATTGAAATTTTTTTTCTAGTGTTTGGTTATGTCATGGAAAATAAGCTGAAAAATAACTTATTAATATTTTATTTTTCTCAAGTTTATTAAAATAATAAGGAAAAACTCTTACAAATTAAAAAGTTGAATGAGAATGAAATTGAAAAAAAATATAATTTTATAAATTATCTCAAATAAAATAAATAATAATAAAAATAATAGAGATCAAATCTAAAAAATAAAAAAAAAATAAAAGATGAAGAAATTAAAATAATAATAATTAACATTTCATAAATTATTTCAAATAAAATAAGTAACAATCAAAAGAATGAGAACCAAATTTGATAGATAAAACATTTCAATAAAAAATGATAAGGAAAAAGCAAATAACAATTATAAAAATGAGGACCAAAGTTAATATAAAAATTAAATTTTAAGAGATGAAATTGAAAAATAAATATTCAAAACAAATATATATAACAATCAAAAGTTTGAGGACCAATGATATAATCAGCAAATAATATGACATTTCTAAATTTTTCACAACTTTCAGAAAGTATTTTCCGCCCAAATTTTTTAGGAAAACACTTTTCTGAAAATCAAGCCAAATTGTTCTTAGACTGGAAAGTGTTTTCTGTTGACCAACTTTTCTATTGGCAAACAAACACAGGAAAGTTCGGAAAGTGGTTTCCCGAAAACCACTTTCCAGGAAACAAACACAGCCTAATTATATAAGTTAAATAATAGTAGCAGTAGTAGTAGTATAATTTTATTAATTTTATGTTTTTTTATTTAATTCAATTGGTTTCAATCTCAAAGTTATTTTTGCATATGTCATATTAGCATTATTTTCAATGCTAAAATCCAATTGTAATTAAAAAAATAAAATAAAATTATATACATCCATAATTGGTACACAAATACATCGTTTTATACATTATCACTTGCAATGAAGGCCAAATTATTATAATGCTTAAAGCTGAACCAGCGTAACTAATATAAAAAAAAAACATAAATTCCAAATATAATAATAATAATAATAATAATAACAGATGGTACCGTTGAGAAATATATTTGATATTTTTCGGTAATACAATGTGGCCAAAGTCCCTAAAACAAAAAATCAAGAATTTTCCCCAAAATAAGCTTAAGCTTCGAATATTTATGGTCTAATTGAAACAAGTTACAAGATTGATGAACTGAGATGTAGTTTTCCTATTGATGTTGTGGAAATAATAAAGACTGCTTGTCTTTTTAATAATTATTATATTATTATAGTTATAGTATAAATCAATTACTTTTTTAACTTTTTTTTTCAATCATTTTATACTTTAACATTTAATTTACTGGGGATTAGACTTTATAATTTATTATATTTTATTTTATATATAGTTAGCTCGATCTCATAACCCATGTCACTTGCGTTTGACAAGTTAACCTAAGTTGATTTAGATTTTTTTTTTTGTTTTATTTCTATGAGGTTATCTCAATCTTATTACTTAGGTCACAGTTTTTGCAAATTAACTCGGTTCAAATTATTTTGTTATTTTTTTATATATTTTTTTCAATTTTATCTTTCAACATTTTGTAGATTTTGAATTAGACTTCATAATTTTTTCTTTCATTTTGCTTTCTATAAAGTTATTTCTGTCTCATTATTAGGTTACGAGTTTGGCGAGTTCACTTGAGTTGACTCATGTTATTTTTTTTATCATTTTTAATTTTATCATTTAATATTTAGATTGTTTATCCTGAGTTGCGGGTTAATTCGAGTTTTTTTTGTCCTTTTTGTAGTTTAATCTTTTTCTCAATTTCATCCTTTAACATTTGGTTGATTTAGAATTAGACTTCATATTTATTTTTTGTTTTTGCTTTCTATAAGTTTATTTCAATCTCATTACCTGGGTCACGGGTTTGGCTAGTTAACCCGGGTTGACTCGAGTTTTTTTTATCATTTTTTAATTGATATTTTTTCAATTTCATCATTCAACATTGGATTGATTGAGAATTGAGCTTTATAATTTTTTCTGACTTATTTTTTATGCAGTTATCATAGTCACATGATCTGGGATACAACTTTGACAGGTTAACCCGAGTTAACTCAGGCTGTTTTTCTGTCTCTTTTTTTAATTAAATTTGTTTTCAATTTCATCCTTCGCACATTAGTTTAATTGGGAATTCGGTTTCATATTTGATTTTGATTTGCTTTCTTTGGAGTTATCCTGGTCTCATGATTTGAGTCATGAATTTGACAGGTTAATCCAAGTTGACCCGAATCAATTCAATATGTTGTTGTCTCAATAAATTAAAAAAAACATGTTGTCTTGAGTTTTTCTAGCCAAACTACACTTTTAATAGTTTTCCGCGTTGTCTTTGAACCGGGTCATGTCATCATGTTAACCAGGTCACATCGAGTCAACTCCCATATGGTTTAATTTTTTTTTTTACTAGAAAACACGTTTGTAACACCTAGACATTTTTTTATGTTAAAAATAATAATTTAACCCACAGCCTAGGACTGACAATGATCTGGTTACACTATAAACTAAACACAAGAAGAGGTTTTGCTATTTGCTTTCTTTGGAGTTATCATAGTCTTATGATTTGAGTCATGAATTTGGCAGGTTAATCCAAGTTGACCCGGATCAATTCAATATGTTGTTGTCTCAATATGTTTAAAAAAAACATGTTGTCTTGAGTTTTTCTAGCCAAACTACACTTTTAATAGTTTTCCGGGTTGTCTTTGAACCGGGTCATGTCATCAAGTTAATCAGGTCACATTAAGTCAACTCCCATATTGTTTAAATTTTTTTTACTAGAAAACACGTTTGTTACACCTAGATATTTTTTTATGTTAAAAATAATAATTTAACCCACAGCCTAGGACTAACAATGATCTAGTTACACTATAAACTAAACATAAGAAGAGGTTCTGCTAGAAAGGGGAGATTTAAGGTTTTTGGGTGAGCTTTTGAGAGTAAAATAAGGGTTAGGGTTTTGGAAAAAAAAAAAAAAAGAGGGGAAAAGAGGAATTGAAGGGGGCTTGATTTTCTAAGCTTCCAACACTTGAGAAATCATCCATTTAAGGTAAGAAATACCTTCAAATAGATTAATTGCATTGAATTTGAGTTTTTGTTAATGAATTGTGAATGTTATGCTTTTGTGAGGATGAAATTGTATTGATTATGTAATGGATGAATGTTTTTCATATTGATTAATGATTATTAGCATGAATTAAGAATGAGTAGTGATTTATTGTAAAAAAATAAATTGAAAAGATAAATGCTCCATTTATTGGCTTAGTTTCAGCAATAGAGAAAAAAAAAAATAGGTGACTGGAAATTTTGAATGCAATTAATTAAGATTGATGAAGATTTTGGGTTAGGTGAATATTGATGGATAGGAAAAGAAAGAATTTTTTTTAAAAAAATAAATTAGTTCTGAAGAAACAAAAGGAAAATTTATATTGGTTATAGGAAAGGAAACCAGTTAACTTCCTAAAGAAAAAAAATGAAAATGAATAAAATAAAAGAAATTGACATTCCTGGGATTGATGCCCTGTTTAATGAGTAATTTGAGAAACTAACTTCCTGGTTAATGACATTTATGCCCTAGTTAGTGGGCGAATAAGGAAATTTAGTTCCTTAGAGAATTAATATCATGAGAAAATTAGAAATCATAATTTGGATATTAGTGATGGGGGTGTGGGTTAGTTACTAGTCTCTAGTAATTAAAACGTTAAAGTAGAAAAACAATTTACAAAATCCAGAAAGCAAGACATTCATCATTTAACTTCCATTAATCTATCCAAATAAACAAACTCTCATTAAATTTATATATTTACTTCATACTTCTTAATAAATATATTAATAAACCTTCATTTTGTGCTCAATATATCAACATATAGTTATGGGGCTTTACTTGGAAGAAAACACAATTTTATTCTAAGGTTAACTTCCTTGGGTTGAGATTATTATCTTTTTTTTCTTTTTTTTTCTTTTTTATATATATACATATAACTTAAAACACAATGCATCTTTAACCCATGTAACGAGCTTTAGGCTAATGACTCCCAGACCTGTAGGTCTTAGGGCATTGGGTGTTGAGACACCCCTTCAAGTTTAGTAACTCGGGTTGTAGATATTGAAACGTAAATAGTACAATGCTTGATTCCCTTAAGCTTTTCTCCTCAACCCATGTAACAAGCTTTAGGCCAATAGATCCCAAGTTAGTTGACTTTAGGGCATTAGGTGTTAAAACACCCCTTCAGACTTAATTGCTTAGGTTAGGGAGGCTACGAAACCAAACTTATCTACGTTTTTATTTATTTATTTATTTTATTATATTCATTATCATTTTTTTTTCTTTTCTTTTTCTTGCAAATTATATATTATCTCTTTTCCTTTGTTGTTACCTTTAACAAAAGAACATAATTAATGTAATGATCCAATGTGCAACCCACAAACATGTGTTAAAATGTGTGTGTGAAAATGATGGTTTATAAATACTTGTTAAATAAGTATATGAGCAGAATCAAGTGATAACAAAGCGAGAGTTTGTAAACCTGAACATTTCATAAGAAGTGTGTGATAGATCTTGTTATGAATGTTTACTAAGATGCATCTCAAGAGTCAATACTCCTTACTCTGCCATCTTAACAATAACAACAAAAAGTTTCGTCAAATGGTTTTAATAACAACAAAAGGGTTTTTTTTTAACTTACGACTACTACCCTCCCCCCCAACCAAAATGAGACATTGTCCTCAATGTTTTAAGGTAGAAAGGTATAGAAGACATCACCTGAAGCAGCGACTACTGACAAACCTGAAACACACTTAAACAAAAATAAGAAATAATAAAACAGAAAAAAAATATTATGCTATTAATAAAACCAAAAGACACAAGTTTTTACAAACTAAGGCTCAAATCCAATATAAGCTTTTTACGGCTTTCCTTGTTTGACCAGTCTATTCGACTCACAGAGGAATCAATTATAGGGATGAAAGCTTGCAATTGATTAATCAGTTGTTCAGTAGTAGTAGCAAATATTATAATTTGTTGTGCCGAAGATGTAAGAAAATTCTGTTCCACAACATGATCAAGAAAAGACAACAAATGATCATAAAAACCATTAACATTTAGCAAACCTATAGGTTTATGGTGAATGTTCAGTTGGGCCCAAGAGGAAATATGAAATATCTCTTCTAATGTGCCCAGACCACCTGGTAAGGCAATGAAGGCGTCAGCATGATCAAACATTTTATCCATTCGTTTAGACATTGTGGAGACCTGTATTTCCTTTCCAACTGTTTTTCCAATGATATCTACTTTGGCTAAAGCTTTTGGAATGATACCCAAAACTTGACTGCCTCCTAAAAATGCAGCTGTTGACACACTCCCTATTAACCCAAGGTTGCCTCCCCCATACACTAAATGAATCTTTCTCTCAGTTAGTACCCGATCAAGATGATTTGCTGATTCTAAAAACTCCTTTTCTTTCCTAGGACTGGATCCACAAAAAACACAAATATTTTTTATTTGATGACCTGAGGAACCTGCCATTTCTATACACTTCTGTATTTGTTAAATGTATGGGTTGAATAGAAATAAAGGGATGGAAGAGAAGATTTTATAGATGAGAAATTGAAAATGCAATCATATCACCTATATGTAGGCCAGCTGGAGTCATTCTCTTTTTTTTTTTGTTTTTTTTGTTTTTTAGAACATGTGTATGTAAAGTAGTTATGATTGTGGCTCATATCTTCCCTTGGTTTTACGTCCAAGAACGACTTAAACACCCTTTATAGGTTAGGGATAAACTTCCCATCCAGTTTTCTTAAAAACTGACAAACAAGGTCTTTTTTAGTCAGATTCCCAAGACTATGTCAATCATGTTCTTTATGAAAATGGGGTCATAAATCATGAATTGCACGATGCACATCTTTAATAGAATGCATCTCAAGAGTTAATAGAAGATTATCTAAAGACTCCTTACTCAGGCCATCCTTAATGAATTGTATTTTATCTTCACGGTTTATAGATATCATTTCTAAAGAACGACATTGTGTATTATAAGTCTATCTAGCACATCTATGACATATTTTTAGTCGTTTTGCATGACGTTTCTTCGTAAAAGTGCTTTTACCTGTTCCAGGCATGTATGAAATAAAAGAATTGGAAGACTCACCTGATAAGCGAACCTTTGCTTCAATCATCCAGCGAATATCTTTAGGAATTCCATGATTCATTAATAACCTCAATCTTTCACACCTAGTACGATAAATTTTTGTAATCGTATTTTGAGGCAAAGCGAGAAAATACCGTTTCAATTTTTCAAGAGCGATGTCCATTTTTAAAATGAGAAGTGGAGAAGAGATACAGAGAAAAGAGAAGGAGCAAGGAATTAAACAAAAATATACACAGATATCAGTTATCATGCAAAATTGAAAGAACCGATTTAAGAGTCATAGAGTACTGTTATCCGCCATTTGACCGGGGTTGGAGAAAGACTAGCAAAACAAGAGTCATACAAAAAAGAAACACAAAAACAATGTGAGAAAAACAAAATAATCAATCTTTATATACAAGATCATTCAAACCAATAGACTCATCTTCACTAGGAAAATTATCAAAGTAAGCTTTCAAACAATGTCCATTTACCTTAAAGACATTGTCATTCTTTGGATTCTTAATATCAAAGGCCCCATAAGGATACACATGTTTCACAATAAATGGACAGCTCCATCTTGATCTTAGCTTTCCAAGAAATAAGTGGAGTCGAGAATTATAAAGCAAAACTTTTTGACCAACATCAAATGTTTTTCTCAAGATTCTCTTGTCATGAAACTCTTTGATTCTTGCTTTATGAATTTTTGAATTCTCATATGCATCATTTCTTA
>Ga0307515_10018013_pt1 | contig 12819 bp, 12 predicted proteins | sample 17_EM_MG_FD_194513 | JGI IMG/M metagenome (GOLD analysis project Ga0307515, IMG submission 194513) | Populus trichocarpa ectomycorrhiza microbial communities from riparian zone in the Pacific Northwest, United States - 17_EM | ecosystem: Host-associated > Plants > Roots > Unclassified | place... | reverse complement strand
TTTATCCTTGGCCGAAACCTTGCATGTGTCATATATAGCACCGAAATCATGATCATCAAGATACAATTCCTTAATATACTCAAATCCTAGCAATTTAGTATTAAGAGTATTAAGAAGAACATACCTTTGCGACAAGGCATCGACGACCATATTTTCCTGACCTTGCTTGTATTTAATCACATATGGAAAAGTTTCAATAAACTTAACCCATTTAGCATGTCTCCTGCTTAACTTACCTTGACCCTTCAAATGTTTCAATGATTGGTGATCAGTATGTATGACAAACTCTCGGGGCCATATATAATGTTGCCAAGGCTCCAAAGCCCGCACTACTACATACAACTCTTTATTATAAGTGGGATAGTTAAGAGTTGCACCATTGAGTTTCTCACTAAAATAAGCGATGGGTCGTTTTTCTTGCATTAAAACAGCTCCAATACCTATTCCTGAAGCATCACATTCAATCTCAAAAGCTTTATTAAAATCAGGTAAAGATAGTAAAGGTGCCGAAATCAACTTTGATTTTAACAAGTGAAAAGCATTTTCTTGTTCTTCTCCTCACTTAAAACCCACGACTTTCTTAACAATTTCAGTCAATGGAGAGGCTATCGTACTAAAGTCTTTAACAAATCTCCTATAAAAACTAGCCAAACCATGAAAACTCCTAACGTCTGTTATGGATTTTGGTGTAGGCCATTCTTGAATAGTCTTAACCTTAGCCTCATCCATTTCTATACCTTTTACACTAACCACATATCCAAGGCATATTTTGGATATGGATGAGCTAGAGCTGACTGAACATTTCATGGCTCCCTGGGCTCCCTGGGTACACTGTGAGAGGATATGGATGTCAAGGCATATTTTGGATTTGGTTTAACAACACCAAGTTTGAATCTTGTAACCATAGAGTGAGAATATTGTCCTTGAAAGGGTTGGGAAATTTTTGATGCACGTTCTGTTTGTGGAGCTTTTGAATGAGTGGTTGGTTGGGACCAAGTGATCATTAGGTGAGAAGGCTGGTTAGTTGTAGCTAATTTAGGTTATGTATAAGAGGTTTCAGATGCTGTAGCAGTGTGTATCCCTATTGTTGCAGGGTTTGTTGTGGAATCTATCATTGCTGGAGCAGAGTGTATTCCTGCTGGTGAAGGATTTGCTGTTGCCTCTAAGTGTCCTGTTGAGTTTGCAGGATCTGTTGGAGAGTATTTTGTTGTTGCCTCTAAGTGTCCTGTTGAGTCTGTTGCAAGATCTGTTGGAGAGTTTAATTGTTCTTGTAAAATATATTTCTTCAGCCGACTTCTCCCTCAGCCTATGGTGGTGCAGGAGAACCTTTAGGTTGTGGTCTACTACGAACCATATCGGGAAGTATTGTGTCATGAGTGTTTTGTGTCGGAGTGGAGACTCTTGGTAGGGGATTGAAGCATCGAGATGAATCCATTATCTTAGTATTTCCTACAATATTATGAGAATTAGTGTGAGGAATCCAAGTGTCAAAGGTATGCAATGTATGTGATGAAGGCTGAATAGTAGTTGATGGTTTGTATGGAAAAACTGTTTCATCGAGAACAACATGGCGTGAAACTAGAATTTTTCTGCTTGGAGGATGATAGCACTTGTATCCTTTATATGATGTGCTATAACCAATGAAAATATAATAGTCATTGATCATTTGAATAAAATTTAAATTTTTTTTCAAATTTCTTTGCATCTTGGCCAATGATTTCTCAGTCAATACTATTTGAGAATAGATGGAATATTTTTCCTAATTTACCTAGGGTGATGAATCCTCTCTTAATCACTTAAATATCTACACATAGTTCATGATATATCCAATGTCTGCCCCTTTGTTACCTTGATTAAGATAACATGTAACAAAATCAAAGTATAACATTCTTTATATAAGATAACTGAGTGATCTCAAGTCTAATGATCACTTATACAACCGTCATGTGAACCTTTCCATAAACATAGGTGATCTTTTTATATGAAATTCTCATGCGAGTCACTTTAGTGTACATGTATTATGACAAGTATCTACATATTAGTTTTAGGTATCCCTTATACCTCAGTTTATGAGAACAACTGCTTCCTTTCATAAAGGAGAGAACATAATATGTATAAGTCTCTACGGCTCTAATAAATGTCCAGTATTTAAGAGAGCATCGACTAGGAACATTTTAGAAACAATGCTTTGATGCAATATGAATCTTATAATTATAACAACTTTAGAATTTTGTTCGCAAAACATTTTGTCCCATTTACTTTATTTTTACTATATATTCATAAATCAAATATTAGATTCATTAATCTAATATTAAATGAATATTAAAGATAAATTAAGCTTTTATTAATAATAATATTTATTTATATGAATATAATAATGTCACGTGTAACCAACTGATTAACTATAAGGCATAATAAACTAATAGGAACATGTTAAGGTTGGACTTGAATATGCAATGATTGGACTCAACCAATTTCTGGTGGCTGAAGGTTGGTCGGTTATCAGAACCTCCAAAATATTATTTTGATTTAACTATTACAAACAAAATAAATTTGTACTATAATTGTGAAAACCAGGTCGAACCCAAGGAAAATTTCATGTAATTTTCTTACAATATACTGAAATAAAAAAGAACTTGGGATTTGAATAAAAAATTAAAGAAAAAAATTCTGAAAATAAAAATAATAAATTGATATGTTGTTAATTCAGTTTAATTGTCCACACATCCATTCATATAAATCTATTGATCATCGAAGTAAAATAAATATTCTTTCATGTCAAGCAAATAAATTTGACATCCCTTAAAGCTGAGGGAAATCGATGAGATTACAAATAAATTAATTAGATAAATCTCTCTAATCAATTTCTTATCATCATGCGAATTTAATATTGAAAGCAATTCTCATTCACTCGGCAGTAGTCTCAGGAGTAAAGTATGTGAAATTATTTTAAGCAAACATTCAAAAACTTGACAATTTAACTTAGTTTATTCTTTTCTAATAAATCAAGATGAGAGTTGCAACAAACAAATTAATTCTTTTGCTTCTTACTCTAGTCCCTATTGAAAGAAACTAAAAAGCATACATGTCATCTCAAAATAATTCAATAAGCTTGAATAACAATCAATGGCATAATTCTGAATAAGAAAAAAATAAATACTTGAATCTAAAAGAATTACAATGATAACGTTACTTTTCACAACTTGCTAATGGAGATGGTGTGTATTCCACTTGAACTGAAATTAGGAATTAGTTCATAGTTGCTGGAAAATTGACAAAAACAAAGAAGAAAAGAATGTTGCAGAACTAATGTTTCAACTGTGTTCTGCTCTATTTTTCTCTCTCTCTTGACTATCGAATTTCTTCAGGATTCTCAGGATAATTAGAAGTCCTCATGCTACTTAATTCCTTCATTCTTTATCTGGTCCTTAAGGTTGGTTAAATCCCTTCAAAATTGTGTTGAAAATTGACTCTGTTGTTGTCACAACTTTGATATAATTGAGACTCTTCTACAACTTAGTCCTTGTTTCTTACTTGGTTTCTTGTAATATCCCACCATTCCAACTGTATTATTTCATTCATAAAATGTTATATGATTGATTAACACATTTCTTAGATCCTAAGGCACCCTGTTTCTATGTTAGACTCCTAGTTGAAGTGGGATGCTCGTCACCATTAGTTTCCTCATCAGATCAAGAGACCAATCTCGTCCTTCAGATAATGTCCGAATTTATTTTATCTGACCTGGTATCATGCATAAAAGTTGTATTCCTAGATGTGTATATGATTTTGGGCTTTTGAATCGCACGATTTCGATGTCTGAGGCTCAAGATATGCCCATTTGAATTTGTAGTGTGAAAGCAAAGAATTTTATTACAAGTAGGATTTTAGCTCAATTTTGCAGGTTTGATTAGAGGTCCAAACAAACTCAAATTTTTTCTCATAATACCTTTTTGAAAAGCTTGATATGTGTACTTTAACTTCGATTCAGCCCACTTTTACATTCTAAAATTATCTCGGTGAAAAACCTGTCACAACAAGCAAGGTCCGAAATATAAAATGCAGAAATTCTTATATTTTAGCAATTAATTCACAAAGTCTCTTAAACATGCTAAACTCATAACAATAACTTTCAATAAACTCAAAATATATTAAAAAGCATAGTGTAAAAGAAATAAAAAAAAAATATTTTTTACACTTATCAAAATGCTTGCTGGTGCAAAGCCTCCTAGTTCAACCACATGTTGAAAACTAAGAAGGAAAACAAAAACGCAGAATCTATGTGCAACTTAAACCCTCTAAATCTCATAAAATTGTCAAAGATGGCTATTGCCTTCTTTTATTTTCATTCTAAATATTCAACTAAGAACTACAATCTAGGAAACAAAATTCAAATAGGAAACTAACTAACAAACTAGGAAAGGAATAACAAACATGAAATTGGATTTGACATAATCAAATATGCGTCCTAAGGTCCCTCTCTCTGTTGGCAGAACCCCATGATTTAAGGTCCCTCTCTCTGTTGGCAGAACCCCATGATTTAAGGAACAACTTCCTGATTTGAATCAATTGGCGGCTCCCTTGCAGAACTTGACTCCGACAAGCTTTGACGAGCATACTCAGCAAATAAATCTGGATGTAAGATTTGGAGTTTTGTGGCTTGTAACCAAACTGATTCTGAATTGGAATGATTTTCCATTGTACTAAAAACTTCTAGTATCCCACACGATAGGTAGTAACAAATTGATGGTCAAGGATGGATGCAATCTCATCTCGAGGATCGATGTTCTTAGGAATATGAAGAGTAGGTGCCTGCAATTCTTCTGTGGTTAGAATTGTGGGCAATTCAACTGTATCACCCTTAAACTCAGTAATATCATTGATATTAAAAAGTGGACTTATACCAAAATCAGGGGGCAAGTCAATTACTTACACATCTGCGCCCAATTTCTTGGTAACTCGAAAAGAACCTGCGAAACGTGCATGCAGCTTGGTAAAACTTCCTTGAGGAAATCGTTTTGGCCTTCAGCGAATAAGAACCATATCACCAACGTTGAGTTGCCTGTCTTTTCGCCTTATATTTGCAGAAGCCGCATATGATTATGTACTAAGGGAAAACCACCGCTTGACTTATTCTTGAACATCCCTTATATATCTAGAAAAATCTAGGTCAGCCTTACTAGGCCTAGGAGGCAATGGTAATGAATTGAGATCGAGGGGAGTGTGAGGTGGAAATCCATAGACCACTTCAAAAGGAATGCACCCTATTGATCTGCTGACAAAATTGTTGAAGGAACATTCTGTCTGGGGAAGTGCTTGATCCCGACGTGTGATATTGTTAGAAAACGTGCTTAGAACTGCTGTTGTTGGAGTCATAAACATTGTTTAGTGGTTTGAAATATTTCAAACCTGTTCCTATTTCTTTGTTTTCAGTTATTTCTTTTGTTATCCATGTTTGTGATCATGGCGTAATCTTAGGACCATGATGTTAGTAGGTTGTTATTAATCAAGCTTTAAATTGTAATGCTTCAGACGTTAATTGTATTCAGTTTTTCAGCTTCAAAATATATTGCTCTCATTTTCTATTTTTCTTTACTGCAGCAATACTCTGTTTCTTCTTTCTTTATTCTAAAACAACTACAGACATGATCCGCAACAATTCAACGTAATAAATTTCCCAAACTCCGGTTGGTCACTTTAAGTGTGACTGTCTGTTTAGGGGTGGAAGGCATTTGAATATAACAACTTTGTCTCCATCTTCACCCATAATGATTTCCAGAAATAACTCACAAATTTTACATCCCTATCAAACTTAATAGAGGTTGGAACATCTTATAATCGGATCGCCACCTGCACAAATAGAGCAACAACCTTTGAAGCATTATATGTCTACAACAAGGAATGAAATGAGACATTTTTTAGAAACAATCGACAACCACCATAATTGAATCATGTTGCCGAAAAAGTCTTAGACAACCCTTGAGTAAAATCCATGCTTAGATGTTGCCAAGGCTTATCCGAAATTGGGAGAGGAGTATAGTGTCCCACTTGTTGCTTACCTCCATTGTTTATCTAACAGATCCGACAACGGTCCACCACTCTGTGCACATCTTTACGCATTCGATACACGCATTCGATACCAATAGAATCGATATGCAACAATAATGACACGTTTTGTCATAGCCGAAATGCCCTGCTAACCCCTCACCATGAAGTTCTGTGATTACAAACTCACGAAAAGATCTATGAGGAAGGCATAGCAGTGTACCATAAAATAAATAACCATCCTTCAAAAAATATTCACAACGAGATATGCTTGACTTGGTGGATAAATTATTTCATTTGCTGCCAAAATCCACGTCTTCAGCATACTGCACTTTGATACTATCAAATCCTATAAAATTATATGAGAAGATATGTGGCAAGTGGGGTCTCCTGCTCAAGGTGTCACTTGGTTTATTTGAAAGTATAGTTGTAGTTGTTTTTCAAAATATTTTTTATACTGAAATGTATTAAAATGATTTTTTTTTTAATTTTTTAAAAATTATTTTTAAAATTAACACATCAAAATAATCCAAAACATATAAAAAATATTTAACTTTTAACAAAAAGAATGAATATTTTAAAAACACGGGTTGGCCCGCGTTTTGAAACGCTATCCCTGACTTATTCTTAATAACAAACTCAAACTGTTGCAAGTAATCCATCCTATTCAAGCATAAAATTTCATGTAATTTACCAAGTACCTTTGACGAGTGTCATTTAGCTTTTCATTGTAGAAAGCAATGGGATGACCATCTTGGCTCTAAGACACCCCAATTCCCACATATGAAGTGTCACAAACTACTTCAAAGACCTTAGAAAGATCTGGCAGTTTCAGAACCAATATTTACCCCATTTTTTCTTTAATTTTAGCGAATGCTTTAGAGGCTGCTAGCTACACTCCAAAAGAAACTCTTGGCTTTCAAACACTTGGTGCCATTATCGTTTCGAAACCCTGAATAAATCGTTGATAAAATATGGCCAGACATATTTTCAGAATTAAAATTTTTAAAGTTATTGAAATATAAATCAAATCATCCTTAAGGATTTTTCAAACTTATAAACTCCAAGAAATGCAAAGGAAAATCAACGCAAGTATTTTCTTAAACAATGCAAAAAAGTATTTTCTTGTTTTTATAAATAAAATGCAATTTTATAAGGATTCAGTACTATGCAACAAACAAAAATAATTTTTATATATTTTTTAAAAAATATAATAAAAAATATATTTTTATTTTTTTAAAAGACTTGTTTGGAAAAAAGCCCATTTTCTTTAAAATCAAATCTATCAAAATAGGTTTAATCAAACACTTCTTAAGACAAAAAATCCTTTATTAAAATAGTAACCAACCAAATAAGGCCTTAACATCTGACTCGATTTTGACCTGATCAGGTTGATCTGAAACCTTTTGTTCGATCATAAACCAAACAAAAAACTATTTTGTCTATTTTATACATTTTGTTCCTCCAACTTTTTTACTTGTTATATTGGTCCTTTACCACCAATTTAGATAATTTTCCAGGCTTTCGTCTTGTATTTTTTAATTTTGTTTTTTTAAATCAAAAGTGGGTAACATCAAGAATCATGTAATGATGTGGAAAATTGGGCAAAGATGACCCGAGAATGTAATTGATAGCATGTTGTACATCCTACATTGGTGGAAGCTATTTTATCATCTCATTGAGCATAATATGTTGAAACTCCACCAGTAATAGCAACTTCTACTGGAATAGATCTATCACCTTACTTAAATTCACGACTGACTACCAATAACACCATTTGCTTTCATTTCAAGCTCGGGTAAATTGTCGAATGGTCAATACTGGAGCATTGTCTTTTTGTTTCTCAATTTCCGAAATCTATAAAGGATCCAAAACAAGTTTCTTACCCTTAAAAGTAGAAGAGTAAATTTTAGCATACCCGTCGTAGAAGACCCTTCTATCATAAAGCCAAGATCTCCCTACTAACATGTGACGAATGGTCATAGGAATCACATCACACTAGGCCTCGTCTATATAGGTTTTCCCCAATAAGAACCTCACCAAACACGGATCCTTTACTAAAACTGAATTATCTTCATTGACCCAACTAATTTGACAAGGAGTAGGATGCTTCTCAATTTTCAGCACCAACCGTTCCACCACTGTCTCGAAATTCACATTCATTCTGCTACCATTGCCAATAATGATGTTCAAAGCTCTGTCACCATGTTCCATATGTGTATGAAAAATATTGGTGCATAGCCATTCGAGATTAGCCTTAAGATCCTTCTTAGTTCCACTCAACACTCGTTGGATTACGCAACTTGGTAGATTTGTTGCACCTAAGTGCTCTTCTTCATCACTAATACTCCCGTCAACTTCCTCTTCCTTTGTTTTGTCCATAGTTTCCATTCCTATTAATTCCTTCACGCAGATGAAGGCTAGATTTTTATCTCTAGTTGGGCACACAACAACAACAAAATGCCCAAAACCCTTTCATTTGTAACATTCCATCCCTTCACTAGTAACCTTAGCCTTTCCCTTCTAGTCTCCTATCACTGCATCCCTTAGTTTCTCTTGCAGTAACGGTGGCCTTTAGATTGAAGAGGTTGTCATATGACCCTGCCTTGTACCCACTAACATTATTCTTCTCCCTACAGAAACACTCATTTGCTTCTCAACACACATTGCTAGTTGATACACCTCCTCTACATTGCGGTGTCATGAAAGTGGTTTGTGTATTGATCCACAGTTAATGAGCCTTGCCTCAATTGTAACATTTCTTCGAACATCATTTTCTCATAATCAATGAGCAAATATTTTTCCTTCATTTGTTTTTTCATCTCCACCAACCTAGAAATTAGTGGATGCTGAGTACGGTGTAATTTCTCTTCCAGACTTCCCCGCTGAGCTCGTGCATGCACCCTCAATTTCATTCGGATATAATGAACTTTTCGATCCTCCAATACGTCAAACCATTCGAAATAATCCTTAATGGTCGTTAACCAATCCTCAAAAGCATTAGGCTCTAATTTTTCAAAAGAACCCGACACGCCCACTTTCATCCTCTTAGTGAGTTTGTCAAAAGGCCAGCTGATAACCCACGCCTCATCTATCTTGGTTTCGAGGAAAGTCTTCTCTATTACACTGAAACTGAGGTTGACGATTCTCAAACTCTTTGTTTTCTTCATTCTCCAACTCTTCTTCATCACTGCTAGCTTTGTTCAGCAACTGCTCACGAATTGGATTGTGGCCCCTCCTATTGGGAAATCTAGGCTCCCCTCGTGCTCGATGCTCATCCATAACATCTAGTTGATGATTAAGCTATTCCAAAACAATAGTGATTTGAATGATTTGTTTGTACATTGGGCTTTTTAGGGTTTAGGTTGTTTGGAATTTGATTATTCAACATATTATATGAATGACCACAACGGGTTATAGGCATGTAATGCTAACTTTTCTAGGGAAGGAAACCTAACTCTGATACCCAAATGGTGCAAAGCTGTTAATTCCCGATCAAGCAGCAGAAACAATTCTGATGAATACTTATTTTTTTTTTGTGAAAGTTAAACCACAAGTATTTATAAGAAAAATGTTATCCTTTATTCATTGTTAACATTCCAATAAATAGAGTTAAGCTTAACAACTTGGCTTTAACTCATGAAACTAACTAGCCTTATTTCAAGAAAATAAATTATAACAACTTTGAATGAGTTGAAATGCAAAACAACAACATGGAATAAAGTAAAATAGAAGGCTTAGACTTGGTCTAACTCAAACTAAAAACTTGGGATTCTTCTTAGGGGTTCGTTCAAATCTTCTTAGCCTATCAATGCTCCCCCGCCAATTGGAACCTTATCCTCAAGGTCCAGCTAAGGAAACTGATTATGCAATAGTGTCGTGTCTTCTCATGTAGCGTCTTTAGCAGGCAATTGCTTCCATTTTACCAGGCTCTCTTCAATAAATTTATCACCCTGTTTAATCCAGTGTGTATTGAGGATGTTTGTTGGTTCTATAGAAACTACACACCTTCATCAGTAATAGGTGGAAGCTCTAAGGTAGCTTATGGAGGATCTCTAACATATTTCCTCAAGAGAGAGACATGAAAAATAGGGTGGATCCTTGCGCTTGCTGGTAATTGTAGCTAGTAAGCAACATTGTTGATCTTCTTCTCGATTTGATAAGGGTCATAAAACTTGTTGGCAAGTTTCTGATGAACTCGTTTGAAGGTGGTTTGTTGGCGATAAAGATGTAGCTTTAGGAGGACTATATCACCTGCTTGAAACTCTACAACTCGCCTTCTTTTGTGTGTTGTTCGTTTCATTCTATTAGCTACCATATCCAAATTCTTCTTTAAGTGCTGGAGCAATTCATCCTGATGTAAGAGGCTTTGATCTACTTCGTTAACCCCAGATAAACCATCAAAATAAAAGGGAATGGAAGGAGGAAGCTGACCATACAAGGCTTAGACAGGTGTAATCCATATTGAACTGTCGTAGGTGGTATTATACAAGAATTCAAGCCAAGGTAAGTAACTATACCTTTTACGTGGCTATTGATGGACGAAACAATGAAGGTATTGTTCAACACAGCAGTTCAAACTTCAATTTTTCCACCAATCTGCAGATGGTAGGCGGAGCTTAATTTCAACTTGGTTCCTGATATAGTGAAGAATTCTTGCTAGAATTTGCTGATAAATATGGGATCGCGGTCACTAATGATTGATTTTGGCATGTCATGGAGTTTGATGATGTGCTCTACAAATTGTTTAGCTACAATATTTGCAGAAAACGGATGAGATAATACATTAAAATAAGCATACTTATTGAGTCTATCTACGACCACCAAAAAACTATCTTTGTCATGAGAGGATGGAAGGCCTTCAATAAAATCCAAACTAATATCATCCCACACTTAAAAAGGAATGGGAAATGGCTTAAGTAATCCCACTGGGGCAAGAGTTTTAGTTTTGTTTCTTTGGCAAACTTTAGATTGCGTAATATTGTAAAATCTTGAGATTAAACTCATAAAAAATAAAAATTATAATAATAAATAAAATAATAATGCAATTAATTAAGAAGATTATGAAAGACATAAAGAGAATGACTCAAATTATGAAGAAAAGAAAAGAAATGGGGTAAATGTGTAATTAAAAAGAATGGGGCTATAAATATCCCATTTCTTCCTCTTAGAAAGCTGGCTGCACATGGTGTAAGAAGAGGGAGATTTCATATTTTTTTCTTCACCAAGAAATAGGGAAAAACACCAAATCCTTTAGGGCTATACAAACATCAAACCATTAAGTAAAGAGGACACTCTTTGACAAAGAATGTAACAAGGAAACAAGTGAAGAAATTTAGAGAAAAAGAGGTGGAGAGGGTCGGCTACATACAAGGGAGAAGAGGCTAAAAATCTTCAACCAAATTGATTGGAAATCTGAACTTCCTCAAGGTAAGGACATTAGGCCTAATTGTGAAAAACCAATTTAATAATTGGTTAGGAATTGTGCAACAATTTTAGATTTTATAAATTAGGGTTCTTGAGTGAAAATTTTGGGTATTGTAGAATTTGTTAGAATGAAGTTAATTAGACTACTATAAATTGTTTTGAACAGGAAAAACAATAACTTAGGAACATAAGTGGTCGGCCATGTGAGGGTTGAATGGGAGGAAACGAAATTCTGAAATTGTGCTTGATGAATCTTGTAGTATGTGTTATGATGTGAATAATGGGTAAATGAGGCAAACAATTGACTAGAAAGTAAAAAGGGACCTTAATCCCCTTAGGTTAAATTTGGCCAAGAACTAATTGAGGGGAGGGAAGAAGGATTTTGGCTTGTTATGTGTTAAGAATGCATGAATTAGTTGTAGTGAGAAGCTTAGTAATAGAGAAAAGCATAGAAACTTGATAATAGGAAACTTGTAGGAATGGACTGATGAAGCTATCATTTGGAAACATGACATTGGCGATGAATATTTTTAACATTTGCAAGCAACCTGGAGATGATAATGATTTACAAGAAGTAGATCTTATTGAAGAATTAGTTCATGATCAACTTGAATCTACTTTGAGTAAAATTGAGTTTAATGAATCTGAAGATTTGCAAATGATTTATTCTCAGGAAGAAATCACGAATAAGAAAGGCACCGAAAATGTTGATACGAATCTTTTGTCAAGATTGACAATAGATTCGACTTCTGACATCACACCAATCGATGATTACTTTCCTGACGAATCCTTACTTTCTCTTAGTTCAATGCCTTGGTTTGCTAAAAATATCAATTTTCTTGCAACAAGAGATTTGCTAGCTCACTGGAGTACCGAAGACAAAGGAAAGTTTTTGAACGAAGTGAAGAACTTTTATTGGGATGACCCTAACTTATTCAAATATTGTCCTGATCAAATATTTCAAAGATGCATTCCTGACAATGAGGTAAGTAGTGTTATTAAACTTTGTCATTCAGAAGCATGTGGGAATCATTTCTCGTCACAAAAGACAGTTGCGAAAATCTTTTAAAATGGATTTTATTGGCCCACCATGTTTAAGGACACGCATGCATTCTGCAAAACTTGTGGAAATTGTCAAAAAGTTGATATTGGTCAAAAAGTCTTGCTTTATAATTCTCGACTCCATTTATTTTTTGGAAAACTGAGATCAAGATGGAGCAGTCCTTTTATTGTGAAACATGTGTATCCATATGGGGCCTGTGATATCGAGAATCCAAAGAATGGCAATGTTTTCAAGGTAAATGGACATCGTTTGAAAGTTTACTTTGACAATTTTTCAGTTGAAAA
>Ga0307515_10018012_pt1 | contig 12820 bp, 9 predicted proteins | sample 17_EM_MG_FD_194513 | JGI IMG/M metagenome (GOLD analysis project Ga0307515, IMG submission 194513) | Populus trichocarpa ectomycorrhiza microbial communities from riparian zone in the Pacific Northwest, United States - 17_EM | ecosystem: Host-associated > Plants > Roots > Unclassified | place... | reverse complement strand
ACGGCCACTGGGTTCTTCACATTGCGATATCTCCAGTCGTCCTCGAATTCCTCACTAAGGAGGTCGACAACATCCTCTTCTTGCTCTGCTAGGAGTAATAGATAGTCTGCGAGGGCTAACCCATTCTCACTAATATACGCCGCTGCCTGAACAATAGCTAGCGGGAGGCAAGTAAGTTCGCTGAGTAGAGTTGTTGTATCGAGCCGGTTGTTGACCAGATCCTTGTTAAATAAGCACTTTTGTAGTAATTCCGTAGCTATAGTTTCGTTCATCTCCCCCACTTCCACTATATTTTGATGCGCTAGCTTGACGGCCGTCTTCCTGTCGCGCGTCGTGAAGATAATGGACCCTTGTTTACTTTTTGGGAGGTACTCAATCAAACGGCTAGATCCCTGCTCGGACTTGCCAATCCACATGTCAATGTCGTCGGCGTTGTCGAACACTAGAAGCCACTTGCCTGCGCTTTCCTTACCTAGATAGTCTTGTACAAGTCTCTTTACATCTTCCTTGTCCTCTCCGCATCCGGTTATTTCAAGCTGTTTGGTGACGTCTAGGTATGCCTGTTCAAGGCTCTCCCTGTTGGTCGCCGGTATCCAGATGATTGAGCAATTCTTGTCCTTGATCCTTAATCGATAGACTAGCTCGAGCGCTAGCTGCGTCTTACCGACCCCCCCAAGCCCCGTGATAGCGACCTTTGTGGTTTGGTCTCCTATAAAAAGACTTTCTTCGAGCTTCGTAAGTTCGGATTCACGGCCGGTGAAGCGGGGATTTCTTTCGAATGGCACGATCAAGGGAGCGTGGTGCGTTACTTCATGGGAATTAGTGTTAGCAAGATTATAACGCGGACGCCCTACCTTCTCGATGATTGAGTGCGTCTTTGTGCTTCGAGAAGAGTGCTGGTGATAGAGCGAGCGATTTATGCTTTGAAGTCTTTTCAATCTCCTCTATCAGTCGACTGAACGCATTGTCCCCCTCACCATACAGGATAGGCATGTAGACATTGAAAATTCCTTGTAGAGAATACGCCTTGTCCTCTTTGCGTTTAGTTTCGCGCTTCGCTGCCCATGACATCCGCTCATCAAGGCTGAAATTAGAGAGAGGGTTTCCTTGAAGAGCCCCAAGAGGAATTCCCGTTATCTTATGAATTTGTCGCCCCAGCGATTTCCTGTCACCGAGGCGCTCGCCTTCCCGGGAAAAGAATTCGACTGATGCCGGAGCAAGCAGCTCTTGAAGTGTCCAGCCCCGGATGAACCATCTACATTTCCGAAAAGCCGATTCCCACGTCCGCTGAGACTGGCCGTCGTTATTATGGTCGCTGATTGAAACATCCGATAGGTACACGTAGCATTTAGCTGCGTCACGGTACCATCGAAACATGGAGGTGATAGCCTCTGACAACTCGGTGTGGTTTGGTTTATTGATGCAACAAGTGTCCACCCAGAAGTATTCTAGGCCGTCGTTATCAGCTTGTTTTCCGCAGAATCGGATCTTAGTATAGCCAGCCTTCCTCTCGCCAGTACCCTCCTCCAGATCTTTGAAGGTGACCTCTTCGTTATCTGCTCCCCAAGTATGCGAAAGTATGGCGTAGCGAGGAACATCGCCGACAATGTCGTTAGTTAGGCTGAATTCGCCATTGGCTTTGAGTTTCAAGAGACGCATTTTTTTGCGTAGATTTTGAGACGCATGAAAGAGGGAGGTTTACTAGGCAGATGCGAACACATCGACTCGCCTTGTTATTAGAGGAAGATATTAGGAGATCTGTCTAGATTAATGCGCATGAAGGAGTAAGATGGTTGAAAAATGGCGACGAATTATCGAGCGGCAAGGTTATCCAGGAGGAGTATTTCCGACAAGAATAAGGGTTCCGCACTTGAGGTTGGGAGCCTCTTGTTCATGGCAGGCGGGGCTCACGGCACAGCCCTTCGACCGGCACATGGAAGCCAGCGCTTAAGTGTGGCGCAGCAAGGCATGAGATTGGACATACTATTGGTTCCAACGTACCAGCCCACAGCAGAACCGCTTCTTGCCGGCTTCCTATCTTCGTTCTGAGAAAGTAGCGCCTCAAAAACAAGGGTGTGGCCGGAGCGGGTCGGCTGCCCTCCCTGCTAGCGTGTGGCAGCATACTGTACCACTCCTTATTTGTTACGATTAACTATATATTCATTTATGAATGTGCTTGTAGGATGGTGGCTGAGGCAAGCCCGGCTCATGGCCGGCTGCCCTGTCCCTTGCCTGGCCGGCCAATGGCGGGCCACTCGTGTCGCGTCTGCCAGTGGCTAGCACTTGCCTCGGCCCGTGAGCTGCCAGGTGAACGGCAGCAATGTCTATACTTACACTCTGCGCAAGACTTTCTCCAGGACAGCCCCTCCGCCCTCTTGCCTCTATCGTAACGACCCCGAATGTCGCGCCGGCTACGTCGCGAAGAATACACCGTAGGATGGATATGCGCTCTCCCGGTCGAACTGGCGGCGGCGCAGGAGATGCTCGACGAAGAGCACGAGGACATTGAGCGCGACGACGACGACGAGAACCTGTACTCTCTGGGCTCGGTGGCAGGACACAACGTTGTGATTGTATGCCTGCCGGCGGGCCGGATCGGCAACAACCCTGCGGCGGCCGTAGCGACCCAGATGAGGGCGACGTTCAAGGGGATCCGGTTCGGACTGATGGTCGGCATTGGAGGAGGAGTTCCCAGCGCAGAGGCGGATATCCGGCTCGGGGACGTGGTAGTTAGCCTACCGCACCAGACCTTCGGCGGAGTGCTACAATACGACGTTAGGAAGGCGACTCCGAGCGGCTTCGAGCGGACGGGATCGCTCAATTCTCCGCCACAGATTTTGTTCGCCGCGGTGGCCAGATTGCGGGCGAACGAGCTCCTAGGCAGAAGCAAGCTATCCGAGCATGTCTCTAAGCTCGACCGCATTCCCAAGTTTCAGCGCGACAGAGCGGGACCCGACGTTCTGTTCGAGGCCACATACAACCACGAAGGAGGACAACCATACGATCTGTACGATACCGATAGGAAAGAGGCTCGGCAGCCGCGCGAGAGCGAAGAGGTGGTGGTTCACTACGGGACGATTGCATCGGGAAACCAAAACATAAGGGACGGACGCACGCGGGACAGGCTGAGTAGCGAGCTTGGCGGAATTCTCTGCTTCGAGATGGAGGCAGCGGGTCTAATGAACAGCTTCCCCTGCCTCGTAATCCGCGGCATCTGCGACTACGCCGATTCGCATAAGAACAAGACGTGGCAGCCGTACGCGGCGGGAACGGCAGCAGCGTATGGAAAGGCGCTTCTCTCAGTCATCACTGTAGCTGAAGTGACCAAGCAACGTACCGTGGACGTCTCCATGGATGGTGATTCAAAATCTGTATACCTAGGACAGGCCGATTTAGAAAGCGTGCTTGATGATCTGGCACGGGAGAAAAATGACAATCTTAATTGGCGGGAGTCCACGGTCGATCTGCTCAAGTTGCTTGAACTACCCTACGACCTGAGTGCCCGCATACTACTGGCGGATAGACTGCATATTCACATTGGTCCGGTTGGAAGCGCTGAACAAAGTATTGCTTTATATAAAGCAATAATGAGAGAACTCGCTGCGAACAACGGGAGGGTACCATCGAAGATCCGCGAGTGCGATCTGACGAAGACGCAACAAGCTCCACAAGTTGCGGAGCCCACCTTCCCACTCGCCCAACCCCCGACATGCCTCAAATGCGGCCGTCCTGGCAACCGAGCGACGACCATTCTCACCAATCCCATTGGTAATGCTGGGAGGCCATATTATGTATGCTCTCATCGCGGGCACGGGAGTCAAACATTCATTACTTTCGATGACAATATTGGCATTAAACCTAGCAATCCGCGATGCAATTGCGGCTATATTAGCCGCCTCTCTAACAGGAGGGGCGGGGGCGGGAAGTTCTATTCTTGTCCAGTAGGCAGCTGCCGGTTCTCACTGGGTGGGCTATTGCTACCACCACGAACGGTGCGAATGCGAACGGGAGCCAATGGGATGTGGGTGAATATAAGTGACTCCAGTGCGGAAACAGAGTCAGCACAGCCGTCGTCTGCGCCAGCAGACATGAGCAACTTTTTTGTTACTGAGATGACCGATCTTCTTTACAAAGATAACCTCCTCAATATGCTCTTGTCAATAGCCTTGAATGACGAGTCGATCACAGGGGACAAGCTTCAGTGTAACTTTCGCCGTATTCTCATGCAGTACGGACGCAATCTTAAAGATGAAGCGGAGTCCGAAGAGCAATTAGCGGCTGCCGGCTTCGTCAGACATTGTTCGTCGCTAGTGTCAAGGAACATCTGCCAAAGGGTCGCAAGCCGCTTGGGCGACTCGCGGTTTAAGTCCCTCGAAGAACGCGTCGAGCGGATGGAAATAGTCGATAACGTCGATCGCTCTCGCAAGGAATTGGACAACGCACCTGAAGAAACAACAATGACTCCGAACCCAGACGAAGAGGTAGAAGACGATATCGACATGCTGCATCCGTACTATGAATCTCTCACGGAATTGTCTAGCGTGAAGGAGTTTCTAGTGTCTGGCAATGCTTTTGCCTTGCTAAGAGAGAGTCTACACAATTTCATCAATCCATCCTTTCAGACAAGACTGATGGAAATTACAGACAAATACGGGAGACTAGAGAACAAGGACGACGAGTTCCGCTCTAACGGTGACCTACACAGTCTTATAGCGGAATTGCTGGACAGCGACCCGAGTTGCATTGGATGGACTGACCGCGAGGGGACTAGCCGGAGCGACATTCTCAAATGGAAATTTGAAGGTTGGACGGGAGAGAAATGGGACTGGTGGCCGTCCAAGCCTCCGCAACGGCGGCTTCGTCCCGGAGAGGCACGGCTGCACTGGACATGTGTAAGTAGCAACTCTTGAACCCATCCCATAGCAAACATGAGTCTGATATCTTAAAGGAGTGCGGGGAGCAACGATGGGCAGAAGTCCCTGCAGGGTTTGCGAGGGCGGTAACTCAAAGTGCTCGAACTTATCTGACCCGTCGCCAACTAGTCGCATATCCTGGTTCGGCCCAGCCTCCCCAGGCGGCTCACTTGAAGCAAAGTCGAGCCAGCAGTGCTGTTTCGGTTAGGTCACTATGGGAGGGTCCATCGCATACGCCGATCAGCGATTTCTCATCCGGAATAAGTGCTGAACCAGACGACAGCAGCTCTAGTGAGGAGGTGGAAGAAAGCGCCGAAGCTGCTTCGGCGAGCGTGTGGGTCCACTCACGACGCAATAGTGCCGTACCTCACTCTGCAAATGGCCGTGCTGTAACCTTACAACCTCCACAAGAGCCACCAATCTCACCTGCAGCCATAGTCAACTGGGGAAACCAGCTGGCTGCCCAGATACACCAGATCCAGCAGAACGTCAACTGGAACTTCCCCACCTTCCAACTGCCCCCAATGCCGAATCTCCCAGATTATCAAGCCCATCCGATGGTTCGTCGCATCAGCTCTTTTGTTCCCCACAGAATTCCTCAACGTAATGATTCGTCGTCAAGCGAAGCGACAATAGTCGAGGAGCCGGGCTGGCGCAACTATATTCCATTCTCTGCTCCATCTCCACCTCCTTCATATGATCATCTATATCCCGTCCACGGGGAGGATAGCGACGTTGTGAAGAAGCTCAACACCATGGCGGAGACCCTTTTGGATCAGGAGACCTTATTGGATCAGAAAACGGCCGAACTGCCATTATCTGCAAGCATGCCAAGCAGTAAAGCTGCGGAAGGTTTTGCTAAGGGCACCCAAGCAGACGATGGATCTGGGTCGCCCTCAAGAAATCCTCGCCTTGGAGCTAATCCAAACACAAACACTAGCACTGCTTCTTCGCCTCTCACTTCCCAACGCGTATTTCTCCTAGTGGCTGCTGGTAGTGGCTTCCGTCTTGCACAGATTAGAGTTGAGAAGCTTACAACATACCAATTTTTCCGCGAATTGCGGCAACAGTACAATGACCTGCGGCGTTTTTTTAGAAGGTGGCTGAGCATCTGGGTCTACTCACACTGTGATTTCTACCGAGTAAGAAACACTTCCTTCATTACCTATCTCCGCATATCTGATATCGAGTTTACTGAAATTGCAATAGTGCGACAAATACGAAGCTCACCGCTACGAGCCTAGGCGGGAAGAGTTTCCAGACGGGAAACACCACCAAGACTACCAGTATGACCCTAACCCAATGAACCTCATCCCACCCATTGGCCCGCACGAGTTTTATGATCGCTTCCACGCGTGCTACAACCCCCGCCCGGCCTTCCACTTCCTCCACAAATGCGTAAGCTTCAACAGGCGCACGCGGGATCTTCTGCAGCTGTTTCCGAAATGCAATTCCGACCTGGCCGAGGATTCAGACAAGCGCGAACCCTTTTGGGGAATTGTCGCCCGCGAGCAGCCATCTATCTTCCGCCTTTTGTTGTACAATTTCGCGTGCGCGTCGCCTTGCCTCATTTTTTTCTTCATGTGGCTCTTCTCGTGGGGGCATGGGGGGGACCTGCAGAATGCGTCGGTGCCGCTCTCCGTCATGCTAGCAGCGCTATCAATTTTTTGGAGCATCTTCTTTGCGAACCTGGAGTTTAAGGAGGGGCACACGAAAGCTGGACACCGGCCTTAAAGACTGCCATCCTTCGCGGCTATTATCCTAGAAAGCGCTCGCAGGTCTGTATCCAGGGATAACGGCCAATTGAGATTTAGTATGATTTATTATCCCTCAAGAGAGTCAGATTTCTAGTGTGGAACCAGTCGAGATTTATAAGCATTATGAATAATATATAGCCGTAACAAGTATAGAGCGGTACATAACGTTGCCACCGCTAGCAGGGAGGGCGGCCGGCCCGCACCGGCCATAGGGTTGTCGAGATATACTGAATTCAATGGGAATGTGGGAGAAAATGATTGATGGAATGACTGGGCCACATGTGGCGGGGCTCAGCATCTGGAAAACGCCACTTGGTCATTCCTTCCGCTAGTGACGTCCTACGAGAGGTGGACCGTGCGCGAACGGGTATGATCACGGAGCTTTGTTCCTATTGATTCTATTGGCCAGCTTTTATCGATAACAGTAGGACGAAATACACCAGCGGAAGGGATATGCAAATTGACCGTACTGTATGGCACTCACGGCCGGAAGATCCTTGTTCTTGTGGTTCAGAAAAGGTGGGGCAAGATTGTGACGGAACCTAGTTTGCTACTTAGCACTCTTCGGTTAGAGGGGACGATCTGGATTAGCGTGATGTGTATTGCAGGCGATCGTCGTCTTTACACGCTAATGGCAAATCATGTGAAGCAAGATATCTACTGCACTATTACCTCCACTTACGTCCATCCAGAATATGTTTCTGTCAAATATTTGCGCCAGTGAAAAGGCCGTCTGATTTGGAAGGAATCACCCATCGATTTTCAAGACATTTTCATCTGTGATTATTAGTGGGGACTGCAACCATGCGATCAACATGCTGAGCGAAGGGTCCCGTTTTGGACCTTGTTGGGGATCTCGTTCTTCTGAGAACCGTCTGGTCCGAGCTGAAACCCCGCTTGGAACTTTCTAGGCGTCAAAGAGCGGGATAGGTATATCTCATACCGCACGAAGGTTTCCAACGGGACCTAACATGTCTTTACCCTGCTCTTTCTAAACTTCAAATTCAACGTTCGTCACTGCAGTTTCTCATGTAAAAATGCCTTTATGCGATTACAATGCACTTGAACAGCACCAGATGATCAAACGTCGCCTTCAATGTCAGGACTGCGATCGACTTCTCCGTACGGAGAACGGTCTCGAAGAGCATCGCCAGGCCGTCCACTCCCATCTTTCCTTGACCTACGACAAGGACTCCACACGCAAAGGATCACTCCCACTGCACTGCAAAGAATGCGATCGATTCTTTCCTCACGCCGGAGCCCTTGCTGACCACCGCTCTGCACATCACTCCAACCCCTGCCCTATCTGTGACCAGGTGGACTTCACTAGCTACGCATCCTTCCAAGCGTTCAAAAGGTCCACAGGACACAGTTTCTGCAGGGACTGTGACCTGCGCTCCTCGGCTTCCGTGACGGAGTTCCGCTGCTGCGACTGTGACCAAAACTTCGCCAACGAGCCCGCTTTACAACAGCATCTCACCACTGAAGTCCATGCTCCTCCCTTGCGCTGTGAGCGCGTGTGCAAAGAGTGTGACCGGGAGTTCGCCAACGAGATGGCTCTGCTCCAACACCAGTCCTCGGTGGTCCACCGCCCCCTTAGCAATATCCAATGTATGGCTCACAAGAAATGCAAAAAGCGCTTTGGTTGTCCTTCGGCACTGCTCCATCACCTTGAGAGTGGGTCCTGCCGCTCGAAGATGACGCGGTGGAAATTGAACAAGGCGGTTCGAGAAAAGGATATCGATTGCCTGATCACCTGCGACGACGGCGTCCTAGTGGAGATGGAGCCAGAGATACTTGGAACGGAGTACTCCTCTTCGCCTCTAATGGGGAGCATCGTATTCACACCTGACACTAGCACTAATGGCTCTTCCACTCCTGGGCAATTTACTGAACTGCAGTCTTCCCACCTTCCTTTCGTCCTTAAAATCTCATGTCCGCTATGTCCCAACCGCAAGGCTTTCCACAGTGTCCAGGCTCTTCAGAGTCATCTATCTTCGCCAGTTCATGCACCGAAGATGTTCCACTGTCCACTGTCCCTTACACCGTCGTCCCTTAGCAAAACAGAAGTGTGGGATGCGATGAAGCACTTCTCTACGCTAAGTGGGTTGACTCAACATATTGAGAGTGGGGCGTGTGTGGAGGAGATAGTTATGTTGAAGAAGGCGGTTGAGTGCGTTGAGAGGAAGTTAAAGGAGGCAGGATGGAGGGGGTTGAGGTTGTTGGATTCTTGACGCGACCGGTCATTTGGCAGCCAGTAAGCCCTCAACTAGCACCTTAACTCCCCAGCTCACGCTCCACTGTACGAGTGCAACGACTATGGTCGGTCATTTGGCAGCCAACAAGCCATCAGCCAGCACTTCAACTTCCCAACTCACGCTCTAAGTGCGACCGGTGGTTCGGCAGTCCTCAAGCTCTCTAGCCGCACTACAAGTCCTCAGCTTCCGCCCCAGTATATGAGTGCGATTATTGCGATCGATCTTTTGGTAGCTAGCATAGTTTTGAACTAGTACCTCAGCTCGCCGGTCCATGTCTTCGAATGCGGCGAGTGTGATTGGTCATTTGGCAGTCAGTCTCTTAATAGTTTGTAATGCCTTAAGTCTGTAGGGCAGTTCTAGTATCGTGCGCTTCTTAATCGGCGACGCACTAGCGGAAGCACGTGAGGTGGAGGCTCGTAGTGTGGTTGATTAGGAGGTGTAGGTAGGAGAGGGGGTCCTTAGGAGTATTTGTTCATTGAGATCGGCTTGTGCGCTTGGTGTATCTTGTTTGCTTGGGTGTAAATGTTCTACCTCCTTCATAAAGTGGATCGTAGCTTTGACCACGCTAATGTCTAGGAAACGCCACGAAAACAACCCTATGGCCGGAGCGGGTCGGCCGTCCTCCCTGCTAGCGCAGGCAAACTGTGTAGGCCTTCAAGTCCATGGTGCACTAGCGACGCCATTGGTGGTCCCGAACGTTAAGAGAAGAAAACTCGGGGTGTTACCTCCGAAAGGGAACCAGCAGCCTAATTGTACTACCCCGCATGATTTCGCTTATACCCAGCCGTCCCTCAACCTATTTTCAACATCTAACGGCCAGCACAGTTGCATTCTTTACTTTCTTAACGCAAGTTGTTATATCTTATCTTTACATTCTCCACTACTCTCCAACAAACTTATCAGCGTAATGCGTCTTCTAAAACTGGAAGATAATGGCGAGTTTAGCCTGATTGAGTTTGTTGGAAATGAGACACCGCGATATGCTATCCTTTCGCATACTTGGGGAGCGGATAATGAAGAGGCCACTTTTAAAGACCTATTGGAAGGCACAAGCAAGAGTAAAGCTGGCTATGAAAAGATCCGATTTTGCAAAGAGCAAGCTGCTAATGATGGTCTGCAATACTTCTGGGTGGACACTTGCTGTATTGACAAATCAAGCAGCGCCGAGCTTACAGAAGCTATCAACTCTATGTTTCGCTGGTACCAGGATGCGGCTAAATGCTACGTGTATTTGTCTGACGTTTTAGTTAGTGGCTCCGCTGGAGACAACCAGTTCTCCCATAAATGGAAAGTGGCATTCAAGAAAAGCAGATGGTTTACTCGTGGCTGGACACTTCAAGAGCTTATTGCTCCGGCATCAGTTGAATTCTTCTCCAAGGACGAATAGCGGCTTGGTGATAAGCAATCACTAGAACAAACTCTCCATGAGATAACAGGAATCGCCATCCCAGCCCTTCGAGGAAATCCTTTGCCTCATTTTAGTGTGAATGAGCGTATGTCATGGGCAGCAAAACGCCAGACAAAACGCAAGGAAGATGCAGCATACTCTCTACTAGGAATTTTCAACATCCATATGCCGCTTATCTACGGCGAAGGGCGGCAGAAGGCGTTAAATCGACTCCAGAAAGAGATTAGCGATAACCAATCGATTAGCCTACCGATCGCGAAAGGAGCATCCTTCGACTCTCACACGGAAGAGCACAATGCAAGATGTCTTAGCAACACACGAGTTGAGCTACTAAGTCAAATAACGGAATGGGCGAAGGACAGGAACGGCAAACCCATATTCTGGCTGAATGGTATGGCAGGCACGGGAAAGTCTACAATTGCACGGACTGTTACCCAGCTGTTAGCCGATAATGGCCAGCTAGGCGCAAGCTTTTTCTTTATTTACCACTATCGCAACCGATCTCAGTGCCCGTATACCAGGGATGGTACCGGGCATTAGAAAGGCCATCGATGCTGATCCTGTTATTTCGGAAAAGGTGCTGAAGGATCAGTTCGAGAAGTTGATCCTACAGCCGCTATCAGAAGCGAACCAAGCCCCTTTATATGCTTTAGAGTTGGTTATCGTGGTCTGTGCGCGCGCGACACATCATAGTGCTGTCGGGTCCCCGCTATATTCCCGATAGCCTCTGCACGTGCCTCTGCCAAATATACCCCCTATGTAGCCACCTTATTTTTTTACCCTTCCTTCCTACGGAGGTCGCTGTCATAAGTTCTTGCACCTTCCTAATTAGGAAATTAAGCGACAGCGCACGCGAAATCACGGGTGCGCAGCTATCAGCCTACCCCACGTAAATTTAGGCACGATCCCGCTACAAATGCGTAATTTTTAGCACTATCACATAAACTGCAATACCGGCTGCGTAAATTACAGCACTAATAAATTTTAATAAATTTTAAGTTATAATAGTAACTTAACTTCCTAATTAGGAAGGTGCAAGAACTTATGACAGCGACCTCCGTACATCCTCCCTACCTAAGGAGGCATGAGGACCGTCGCCAGAACCAGACGACCATTACCAAAACCAGATGACCGTTACTAGAACCAGACGACCGTTACCAGAACCAGATGATGACCGTTCGAACAATGAGCCAGCGAATACCACGAACGATTCAATCAATCGATCGATCGATCGATCGAATTAAACTAAAGCCTTGATATCGGCCTGTTATCGAATCGAATTAAATCAAGGCCTCCTAGGGAGACACCCCAGACAACCGCTGTTCGAGTGTACAGCCAGCGAAGCCTTCAATCGGGCTGACCCCTCCCTTAAATTGAATTAGACACTGACACAAGCAGGCAGGCAGGCACTAGGCCTAGTTAGGAAATCAGTACACGGCCGGCGGATCATCGGGAACACTGCTAATCAACGATTTGGAGCCTCTGCAAAGGCTTTCCCCTCGCCTCAATCAATCGCTCGACGCCCGAGCAATTGTCCTCCTAGAACGACACAGGGATTCTATAACAGGCAGGCGCAGACACAAGCACAGGTACAGGCACAGGCACAGGCACAGATGGTAAGCAGGTGGATTATTTAGATCATTTAATGTATCCTACACATCAAGTCGGGCTTAGCTTTATAATATTTTTTAAATTTTTTGAATTGCCATGAATACTAGAGTATTAATATACCTAATTTTTAAAATTTTAAATTTATCCTAATTGTCCTAGTGGTCCTAATGGTCCTGATGGTCTTGATGGTCCTGATGGTCCTGATGGTCCTGGAGGTCCTAGTGGTCCGGGCGGCCTCCTGACAGGCTCCTGACAGGAAGCCGAGTGTGAGTGTCTCCTGGAGCTCCTGACAGCCCTGACAGGAGCTGTCAGGAGGCATAAACAATTTGCTGATGCTTAAGAGAGTGTGTTTTAAATGTTTCGAGCGCCCAAAATTAGGTACTCCATTTTCAGGGTCTACTCGATCCCCCGAATCTCCTCGCTCCTGTGTCTTTAATCTTCCCATTTCCTTTGAAGCAAATGGTTGATCTGGAAGGGGACGTCGCAGGAATGTGGTAGTCGCCCATGTAATTGGTCGGCGCGCGGGTCTATATTACCACCAAAGCGTAGATAAATTATTTCAAGCAATATTACGATCGAAATAGTGGTATAAAAGCTTCAATTGGCCTATTTGGAATATATATAAGCTCGTTGTTGATTTTATTATTAATTGATCAAATATCACCTGTATGCGGCTCGCCCCGTGGAGTGGCTCGCTTCCCGGTCAGCTACGTTAACACTAATTGCTGGAAAATGGCGGCTGTCACCCTTCCCTGTCAGAATTAAGCGAGAGGTGCTGACTAAGCTCTGGACACATTGCGAGGACGAAGTCCGCATGCAATCTACATAGACATAAACCGCATCTACTGCATCACAAATCAATCAATATTCATC
>Ga0307515_10018011_pt1 | contig 12820 bp, 3 predicted proteins | sample 17_EM_MG_FD_194513 | JGI IMG/M metagenome (GOLD analysis project Ga0307515, IMG submission 194513) | Populus trichocarpa ectomycorrhiza microbial communities from riparian zone in the Pacific Northwest, United States - 17_EM | ecosystem: Host-associated > Plants > Roots > Unclassified | place... | reverse complement strand
TCTATCAGGCTTTGGATTCATCCATGAACCTGCAGGTAAAACAGCATCCTTTTTTTAATTTTCTAACTTTAAGTGTATAGATAGTTTCTTTTTCTTCAGGTTTTTTTTTTTAAAAAATTCTCTGTTCCTTGGGATCCATTCATGTAGCTTACCTTGCTTAGTTCAGTCATTGGCTATCCTTTGTGTTAGAACTAGGTCCTCCATTGATTCTAATTGTGAACTTGGGTTTTGAAGGACTTCTGCCATCCATTTTCCCTGTTATGCTGTTCTCCGGCTGATGAGCTTCAGAAGTTATTGTTCAAAGTGGAAAGTAGATTAGCTATGATTTCCAGGCTATGTCTGCTTATATATGTGTGTGTGTGTGTGTTTGTGTGGAACAGATAAGAATACATAGTTACTCTTGCTTCAATATTCAGAAGCAAGTCCTCCTCTCTTTCTGAATTTCAGTAACAAAAGTAGCTTTTTTCTAAGAAAACCTTTTGACTTCTTTGGTTTCTTACCATTTTACCTACTATAATTGTACGTTTGACAGTGTAAAGTTTGCAGTCCTTGGTTATTTTCTGGAGTGATAAGATGAGGCGGTGTCTAAATTATAGGCTTGCTGTGAGCTTTACCTGTTCTTGTTGATCTCATGCTTGCAGGAATCTGAAACATGGCAAACTTGTTACTAAAATCAGATAGCTGCCTCAACCACATAACGAAAAAGAAGTGTAATTTGACTTATTCTTCCTGAAATTTGCAGGATTTTTCCTACCTTTCTCTTCTGTAGACCCTTCAAGGCTCCGCCATGTAAGAATTTATGTTGCTTTTAAGTTTTGTCATGTAGATTGTAATTTATACCTTCAAAATACTCCTTGCTGTGTAAGAGGATGTGCTCTTAACTTGTTTAAATTCCTTAAACATTAGAAAATGGAGAGGGAGAAAAAACAGGACGTCTTCTCGCATGTTGCTTACAAGAATGCTCATCTTTAAAAATTAGGAAAAAACTTGAGACTTTTTTTCTGGGTTTTTAAGAGACCCTTGTGAAAGCAACAATCTTGCAGGTGCCCTAGTTGAAAGCAGTCATATGTATCAGCCTGTGCCGTGCCGGTATGTCGTCTAAGATGTTTACTGGCCGAGCATGCTCTAACATGGGTGCTTGATAGGAGACTATAATTGTACTGCCCTGCTTGTTCTCAATAGGAAAGGAGAAGCTATCTGAAACTGGAAAGGCTCGCTTCTCTTGTAACCTCAAGTTTCTTTTGCAGTTTTCTTTTAGCATGCCTCGTTTCTTTTTCTCATTTCTGGCTTCTTATTGTCAACTCTGCCTTCAGGCTGATGCTCAAGACTTTGGTAATCACTCCATTCGAACTTTGGTAAATTACTTTAATTTGATTATGAATCTTCTCTTGGCTGCTCTTCACAATTATCTAGCATTCCTGTTGATGGTTCCTGTTGACACAATCCACAGAAGCTGCTGTTTACAAGGCATAGAGGAGCAGATATTCCAGAATCCCTAGTGTTGAAATGATTATCTTTCCAGCAAGCTTGCGGCTCCGATGAATACTCGTCTGATAAAATTCGTCGATATGCACAAATTCAGCTCAAGCTCGTACGCAAGCAATAAAACTTGAATGCTTGAAATTCTATAGCTTTGTTGTGGATTGCCATTTTAAATTCGTGCATTTGTTTGACCAAACAAAATACCAGAACGAGATCTTTTAAATATCTGAAATTTGACTTCTTGTTCACGGTTTAATGGTGCCAGATGAAGGATTAGCTTCAATTTAAAATTACACTTTTATTTACCAAGTAAATTTTTTATGGAATTTTCTCTCCGAGAAAAAAAAGCTATTAAAGCTACATGATTGGATCATTTTAACCAAACTAAAGTAAATCCTTCAATTGTATGTGCTTTGGTCATTCAACAAGGGCAACAAGGATGGAAGAAAACAGATGTACATTCAAATGTCCAAGGGATCCAAAAACAGGCACCACTAGGGTGATTTTTCCATAGGCATGGTATGAAAAAATGACAAACTTTATAGCACAGAACCCAAAAAAACGAAGCTTTTGAGGGCAAGCATTTGATCACAAATGGCAGTTACTACTTATTGGACACTGAAAATTTTGCAAATGGATCTGATGTGCTTGACAGAAACAGAAATCTCAGACACTGTACACCCAATTATGCACTTTTCTTTGCCTCTTTCCGAGCTTCTTCCCGCATCACTGCTTTGACATAAATTTCATAGCAACATCCTGAAACAAAAACATAGTATAAGATTGCAATTCCTGGTGAGATAATCTATACACTGTGCACATGATCTCCGGTTAACTTTAAGCAATACCATCATTCAAATCTGAAAAAGTTAGTTTTTTTCGTTGATTAAAGTGCCTGCTTCCAACTAAATCCACTAGCAAAGCACTGGAAAGTTCAAGTAAAACAACAACAACGACAGCATGACAGGACTCTAATGCGAGTCTTTAGTGTATCAGATTACAGTCAGTCATCATGATATGGAGACATACACTAACACGAATAAAAGCTCAAATCATCTTAATCGTTGTCTAGATGTGCTCTTTGGATAATTAATAATCATTCCAATTAACAACAATGACATTTACATGCAAAATGTTTGACACTCTCATTTTTTCCAATTCTATACCCACTAATAATGAGGTTTAACCAATCCCAAGGCTTTTTTACCAAAAAAAATTTTAAGAACTATGTGCAATTTTCTTCTACTTGTATGAAAGGCAACAACATACCTGCTACAACAACAAGAGTCAGAACATCTCCAGCTCTTTTGAGTCTCCACACACTCTTCTTATGTGATTTGAACCACTTAAGAGCAGGGTCTTCAGCCAAGAGCTGTAAGGTAAACAACTTAGCAAACCACTCAAAACTGAAACTCCGTAATCACACATTCACTTATTTTTAGCAATTGATTATTTCAAGGTAGAATTGTCTTTTACGAGGTAACTTTGTAATTTTCATGTCTAGAGAACTGCAGGAGACAGTTTTCTGGCTTTACTGACTCTTTAATAGTCCTAGACTATGAAATCACGTTTTAAATCAAAACAGATTGTAAAGAGCACCAGTTGCACATATCCAGCAGTGTATCAATGCCTCCACAACTCTGTCATTTCCTAGGCTATGAGTTTTCTTCCCTAGACCATGATATTAGGTTTCAAAACAGACTGTAAAGAGCAGCAGTTTAACATATCAAGCAGCAATGCATTTGTCAAAAATTTACAAAATTTCTATATCAAGTCATTAGTTTCTGTACTGTTACTGTTCCACTAGCGAGATCATTATATCCATCTTGCTTCATTCAAATTTAATATGAAAAGCGTTCCTACACAATGCCTGCACAAATTGCTGTGCTTTTTTAACATATTCCTCATATCAAATTAATGGTATTAAAGGGAAGCATCAAGAAAACTGGAGTTCTATAAGAATTATGGAATTTGGTGGATGGAAGATGCAAAAAAACAATCTCGAAAAGAGACCAGCTCATCATGGACAATGACATAGGAGAAAGAATACAAGGGAAATTGAGAATGGGAATGCTTAGAGCATTGGGGACAATTCAGAGAATGGCAAGCAAATACAATCCAAGAACAATTAGTGTTATAAAGGTAATACATGCGTGGGAAACTTTGAGTTTCAATAATTAGAAAAGTAGTCTCTAAAAATGCAGACATTGTGGAGAGAATTTGAAATCAATGAAAGACAATTAACTTGTAGGAAATTCTTCATGAATCGCTGCTAAATTATTAATTACGGAGAGGGTAGTGGTGATATTGTCCTTTAGAAGAAAGTTGACAAATCCTTGAAATTTTCTGCAGAAACTTGAACATATAGTTGCTGCGGAAGAGAGGATGACAGACATTGGCTTACAACATATGAACTAACGGGAGATCTCAGGCACATGAGCAGAAAATTGTCAAGTACTACAGATCGGTGCAGGAATTTAAACCAAAAGTGCAAGGCTCAGTTGGTTGTACCAGGTTATTTGAAACAGGCAGGGCAACAAACCAATTGTACCTGCTGCACAGACTGAATCTGCAAGAAAAAATCTTGCTTTTGGCAACCCAATTCCAAGTTTCAAGTATTTGCTAGTTCGCTTTAAACACAATTTATTATGAAGGGAGTATTTTCTAGCAATTCAGGAGAAAAAATTGAAAAAGGGCAGGTTTTAATTCTTCAGAAAAAGCACTTTAGAAGTTTTCCCAACAAAATCATATCGAAAAGTGCAAAGTACATCATGGCAATGCCTATGGCTCTTATTGGAAATTAGTTCAAAATGATAGGAAAGACAAGATTAATCCCAAAAACTATCGAATCTTTATTGGCCGTTATTTATATATATAAATATATTTAGCTCAAGAATTACTCGACTTGACTGATCGCATTCTGTAATTACCAATTCTAAATTTATGGATAAAACAAACCAAGCTTCATTTAGCAACAAACACAGAAAATGGCTGGTTTTACTAACAAAAATGCTAAAAAAGCGAGAATTTTATCAAAATCATGAATTGTGATATGAATAATTAAAAAAGAAAGAGAGAAGCAAGATTACAGGTTTATGATTTAGACAAGAAGATTTCAGCATCTCACCAAGTCAAAAACACACACAAGAAAAACCCTTAAGCAAAATAATAAAGGAAATTGGAATATAATTAATGAGGGTGAGAGAGAGAGAGAGAGAGAGACAGCTTTCTCGCGAGGACCAGGTTCAACATGGAATCCGCGACGCGAAATAGAGAGGGCGTCCTGTGTCTTCTGTACAATAATAAATAAATGAATTCATAGACATGGAAAGAACGGAAATACAGATAAAAATCAAAATCAAATAAGAAAAAAGACCTGAGATTTAGATCGGAGGTGTGAAGAAATGGAGGAGGAGCAATTCTTCAGTAAGAAAGCCATTTTTTCTTCTCTTTCTCTTTCTTTCTCCTCTCTGCCTGGTCAGTGCATAGATAGAAGAGTTGCTTGCTGCTACTACTCCGATTTTACGATTCAACCCATAATGTTTTTTGTTTTTTTAATTTTACCCCATTATATTCACCATTTTGCGAGTTTTTCTTCTACTTAAAACCCCTGTTTATTTTAGCATTTTAAAATCGTTTTTTAAAAAAATTTAAAATATCAAAAATAATTTTTTTTTAAAAAAAATATTATTTTGATATATTTCTGAATAAAAAACATTTTAAAAAATAATCGTAACTATACTCTCAAACACGCTAGTTTGATTGGCATGTCGTTTACTTAAAAGCTGGAAATAGCAGATGATTTGTCATTCATTATCTTCTCCTTCCTACTACTCTATATAATCTTTGTTATTTATTTATTATTTTGTTGATTGAATTTTGAACTATTTTCGAGTTATGAGTACCAATAAAGATATTGTTGGAATTGATAGTTGTTTTTGCTTAGGGGTTTGAATAATTCCTATTTTTTAATAGCAAGTAATTTGATTTCTAGTTACTTGTCAATTCCTAGTTACTTGCCATTTTAATAGGCATCTAAAGAGTGGGTTGCAAACATTCTCCTAATTTGTTTGTGTTTATCATATAATTAAAAAGAGTTTTCAAATTCTAAGTAATTGGTAATTGGTATCGGACTCATCATATAAGAGCCGGTTGAAATTCTAGGACAATAGTCATTTAAAATGACAAAAACATGACAACTAAAAATGAATTTGTGCAACCAGCGATTCCAAAATTTAATGGGCATTATGACTACTAGTGTATGCTTAGAAAGAATTTCATGCAATTAAAAAAAAAATATTGGGGTATTGTAGAAAATGGAATTCTTGTAGCAATAGAAGGAATATGACTCACTTAAGCATAGAAAAAAATGATTGATGATGCAAGGTTTAAGGATATAAAGGTGAAGAATTAACTTTGCAGGTCATAAATCGATCGATTTTGGAAATTATCTTGAACAAAGAGACAACTAAAAGCTTTTGAAATTCCCTAAAGCAAAAATATCAAAGAACAACATAAATGCAGCGAGCACAACGACAAGCTCTCCAAAAAGAGTTTAAGATGTTAAACATGTGTCATAACCTATTTTTGGGTTCTTCCAAATTACATTTTTCTTTTCTTATATATATAAAAAATAATCGAAACAGTGCCATTTTGAACGGCACTGTTCTCCTCCTTCCCTGCGTATGCAAAGGCAGGGAAGAAGAAGATTTTTGAAAATGTTTTTCCCACTCACTTTCTCTCCCTTCCACTTGCCTAAAACCCTGCCAAAACCCATACCCACACAACCATACCCTACCAACGTGACAATAAAAGAGAGGGACACCATGCCTTGCAAACACAGCCGGCAACCTTACCCTGCAGAGGTAAGGCAACCCGTTTCCCCCCTGCACCACAATGGGACAGAGCAGGGGGGCACCTTCTCTTCTTGCTTATAAATAGAAGGGGGAGGAGAATGAAACAAGGGGGGTCAAAATTTTGGAGAAAGAGAGAAGGGCAGTGACAGAGAGGGAAGCAAGACGAGAGAAGGGAGAAAGGAATAGAAAACAGAGGCCAGTTAGAAGAGAAGAAAAAGGAGAAAAAGAGAGGGAACGAAGTAGATCCAAAGTTAGAAAAAAATCATCCATTTCGGGTTCCCAGCAGCTGCTCCTCTCTCTCCACCGTGGCCTTCGGCCACCACCATCCAGCACCGCCATTCCGCCACCATCAGTGCTGCCAACGCTAGCAGAACCAGAGAGGGAGAAGAGAAACAGAACAGAACCAAGAGAAAGAAAACCAGAGGAGGAGTAGAAAGGGGGAAGAAGAAGAACCACCGCCGGCCATCTTCAGCCCGGCAGCGCCATCGTTGCTCTTCCTCTCCACAGCCACCAGTAGCGCCGAGCAGAGAAAAGGAGGAAGATAGCAGAAACAGAAAAAAACAACAGAGCAAAAAAAAACACAGAGAAAGAAGAAGAAAAGGGGCAACCACCACCCCTGCCGCCAGCAGTCGCCACCACCCCTTCCGCCTCCGCTGCCGCCAGCGTCGCTACCATTCCAGGTAACTTTCTCCCCTCCCCTGTCGTTCTTTAGTTGCTCATCTTCATTTGCATGCAGAACGTGAGCAACTCACGTTCTGTAGTAACCAGCCCCTTTCATTGGTTATAGGCTGGAACATCATCCCAGCCCACGCGGCTGGGCTGAGTCCAGCCCACAGTATATGGGTCGGGTCGGGTCCGGCCCAGTTTTTTTTTTTTGTTAAAAAATATTTTTTTGGAATTTTTACAATTTTTCCGCGTATTTTTTATGTCATTTTGATTAATATCAAGCAGTATTTTTATGTTGCTAAAAATACAAAATCCGATATTAAAATACCCGGTTTTCGTCAAAACTTCCAAAATACAAAAAAATTTTGAAAAAAAAAAAATTTTGTGCATACGGCCAAGTATCTCAAAGCTAAAAAATCATATTGTGTTTTTCATACACAAAAAACAATGTTTTAGCATGCATTTTGGCTTTAATAACCAGTTTATTAAAGTCAAGAGAACATTGGCCAAAATTTCAAAAACAAGAAAAATTTTATTTTGTTTTGTCTTTTAGTATCCGGGGTATGATATTACACGTAATACGTATTTTGGATATTAAATTTTTTTTTTCAACCTTAGAACGGTTAGGTTCTACCCCATTAAGATAAGAATCTCCTTATTGAGGAGGGCTTTTCTTGAATCTTAGATAGATAGGACCAACAATTAGAAAATACGACCAAACCTTAGATTTTGATCAGACAAATAAAACAATGCAGCTTACCTTAGGTATGACGTATTTGGAGTGCTAATACATTTCCTTTACGCAACCAGTCTCCATACCCGATATCTGAGACCAGTTAGGGTTCCTAGTGACCATAATATTAGGTGGCGACTCCCATTCCATTTTTTTCCACTAATAAAAGACAAGAATTCCTTGTCTCCTCATATTTTCAGATACACACATTTGAGTGTGGAGGACGATAGTCGCGACGCCGCACACGTATGACAACATGAAGGGGAGAGAGTCTATAAACGAGCATATTTGCTTGTACTCTTGTTGTGGTGTAATAGTCATTGAGAAGATTTTAAGATCCATGACACATAAGTATGATTATGTGATGTGTTATATTGAAGAATCAAATAATTTGGATGTTCTTACCATCGATGAGTTATAAAGCAATCTTCTAGTACATTAGCAATGTATGAAAGCTCATGTTATGGAAAAACAAGCATTAAAGGTTACTTTTGAAAAATATTCAGAAGAAAGATGACGAGGTCATGGCGGACTTCAAGGATAAGAAAGAGAAGGGGGCAAATATAGCTTTAATAAGTTTGCTATTGAACTTGGTTGATCCACCTAAAAGGATAAAACCCAATGAATCTAAATAGGTCTTTAAGAAAAAAGACTTACATGAAAGGCAATGAATAAATATATAATACAAGTTTTAAGGAGTAGGAATATTTAATTTTGATGGTATAATTAACAGATTTGATTTCATAAAAAAATATGGATAAACCTTGTGTTTACAAAAGGTTAGTAAAAGTGGTGTTATTTTCCTAATATTATATGTAGATAACATATTATTATTAAGAAACGACATATCTTTACTTTAATCAGTAAGGTTTTAGTTGTCCAAGAATTTCTCTATAAAAAAATTAAGAATTTAGAAGAAATAAACTATATATTGGATATAGATATCTGTAAAGATAGATTTAGAAGGATGCTTAAATTGTTATAATTCATACTTAAGATATGGGAGAATCTAAGATTGGATTCTTATCTATTTTGCATGGAAAACCTCCCTCTAAAGATATGTGTTCTAAGACACAAATTGAGAGAGATATGATGGAAGTGGTATCCTATACTTGGTTATAGGCTCCATTAATAGAAAAGATAAACTAGAAGTTCAAAATTATTTGAATTAAGATTTTTGTCAATGAAATGTTGGATAAATAGTAAATATTATATAATATATGTTTTACTCTAAATGGTAGTGCTTTGAGTTGGAAGAGTTTCAAATAAGAAAGCACAACTGATTCTACAACTGAATAAGAGTACACCTTCATGTTTGAGGAAACGAAGAGGTTGTTTGGATCAAGAAGTTCATCAATGAAGGTTGATTCCTAGTATTGTTGATCCAGTTGCCTTGTATTGTGATAACAATGAAGTCATTACATAAGCAAAGAAACCAAGGTCTCATCAATGATCCAAACAAATATTTAAGAAAATCCATTTGATTTGATAAATCAATGAAATGAAAGATATAGAGATAGAGCGAGTACCCACCGAAGAGAATTTAGAAGATCCTATTACTAAGTCATTATCCATACAAAAGTATTAATGCTTCATGGAGCAATATGGTATTAGATATATGAGCGATTGTCTTTAGTGCAAGTGGAAGATTGTTAGTTTAATATATTTTGTAGCCAACCAGTTGGTTACATGTGACATTATTATATTAATATAAATACATATTTATTATAAATAAAGGCTTAATTTATCTTTAATATTCATATAACATCAAATTAATAAATCTAGAGTAACGATAAAGTCCATAGAACAAAAATGTTTTGCAAAGAAAATTATAAAGTTGTTATAATTATAGGATTCCTATTGGATCAAAGCATTGTTCCTAAAATATTCATAGTCGATGCTCTTTTAATATTAGACATTCATAAGAACCATAAAGATTGATACATATTATATTCTTTTCTTTATGAAAAGAAGTAATTGTTCTCATAAGTTGAGGTATAAAAGATACCTAGAACTAATATATAGGTGTTTGTCATAAGACATGTACACTGAATTGATCCCCATGAGAATTTCATATGGAAAGATCATTTATGTCTATGGAAAGACTCATGTGACGGTTGTATAAGTGATTTTTAAACTTAAGATCACTAAGTCATCTTTTATAGAGAATGTTATGCTTTGATCTTGTTACATGTTATCTTAGTCGAAGTAATGAAAAGGCAAACATTAGTTATAGCATGAACTATATGAAGGTACTTGAGTGATCAAGAGAGGATTCATCACCCTAGGTGAATTAGGAAAAATATAATATTTGTTCTCAAGTAGTATTGACTGAGAAATCCTTAGCCAAGGTGGAATGAGATTTGAAAAGAGTTATAATCTTATTCAAACAATCAATGACTATTATGTAGAGAACAAACATGATTTAACATGACAGACATACTTCATTCTTTAATGTTAAATTGAAACATTATTGATGAAAGGATATTAATTACACTGAGAAACCATTCAAGTTGCACCTCTTAGCGTCCAAAAATAACCTTCCACCATGTCATTGGAAGTGCAAGTGTGTTCTCTTCCTAGTGGTGTTACACATGTCGGCAATAATTGTTTGGTTTATTTTTTTATTTTCTCTCTCCTCCCTTTAAAATTACAACTTCGGTCCTTTTTGTTGTTGGTATTTCAACTTCAGTCCTTGTTCTTTTGAATTCTAATTTTTGTTCCTAACCTTTTGGTATAAGTTTTGTATGTTTTCAATTCCATCGTTCAATCCCAATTTTCCATATATTATGTTTTTCAATTTAGTCCTCATTCTTTTAATTATTTTTTTAGCCTTTTTTGAATTGATTTTTCTTTTCAATTTCACAGTTCACTTAAAAATTTGTTTTTGCTTTTATTTTTTATTTTGATTCTTATTTTTTAATTGTTTTTTTATCCTTTTGTTCAATTAATTCTTCTTTTCAATTTCACCCCTCAATCAAAAATAAAATTTATTTTGTATTTCAATTTTGATCTTCATTCTTTTAATTGTTATTTTTTGTTTGGGATCTTCTTTTTTTTGTAATTGATAGCCTTTTTCCAAGTTAATCGTTCAACATTTAATTGGTTGGGAATTGAACTTCGTGGTTTTTCTAAATAGAGTGCTTCTGGTCTAATATCTCGGGTCACGGGTTTGAAAGCTAACTCAAATCAACATCATTTTTTTAAAAAATTTAAACTTATTTTCTTTATAACTTTGTGATTTTTTATGTTTCTTTTCTAACAAGTTATCCCGATCTCATGATCTGGATCTTAGGTTTGACAGATTAACTCGGGTTAGCTCGCTTTTTATTCTCCAAGTTACAGGTTTGTCATGCTTTCTTTTTATTTTAAACTTATTGACTCAAGCCTCTTTTTTGTTATTTTTACTCAATTTCATCCTTCCGTATTTAATGGGATGAGAATTGAGCTATATCGTTTGTTTCTTTTTATGAAAAAAGAAATTTCAGGTTATTATTATCAAAAAAATTTTAATTTAGTTCATTTGTTGTCATTACATATTCTTTATTATCTTATTAAAATAAAGCCAACTTATTTGACTCATTTCGGTCTATAACTCAAGTCAAAAATTTTCTTTTTATTTTTTAAAACACGTTCACGCTATCTAAATATTATTTTTAACTAAAAAAAGACCTTGCGGCGTAGCGCGGGTACGACTAGTGTGTATATAAATGAATTTATATATTTAATATATTATTTTTAATAATATTAGTGTTAATTTATGTCTAACATTAAAAAATCATAAAACTATAACTGTATTAGTTCAAGCCTTTATTTATTTTTTTCATTCTTTTTTTTTTATGAGTGCTCATGTTTATGATTTTTGAGTTATATTATTTAACTTGGATATTTGATGCTATTTTATAATTGATTGTATTTTTTATATTAAATTGATTAAAAAAAAAACTAAAAATAAGTCTTTTAACATAACAAATGAATATGAAAGATCTAACTCATGACAAAATTGGTGTTTAAAGAACCAAGAATTATAACATCCTTCTTTATATTAAAAATCAAATAATATTTTAATTTAGGTTTTGTTTTGATTTTTGAAGGTTTGGTTAACCAAAAACCAAACTAAATTTATCAAATCCAAAACCGCATAACAAATACTCACCCCTCGATTTTATACATTTGGAAATTGAAGTCTAGATTCGAGCCTAACGTGTTTGAAAGTATAGTTGCGGTTGCTTTTCAAAGTGTTTTTCACTCGGAAATGCATCAAAATAATAAATTTTTTATTTTTAAAAAATTATTTTTGACATCAGCACATCAAAATAATCTAAAAACACCAAAAAATATCAATTTGAAGTAAAGAAAAAAATTTAAAAAAAATTAAATTTTTTTAAAAATACTTTTGAAATGTAAAAACAAACAAGAAATTAACGCAATAGTTTACATGAGCACAGGTTGTCCTCGAAACCACGATAACTTTTTTTTAAAAAAATAAACATTAAAAAGAATTGTAAAAGTAAATCCCAAACCATGCTTACAAGTATTATTTTAATACGAAATTATGGGAAAAATAATAGTTTGGTGCTTTTCTTGGACTTTTGAATTTAAATTATTTTTGGCTAACATTTCATAAAATTTATTAAAAAAATTTAAATCTATCAAATTGATGAATAATTTTACATGTCCGGGAAGTTCTGGGTGATATCCTAATAATTATTTTTTAAAATTTATTAAAAAAATAGATACAAATTAAAAAGAAAAAAATACTTAAACAAAAATATTTTAATTATTTATTTTTGTTAATCATGATTCTATTTTCTCAATCTTTCATTTATCTGTTCTTTTTTTTAATAAACCAATATATAACTAATAAAATATCACATACTCTACATCAAATTTTTCTCAAATTGATATCGAAATACACCTTAATGTTGCATCGAGCAGGGGAAAAAACAAAAGAGCGCAAAATTAGTCAATAAATTGTGGACCACATATAAACAAGCGGAGCGGACAGTGGGCACGTAAAGTACATACGAACGTAGGAAAAAAGTAGCAACGCAGCAGGGAAGGGACGGGCAGTCTTCTAAAA
>Ga0307515_10018010_pt1 | contig 12820 bp, 11 predicted proteins | sample 17_EM_MG_FD_194513 | JGI IMG/M metagenome (GOLD analysis project Ga0307515, IMG submission 194513) | Populus trichocarpa ectomycorrhiza microbial communities from riparian zone in the Pacific Northwest, United States - 17_EM | ecosystem: Host-associated > Plants > Roots > Unclassified | place... | reverse complement strand
GCATTGCGCAGGCGGCGGCTCGCTCCGGTCCCCTGCAGCGTGCGCTCATAAGCGACGAATTTCATTGATGACTCCAAAATGGTGAAGGCCCGCGACCAGGTCCTTCATTGATGACGAGGCAGGATGCCTCTGCCGGACAAACCCCGACGGGGTTTGCTCAGGTTCTCAAAAGTTCGCGTTTTGCTCCGCGAACAGTGACGTGACCGACTCGCCGTCGGAGATACGCCGGATGGTTTCGGCAAACAGGAACGCGACCGACAGCTCGCGCACCTTCTTGCAGTTCTTGACATCCTCGCTCTGCGGGATGGTGTTGGTGATGACGACCTCGTCGAGCTGCGAGCCCTTGATGCGCTCGAGCGCCGGGCCCGAGAACACCGCGTGCGTGCAGTAGGCGTACACGCGCTTCGCGCCGCGCTCCTTCAGCACCTCGGCCGCCTTGACCAGCGTGCCGGCGGTGTCGGTCATGTCGTCCATGATGACGCAGGTGCGGCCGTCGATGTCGCCGATGACGTTCATCACCTCGGAGACATTCGCCTTCGGGCGACGCTTGTCGATGATGGCCAGGTCGCAATTGAGCTGCTTGGCCAGCGCACGCGCGCGCACCACGCCGCCCACGTCGGGCGAGACGACCACGAGGTCGTCGTAGCGCTTGCTCTGCAAGTCGGACAGCAGCACCGGCGACGCGTAGATGTTGTCGACCGGGATGTTGAAGAAGCCCTGGATCTGGTCGGCGTGCAGGTCCATCGTCAGCAGCCGTTCGACGCCGACGGCCTCGAGCATGTTGGCGACGACCTTGGCGCTGATCGGCACGCGGGTGGAGCGCGGGCGGCGGTCCTGGCGCGCGTAGCCGAAGTACGGGATCACCGCGGTGACGCGGCGCGCCGAGGCGCGCTTGAGTGCATCGACCATGATGCACAGCTCCATCAGGTTTTCGTTCGTCGGTGCGCAGGTGGGCTGCACCACGAAGATGTCGCGGGCACGGACGTTCTGGTGGATCTCGATGTCGACTTCGCCGTCGGAGAAGCGGCCGCAGCGCGCCTTGCCGAGTTCGACCCCGAGGTGGGTCGCGATCTCTTGCGCGAGCGCGGGGTTCGCGTTACCGGTGAACAGCAGGGTGTTGAAAAGCACGTTCGCTCCGTCGAAGCTCACCGGGACCATCCAGAGGCAGAAATTTGGCAGGGGAAGAAGGATTCGAACCTTCGCATGTCGGAATCAAAATCCGATGCCTTAACCAACTTGGCGACTCCCCTACACAGGTTCGCTGCACCGAAGTTTGCACTTCAATGCAACGCACCCCAAACCTTCAGCAGTCTGCCGACCACCCGACCAGCGGGTGCTCGCTCAAGGACCGGCACATTCTGCCCGCCCAGCCCGGTGCAAGTTCGCTCGGCATCGCCGCAATCGCCTCAGACCCGGTGCCTGCTTTCGCAAACACCGCACTGCCGGAGCCCGTCATGCGGCTGTTGCCGAAGCGCTGACGCAAGACCGAGGCGGCTTGCATCACTTGCGCGCATTCTGCTTCCGCTGCCGTCTGCAGGTCGTTGCGCCCGAAATCGGGACCCAGCGACTTGGCAATTGCAGCGAAGCTTTCAAGTATAGCAGGATCAAAGTCCACCGCTACGGTGTTGCGCACCAGCAATGGACTGGCAAACAGGCTGGCGGTGGCGATGCCCGCCGCCGGCTTGACGACGGCCAGCCATTGCGGCGGCACTGCGGCCGGCGTGAGGCGCTCGCCGATGCCTTCGACCAGCGCATTGCGGCCGCCGATGAAAAACGGCACGTCGGCACCCAGCTTCAGCCCGAGTGCGAGCAGCTTGGCGCGTGGCCAATCCAGGCCCCAGAGCCGGTTCAATGCGAGCAACGTCGATGCTGCATCCGAACTGCCGCCGCCCATGCCGGCGCCAGAAGGCAGCTGTTTGGCAATGGAGATGTCGGCGCCCAAAGCCGTGCCGCTTTCAATCTGCAGCAACCGTGCGGCGCGCAGGCACAGGTCGTCGGCAGGCAAGGCCTCGCCCAGATCGTGACGGGCCAGCCGGCCGTCGGTGCGCAATTCGAAATGCAGGGTGTCGCACCAGTCGATCAGCACGAACAGCGACTGCAGCAGGTGGTAGCCGTCGGGCCGGCGCCCGACCACGTGCAGGAACAGGTTCAGCTTGGCCGGGGCGGCGACGTCGAAGAGCGAGCGCAGCGCCATGGGTCAGGGCCGGTCCACCTTGGCGCGCACCGTGACGGCCGGCGCGCGTGCGCGCGTCGCGACGACCCAGGCCTGGTCGAAACGCGCGAGGCTCACGACCCAGCCGAGCTGCTCGAAGCCGGGTTCGGCCGGCAGAGTGGTCGAGGTGCTTGCCGCGCCTGGCCACGGCCGGCCGCGCAGCCAGTCGAACAGCGCGGCGACCGGCAGGCTTTCGCCGAGGACCTCGCTGGTGAGCGCGTCGAGGTCGGCGAACTGCCTCTCGCCCTGCGGCGTCACGAGCACCACCGAACCCGGGGACCAGCGTGCTTGCGCGAGCACGCTGCCCAGCGGTGTGGACAGGTTCAATCGGCCGCTCCGCGGGTCGCCCTGCAATTCGAACGCGGCGCTCACCGAGCGCGGCGCCGCGCCGCCTTCGCCATCGACCTTGACGGCCAGCCGACCCGACAAGGACTCACCGGCATCGCGCTGCGTCGGCACCGCCGCGCACGCGGCGAGCAGCAGCGCCGCGACCAGCGCTGCGGCCCGGGCGCGAACGCTCACAGGTCGACGCGCAGCCGCGCCAGCGTCTCGCGCAGCACCTCGTTGGCGGCATCGCGCTGGCGTGCCTCGCGCAACACGCGGCGCGCCTCGTCGGCCTGGCCGTTGACCCACAGCACTTCGCCGAGGTGCGCGGCGATCTCGGCATCCGGCTGGCCGCGGTAGGCGTCGCGCAGCAGGCGGATCGCCTCGTCGCGGTTGCCCAGCCGGTATTCGACCCAGCCCATGCTGTCGGTGATCGACGGCTCGCCCGGGCTCAATTCCAGCGCCTTTTTTATCAGCGAGCGGGCTTCGGGCAGGCGCACATTGCGTTCGGCGAGCGAGTAGCCGAGCGCGTTGTAGGCGTGCTGGTGATCGGGCTTGAGCGCGATCACGCGGCGCAGCAGGCGCTCCATGTCGGCGAGCTTGTTGAGCTTCTCGAACATCATCGATTGCTCGTAGATCAGCTCGACATCGTCCGGATAGCGCTGGTTCGCCTGCGCCAGCAGCGAGTTCGCGTCGGCCCAGAGCTTGGCGTCACGCAGCACCTGCGCTTCGGCCATGATCTTCACGCGTGCGTCTTCGGGCGTCTTCTCGGGCAGGCGATGGATCAGCGCGCGGGCCTGCGCGATCTTGCCCTCGCGCGCCAGCAGCGAGGCGCGCCGGACCTGCACTTCGACCACGCGCTGCGGGCTGTCGATCTTCGCGAGCCAGGCGTCCGCGGCCTTCAGGTCGCCCTGCTGCTCAGCGGCCTGCGACAGCAGCAGCCAGCCGCGGATCAAGGCGTCTTCTTTGGTCGCGGGGGTCGAGTCGTCGTCCGCGTTCGCGGTGGCCTCTTCGGTCGCCGACGCGCCACCGGCTTCGATGAGATCGATGTACTTGTTCAGCGAAGCGATGGCCGGGGCCGGCTCGTGCAGCTGCACATGCAGCGCGCCCAGGGTCAACCAGGCCTGCGGCAGCTGTGGCGAGTTGCGCGTGAGCGTTTCGAGCTGCCCCGTCGCGTCGGCCAGGCGCTGGCCGGTCAGCAGCGCACGCACGTAGAGCAGACGCACGCCGTTGCTGTCGGGCTTGGCCGCGAGGTGATCCTGCACGATCGCTTCGGCGTCCGGCGTGCCGGGCAGCATCTCGAGCGCCAGGCCGGCCGGGCCTTCGGCGCTGCGGTCCATCTCGTGCGCGCTTTGCGCGAGCGCGAGCGCCTTGGTGCCGTTGATCGCCATCAGCCAGCCGCGACCGACGGTCACGCGGGCTGCCACGCGGGTCTCGGGCTCGTTGATGTAAGGCAGCAGCGATTGCTCCAGCACATTGGCCGCCAGGGTGCGGTCGCTGCTGCGTGCGAGGAAGCGCGGCAGCGCGCTGATCAGCGACGAGCGCTGCGCAGGTGCGGTGACTTTGAGCAAAGCCTGCAAGGGCTCGACGACGTCGGCGGTGCGGTTCAGTTGCACCAGCAGCTGAACCTGGTAGCGCAGCGCCTCGGTGGAGAGCGGCGCGGCGAGGCGCCAGGCCTTGACGGCCGCGAGCGCCTCATCGCCGGCACGACCTTGCAGCGCGATCTCGGTGGCGCGGCGGTAGAGCTGCTCGTCGCTGGTGCGGCGCGCCGCGTCGAGCATCAGCTGATACGACGCGGCCAGATCGCCCTCGCGCAGCTCGATCTCGCTGATCAGCAACTGATGGAACAGCGGCGCGTTGAGTTCGGAATTCTGAAACTTCGCGGGCGGCGCATCGGGGGACGGCGTGTCGGTCTGGGCAAACGCCGCCGGTGCCAGTGCGATGGACGCCAACACAGCGGCCAGCGCATGCGCGCGGCTCGATTTCGGGCTGAAGGTGGGCATCACAGAACTCCTGAAGCGAGGAAACATTTTAGGCGTCGAGGTGCGATTTCCGCCGGGCCGGATAATTCCCCGCATGCCTGAATTGCCGGAGGTCGAAGTCACCCGCCAGAGCTTCGCGGATCGCATCCGCGGTGCGCGAATCGACGCCGTGCGCCTCGGCAAACCGCTGCGCTGGCCGCTCGGCTGCGAGCCGGGCTCGCTCCATGCGCAGGTGGTCGGCGAGGTCACGCGCCGAGGTAAATATTTGTGGCTCGCGGTCGAGCGCGGCGGCTTGCTGATGCACCTGGGGATGTCGGGGTCGCTGGCGTTCAGCACGGCGCCATCGCTGCCCGGCCCGCACGACCACTTCGACCTGGTCACGACGCGCGGCACACTGCGCCTGACCGATCCGCGCCGCTTCGGCGCTGTGGTGTGGTCGGCCTCCGTCGACGCGGACCCCGCGGCCAAACTGCTCGCGAGCCTCGGCCTGGAGCCGTTCGATCCGGCGTTCACGGGGGCGCACCTGCACGCGGCGTTGCGTGGCCGGCGGGTCGCGATCAAGCAGGCCTTGCTCGGCGGGGCGATCGTCGTCGGCGCCGGCAACATCTATGCGTGCGAAGCGCTGTTCGAAGCCGGCATCGACCCGCGCACGCGCAGCGATCGCGTCAGCCTCGCGCGCTGTGAGCGGCTTGCGCAGGCGGTGCGCAGCACGCTCGCCCGCGCGCTCGAGCTCGGCGGCTCGACGTTGCGCGACTTCCGCGATGCACACGGCATGGCGGGCGCGTTTCAGACCCAGGCGCGCGTCTACGGCCGCGAGGGCCTGGCCTGCGTGCGCTGCGATGGCCGCGTCCGGCGCATCGTGCAGGGCCAGCGTGCGAGCTACTTCTGTGCGGGCTGCCAGAAGCGGTGATCCTTGGCATTCGCCGCCGCAGCGTGGTGAGAAGATGTTTCGAAAGCGGCGCCGCGCCGCCCTTGCGCTACCATGGCTTTCCACTGCTTACATCCATGCCGACACCACCCATGACGCCTTCGTTCGCGCTCAGTCTCGACACCCTGAGTGGCTGGCGAACGACGCTCGCGCGGCGGCTCGACGAAGTGTCGCGCTTTCTCATCGACCACGAGCTGGTCGACGCCTCCGCGATGGTGCAGATGGCCGCGCTGCGCGAGCGGCTCGGCAACGAGAAGCTGGTGGTCGCCTTCGTCGCGGAGTTTTCGCGCGGCAAGTCCGAGCTGATCAACGCGATCTTCTTTGCCGATACCGGCCGCCGTGTGTTGCCGGCCACGCCGGGCCGCACCACGATGTGTCCGGTCGAGCTGGCTTGGGACGGCGAAGAAGCACCGGCGCTGATGCTGCTGCCGATCGCGACCCGGCTCGAGGGACAGTCCCTGGCCGAGCTGCGTTTGCAGCGCCGTGCTTGGACGATCCGACCGCTTCAGCTGGATGACGCCGAGAAGCTCGCGCAGTCCTTGCAAGAGGTCACGCGCACCGAGTGGGTCAGCAAGGAGACCGCGCACGACCTCGGCTTCTGGAGCGACGAGCACCCGGACGACAACCCGCCGGTCGATGCCGCCGGCCGTGTCGAAGTACCGGCCTGGCGGCATGCGCTGATCAACTACCCGCACCCGCTGCTGAAGCAGGGCCTGGTGGTGCTCGACACGCCGGGCCTGAACGCCATCGGCGCCGAGCCCGAGCTGACGCTGAGCCTGCTGCCGACCGCGCACGCGACGGTCTTCATCCTCGGCGCCGACACCGGCGTGACCAAGTCCGATCTCGGTGTCTGGCGCGATCACCTCGGCGGGCATTCGCTGTCGCGTTTCGTCGTGCTGAACAAGATCGACGCATTGATCGACCCGCTCGCGGCCGCCGGCGAGGTCGACGCGCAGATCGACCGACAGTGCGTCGAGACCGCGCAGACGCTGGGCATCAGCAGCGACCGCGTGTTCCCGCTGTCGGCGCGCCAGGCGCTGGCCGCGCGGGTCGCGAACGACGACAAGGCGCTGCTCGAGAGCCGCCTGCCGGCGCTCGAAGCCGCGCTCGGCTCGCAGCTCTTGCCGCAGCGCCGCCTGGTGCTCGAGCAGGTCGTGCTCGACGGCGCGCAGCAGATCGACACCCAGGTCGCGCGGCGTCTGGGCGACCACCGCCGCCAGCTCGCCGAGCAGATGCTCGAGCTGCGCGGCCTGCGCGGCAAGAGCGGCGGCAAGCTGCGGGTGATGCTGCAACGCGTCGAGGCCGAGACCGCCGAGTTCGAGCAGTGCACGGTGCGCTTGCAGGCGCTGCGCGTGGTTCACAGCCGCATGCTCAAAGATGCGCTGCTCGACCTGTCGTCCGACCGCTTGCGCGAAGAGGTCGGTCGGATGCAGACTGAGATGAAAGCCTCGCTGCTGAACCTCGGCGCGAAGAAGGCCTTCGTCGCGCTGTGCGGCCGGCTGCGCGTGCTGCTCGAAGGCGCGGGCAAGCGCGGCGACGAGATTCGCGACATGCTCGCCGGCTCATTCGCCAAGCTCAACAGCGAGTTCGGTTTCAGCCTCGCGATGAACCGCGCGCCCGACCTGACGCGCTTCCACGAAGAGCTCTCGTTGATCGAGCACAGCTATGTGCAATACCTCGGCCTGACGCAGGCACTGCGGCTGTCCCAGCCCAAGTTCATGGAGCAGTTCCGGCGCATGCTGGTGTCCAAGCTGCGGGTCGTGTTCGAGAACGCGAGCGCCGAGCTCGAGCTCTGGAACAAGTCGGCCTCGTCGCAGGTGGATTCGCAGTTGCGCGAACGGCGTCGCAATTTCAGGCGCCGGCGCGAGTCGCTCGAGCGCGTGCAGACGGCTGCAAGCGAGCTCGAGCTGCGCATCAAGGAACTCGAGGACCACGACGAGCGCGTGCAAGGTTTCCTGCGCCGCTCGCGCGAGCTGCTCGACGCGATGCGCGAGCAGGCGCGTATCGGCCCGGTGGCTGGCAGCGATCTGATCTCGCTGAACATGCCGGCCACCGAAGCGCCCGTGCGGCGTGCCCAGCAGGCCTGAGCCCGCGCCCGGCATTGCCGCGCCGCTGATCGCGTGGCAGCGCACGCACGGCCGCCACACGCTGCCGTGGCAGAACACGCGCGACCCGTACCGCGTCTGGCTGTCCGAGATCATGCTGCAGCAGACGCAGGTGGCGACGGTGCTCGGCTACTACGAGCGCTTCCTGCAGCGCTTCCCGGATGTGGCCGCGCTCGCCGCGGCATCGCTCGACGATGTGTTCGCACTGTGGAGCGGCCTGGGCTACTACAGCCGTGCACGCAATCTGCATCGCTGCGCGCAGGCGGTTGTCGCCGATCACGGCGGGCGCTTCCCGGAGCGCAGCGAGGCGCTGATGAGCTTGCCCGGCATCGGCCGCTCGACGGCCGCGGCGATCGCCGCGTTCTGCTTCGGCGAGCGCGTTGCGATCCTCGATGGCAACGTCAAGCGCGTGCTCACCCGCGTGCTCGCGTTCGAGGGCGATCTGGCCGAAGCGAAGCACGAGCGCGCGCTCTGGCTAGAAGCGACGCGTCTGCTGCCCGAGCACGGCATCGAGCCCTACACCCAGGGCCTGATGGACCTGGGCGCGACGCTGTGCGCGCAGCGCGCGCCGATGTGCCTGCTGTGCCCCGTGCACGCGCAATGCCGGGCCGCGAAGGCCGGCACGCAGGAGCGCTTTCCGGTCAAGACCCGCAAGCTCAAGCGCGGCGCGCGCGAGCACGTCTGGCTCTGGCTGCAATGGCGCGACCAGCTGTGGTTGACGCGACGCCCCGACACCGGCATCTGGGCCGGCCTGTGGAGCCTGCCGGAGTTCGATTCGATGCCGGCCTTCGAGGCGGCGAGCGCCGGCTGGCCGGGCGCGTTCGAGAGCCTGCCGAGCTTCACCCATGTGCTGACGCATCTCGACTGGCGGCTGCACCCGCTGCGCTGGACCCTGCCGCCGCGCACCCCGGCGTCGCAGCGGCAGGCCATCGTCTCGGCGCTGCCCGACGGCCGCTGGTTCGGGCTCGATGAAGCGCTCGCTGCGGGGCTGCCGGCGCCGCTGAGAAAACTGCTGAGCTAGAAGTCTCGGCGACAGAGGGATGACACGCGACGTGTGTCAGCGTCGGCGCGAGTACAGCGTGGCAACTGCGCCGGCGCCGGCGAGCATCAGCCACCACGTGCTCGGTTCGGGGACGCTGCCGGCAGCGCCATCGTCGCTGGCGATGTCGACATCGAGCGATGCCTTCGGTGTCAGCGTCGATGGCACGGGGGTGGCCGAGCCGAAGCCGACAGTCGGATCGCTCTCCGCCGCGTTGGGGGAGAAGACATGCCCGGCGTTCGAATCGACGTGCAGCATCTGTGTGCCATCGAGCGCCGCGACGGCGGTCAGGAACGACGACTTGAAAACGAACTCGGACGGAGGCGCAGCCGGCACAGGGCTCGCCGCGAATGACGCGCCGCCCACCACGGCCAACGAGAGCACACCCATTCGTCCGACGAGCTTCATCTTGCGGTCCCCAGATCGCGCTGTGCGTCCAGCCCGGGCAAGATATATAGAAGCTGCGTGCGGCAACATCCAGTAATGAGCTAGGGAGCACCCCGCGAGTCGGGGGTGGTGGCAGCGGCCGTCTCAGGCCGGCGCCGGGCCGCTCCCAAGCGGCCTGAGCACCCGCCAGGCGGGTGGCGGCGGTATTCTGCCGCCGGGTGCCCCAGCTTGTCAGCCGATCACGCCCTTGCTGCGCAGGTAGTCGTCGACCAGCTGCAAACGCAGCAGCGGGTCGGGCAGCTCCATCAGCTTGAACTTGGCCGCCTGCGAAATCGGCAGGATCTCGCACCAGCGGTTCGCGACCCAGCCGGCATCGTCGAAGCGATACGGTTCGAGAAACGGCGTGCGCCCTTGTGCCTTCATCGCGGCGATCGCCTCGGCCAAGCCACGCACGGTGGCGGCCTGCGTCTCGGCCGGCGTGAGCACGGTGTCGTCGGCGATGGGCTCGGTTTGCGCCAGCCACAAGCCGTCGGCGCGCTGGTGGCTGGCGAGCACGCGAAAGCGCGACGTGCCGCGGCAGCTGACCTGCAGGATGCCCTGGCGATGGCTGTCCATCGTGGCGATCTCGGCGAGCGTGCCGACGGCTTCGAAGCTGACCGTGCGATCGGGCCGGCGCACTTCGTCGCCGCTGCGCAGCGCGACCACGCCGAACGACCGCTGCTCGCGCAGGCACTCCGTCGCCAGATCGAGGTAGCGCGCCTCGAAGATCGTCAACCCCAGCAGGCCGCCGGGGAACAGCACCGCCTGCAATGGAAACAACGACAGCTCCTCCGGCATGGTGGACTCAGTCGCGCGCATCCAGTTCGCGATGGCGGATCAGCGTGGCGGCGCGGCCACGAAAGCGCTCGGCCAGCGTCTCGGCGAAGTACACGGATCGGTGCTGCCCGCCGGTGCAGCCGATGGCCACCGTCAAGTAGCTGCGCTGGTCGTCTTCGAAGGCCGGCAGCCAGCGCGCGAGAAAGGCCTCGATCTGCGCCAGCATTTCGCCGACGTCGGGCTGGGCACGCAGAAAGTCCGCCACCGGCGCGTCGCGGCCGGTCAGCGGACGCAGCTCGCGCACGTAGTGCGGGTTGGGCAGCACGCGCACATCGAACACGTAGTCGGCATCCAGCGGCACGCCGAACTTGAATGCGAAGCTCTCGAACACCAGCGTGAGCCGGTTGCCGGTGTCGCGCACCATGTCGCGCACCCAGATGCGCAGTTGCGCCGGGCGCAGCTGGCTGGTGTCGACCACGGTCGCGACCTCGCGCAGTGCGGCGAGCAGCTCGCGCTCGAGCTCGATCGCGTCGGTCAGCGCGCGCCGGCTGTCGGGCACTTGCTCGGACGGCGCGGGTTCGGTGGACAACGGGTGCGGTCGCCGCGTCTCGGAGAAGCGCCGCACCAGCGCGTCGGTGCTCGCGTCGAGGAACAGCACCTGCACCGCGACGCCCTCGTGGCGCAGCTGCTCGAGCAGCGGTAGCAGGTGCGGCAGCGAGCTGGCGCTGCGCACGTCCACCGCAATGCCCAGCCGGCGGTCCGGGCGCGCGTTCTCGAGTTTCAGGAAGCCGCGCAACAACTCGGGCGGCAGGTTGTCGACGCAGAAGAAGCCCGCGTCCTCGAGCGCATGCAGCGCGACCGACTTGCCGGAGCCCGAGATGCCGGTGACCAGCACCATCTCGCGCGAGGAGTTGTTCGCGCTGTTCATGATCGTTTGCGCCCGCGCGTCGCGGCCGTCGTTTCTGCGCCCACCGCGAGCATCTCCTGGGCGTGTGCCAAGCTGGTGTTCGACAGCCGCTCCCCGCCCAACATGCGCGCGACTTCGGCGACCCGCACCTCGCCGCCGACCGCGCGCACGTCGCTCAGCGTCGCACCATCGCGCGCCTGCTTCGAGACCACGAAATGGTGGTCGGCGCAGGCCGCCACTTGCGGCAGGTGCGTGACCGCCAGCACCTGCCGGTCGCGGCCGAGCTGTTTCATCAGGCGCCCGACGGTCTCGGCGACCGCACCGCCGACACCGGCGTCGATCTCGTCGAAGATCAGCGTGCCGGCGCTTTGCAGCTGGCTGGTCGTGACCGCGATGGCGAGCGCGATGCGCGAGAGTTCGCCGCCCGATGCCACTTTGGCGAGCGGCCGCGGCGTGCTGCCGGCATGGCCGGCGACGAGGAACTCGGCCGACTCCAGGCCGAAGGATTGCGGTGCGTCCTGCTTCAGCAGCGCGACCTCGAAGCGCCCGCCGGACATGCCGAGTTGTTGCATCGCTTGCGTGACGACGCCCGCCAGCTTGGGTGCGGCAACGCGCCGCGCCGCCGAGACGCGCTTCGCCTCGGCATCGACCGCACCGCGTGCGCGTGCGAGCTCGCGCTGCAGCGCCTCCAGATCGGCGGCAGCGTCGAGCGTCTTCAATTCATGCTTCCATTGCGCGAGCAGTTCGGGCAGCTCGGCCGGCAGGCGCCGGTAGCGCCGCGCCAGGCCCAGCCACGCCGACAGCCGCTCGTCGAGCGCCTGCAAGCGCTGCGGCTCCAGCTCGGTGTGGTTGAGGTAGCTCGACAGCGTGTGCGCCGCGTCCTGCAACTGCGCCTGCGCGCCTTGCAGCACCTCGATCGTGGCGGCGAGTTGCGCATCGAATTCGGCGACGTCGCCGAGCACATGCAGCGCGCGGCCGGTGAGCGCGTCGGCGTTGTCGTCGGCTTCCGAGACGGCATCGAGCGCGGCGCGCGCCGCTTCGATCAGCGACTGCGCGTTCGCCAGTTTCTTGTGCTCGGCCTCGAGCTCGACCCACTCATCGGCCCCCGGCGCGAGCTTGTCGACCTCGCCGATCTGCCACGCCAGCCGCTCGCGTTCGCGGTCCAGCCCGGCCTGCTGCGTGCCGGCGCGTTCGAGCGCCTCGGCCGCGTGCTTCCATTGCGACCACAGCGTCGCGAGCGGCGCCGCGTCGACCCCGGCGAAAGCGTCGAGCAAGGCGCGCACCGCGGGCCCGCGCGTCAGGCTTTGCCAGGCGTGCTGACCGTGGATATCGACGAGGTGGTCGGCGGCTTCGCGCAGCTGTGCGATCGTCGCGGCGCTGCCGTTGATCCACGCGCGGCTCTTGCCTTGCGCGTCTATCGTGCGGCGCAGCAGCAGGGTGTCGCCGGCCTCGAAGCCGGCGTCGTCGAGCCACCGGCCGATGCTCGCCGGCGCGTCGAACTCGGCGCCTATCTCGGCGCGCGTCGCGCCTTCACGCACCACGCCGGCATCACCGCGGCTGCCGAGCGCGAGCTGCAGCGCATCGACCAGGATCGACTTGCCCGCGCCGGTCTCACCGGTCAGCACCGAGAAGCCGCCGTCGAACTCGACCTCGAGTTCGGCGACGATGACGAAGTCGCGCAATGACAGACGACGCAGCACCTTAGTTGACTCCGGAGTTCCAGTGAAGTTTTCGCCGCAGCGTGGCGTAGTAGCTCCAGCCGCGCGGGTGCAAAAACCGCACCTGGTGCGGCGAGCGCCGCACCTGCACGCGGTCGCCGTGTGCCAGGCTGGCGAGCGACTGCATGTCGAAGCTCACGCTCGCCTCGCGCCCGGCCACGATCTCGATGCTGATCTCGCCGGTGTCGGGCAGCACGATCGGCCGGTTCGACAGATCGTGCGGCGCGATCGGCACCAGCACCCAGCCGGCGATGCCCGGGTGCAGGATCGGCCCGCCGGCCGACAGCGCGTACGCGGTCGAGCCGGTGGGCGAGCCGATGATCAGGCCGTCCGAGCGAAAGTTGGCGACGAACTCGTCGCCGATGTTCACCTTGAGCTCGACCATGCTGGCCGCCGCGCCGC
>Ga0307515_10018009_pt1 | contig 12820 bp, 12 predicted proteins | sample 17_EM_MG_FD_194513 | JGI IMG/M metagenome (GOLD analysis project Ga0307515, IMG submission 194513) | Populus trichocarpa ectomycorrhiza microbial communities from riparian zone in the Pacific Northwest, United States - 17_EM | ecosystem: Host-associated > Plants > Roots > Unclassified | place... | reverse complement strand
GGGTGAATGTTCGTCGGTGTTCACAATCACCTATTACGTGGTCGTTGCCAGGACCGAGAACAGAAGCGTAAACACTGTATCAATAGAGAACGGAGACGCACCATATATTCATGTCCCTGTCCCTGAGAGCTGGCACTCCATTGTTACCAAAGGACTGTATGGGTTCGAGGAACACAAAAAAAGGGCCAGCAAGTGTGTACTTCGAAGTTTCAGGGGGTAAAACTGGAGTTAAATAAATAAAAATACGGTGTCAGGACAACTCATCGGAAAGGGAGGGGCCGCCAATAAACTCCTACCTCGGACACCATCTCCCATTGAGTACCCGTCCGCCAGACAGTAAATTGCATACACAGATACCCATGGAGTTAGGGGAACTTTCAGGACCCCGACCATTGTTGTCTCCAAACCATGCACCGTTTCGCACGAAACTCAACCAGCCTTCCAGCTTATGGGGTTGGAAAGGACTACAATCTTATCCACTCCGACCCCAATATGTACCGGCGCCGCCTTCAAGCTTGATTCTCCAGTTCCGTCGGCGTACGCGATTTACAAATTCTCAAATACTGGGTAGTAAGCCCTACCTCGGCTACCAACACCCCTCTTGGACGGATAGTATGGTAGCTATATTCTTACGGACAGTCATTCATTCTTCACTACCGTTCTACCACCCATATGCTTCCTTTTCCCGCCCACCTGCCTTGTTTCCCGATTCCAATCTCTTGAATGGCGCTTTCAGAGAAGCAGGAGACGGGAATCTCGTCCTGATGGTGATTGGCTTCACAATCAAAACTGTATTCCGCCCTTGATCCCCACTATCCTACCGCGGTGTCTCCAACCCCAGCAATAATATTGTGGAGCTCTGTGCGATTGCATGCGACAGTCATCTCGAGAAACCTGGAATCCTACGGATTCGCTCCGAGCCTCCCGTGGTGGCACGCCACGTGGTTCACTCCCCAAATTTCGAGCAGATCTCTTCTGTTATCGTTACGGCACCCGTCCCCTTCCATACATTCGCACGTCCGTGTGCGTTCCTGAGGTCCTGGAGTGCGACCGGAGTGGAACAAAGGCGTGTAGTCCGCGGACCCAAACCGAGATCGACGAGGAACTCCGCACGCGAAGGGGGGGGCGAGCAAAAATTCCGGAAACACGACGACCGGGTTGACACCTAAGCTTTCGGCCCAGGGGGTGGGCGTAACTTGATCAGCGGGGAGGAATGATTGAGTTCCCCGAACTAATCTCCGATCCTACGGGCCACAACATCCCATCAACAAACAAGCAACGCTGGGAAGGAACGTGGGGTACGGCTGGGCAATATATAGGCCGTAGGACGTGCTTGTACTTACCCATAATGCATATCAATACACTTACGAGAGGAGAACGACTAGCACTCCCGCTCACTTCATTTTAATTCCCCTCCTTCCTCCGTGGGTAAAGTCCCAAACGATAAAAACCATTCTTGGCATATCTGGAGCGCCACGGCAGACGAATAGGCACACCAAAGTAAATCACGGGGCGTAGAAAGCCTTAAGGCATGCGGCCGATCCGGCGTGCAAATGCGAAGAACCAGGATAAGGGACGATTCCACGCACGTGCACATAAACGATGCAGCCGGGGTCAGGCGAGTTCGTGTTCGTGTCATAATCGTATGTATATCGAGTAGTAAGGTGTGGGAAACTACGTACAATAGACGTCTAAAAGGCGGGTGGTTAGGTGGAGTGTTTACAGTACTGAACTAGAAGCGTGGAAGATGGACGGAACGCGAAGCAAAGAGGGTGAATTTAGAAATCAAAAACGGGTATACAGTAGTCTGAGAGCCACGCCGAATAAATATCGTGCATGAGAAGAGGTAGGTGGCCAGGACGGGGAATGCTTTTTGTTCGTACAGTCGGAAGATATAGAGAAGGGGGGGGATGCCGGGATGATCGGTATGGTACAAGGCATGTTGAAAGCGCTTTCGACAAGAGAGGGGATGGAAGAACAGAACATAGTAACAAGCAGTACGATTAACATCAAAAAAGCAAGGCAAAAGAGGGGAAAGCGAGAACATAAACATAAAGTGCGTATAAGTGGGGAGAGGCAAGACACGGGATTCATTTATACAAGGGCAATGGGTCGTTCGGGACTCGATTTGCAATGGGTAGAATATATAGGATGATTTGTCTAGTGAGGCGGAGAGGAGGGAATTATGGGGAAAAGCGAGGGATAGGAATTTCTCATCGATCAGGTCCACTTCTATACATGCCTCCCAAACCACCTCCATGTCCGTACGCGCTTCTGGACAACCAAGGTGGCATCACTCCGGCCGAACCAGACGACGAACCGGAATGTCCGGGTGGTCCGGAAGGAGGTGGAGGCGGTGGCAATTGTTGGTGAGGGTGAGAATGGGGAGACGGCTGAGAAGGAGGCGGATGTTGGGACTGAGACTGATAATGATGATGATGGTGATGGTGATGGTGAAGCCCAGGGATCTGAGAGGGAGGTGGCAAATTCGAAGTTGGGGAATGAAGGGTCATCGGCGGACCCGACGAAGACTGCGGCGGCTGTGGCGGCTGCGGAGGAGGAAGCGGCAAGTTCGATGCAGACGAAGATGTTGGGGGTATGTAGTTGTTCTCCGGCGGCACGTAACCAGGAAGGGGCAGCTCGGAAGGGGATGGTGGGGGAGGACCACTGATGGACATCTGGTAGACCTGACTACCCTTGCCATTACCGCTACTGTTAGTTGGTCCGGTCCCGGATGAGATGGAAAGCCTCTGGCTGCGTATAGTAGAAGGAGAACCTGCATCGCTGCTCTTGGTTGGAGTCGCAGGAGGCGGAGTGCCGCTATCGACCAAGGCACCAGTTGTGCCCCCTCGAGCTTGGGCAGTCGACGCACGTAGGGTCTGCAGGTCGACAGGTTTACCATCTTCCTTATACCTCTTCCTCATCAGCTTGGCGTAATCTACAATTGGGAAAGGACCTAAGCACCCCCAGAGGCGAGAGAAAATTATGAACTCACGTAGCCCGCAAGCATTGCACAAGGTCCTCGCACCGTCCGGGCCTCTCCTCCACTCGGGTGTCTCGCGGATGTTACACGAGTGGCATTTTCCGGGGGGGGAGGCTCTCTACAGGGGGTACCTTTAAGAAGGAAGACCGGTGAGACAGGGGGACAGCGGACTCACGCTTCGTTTCCTGTACTTGGTCTTCTGTTGACCAACGATGGAACCGCCGGTAGACGAAGCCCTCTTACTCCTAATAATCTCCATGTCCTTCTCAGCGGTGGTCTGCTGGCTGTTGGATTTTTCCGATAGACTTGTGGTCCTCTGATGTCCAGGGTTTGTGGTCTACGTCCGGTAAAAACCGGAGAGAAACAGCGGTCCAAAGGGGGGAGATAGAGAGCGGAGAGTGCCGTTGGCCACAATTCCATCGGCAATCAGAAAAGGTGTCATGGACGCGGGAATGAGAAGCGAGGAGGACGTGTCAAGGTTTCTGGTTTCACAACTGAATGGATGACAGAACTCACCGTCGGGGTATGTGAGGACTCTGGCTGGTCTTTCGAGATTTCCTCCCACGGACGTTTGGGCGCCCTGTATTCGTCGCTCGTAGCGCTCACCGCACCCTTCTCATCGCCGGAAGAAGCGGAGTTCGGGTTCACAATCCTTTTGAGATCCCTGAGTAATTGGGCGACTCTGGCCGCGCGTTTCGTCATGTCGGCGATTTCTTCCTTGCTTGGCTTGATGTCTCCTCGGCTTGCCTGTAGCTGGGCGTACCTGCTGGCGAACTCATAGAGCACCTTGCAGTTTGAGGTAATCTGTGCGCGATTCTTGAAATATCAGTCACTTGGTCGGGGCGGGGAATGATTGGAGAAATACCTCTGCGACTAACGCCTGACGGGATTCAATGGTTGGAGACGACAGCTTGGGAGTTTGAATTGGAATGAGATGACCGGTTTTCGCTGCATCGATCGGGGTAGGAGCCACCTGGGAAGGTGTCCGGGGATAGGACCCAGGAAAGGACGGAGGGGCCGGTCCAGGATATCCGGCCTGCTGTTGAGGAGGACCAGGCGGTAAGGGCAATGAGGAAGCCGGTGGCTGAAGAGGTGGCCAGTGGGTTGGAGGCTGAGATTGGGAATACGCAGGAGAGTTCATCTGCTGAGCCTGAGGCGGAGGTGGTTGGTGGGGGTGAGATTGCGCGGGGGGAGGGATGTGCGAAGGGAGAGAAGGAGGGGGGAGTGACCGCTGTTGGGTAGGGTAACCTGGTTGGTAGGGAGGATATCCGGCGTGCGTCTGATAAGACTGTGGTGGAGGTGCATGGTGGGCAGGCTCCCTCGGGAGAGTTCCCGGAGGAGGGTGTGTGTGAGAAGAGTGATTGTATGAAGGTGGGACGGGGAGGGCATGTTGGGACGGAGGCGGAGGTGGGTAGGTTTGATGTGAGGAGGGATGCGAGGTCGGGTAGACATTCTAGATCAGGACATGTGGATTCAGCAACGAAGGGAGATCACGGGGAGGCAACTATGAGGATTTATTGCGGAAAATCACATCAGGAGAAAAACTTACGTGCGGGGGATGTGTGGAAGGCGTGCTTATCGGTGTCGAGCCTGCACGGGGACGTTTATGGGATTGATGAGGCTCATCACGCGGGCTTGGACCGGCGCTTAAATGGTGTAATGATTGCGGTGGAGGCATCTGCGGTGGTGGAAGTGGCGGCGGATGCGTGGAGTCCGGACCGTATGGATGTGATACATGGCGGTGATGCTGCTGTTGGTGCTGGGACAAGTACTGAGGATGCTGGGGTTGTTGGGGGGAATGGAGGGTTTGATGAACGGAGGAGGGAGTTGAGACCGAAGTTGAACTGGATCGACTCCAACCGTGTCGGGGAGGTTGGTAAGTGGGGGAAGCATACTCAGAGGAAGCAGATGTATTCGCCGAGGGAGCGGGAGGATCCTGAGCAGAAGAGGGGCCACCAGAGGCAGGAGAACGGTATGAAAAGTTAAGATCCTTGAGCGAAGGCAACTTGAATTCGTTCTGGGTCTGCGGGGGTGGAGGCAGAGGGTAAGAGTTTTGGTGGGTGGAAGCCATAGAGCCGGCGAAGACGAGAGGGAGAGAGAGAGAAGGCAGATGATGGGGGACGGGGGTTAAAAAGTCAAATCTGAGCGCGCGGGAGAGAGACGAGGATTTTATTCCGTAAGGGAAGGGACGAGGGGATTCCTCACGAATCTCGCAATTGAAGCGGATCTAATCTGGTGTGAGATGAATTCGTTGCGCTGCGATGCGCTGAGTGCGGATTCGCTTCCTTCTCTCGAAACCCCTCTCTCGCTTATGGAGAAATTCTACAGAGAGAGGAGGGCAGCGCACTAGAGAGAGAGAGAAGGAGAAAGAGAGGAAAGAGCAAACTGGTGGCCGCCCCGGGTGTATATAAGCGGGGAGGAGATGGAATGCGGCGAGAGAGGCAGTTTACCGTAAATTGGATCATCAGAGATCGGGTCTCTCCCACAGGGCGGACCTTGAATTCTTTCCCGATTTCCCGATTTGAAACCAATCTGAAATCTCGACAACAAACAAGCCAAAAACGAAAACCGCTGTCTGAAAAAAGAAAATTATTATTATTTATTTATTTTTACTTTGTCGGAGAGAAACAGGCCGGGTGAAGGGTCTATGCATGCGCCAGCTCATCCACTCTCCCGACCACAGGCCAGGGGGAGAGCAGGAGAGAACATCCGCTTCGAAAGGCCGTGCCAATACAGCCACCAGATGATCAGGGCTGCGGAGAGGGATGAGCTACGGGCGAGATCCTGGGCCGAATTTTCTTTCTTTGGGAATTTACGGAATATCGGGCGCCGAAGGGGTAAGAAAGGACAAAGTGGAAACGAGCTCGGGAAGGATCGATATCATTTGATGGTGATAATTCTTTTTCAAACTTTAAACAAAAACGAGGGGCCAGTCGACCGCGTCTTGCTGCTTCTTTTTGCCGGCGTGCAGCGGCAAGCCACTAAAACATATCCGTTGACATAAAAACACGTGGCAAAGGCAAGGTACGGGTAAACCTGGATCAGAACCTTCCCGGTGAACCTTACTATAAGCTTGTTGCGATGGCCAGCTCAAGCCGACCGCATGCCTTTTTATCCACACAGGCGGCTAAGCAGGACGGACGGACGGCCATCGGTTCCCCACTCGCCCCGCATCGTGTGCTCCATCGTGGGAATAAGCCATGCATCGGGGAAATCTCTGACAGGGTTTCTCCGTTTTGCCACAAATCAGGGCCGCCAGTTTCAGTTTTCAGGCAAGGAACGGGGCAAAGCAACATTCCATGTAACCTCTTTGGCATCTTCCCTGCTTCGACGGTCATGCGCCACGGCGCCAAGATACAGATTCGAGGAAATCGGTTTACCCTCTCGGGTCCGTGCTGCTTAGCAACTAGCTATAGGTAAATAACGTTCGTAGTACAGGAGAGGCGCGGCCTCATTTCTTTCCACTGTCGGAACTGGGCGTGTACTTTGCTCCTCCATTGCCGTCGTTGTAGTAGGTACTTCCGTTGGGGTTTGCGTAATAATAACTGCCATCCCTGCAGACACATGCACACACGAATCAACCGGGTGCCCGGCTCTATATGGGTGGGAGAAATACGTACGTGTTGGAGTAATGGTACGAGTTCGAACCGTTACCGTAGTCACGACTGCAATAATGGTTTCCCTGTAAAGACTGTCAGCTCAGCGTCCAACGTCCATCGGCCGACAGCCCCGAAAGGCATGGAGGATGGGGTTTGACTCTTCGCGACGGCTCCTCCCGCGGAGTCCTGGTCTAGGAAAGAAAATCCCTCGATGCGAATCCGATTGAGATCCGTGCGATTGTCACCACGAATCGGGGATCTCGATGGTCATAGAGGGGGGGGGGGATCAACCAGACGCGCATGTCTGGGTTATCTAGATCCCGATTCGACGGAAGAAAATCCCACCAACCTGGTCATTCGTTCCCGTGCTATCAACGGTATATCCCTTTGAGCTTGATTCTTGAGGCATGACGGAAATCCGAGATTGGACAGTTGATAACGAAATGCGATATGAAAGACGGATGTTCGGCTGGGAACAGAGAAATCTCAATCAGGGGGAAGAGGGCCTTCTCAGTAGAATACGCGCGACATACACGTTCAAGTCTGATTCAAAGTGAGAGGACGAGAACAAGGAGGAGGGGCCCCACTTTCCCGAATTTATCGTTGTTATGCCTGGCCCGTGCACCCTCGTTCCCGATCACGATACCACCTGTCCCGTGACACGTTTTCGGGGATAACCGCAAACCGTAAACAAACCAAACGGTTTTGAAACTTGAGGGTATGTAATTGGGCGGAACGGAGGTATCTGACGCTTTCACCGCCCACGGTCACGGGTCATTCGTTCAGGATCACATCGGATAGATAACCTCCAATCTCACATTCATTCACACAGTCACGTACCCAACTAGCCTTCCTCCAGGTACGCTTACTCTTACGCCTCGTGTGCTCGCAGGACCCGGGCCCTACGCCGAACCGAACCGTACCCCAGCTGTTTGCAGCGAGGCGGAAGCGCTGCCGGTAATCCGGTGACCATGCGGGTCGACGCCAGCGAGCTCTCTGAGTCATCGGCCCAGAGAATGGAGGCAGAAGCGAAAACTCCAGCCACAGTTTCGGCTCGCCCGCCCAATGTCAAAAAACCATCAGTCAACCGTACAAGCCCGTTACATGCCTTGATAAGGCTTCCCGTAAAGCCTACCGCGAGGCAATTCGATGGGTCTGTGACGTGAGGGTAAAATAAAAATGTAAAGATTACATATTTCTGCTTCTGGGAGACTTTGGAGACCTATTCAATCACGAGTGATTCCAGTTGAGAGGCTTCGAAACGGAGAAAGTGAGCCCGGAAAGGGTGTAATGAAGTGGAGCAGGAGCTTCACTGAGCCACAAGCGCGGCGCGGTTGGCATCCGGTCGCCAACATAACCAGGAACAAGGTTCATTCCGTCGTCTCGTACTATGCTCCGGAGAATGTCGTAACCTCCACCGAGAAGGAGGAGCAAGGGGAGACGATGGGGTGAAGGGGGTCGTCTGCTGGTGACGGTGAAAGAATACTAACGTCAGCCAGGTTCGCTGGCACGCATAGCTTACCGGTCTATGACTAAAGAGTCAGAAATTAAAGGAGGAAACGTGTCGCGGATAGACGTCTAGACGACGACCGATACGCTTATATGAAGGCAGCCGTGAATTTCACACACATGTGCGAGGTGGACCGTCGGACTTTCGCGTTCATTAATCATCCAATATTCACGGTCCGAGGAGACGACAACTTAAAGGCATCCTGATCTGGCTCTTCGGATTCGAGAGCATAGAAATCGGATCGACCGTACCCAGAAGTGAATGCAGCGGCGTCATGCGCCCCATCCGAACGGCCTGGGATTGCAGCGAAGCTTCCCAAAACACACCCTGTGTGTCGTCAACCATATCGTACATAATTCATAACCCGGGCCAAGGGCGCCGGTCCGTAGGTACCCAAGTACTTAGGTTTCGACTCACGCTTCGTACGTCCACGCTTAATGTACGATCGCTTTCGACAGGTCTCAAGCACATCAACGGTCGGAACTAGATACCTAATGGTCTTTAGTAAGATCCGGCAACCTTGGAATATATTCATCCCTTGTGGCGCGAAGTTAGTATTCGTGGACGCCGCGACTGTGTTTCATTGATTCATACTAGCTTTACAACACAAGGGTGATTTCAGAGAACTAAACGTAACCTATATCCATCGCACCTCGCATCGATATCGATAACGAGCCTTAAGCCAGAGCGTGGAAGTTGCTATCATATGGTTGGCGGGAAATCACAGGCTAGGGGTATTAAATCGTCAGAAAAAGCCAGTTCTAAGCGGTAGCGGCTTGTAACTCACAGTTGGGGTTGGCTTGTTATCCAACACCTTCTCGATCTTTTCCATAATCTCCGGAGTCAATTTGGGCAAAACGCTGATAGCTCCCAAGTTCTGAATCACCTGCTCGGGCTTGGTGGCTCCGAGAATCACGGTGCTCGTGTATGGGTTAACCTTAACCAGCCAAGCGAGAGCGAGTTGAGCCATGCTGCATTGTAAGTCTACAAACCCAGAGTTAATTACGGACCACGTGCTCGAGAGGTTTTTGCCGATATTCACTCACCTTGCTCGGCGATCTTGGTCAATTCTTTGACCTTGGCAACCTCCCACTGGCCTTCCCGTGAGTGGAGATGTTCGGTCCACGAACCCCAATCGTCCTTGTGCACTGCATACCGGGAGTCTTCAGGGATACTGTCATTATACTAAACCCGATCCGCAACCGAAAAAAGAACATCCAGGGATCGAGCGGTCAGTACATCGGTGTCAAACTGAGAGAGCGAGCCATCGTAACAAGCTTACCTTGCCAGTGAGGAGACCTTTGGCTAAGCCCGACCAAACGGTGGTACCATACGTGTAGTTTTTATAGAGAGGACTATGCGAGAGACAAAGATCAGCATCAATCCAAACACGGGGATATTACCGAGAGCAATCCTCGGCGATCGGCTTACGCGTATTCCTTCTCAGGACGCTCACGGTGGAACATACTAGGTTACAGTGGATGGAGTACCGTCAGACGTCGGCGGTACATCTCGTGCACGGTGGACGTACTGGTGCTGGCACTGTTCGGCGACCGGTGGAATTAGGTTCAGCTTGGTGGCAATATCTGTGATTTCCTGGTGATCAGATATCCTAGGCATCGCCGAAACATGCATCGGCTCGAGAACGAAACTCACGGTGCGCCTCCTCGATCTGGACCGCTGACCACTCCGAAGTGCCCCAGTAGAATGCCTACACGATGTCTATCAGTACCAGCTCGACACTGCATGTAAAAATGATGCGGACCCAGCCCTTCTCGATAACGTAGTTGAAAGCTCTAACCGTCTCCTCGATCGGAACTGATCAACAGTCCTCTTTCTGTACTATGAAGGCGGATCCTTAGGCACTTACCGGTTGGATCAGGCCGGTGGGCGAAAATAATGTCCACATAGTCGAGTCTCAGACGCTGCAACGACTCCTTGGTTCCCTCGATGATGCTAGACGTGCACGCGCGCGACCATTTAGCACTTCCCCCAAGTAGGATTAGTTCTGATGCTTACTGTTTCCTCGAGAGACCGGTGTCGTTAGGTCCCTTGCGAGTGCCAAAGTAGATCTTGGTAGTGACGATGATGTCACTACGACGGAATTTGAGTTCCTTGATGATGCGACCGCTGTAAATTCGCCACGAAATCGCCAGTAAAGTCGGTCATCAGTACCGGGATCGGATGAGAAAAGCAGAGGGGAGACCAACAGCTCGACCTCGGCGCCTCCAGAATTATAACCCTCAGCAGTATCGAACATGTTGATTCCGTTCTGGAAGGCGGCCCTGATGATGTCTTTGGCAGGATCTTTAACGACATCGCCACCGATGGTGAGCCCTAAAGGTTAAGACGGCGACATTAGTCTTTTCTCGGTGAAAGGTGATAAGACGCGCACAGCTGCCAATAGAGAACAAGGGAACCCTCAGGCCAGTGGGGCCCAAACGTCTGAACGGCATGTTCTTAGGGTCGAATGTTATGAATCCGTCCTCGAGAGAGTTGTAGGAGGTCATAGTTATCACAGTATTCTCTTCACGATGGGAGGGTGGGGAACGATTATGGGTATCTATACAAAGATCGTTTTATTACCGCAGCCGTGGGAGACTGAAAGATGAGCCGATCGCGTTCAAGCCGAACAGGTGTCGGAAGACGCCGAGCAGGATGTCTGCCCCAATCACTCCCAGCAAACGCCTCACCCTTGACATGACCACAACGCCCACAACATCGCGGATAGCAGCCACCTCATCAACGGTTCACTCTTCCCCGCACTACCAAACAACTCGGCGACACTCTCTCTATGGAACGGAGGACAGGATCGTGATTGACCCTGGGTCTCGCATATGGAAAGTGGGATTCAGCGGAGAAGGTCGTCCGAGAGATGTGTTCTTTGGAGATGGGCAAGATGGGCACGCTTTATGGAGACTGACCAGGGCCACGAATCAGCTTGATCGTGAGGAAGAAGATAGGGTGTTGCAAGCAAAGCTTCAGGACAGGCTCCGTTCAGTATTTCACGAGTGCGTACCATCGGCTACCTCACCGTTCGGTGAGCAGCTGAAACGTGACAGTTCTCTTCTTACAGATCCTAAATCCCGAAAAGTCATCGTTATCGAACACCCTTTGCTGCCGCTGTACATCAAAGATATGATTGCGAGGATATTGTTCACGAATTTGCAGGTATGTAAATGGCGGTGAAGCTCGAAACAAGGCTCATGAGTTCAAACCAAGGTTCCGTACGTCTCGTTTGCTCCAAGTCACCTCCTTTCACTTCTAGCCGTCGGTCGAATCACCGGCCTCGTTCTCGATTGTGGTCACTTGGAATCCACTGTCCTTCCGGTAGGTTCGTTAATTTACTGGTGGCCTTTGATCTTTTTAACAGACGGATATAGATATTCGCTTCTCGACCCCTCTTCCATCAACTCAAAACGACGCCGCTAGCCGGTGCAAGACTGACGGAGCATATCCGTTCCCTTGTGCTGCTCTTTGGAAAGTACATCCCTCCACCCTCAGCATCTCCTGCACCCCGTTCCGTGTCGGCGGCGCAACGACGAGCTTCGGTCCCACCTGAGATTCTCACGGATGCCGTAATCGAAGAAATAAAAACAAGGGTTTGCCTTGTAGGCAAGGCGTTCGAGTTGTCTGTGGAAGATTCTCACCCCTCTCAGCCACAACCACCACCCTATTATGTTTCGTCGGACGACGACATGACTGACGTTGACAACCCGTCAAGCGATGCAGTCCAATCTGAATCAGAAATCTCCAGGGTATCCATGGATGTGGATAGTCCCACCCCAGGTTCACGGATCGCTTCCTCAAGGTACTCAGTTGTATCTGCAGCGGAATCTCAAGGGTCTTCCAGTTCGCACCCCGGCGAAAGTGGGGGTTCGCAGGTCTTGGCGGATCTGTATAAGCGACATTCAACCGCCAGCGATATACAGATGCCAGTTGCTCCCCCAACATCTTCGAGTGGACTGGGGAGGGGTGTTCTGATAATTCCGGGATGGATTCGGGAGCGTGCTGCCGAAGTTTTGTTTGAGGGCGGAGATGTTGATGAAGTTAGCGTGGCAGAAATTATCCTCGACTCACTATTGAAGGCAACTCACTCCTTCTGTCGTGCACTGATTATTCTCAGACTAACCTCGTGGGTACCGTTCAGGTTCCAGTCGACCTTCGGAAGACCATGGCGTCTGGCATCCTGGTCGTCGGGGGTACTCCGATGATGCCAGGATTCATACCCAGACTGCACGTGGAAATTGCTCGAGCTCTCTCACCTCCCCCTTCTCCACCGCCACAACCCTCGAAACAACGAAAGGGGAAACTCCGACCACCACTTTACGATCGATACGCGTCTCTTAGACAACTCCTGCCACATTTCGCTATCTTCAATAACCCTGACCCTCCCAAAGAGAAGAAAGACTCGGGGTCTGCACCAAAGAAGTCGAGCGTGGCGGGTAAGGCACCCGCTTTTACATCAGCGTGTATAGCCTGGGTTGGTGGCTCATTGGCAGGGTACGTAACTTGGACCGACACGCCGCACATAATTTCATGCTAATGCTTCTTTCTTGAAAGATCATTAAAAACCGGGGGTGTTGAGATATCCAGAGAGAAATGGGAGGAGGCAGATATCCACGAGGAAATAGAGACCGAGGATGGGGTTGTCGAAATTGTGCCTTCCTCACCAACTTCGCAGGTTTACAATAGGATCTTACCGGACTGGACTCGGGGACCTTTACC
>Ga0307515_10018008_pt1 | contig 12821 bp, 2 predicted proteins | sample 17_EM_MG_FD_194513 | JGI IMG/M metagenome (GOLD analysis project Ga0307515, IMG submission 194513) | Populus trichocarpa ectomycorrhiza microbial communities from riparian zone in the Pacific Northwest, United States - 17_EM | ecosystem: Host-associated > Plants > Roots > Unclassified | place... | reverse complement strand
ATAACTTTACTAATTAAATAAAGCAGTTAACAGAACTATTATAAAGTAAATTAATATACGCTTAAATAGTATAACCAGATTAAGGCTAACGCGCCTTCCTTAGTAAAATAATTCTATAAAAACTATCCTTTACGGCCTACTCTAGCTAAATAGATATAATATAAAGGTAAATAATTACCGCCTAATATAAATATATAAAAAACAATAATAAGAACTTAAAATATATTATAACGTTTATAATACGGTTATATAATATACAAGATATTAAGGAACTTTAACCGGCGGTTAAAGTTATCTAATTAGTTAGATTTACCTTGCTAAGACCTACTATAAAGATATTAGTTTAGCTTATTACCTTAACTAAGCTAATAGTAATTTTCTATACTGGGTATAGAAAATCCTAGTTAGCCTACTTAATAATTAGAACCGGTAAAACCCTATACCGCTACCTAACGCGAAAATATAATACGTAATAAGTTATAAGTCTTAACTAAAATTAAATTATTTAAACCTTCGGCTAAAAGGAGGGGGGGTACTATAATGGGACTAGCTCAGTTATAGTAGGAATATCTTAGTAAAATACTCGATAGATAAAATTTAATACTTTAACTAAATTCTGCTAAATTAATTAAATTCTACTAAAGTCTATTAAAGACCGCGTGCGTATATACGCACGTATTAACTACTAAGCCCCTAACTATTTAATTATATAATTCTCTTATTATTCCTTTCTCTTCTTTACGCAACGTCTTGTTCTTAGTAAGAGCTATATTCCCTTAGATTTAGATAGAATTTATATTATTCCTTTAAATCTTCCCTAAAGTCTCTTCTCGCCCTTACAGTTTTAAATAATAGCTTTAATAGTAGGTTGTATAGAACTTTAGTATTTCTTTAACCCAGCTAATTAAAAAGTTATATTGTTTTATCTATCCGTATCTAAGTATTACTTTATAATACTTTAGGGGTATTATAAATAGGGAACCGTATTTAAGGTGTCTATCTATCCGCAATTATATAAAAGTATAGTGCGTTAATTTGCTATATATTAAGGGTTTACCGTTAAAGCCTTATAGGCCTTAGAGCTTATTAAGTTTCTTTAAATTTAGGCATTAGGTTTTTATATAGTTTATATTAATAAAGCCTATACTAGTAGCCCCGCTATTTATTAGGATTTATACCTTCTTCTATTTTCTAAGTATTTAAATTTTACTAAGTATATTAAGGGAGTTATATTATATATTAGCGCTAAAAGAGCCTAGACACTTATACTCTTCCACCTTTTATTTTAAGGCGCGACTTAGCCCTAGGATAATTCGTTTTCCAAGTTAACTAAAGGCGAGATGCTTTATAGCAACTAAGTATAATTTATAAAATAAGTATAATTTATAGAATAAGTATAACTTAAGGACTAAAAGGAGCTACGGCGGACCTTTTTAAAAGGGTAAGTTTAGCAATCCCTTTAAATATATCCCTTTTTTCTATATCCAAAATATTCTTTATTTATTGGTTTTTAAGGGTATATAGAATTAAGTGGCGTTAAGGTCTATAGGGTTATATATAGGGCTTTTTAGTTTTAGAGATAGATCGCGTTTTAGGGTATATACCAGTTTTATAAAGTTTTAAACGCGAGGTATAATTAGCTTTAGGAAATAAGTCTATTTATTATATTAAAGGTCTTTATTAATTCGTTAATATATTATAGCAAATTTAGGTAAGTCCTTTAGTAGTTCTTTACCTACTAACTATACTCTAATTTTATCCAAAATAGCTTAATAAAGAGTAGTAACCCTAACAGCTTTATTCTAATCTAGTTTACTAATAAGGCTTAAAAATTCTAAAAAGAAGCTAGTAAAGTCTTAGTTCTATTATTATAGGTTTTTAAGTTTAGTAATAGCTATATATTCGCAGCTAGCGTTATTATATATTTATTTTAGTAAAGAGATAAAGATTTTAAATTAATAAAAGTGCTATTACGGAAGAATAGATCTATACTTTATATAGTATTTTTACTTAAACAGGACATTCTATAGCTAACCCTGCTAGCTTTAGTAGGGTATTAGTTATAATTTATTAAAAGTTTAAAACGGAGCTTAGTTATAAAGGGACGTAGATTATTTTAATTTATATTAAATATTAGAGGATTAGGGAGCTTTTTAAATTTTATAATAGGTATTAAATTTATTATAGATATAGGTTAAGTTACTATTACTAGTTTAAAGTTCGCGTTTAAGGGGCCAGGCTTAGATATAGTTATTTTAATTTTATTTATAGGCGGTATTAGGGTCTTTAATATAAGTACTTTAACATTATGGAGTTCTTTATAAAGTGCTTCCATTAATCGCTAATACTAGGCTTTTAGTACAGCCTGCTACTAAGCTATGGCATCTATAAAGTACTATTATATTATAGTTAACTGTTCCCTAACTAGGGATATAATACTTATAGTTATTAAAGGGGATTTATGTTTATTTGCCATTTTAATAGTAGTTATTTTAAATGTAATGTAATATTAGGGCTCGAAGAGGCTTTAGGGAAGATTTAAAGAAGTAATATAAATTTTATCTAAATCTAAGGGTGTATAGCTCTTATAGAGAACAAGATATTACATAAAGAAGAGAAAGAAATAACGAGAGAATTACATAATTAAATAGTTAGGGGTTTAGTGGTTAATGCGTGCATATATTTTTTACTATTACCTACCCTACTTTTTAATTATGCTATATTATGCGTTTGCTCTAATTAGTAGGAATATTTCTTATAGGAAGAAATTAACATTATTTATAAAAGAGGGATAGTTTTAGGATTTGCTAGAGTAGGAGTTATACCCTCTAAAATTGCGATTAAATTAAACCTATTAGAATTAGCTATATAAGAAACCTTATTTAGAGCACTTTAACGCCTATAAGACATATCTATTCCTTAAATTAGATATCCTCTTAAATATATAATATAAGATAAATATAAGATTTTAATAATGGCTTATATAGAGCCTAAAATTATATATAGGGAGCTTAGCTTTAAGCTAGGCCTTTCTATAAGCTAGAGTATATTATAATAAATATTACACAAATACTATATTTAAAAAAATGCTAGTTAAGAAACGGCCCTTAATTATAAAGGACTTAGTAAAGACCTAATTAAGGCAGGCAATTAAATATAAGAAGTAGGAGTAATTTTTAATAAAGCCTTATAATAGGAACTACGGTAAACTTATTAATAGGCTGGGTGTGTAGATAATAAGAAAGTTAACAATATAATAATAATTAGTGGAGTAGTTGCCTAATAGATTAACTCTAATTATATTTTAAGATTTACTATAAAGAAGAGAACTATCTAGGTAGGGACTGTAGTCCTTTAAATATACAATACTGCGCTTAAGAAATGTACTAAGTACGTTCTATGTTTCTACGTTCCTATATTCCTATATTCTAAACTTATAATATAACTAACTACGTAACTTAGCTACCCCCTATCTTATAGCTTAATTAGTTCTAGCGCCTCCTATACTATCTTAACTAACTTATTTATATCTCTTCTTAGTAGTTATACTACTACTAGTATAAGGTCCATAACACCATCCCCCTTTTCTTTATTTTCGTCCTTAAAGATATCTTTTATCTCTAAGTTATCTATTAGAGGGATAGTATTTTTATTTTTAATTTAATAACCTTTATTATTTTTTAATACCTTTTATTAGATCCTCTACGCCTAATTATTATAACTAGCTAGTAACTGTTATCCTTTTACTTAGTAAAGTTATACCGTCCTATTCTCGTTATAAGGAAAGAAAGTTAGTATATATTGCGATCGCGGCTCTATTTAGTTGCTAGCCTTCTTTCTATGCTAAGTATACGCAAGCGAATATATAATTTTCCTATAATGTTTAATCCGTTTCTAACGCTAAGTATACGCGTCTTATTAGTCTTAAAGTCTTTAACTTCCTTATTTAATCTATTATAGAGTTCCGTGTTTAATTTAAGGCATCCCACCTTAAGGGTAAACTTACTATTACTCTTACTAAAGTATAAAAGCTTCGCGATAATAGGGAGTAGATTTATACTAAAGAGCGGAAAGTGTTTAAGGCTTAATAAACTGCTTATGCTTATCTAGTTTGTCTTAAGAAGGTTTATAAGAAGGTGCGCTTTAAAGAGTAGCGTCTTACTAAGTAAGGTCTCCGTAAGCTTAAAGCTAAGGAGGCTAAAAAGGATTCTAATTAAGAAGAGGTGGAAACAATTAATACGCTAGTAGTGGATCCCTTAGATAATCTGGCTTATCTATCGCCTTTAACTAATCCTTTTATCTTTAGCTCCTTCTTAATATTGCCTAACCTATTCTCTTTTAATACTCCTATACCTTTCCTATAGCGTTCTTTAAGTTTTATTATAGCCTATCTACTTTACTTTATACTATATTTTATTATTAATATCCTTATAACTAATAATCTTTAAAACTTACTATTTATCTTTTTCTTATCCCTTATATATATCTGCTTTATAAACTAATAGCTTTACGTCTCTATATACTAGCTCTAGTATTATAATATGCTGTATAGGGTAGATCTTTATCTTTACTAGTAAGTTAAGTCTATACGTAACTTTTAAAATCTTAGTTATAATTTTAAATAGTCCTAGTCTAATATAGTCTAACTTCTTACTTAGTTATTAACTCGTAAATTTTTTATGTAATAGCCATACTTTATCCCCCTTCTTTAAATCTAGTCCCTTAGATCTTTTAGCATTATAGTACCTTTTTATCTTTTATTTTATTAGTTTTGCTATAAAATAGAAGTTCTTATAAAGATTTATTAGAGTCTCTATCCTTTTCTTTACTATACTGCTGGTTTTCTTTGCTTATTATAATAATAACGATATTTTAGGCCTATATCCGTAATTTGCCTAAAATAGTAATATCTCTATGCCTTTCTATAGTATCGCGTTATATATAAACTATATAACTAATAATAGCGATACCTAATTATTCTATGCATAATTAATATAATGCCTTAAATACTATTATAGTGTCTAATTTAGTCTTTTTGCCTATTTATCTATTTATGGATAATATATAATAGAAGTTACTACTCTAACTCCTTATTCCGCTAAGAATACCTTTTTAAATACTACTACAAATCTTAGATCTCTATTTAATATAATCTTACTTAATACTTCGTATCTTATAAACATTTCTTTAACATAAATTCTAGCAATATCTTCTGCTAAGATTTCTTCTATATATACTATAAAGTAGCCCTATTTAGTTAACTTATCCACTATTATAAGGATTGCGTTATACTCTTATTTGGTAATAGGATCTCTTAACTTTAGCAACTTTATAATAAAGTCCTATAATATTATCTCCTATAAACGTTCTAGTACTTTAATAGGCTATAGCTTCCCGTATAGCTTATACCTTATTAGTTTATTTCTTTAGTAATTTAGATACTCCTTTATAACTTTTCTTACTAAGCCCTAAATTTTATAAATATAATTTTTTTAAAGTCTTAATACTAAGCCTATGGCTCCGTTATATTCCTATATTATTCCTCTATAGAAATTTTTAATAAATTCTTCTGCTATTCCTTTTAGGATATATATGTTTATTTTTTTACTTATACTAGTCCGTTTCTAGGTTTTTAGATTATACCTTTTAAATCCTTCTTATTTAATTGCTTTCTAGTAGTTTATACTCTTAAGTTGCTATAATTTTAGGATAATTATATCTAATTAATCTATTACTATCTTTATATAGTATTACTCCTAATAGCTTCTTATTGTTTTATAGTTTAGCTTTCCTACTTAATATATCTACCCTTGCATTTTCGGTACCCTTAGTATACTAAATTTTAAAATAATATTTTGCAAGCATCTCCGCCTATCTAACTTATCTCTAATTAAGTCCTTTTATTATTAAAACCCCTATTAGGTTCTTATAGTCTATCTTAACTATAAATAGTTTCTCTATACCTTATAAAAATGCTCTTAATTTTTTTAGGTGTTATAACTATACTTAATAACTCCTTGTTATAGATGTTATAGTTTAACTCTAATAGTATTATTATATAATTACAGCATGTAGTATACTAAACGCGTAGTTACGCGTTTAGTGCACCAACTACTTATTTATAAAGTGCTGACTAATTAGGGGGGAGGCGCGTTAGTATATAAACTACGTAGTCTACCTTAATATAATTAACAGTTACCACCATCTAAAAGAGTATACGATACTATATATATTTCATGCCCCTAGATATAACTTACTTATATTATTAAGTTAATATAAATACTAATTAGTGAGCGCGTATAGATTAGCAATTACTTAACACCTCCCCCTAAGTAATACACGACAGTAACTACCCGTTTATATCCTAGTACAACCTACTAAAAGGTCGGAAGTTAGGGATTACAGACTATATCACTATCTCTATATACTTATTTAAGTCTTAGTACGGTTTATTAAAAGTTTATAAACGCGAATATAGACCTTTATAGAACTCCTTACCCTCCTATAAACTTTTATATATTACGGACGCTTTAAATACAATGTTATAACTACTTAGAGAAGAGTTGGAGGAAGCTAGTTAGTTAATTTAGGCACGGTCTAGAATGGAACCAATAGAGCTATATAACGAGGAATGGTAACTAAGGTTATATAACGTTATACGTAGTATATACGGTGTATAAAGGGAACGTACGTATAATACGTATAATACGTACCTTACGTATAAAGGAGATTTCTTAAGAGTATGGTTATATATTTAAAGGACTACAGTCCCTACCTAGATAGTTCTCTCCTTTGTAGTAAATCTTAGAATATAATTAGAGTAAATCTGTTAGGCAACCACTCTACTAGTTATTATTATATTGTTAACTTCTTATTTACCTATATACCTAGCCTATTAATAAGTCTACTATAGTTTCTGCTACAAGGCTTTGTTATATATTTACTACTAAAGTTACAGTATTAATAAAGTTAAACAATATACCACTAAAAGTATCAGCTATAACGCCGTTAACGGCAGCAACTATATTAAGATTAGGTAACGATACCAGTATAGTAAAAAATACTAACTCTTAGCTAGTTACCGTTGGATAGCTATAGGAAATAGTTAACCGATTAATAGATAATAATAAGATATTTAAAGAAAGGATTAGTGGAATCGGAGCAGCTAAGGTTAAGTTACCCTTAATTAAGCGATTCTTAGGAGAAAAGTTAAAGCTTAAGGGATTCCTTACGCAAATATACTTTAAGGTTACGTAAGAGGGAGTTAAACTAGGAACGCCTATAGATTAAGTCGCCTATATAGGATTGTTCTTAATAGGGAGGGCACTTAAGTAGTTTAAATCTTACCTTACGGAAAAATAAGAATATAGTATAATAACCACTAACTAGGAGGTCTAGTATATATTCTTAAGTTAGAACGGGTTTATAGAACAATTAACGCAAATGTTTAAAGACCTAGAGGTAACTATAATAGTAAAAAGAAAGCTTTAAAACCTAGTATAGAGAACTTTAGCAATTAAGTATATAACGTAGTTTTAAATGTTAGTAATATAGGTTAAATAGAATAATAAAGCGCTTATAGTATAGTATAAGTAAGGACTTAAGGCAAAAGTCTAGGATATAATTATTCTAATAGAAGATATGGATACTCTTAGGAATTTAATTAATTAAGCAATTAAGATTAATAATAGGATCTACTAAAGAGAGTAAACTAAGAAGGGTTAGAATAGAGTTCTACAGTTATATAAGGCGCAAGGCACGTAATAATAAAGTTAAAGTTAAAAACTATAGTATAGCGCAGACCTAATAGACCTAAGTGGTACTAAAGAATCTAAAAGATAAAATAAGAAATTATAAAAACCTAGAGGATAAGGATTAAGTAATTAAAGGTCTAAAGAGTAAAGGCTAAACTAAGGATCTTAATAGCAGAAGACATTTAGGCGGACTCTATAGCAAGAAAAATAGTTTAAAAAAGAAGCTTATATAAATTACGGAAAATAGGGTTATTATATTAAAGACTATAGAAGTGGGCAAAGTTACTATATAGTAAAGGGGATAAAACCAGTAGACGATATATATATATAAAGGGACGATAATATACTGCGAGGAATAAAAGAGTGTTTAATTAAAAGTTTTACGTTTTGTTACAATAATATATACTAAATTTATAAAGATGCTAAGTATAGTATAAGCTATTAGCTATAAGAGCTAAAACCTATAAAATATAAAGGAACTAATAAACTAGTTCGTAGATTGGATATTAAGGATAATAAGTTTAATGTAGGCGAAATATTCCATAACGATAAGGTAATAAAGGTAGCTTACTAAGAGTATATAGACCTTAGAGATGTTATATAAGAGGTAAAGAATAATTCCACTATAAAATAGGGAATATTAGTAGGGATTAAGACCCCACTAGATATAATATCTATTGCTTTATAAGATATAAGAGAAGTAGGATAGTAAACTACTTCGGCACTTAATAAAGGCAAAAAGCTAAAGATTTAAAATTCTTAAGACGAGATGTAAGATGACTAAGATTCTTAAGATAAGATAAGGTAAGCTTAAGGACCTATAATAGACGATAACCAATAAAGCAGAGTAATGGCTTAGTTTAGTAATATATAAATAAGCTTAGGACGAAGTTTCCTAAGGATATAAAACTCTTAAGATAAGATAAGTAAGATTTAAAACTTTTAAGACGAGATAAAAACACTATAGAAGCCTAATTAAACTAAGGCTGAAGCAAAGCTTAGGATTAAGAATCTTATAGGACTAAAATTTTAGCAATAGAATAAGGACTATTAAAGAAATCGCGAGTAAGGTTTAGTAATAGGATCGAAATATTAATACTAGGATTAAGAAGTAAGAAGACTTTAAGGACCTAAGTATAAAACGCAAACCAAAAGAAACCATAAAAGAATTTAGATAGAGAATTATTATATAGCAAAAACAAAAACTAGATAAGAGATTTCGTATATTAGGACGTATAAGGGATAGAGTACTAGTATAAAGAATTACTAATAGGCCTAGGGCAGGCATACTAAGAGCTAAGTGGCTTACTAAATTAGAAGACTAAGAGGATCTAGGAATCCTTACTAGATTTAAAGAATAATATATAAAAGGCTGTTACAATATAGTATTATAGACGCTTTAAGTACGATGTTACAACTACTTAGAGAAGAGTTAGAAGAAGCTAGTTGGTTAATATAAGCACGGTTTAAGATAGAGCCAATAGAGCTATATAACGAGGAATAGTAACTAAGGTCACGTGACGTGATTTGTATAATCTATAGGATCTATATAATCTGTAATAGAGTAGATAGAGTATACGTATATTATATACAAGAAGGATTTTATAGGAGTATAGTTGTATATTTAAGGACCCTTAGTCCCTACCTAGATAGTTCCTTCCTTATAGTAATTCTTAGAATATAATTAGAGTTAATCTATTAGGCAACCACTCCACCAGTTATTATTACGTTATTAACTTTAATTTATATTACCTATATACCTAGCCTAATAATAAGCATATTATAGTTCCTACTACAAGGTTCTATTATATAATTACTACCTAGTTACGGTATTAAATATAGAAAGTTAAATAATATGCTACTAAAAGCACCAGCCACAACGCCATTGACGGCGGCAACTATATTAAGATTAGGTAATAACACTAGTATAACAGACACTAACTTATAGCAACCTATAACAGTTAGATAACTATAAGAAATAGTTAACCAGCTAATAGAAAATAATGTAATATTAGAAAATAGGATTAACGGGATAGGCGCAGTAAAGATTAAGCTACTATTAATTAAAAGGTACTTAGGAGAGAGATTAAAACTTAAAGGATTTCTTACGTAAATGCACTTTAAGATTACGTAAGAAGGGGCGAAGCTGCTAATACCTATAGATTAAATAGCATATACGGGACTATTCCTATTAAAAAGGGCACTTAAGTAGTTTAAGCCTTACCTTATAGAAATATAAGCGAATGGTATAATAACTACTAATTAAGAAGTATAGTTTATATTCGTAAGCTAGGAAGGGTTTATAAAGCAACTTATACAAATATTTAGAGACCTAAAGGCAGTAACTATAGCGGAAAGAAAACTCTAAGATATTACGTAGTAAACCTTAGCAATTAAGTATATAACGTAGTTCCAGACGTTAGTAATATAAGTTAAGTAGAATAATAAGGCGCTTATAGCACAGTATAAGTAAGGACTTAAGGCTAAAGTCTAAAATATAATTATCCTAATAGAAGATATAGACACCCTAAGGGAACTAATAGATTAAGTAATTAAGATTAACAATTAGATCTACTAAAGGGAATAGGCTAAAAGAGGCTAGGATAGAGTTTTATAATTATATAAGGCGTAGAGTATATAACAACTAAAGCTAAGTTAAAAACTATAGTATAACGCAGAGCTAATAGACCTAAGCGGTACTAAAGAATCTAGGAAATAAAATAAGAAATTATAGAAACCTAGAGGATAAGAATTAAGTAATTAAAGGTCTAAGAAGCAGAGGCTAAACTAGGGATCTTAGCAGTAGAAGACGTTTAGGCGGACTCTATAGCAAGAAAAATAGTTTAAAAAAGGAGCTTATATAAATTACGGAAAATAAAGTTATTACGTTAGAGACTATAGAAGTAGTTAGAATTACTACGCAGTAAAAGGAATAAGGCTAGTAGACAATATATATATATAAAGGGACGATAATATACTATAAGGAACAAAAGAATGTTCAATTAAAAGTTTTGCATTTTGTTATAACAATATATACCAAATTTATAAGAACGCTAAGTACAGCGCAAGCTATTAGCTATAAGAGCTATATTTAGTAAAATATAAAGGAACTAATAAACCAGTTCGTGGATTAGATATTAAAGATAATAACTTTAACGTAGGCGAAATATTTTATAACAATAAGGTAATAAAAGCGGCTTATTAGGAGTATATAGACCTTAAAGATGTTATATAAGAAGTAGAGGATAATTCCACTATAGAATAGGGAATATTAGTAGGGATTAAGACCCTACTAGATACAATATCTATCGCTTCGCAAGACGTAAGAGAAGTAGGATAGCGAGCTACTTCGGCACTTAATAAAGGTAAAAGGCCAAAAGCTTAAGATTCTTAAGATAAGATATAAGACGACCAAGATTCTTAAGATAAGATGAGGTAAGCTTAAGGACCTATAACAGACAATAACCGATAGAGTAAAGTAATAGCTTAGTTTAAAGATATACGAATAAGCTTAGGATAGAGTTTCCTATAGATATAAGATTCTTAAGACAAGATAAGTAAGATTTAAGACTCTTAAGACGAGATAAGAACACTAAGTAAGCCTAATTAAACTAAGGCTAGAGTAAAGCTTAAGATAGAAGCAAGCTTGGGATTAAAAATCTAAAGGGGTTAAGAATTTAGAGCATAAATAAGGACACCTATAAATAAGAGGCAAGAGGCTTCTTTATAGATTAGAGAATCTATAGCATAGATAATAACTAGACTAGGAGACAGATATATAGACCTAGAGGACTTACTAGGAGAATATAGTATTCGGCCTAAAGATTGAAAAGTTAATACCAAGATTAAGAAGTAAGAAGACTTTAAGGATTTATTTATAAGACGCAAACTAAAAGAAACCATAGAAGAGTTTAGAGTAAAAATTACCTTATAGCAAGAACAGAAACTAGATAAGAGATCTAGTATATTAGGACGTATAAGGAACAGAGTACTAGTATAAAGAATTACTAATAGGCTTAGGGTAGGCACACTAAGAGCTAAGTGGCTTATTAAACTAGAAAGTAAAGAAGATCTAGGGATCTTTACTAGGTTCAAGAAATAACACACTAAGGGTTGTTATAACGTAGTAATAAAAAGATACTTCCTTACGGATAAGCCATATACACTTAAGGGGCTGTACTAAAAGTGGTATAGACAACGATATAACGATAAGTGGGAAGATTTCTATATATAGTTAGATAGAAAAGTTATCTAAGACTACCTAATTATAGAAAAGGCTATAAGTTATATTAAAGGAGCCTTAATTATAACGTTAAAAGATCTAAAGGAGTAATTAGAGGACTAGAAAAGCGAGAGGTAAATTATAGTACCTATAAATAAAGTTATAACGCTTAGATTAATAAAAAAAAGGTTTAAACTTAAGGATAAAGACGAGCTAAGAGTTAACTTAAGATACCTAGTATACTATATATTAGTATAAATCGCATATATAGATAATGCTTATAATATATATAAAATACTAAAGAATAAAAACCGGAAGTACCTAGTGAGGATATATTAGTTATCAGATAAGGCGAAATATAGAAACGCTAAGTATATATATAGTTGGCGCCCAATAGAAGTGCAAAACTAAGGGGATTTAATACTTTAACCAGGAAGATTCCTTATAGAAGAATACTTAGATAAACGATAGTAGTGGGAATGCCTAGGAAACATATATCTATAGTATATTAAGGATAAAAAGCAAACTAAGTATAAATTGGATTAAGCAGCTAATAGTTGGGAAAAGTAGAGGCCTATAGGACTAAAGGGAACTAATAGTAGAGCCTTAAACCCTTAAAGGAATTTAAGGATAACATCTAAATTTACGAGTTAAATAGCAAGATTAGTAGTTTAAAGCGCTAATAAATAGTAGAGTAACGCGAAACTATATCTTACTAGTAGTAATTAAGAGAATAGGATTACCTTATAGATAGAAGGAACAACCTTACCTATTAGTTACAATTTTAGGAGATCTAATAGCCTATAGAGGTGGGATTATTAATCTTAAAACAGGACCTATTTAGA
>Ga0307515_10018007_pt1 | contig 12821 bp, 14 predicted proteins | sample 17_EM_MG_FD_194513 | JGI IMG/M metagenome (GOLD analysis project Ga0307515, IMG submission 194513) | Populus trichocarpa ectomycorrhiza microbial communities from riparian zone in the Pacific Northwest, United States - 17_EM | ecosystem: Host-associated > Plants > Roots > Unclassified | place... | reverse complement strand
GATGAAAACAATTATGGACGGCAGCAGATGATGAATGGACAATACATTAAAATGAGCGTCAACGGAGCGTCAACGATTTGTGGTCTTGTAAGTACGGTAATTCACCAGTGACTTGGTCGATGTTATGTATAACGGACGTATTGGCAGCTTCTATTGGCAAAAGAGATAGCAACACGGTCACCACCCCATTCTTAGCATGAACGTCAACGGAGCGTCAACGATTTTTAGCTGTGCATCTTGAGTAAGTTATGTTCCGACTGGTTGCAGCCATCCATTTATGCGATATTGGCTGCCTTTACTGCCAAAAACAACAGCCAAATGCTCCCTGCAGCATCCCGAAAATGAGCATCAACGGAGGGTCAACAGCTTTAGGACATGCATAACGCGTAATCAAGGCATCGCGCGGATTTTCGCGTGCATAACTGTATTATTGACTGCCTTTCTAGGCAAAAATACCATATATTGAAGGTAAAACACAGATACCAAATTGATCGATATTGCAAACTGCTCAACAAGCAAACGCTCATTAATGGTTGCTGAAAACTTCATTTTGATAAGATACTATTAACACACTGCACATACAACAGCCTTATATGAATCTATAGATGGACCCGCTGTGCGACCCGCTGACAACCCGCCCAATTCAGACAGGTTGTGAGTTTACCATTGAACCGTACCCGAGTGGGCAGTTCGGGTTCATTGACGACCCAGACCGCCAATTTGGCAACGGTGCGATTGGGACCCGGAGCCGGACCCGAAGTGACGGTCCGGAACCGTCGCTAACACTAGGGGTAGCTCATGGTACTGGTTGCCATCAATGACCAAAAAGGACTCTCCTGTGAGCATGTTCTCGCTTTCGGCCATGGCGTTTGCTTCCTTTCCCCCTCAATTGGTCAACACTAACATGGTGGCTCCCACTCGACGGCAGCCAAACTTTGCTGCCCACCCGACGTCGCACCCTGCGAGGTTCTGCAGGAACACCTTCAACATTTGGCACTTGGACTGGCGAATAGACCTCTGCAGTTCCGCTTTCGTGTGGGCTCCCGCTTCTGACCTCCTTCCCCTCCTCATTTCTCTCCCTGATGCGGTTCCCCTCTCTCTTTTCTCACTGTTCCACCACCTCTTCGACCGGGCGCAGATTATCATTTTCTTCCCTTTGGCATCCAGGACCTTGCTCAATGTTTCCTGACACCACTCTGCCTCCTGGTCTACCTCGTGCCCTGCGCACTCCTCATCTAGGCAAACTATCTGTCTCCCCAGCTCCTTGCAAAGTGTCTCTGCAGCTTTCTTGTCCTCTTTTGACATGGCGGCCAAGTTCCATCCCATGACCTGCACATGGTCTGCCCCTTCCTGCTTATCGACGCTGAACTCCCATTGATCACCATGTTGTCAGAGCCTGTGGCGTGCATCCTGTCCAGCATGGTCCATCGTGTGATTGGTAGGATGGCTGAGGTCAGGTCTAATGTCGACTCACCTTCCCCACCGTTCCTCGCCCTTTGGTGTGTGGGCTGGTCGTGATTCCCAATGTCCAGTCCCTACTCGTCCATAATCCCATGACAGAATGTCTCATCACCTCGCGCCGTGGATCTTGGATCCCACATGCGGCTGTATGCATTGAGGACTCCCGCGAGGATTGTGCCGCCCGTCTGTTTGATGCTCATGCTCCAGGATATCTTCCTCTCTGGTTTCTCCCCGGTCAGCACGTCTCTTTAATCATGAAAATTGTCAATCCTCATCATCTTCTCTCGTCTTCTTTTGATATCAGTCGCAATGACAGCGTCGTTTGCACCCCTCCTCAGGTTTGTCAGACCGTCAGTTACCACGCCGCACCCTGTGAACAGTGCCGTCCACGGTCTCTTTCCACTGCTAATCTCGTATGCTGAATGGCTGATTGCGATTCATCCTCTTTCCTCTGGCGGCTCTTGCAACATTGACAAATCTGGTTTTCATTCCACTCGTGTCTGCATGGCCGCCATGGTCGAAGGGTGAAACCCGGCGCAATTGTGCTGGACTGCTCAAATGATTGGAGGCGGCGGCTGCCACTGCGATGTCGATCTCCCCTGCAGTCTCTGCCATTATTAAGTCTCTCTCTCCTATCGCCCGCTCCTTCCCCCTTGAATCATCGGCCTCTTTGTCGGCCATTCGCTTCCCTTCATTGCCTCTTATACCCCTCGCCTCGCCTGTCTGGTGCCCAGTGCTACTCTGTTGGCACCAGTCAGTCCCCTCGTGGATGCTTTTCCTGCTAGCCCTGTTTTCCAGCCGTGTCACGCTGCCATGGCGGCTTCAGTGTTCTTTGCACATCAGTTACTGAACGAGATATGATTTCCTTTGCAGTTGGGGCACTACGATAGCGTGTGACCGCAGAGTGAACACGGCTTCACCGTGCACCCCACAACGTTGTAGCTGTGGTCGCTTGATTATTGATCCCCTGAGCAGTTGCCACAGGTTAGGTTACTGCTGCATTTGTTCTCAATATGACCCCAGCCAAAGCAGAGCTCACATCTGCTGCCAGGGCCCGCGTTCGTGTAAGTTTGAACTCGGTTCCATACTCCGACCGCCATCACGCTGTCCATGGCCAAGCACTGTGGCACCGTGTTCTCTCCTATGACAAAGACTATCTACGATGCCGCAATATCTCTGTTCTCCCTCCTGTCCATGATGTTGCGGCAATTCGCCAACATCTGTACTTGGGCAGGGATTGCCATACCTTGGTTCTCCACTTCGGACTCCTCTCGTATCTCCCGTAGGGCGTCAGTGCCTTTCCAATATTCCGTATAAGAGGCACTGCATGGATCTTCAGTCTCTCCCAAGACTCATTCTCTTCAACGTGGCCAAAACGTTTGTCAACAGTCCTCGCTGCTGTGATGATGATATCGCGGTAATGCATGGCCAACTCTGCGGTTGCGTTCTGGTCTGTGTTAGCAACAGTTCCGGAGGGTGAATTCGGGTCTGGGCCCGGGTCCAACCCGAACTGTTGCCCAATTGGCAGCCAGGGTTGTCACTCCACCCGAATTGTCCACTCAGGTATGGTTCAGTGATAAACTGCCAACCTGTCTGGATTGGGCGGGTTGTCAGCGGGTCGCCCAGAAGGTCCATCCACAGATTCAATCAAGGCTCAAGTTTTTGGAGTTTGGTAATAGTATCTTATCAGAATCGCGTTTTCAACAACAAAGGATATGTTTTTGCATCCTTAGCGGCCTGCGATATCGATTAATTTGGAATCGGTCTTTAACCTTTGATAAATTGTATTGTTGCAGATTGAGGCTGTGAAGAATTGTTGTATGAACACGAAGATCAGCGCGATGCCTTGAATACCAAATATGCAACCCCTGAAACTGTTGACGCAACGTTGAAGCTCATTTTCAGTATGCGTCACGAAGGATTTCGCTGCTGTATTTGCTGTACAGGCTGCCAATATTCAATGAATGGATGTCTGCAACCAATCGGGACATAGATTTTCCAAGATGCGAAGAGACAAATCGTAGTTGCTCAGTTAACGCTTATTCCTCGAATGGGGCGGTGACCATGTTGCTGAGTTATTGGCTCATGAAGCAGTCTAGACATCGGTTAAGCATAGGAGCGACCAATTCATGGTGTGATTACTGTACTTACAAAACAAGAAATCGTCGACGCTTCGTCGACTCTCAATTTGGTGTAGTGTTCATTTAACATCTGCTGCCATCGATAATAGTTTTCATCATGTTTTGAACTTGTTTGAAGTCTTTCTCAGAGGTTCAGACATGGCCGTGTGGCAAAGCCGAGTGCAGTAACAATCTTCCACTGTTCGCTCTCACACGACTAAAATTTATGTGTCCTGTCAAAGCTTCATTGCGCCTGCTATACATTTGTTTATCAACCAGTATTCATAAGCTACTGCTCACCATTCGCGTATTCTATATCTCTAACTACAACTCTTGGTTAAGATACATAAAGAAGCCGCTAAAACATTGACGCATTCTGTCAAACTTGTGCTTCATTCCCTCATTCCTCCTCATTTCGATTGCATTGTCCGTCATCAACAACATATCATACAGTATCTTTGACTTCCACGCCGGCTGAATCGATCTGGGAACATGTGACGCTGGGCTCACGTCCCGCTGGTCTGGGCATTCCGGATCATCCATACTATTATCTTGCTCTGTATCAGATTCACCCTCCGCCGTGCAATCGTCTTCGCTGTCATTCGCATGATTCAAGTCTCCATCCCAGTGAAGCCAATGTCCAGTGTCCGAAATGCTTTCTGGTGCGCTATCCTCATCACTGTCGACTGGATGACGGTTGATTCTGCAGATGCAGCGGACATCCTATACTTGAGTTCGTCCTCAAGCGAGGTCCTTTGCACATACACCTCGTGACAAAGGAGATCTTTCTGACAATTTCAATGCAGCCACACCATCATGTTGAAAGTGTGAGCACAATGCTTTGACAATCACTGCTGTCTCTGTAAAGTATCCGACGGCGGTCATCTGCTTGCTTTGAGCACGAGATTCCTTCTGGGTAGTACATATGTTTTGGGTGCCCTGCCACATATTCAAAAAGTCGTGAACCTTGGCCATTCTGTGCAATGTCATTTCTCCTGCTTCCTTCTTCATTTCCGAGGTGTTTTCTGTGTTCATCGTACCCAATTCTGTGTCAGCGCCTGCCAAAATCCTGATATTGGCTCCAGCAAAGTGCCTTACAAGGACTTTTTTGTAAAGGGTCTCGCCTGTAGTTGTTGACTGCCTCCAGCCGATGACATCTCGGCCAAGGGAAAGACTGGCCTCCACTCCGAAACCATGGAGAATGATAGAGAAGATCCCGCGCGCCACATTCCAATGATCGGAGTACTTTGAGTGCGTTTCCTCAAGTTGACGCCACCAGTCAGTTATGTCCGGTAATCACAATGTACTGCTCATTTCCATTGGGTCGGTGTGGGTATCATTGAGATTTGAATTAATTTGCCCCCTGTTATTGGGTGCATCAGGCGGTGAATTCAAATAGAGACTGGCGGCGGTGAATAGACATGATGCGCTGTCATTTCGTCCTGGTGTCGTCTCAGCCTCATCATTAGGTGTTAAGTATTCTTCTTCATTGCTTGACAAATCATCTGGATCAAAACTTGATTGACAACATCCTGAAGGTGTTGCCGAGGGGATGAGATTGCTGCTCGGTAAGCTTTCGTGCCTATTGACCGTCACACGTCCCTGTTTGGCCCAGTATTCATTCTCAACATACTGCAGAAATGCGTCCTAGTATTAGGTAGTATAGGATGTCTCTTCCTCAAGATTGATATCCATGCCATTGTCCCACATTTTAATCGATCGCAACTCATGCCAAGGATCAAGGTTATTTGCAGAAATGAGCAGCATTCCCATCGTTGGAGCCACTTCAGAGTGGTATTTGGACATCTTCTGCCGAGCAAACTACACAGCGAAAGGCAAGTCTTTCTTCCATAGAATCTGCTTATTGGCCAAAGCTCGCATCATGCTGCCCATGTGATCTAGTATGTTGTTGTACACTGTGATAACGTTATGTAATGTGACCGTATGCCCCTTTGACATCCACAGGGTCCAATATTGAAATGGCCTCAATACATCCATGACATACTTCACAATGGTCCACTCATCGTGAGTTGTGAAAAGTGGCATGTCATCACTGTGTTTTGGATGCTGGAGCCACTCCCATGTGAATTCCGGTAATAGGTAAACGCGCTCGAGCAACTCCAGTGTCGAGTTTCACAGTGTCTTCACATCCATAATCGGTGGTACCGCGATGCCAACTTTGGCCTTTTGACAGGCAATGAACTAGTTTCGATGACCAGGTGTCAGCGTATGCAATGCCTAAAGCATTCACTGCTATATGAAGGTCAATTTCAGAACTTCCAATATATCATGACATATGCACTTTCTCAATGATCTTGGCTAAACCTGGTTTCATGGACGACGCCGTATTGATTCTAGTGTTGCCCTTCTTCCGAAGTCTTTGACTGTTCCCACTAGCTCTACTCCCATTCTCTCAAAATTGGTAATCACGCTCATGGGCTTCCCCAGACTTGGTGCTGCCTTTTACACCGAGACTTCTCATGAATGCACATGAAACCAGCTGTATGACGTGCGCCATGCATGATATGTGAGTAATCAATCCAGGCCCCTCGATTGCAGAGCCCTCGAGGGTTGATTGCAGCTCGCGTGTTATTAAGCCATTTGACCAGGAATTTTCTGTCGTAATACCAAGCAAAGGGCCAGCTGTCATCTCCAAACGATCAAGCACATCCTTCAAATGTATGGTTAGCCTTGCTCCACTATGTTAGCCCTTCACCTATCATTCTTATTTAGCTTTCGAAACAGGAAGGGAAAAGGCAATCAAGCTCATCAAAACCAAGGTGAACTTCACGCAGTCACGTATTTCGATCCGTAATGTATGCAACAAACATCATCATGGCTTCTTGTTCGAAAATGTGCTTCCGTCCAATGATATATTGACAGTATTACATGAGAGCAATTGCCTCTCAATTGCTTCCACAGTGGGTTCATATTTGGAGCGGCAAATGTTGCTAAGAGTTGTAGCGAACAGCAGCACTAGGTCATCGCATAATGCCGTATATGACCGTCGTTGCTCTATATTAGATATAGAGTTGGATTGAATTTTAACTGAAACAAATGCTGACATGAGGTAGCGATTCCACATGTCATGGTGAAATTCGGAGCTTTCAAAGTTCGTAGCTGCCAGTTCAGAGAGTAATGTCTGTCATTTCGGTCAATATGGATCAACCTGGATGTCAAATATGATGTTCCTCTGCAAATATACTGTTGTGATTCCTCGACTTCCTTGACTGTTCAGGATGGCCAAAGCTGTTTCATCCACCTTCGAACTAGTCATTTCTGTAACCTTTGCCTCTGTTAATTCATTAAACTTTGAGATGTGAGCTTTTGCCGGCAAGTGTTTCCCCGTTGAGCTGGTCCCATCTTCTGATGGATGGCGAAGAACTTGATAACAAACCATATATTTGATGCCAGGTCTGCCGGTCTCCTGTATTCCCCAGTGTAAAGAGGATTACCACGAAGGTGCATGTCTAGCAATATTCCAAGCAATTGGCCGCAACAAACCTACATTCATTGAAGCCCACCAAACATCGAAGATGATTGCGAAAGTCAGGTCACTCATATCACGAATATAGAGCGGCTATTTTTTTGAAGAAATCATAACCTTAAGCAATGAGGTATGTAAACATTTTGAATGAGACATGGCTGTTGGACTTCGAAATCTGGGTAATACGACTCGAAAACCTGACAAACGTAAGATACAGTAAAGCAGACTTCGGGTTCATGAATATTGACTCTACAGCTACCAGCAAAAAAATCAGATCTGGGAGAGATTGCATGCATATTTATGAAGTTGTATACAAGGACAAATTGAAAAGACTAACTGCGTAAGACTCAATTCTGAAACAATGCGATGGGGTTCATTGCTGTGTAGCTTGCTGAACACCTTAAAACATTGTTGACACTGGGTGGCGCTCAATAGTAGCAGGCGGATGCAATATCGTCAGTAGCATTTTTGCCCCTAAAGGTAGCTCATAAGTTCATTATACGTTAATGCCATTCTGTAGCCCTGAGATTGTCCAGGGTAGAAGCACAAAGAGTGGTGACCCTCCGTTGACGCTCATCTTTGGGAGAGGGTAACGATATCGTCACTAGCATAGTTGCCCACTAAGTCGGCTGATACATTGATCATGGGTTAATGTCAATGCACTGCCCTTCCAGTGTCCATGATGCAAGACTAAGAATTGTTGACGCTCCATTGACGCTCATTCTCAGGAGGTAGTATCGGTATTGTGGCTGCCATGTGTTCCCATAAGGGCGGCCGAAACTTTGATTGTAGCTTAAGCTCGCTGCTCAGCTGTTTCATTATCCAAGAAGCAACAACAAAAATTGTTGACGATCCGTTGACGCTCATTCTTGAGACATTGTAGCGACGTCAACACTATTATTTTTGGCCTTTAAGCTGGCCCAATGCTTTGATTATGTGTTAGAGCGACCATGTCGTCTGTTTGATTATCAGACTCAAAAGACCAAAAATCATTGACGCATTGATGACGCTCATTTCCAGGATTGGAGATCAAGCGTGTCACCATCCTCTTTGAATATAAATACTGCCAATACAATCACATCCGAAATATGTGACTATGCAGCTCTTTGTTCGCCGATAATCTACGACTCAAAATCTTTGACGCTCAGTTGACAGTCAACATAATGACGTACTGACAGTCGGTGGGTGGTCAACAATCGTATGTAAAAATGCACAATGTCATCATTGTCAGTCAATGAATCATTTCTATATATAAACATCTCCATTCAAATCCTTCGACACCTCTCAATTGTGGATCGACCACTAGACACATCATCGGAGTGATAGATGACGTTGGCCAATCACATTCCAGTGTTTTCCACTGGCAATTAAGCGTGTATTGATCAATACACCAGTTTTAGATATATTTATCACGACTTCCTAACAATTGATCATGCAGCTCATTCTCCGCGATTTCCATCAACCACCATAAACAATTTGCAACATCTCAACTATGTGCCCCAAGTCTGTGCACTGAGTGATGTAGTTGGATCCATGATTGTATGCAGCATGACAGTCGTCATTCATTCAGCTTCGTATTGTGCTTTGACTGCTGCATCCATGACTCGTATGACATCTCTGCCTTATATATCATTAGTGGGTCTCGTGTGTATTTCAGTTGTAATTGTCTCACACAATAGTTACGGGCAGGATGATATCACGTTCTTTGGTCGTCAGTCAATGAGCATTGATGTATAGAACATTGGCATTGCCTATCCGAACCTTGCACGTGCGTAGATGAATTATCATGTCTAACAGTTTGGTCACCGAAATCAAGTAAAAGCTGACACATAGCAAAATAGGTACAGGTATTGCATTTCAAACTGATACATCTTCAAACATGCCAATGTGCCTAATCATTCCACTGGCGACGCAGGAGCTGTCACCATTTCCTTATCGGAATCTGATTTCACTTTTGTAATTAGCTGGGGACAGGATATGCAAGGGTTCCAGCTAACGGGTTCAATATGCTTCGATTCCTGAATTTGTGACCAATCGTGCATTTGGCCAGGAGGGAGAGAGAGAATGCATTCGTCTGGGTGCTGTGACTGCGATCCAAGCCTCATATGACTTCTCCCTGGTCGAGAAGGCACTTGCGGCATTTGTAATTTTCTGGGGATGCTGTCAAGAGTCTCCAGAGGCTCACTAAATGTCTTCGGCACAGTTAGCGCAGCATCATCTGCTGTTTGACGTTCAACATCAGCTGGGATATTGAATTCAGTCCTCCTGTACCTCTTTTCAGGTCGAGGAAGTAGTTCGTCGTGTCTAATCAGCCTGGTATGGTCAATTCAGCATGCCTCATCTGCATCTGCGGAAAATGGTCCATGCAGTACTGTACCGTTCAAGTAATTGTGCCCATCACCCACCCAGGTTCGTCATCTTCGCTAAGCTTGAGCCCTGCAGAATCTTCTTCTTCATCATTGTCGTCTTCTCCAACGTCCCCGTCGTCGGATCTTGCACGATTGCTCACACTATCTCTAACGGCGTTCAACATCTCCTCAAATGTTGTTTCAGGCTTGGTTGTTGTCAATCCCTCCTTTTCAGCATTTGTCATATCATGCTGCTTCTGTTCAATTGCTGTCTCTGCATCTTCAACTCACTTTCTTGCCACAGCTGTCTCTCTTTCCACGTAATCCTTGATCCATTCCTCCGTCTCTTCTTTTCATAAAAAGTGCAATTCCCATTGTTGTGCCTCCGCAAACTTCTTTTTGGATCGCGAGCTCCGCCTTGCTTCAACGGCTCGGTCTCGTTCTGCTTCCAAGCCGCTTTGGCCCTGATTGGCTTGGTGACGTCGGTGTGTGGAACACAATGTCGCGTTCCCATATTTGCCTACTGGTAGTGGTGAAAGGTTCTTTTATGGAACCTTGACCATTGCATTTTGTGTTGACTTTGTTGATGGACGAGATGTTGGATGTTGCAAGATATGGACCACATAGAGGCAAGCTGCATCTTTCATCTCGATGTTGGTACTCTTAATCGACTAGAACAAAGCAAACTCTGCGTTTTGACTGTCAATACATTGGAAATAGCAATGCTAACTGTACATCATGACATGATGTTTAGCGTCTGTATAATGTAAGATGGCTGGAATTTCTTGAGACTAAAATCAGCAGACGTCATATAGGACGAAGATGGTATCGGTTTCAACACACAAACTCGAGATTTCGACCGTCGTTCACTGTGATTTATGAATGGAAACAATCAGATAACATAGGACCGACTTGGTGCAAATTGCAGGATCATTGCCAACCTGTGAAACTGGCAGCTTGGCGCGATAGGAATCATCTTGTGTTGAATCAGCGAGTTGGCTGTTACGCATATCATTATGACGTCAAGATATCTATGTATTCCTCAGGACTTGCCACTTCTTTTGGTTATGTTCGTCCTCAGGACTTCCCGCTTCTTTTCGTTATCATCTTTTCGTCACTTCCACTGCAGAAAATCATGGCTCCACGAACACCTCTGCAAGTTGAGCATGGAATAGAATCAAGCAGAACAACTGGCGCTTCTTGCAATACGCCACCCGCTGAGACCCAACTAGAACGCTGCCACATCATAGCTCACTGCGATGCTGTAAATTCGGACACCGAAAACGTGACCGTCAATGCACTGTTTCAAATTGTCCCTAGCAATGCAAGCAGCAGGAACAAGAAGCATTACACAATTGGATCAGGGTATACGCGAATTGAGGTAGACAACCGTCAACTGATGATATATCTTGCACCGAGTGTACCTCGAGAGCTGGGTGCCCAATTTCTAGCCACCGGAATGGGGCACTTCCATGGTTGACCAAGGCATTCGTCCGCACAGTCAGTCAAATGGAACATCAAGGTGTTGTCAGCTCTGGTTTTTTTGTGGATGAATTAAGTGGTAGGAATCCCCAAGAGTGAACCTATCGGCGTTTAACCGCATCAGAGGATGCGACGCAAGCTTATATGCCTGAGGTAATGGCCAAATCTACTATGTAGATGCAGCAACTAGTGTCCTTGAAGGTTTTCAACATGTCTGCCACTATGGCAAGGCAAGGAGGTCGGGTATAGCTAGAACAGTTTAATATGCGCCTAGCTTTGAATATGGCCAAAATGCCCAAAGGGGGGTTTTCGCGCGCCGCAATTGAGGAAACGCTATTCATCAGCAAAAAACATTTCCGTCCGGGCGGAATGGCTCCGTCAGAGTGGACGCGCTCCGTCAGAGCCGTCAGAGACACCCCGGTGGCGGATTACTCCGCGCCCGGCGTTAAGACCACGCGTCGCGTCACATATCGCCCTCCGATTGCCGTTTCGCCGTTTCTTCTCGCTCTGTCGGTCTCCTATTTTAAACAAACACTCTGGCGTTGTGGCCAACTGTGACCATACATCGCAATGGGTTCAGTGGGTACACGGTTGCATCGGGATTGCAATGCAATTCGTGACGCTGCGAAAATCTCTCCTCGCATTCCTTCTACATTAAGCTCGAGGAGCGTAGGAAGGTGAGAAGATATGATACTACCCGGCCATGAGGATCAACGCAATTGCGTGGATCCATGCAATCTCGGACAGAGCGAGTGAGACCGAAAGTTGGGAATGATAGAGTGTGAATTTTCATTGTATGATAAGAGGAGATGGATATGAGATGATGTCTATCTACTCCGGGGTCTGCCGAAGATATACTCCCCGTCACTCTGTCCACCTCGGTTACCCCTGTATCTCCGTACAACCGCCGTCGCTCCTTGAAGATGTACTTGATCGAGCGTGTTTGAGATGCACTTGGAGACGGAGATCGAATGAACTCAGAGATGCACTTGGAGGCCGGGATCGAGCGAGTTTGGAGATGCACATGGAAGCCGGGATCGAGCGAGTTTGGAGATGCACTTGGAGGCCATGATCGTGCGAACTTGCAGGCCGTAATCGAGCGAGTTTGGAGATACACTTGGAGGCCGTGATCGAGCAAGTTTGGAGATGCACTTGGAGGCCGAGATAGAGTGAACTCAGAAGATGCACTTGGAGGCCGTGATCGATCGAGTTTGGAGATGCACTCTGAGGCTGTGACCGAGCGAGTTTGGAGATGCACTTGCAGGCTATGATCGAGCGAGATTGGAGGAGTACATGGAGGCGGTCGATTTGGAGGGAGGCGCGACGGCAGACTGTCGATCTTGGGATGATGCTGTACTTGGTGTATGCTGTACTCTGTGTTAACTCATGATTATGGCGTGGAGAGATAGAGAAGGATGACTTAACTTCGTGTTCTTAGGTGATGGTAGAGTTGAGCACAAGAAAGAGAGAGATCAGAGGAGATGGGGGAAATCATCATGAGAAACTGGGACTAAGAGAATTTCGTGTGCGAGTCGATTGAACATCCCCGATACGGCAGGTACGAGTCCTGATCTGGCGCGAACTAACACCGATACGAGGTCTTCTCAACCCGATCAGGCAAGTCGTACCCCTGATTTCTCATATCCGCTCGTATCCTCCATATCATTCTCATCTTCATCCCCCATCTCTCTCTTTCTCGTCCACAACTCAATCATCATCACAGAACACAAAGTTAAGTCATCCCTCTCTATCTCTCCATGACATGATCATGAGTTGACACCGAGTACAGCATACAGCATACACCGAGTACAGCATCCACCCAAGATTGTTTCTCTTCCCTTCATTCTCATGATTACGAGTTGACCCCTGAATGTAGCTTCAGCTTCCGGCGTACCTCCCTACACGATCGACCGCCATCAGCCA
>Ga0307515_10018005_pt1 | contig 12823 bp, 11 predicted proteins | sample 17_EM_MG_FD_194513 | JGI IMG/M metagenome (GOLD analysis project Ga0307515, IMG submission 194513) | Populus trichocarpa ectomycorrhiza microbial communities from riparian zone in the Pacific Northwest, United States - 17_EM | ecosystem: Host-associated > Plants > Roots > Unclassified | place... | reverse complement strand
CTCAAAGATACAATCAGTTTCGAGCAACATAAAATAATGACTTCATCTCTCACTTCTCTAAAAAATCATAAATTTATTATAAAAAAAATAAAATACACCAATTAGGGGCTCAGCACTGAAATATGGGATAAATAACGAGTCTACCGCAGCCAATTAGGGGCTCAGCACCAATTCGGCGAAGACTCCCCACGAAATAACACCAACAAAAGGAGGTCCAGCGTCCAGGGTTTGGCCAACTTCACTCAATAGAACCAAATGATGCAATTGCATCCATTTCCTGCTGTAGAAGAAGAGCATCAATGAAGACATCCAGACTCTCGCCCTGCATCACATCATTTATTGAATGATGAGTGATGCCAACACGATGATCAGTGACACGTCCTTGAGGAAAGTTGTATGTTCTGATGCGTTCAGATCTGTCTCCACTACCAATCTGTTCAACAATGCATAAGATTTCCAAATCACTTAAGAAAAAAGACAGAAACCTAGCAAACAAGTTATCTCATAGTTGTTCTAAACCTGCTCTGATCGAAGTCTTGATCTACTCATATGAAGTCTTGACCTTTCCATTTCATACAGCTTTGCACATAGCACCTTGAGGGCTTTCGATTTATTCTATGAAGAGCCAGAAAGCAGCAACATAATAAGTGAACCGTTGACAGTTAAAATCATATGCTTGTTGCTTCATTGCTTGGAAAAATAGCAGAAACAGAACGAGCCATTATTAAAAGCACTGATACATTAGCAACTTAGTGAGTGGTTTGAAATAGATACAACCCATAATTCATCCTTCCAATAGATCCTGAAAAGCAAAAATTAAAAGGCAGAAATTGACAATGGAGTGTGTTTGAGAATGCTGGTCGAGTGCCAGATCCAAGGTAACTTTTAATGATTGGATGCTCAAAGCATCCATTTGCATGCTATTTGTGGTTCAATAACCAGATCCTCCACTCCTCCATTTAATCAAATTACCATTGGTGGCCTGAAGAATCTACTGTTAAATTAGGAAACGAGTATGCAATACATCTGCAAGCTTAAGTAAAGATTGTCTCAAATAAATGTAATGAGGAGGCCAGTTGCAACCCAAAGATCCGAAACACTCAGAAACCAAAACAGTAGTAATCAATGAAAATCCTTTACCATATGCTGGGATCGTTCATCTTGTATGGAAACCGTTATCCCGGTTGGAAGATGAGTTATTCTAACAGCACTATTGGTGGTATTTGCATGCTGACCGCCAGAACCACCAGATCTATACGTGTCAATTCTCAGATCTTCATTCCTCAACTGAAGGTCCACCTGCAGAAGCCCCAAAAACAATAAATCAAAAGAAGTCCAAAATCCAATCATATTGGAACTGAAAAATAAAAAAAGATCAATGAGAGGGCAAAAACGAGATGTATACTTCCAATTACAATAATGACCAAAGACCATGAATAGGCAGTAATTGTGGCCATTATGATGACCACATTGCTCTTCCTTATAAATGCTTAGATGCTAACAAACCAGCCTCAAGTGATAAATTTTCAAAATCTTCCAAATAACATATTGCAGGATATCATTTACAGATTTAGCACCTCATCAGCTTGAGGAAGGATAGCAACAGACACAGCACTAGTGTGAACACGACCCAACTTCTCTGTCACTGGAACACGCTGCCAAAAGCAAACCATCTGTCACTTATGTTACAAGTCATGCATAGTTTATTGGACAGTAGTAATGAGACCTGAACTCTGTGAATTCCACTCTCAAATTTGAGTTTCCCAAAGACATCAGCTCCTGAGATTGCTGCACTAGCTTCCTGCCAAGCAGAAGCAGAAGTGATATCTGTCAGACAGCCACAAGATGAACTCCCCTTAAAATGTGATATTCAAAACTGAAATCCTCTGCAGAAAAAAAATGAGCTGGAATGGATACAAGACACACACAGATCATTCAACAAAGGAAGGAAGCATACCTTATATCCTTTCAAATCAGATTCTGTTATATATACCACTTCAAATTTCCAACCGTTATTCTGAGAGAATCTCTCATACCTGTTATAATTTAAACAAGGTCTCCGTTCTCAAAAGAGGACTTGGGAATCATAAATAGTTACAATACTAACATGTTCCAACATCTTACATTTTGAATATATCCATCGCAAATAAAGAAGCCTCTTCCCCTCCAGATCCTGATTAAAACTTGTCAGATTCAAGAGAGTATAAATAGAATAGATGGAGAAATGCAGAAAAACTGCTTAATGGTTCTGACACCAAAACGATAGGTGTAAGTGAAATATCGCTTCTAATGCTATCTATAGATGTATTGTTACCTGCTCTCACCTCCAAAATGCAGTCCCTCTCATCAGCATCATCCCTGGGAAGCAATGACTTCAGCAGCAAATTCTGCAGTCTTTTCTCTTCTTCCATGGCCTGGCTCAATTCCTCGTTTGCCATATCAAGCATGTCTTTATCTTCTGGGCATTCAGTCATCAGTGATCTCAAACCATCAATCTCCTAGAAAGTGAAAAAAGCAAACCTCATACATACAATGTCTTGTCCCCCAAAGTAACCAGTACAACATGTTTGAAGCAAGCGAGGCCCATATCCAATTAAAAAAACAAGGCAGATTTCCAATTGGGTGTTCTTGTATTGATTGCTACTTTGTTAATCTTACTGATTAGCATACCCATTGTTTTCTCTTCTCCTGATGTTTAGTGAGACATAAACTTACTTGAAATGACCGGCATCTTTTGGTGACTAGTTTTGGTTGCGTACTTAACTTATTTGAGAAAAATTGCAAAAGCATGCCTTTTTTCGGGACTTTGGACTCTAATGGTTGAAACTTGAAGCACCCTAAGCAACTAAAACGATATTACTTTAAACACAAGATTAGAGGATGATATGTTTGGTTCCTCTAGTTATTGCTGAAAAGCAAAAACGATAAGACAAGAATACATAAAATTATATTTCCTGTTCCTATAAGAGCATTCTCCATGATAGCCGAGAGATTGTGTAAACAGTACCTTCTGTTTGGTCCTGAGGTAGGTTATAAGTTCCATTGAACCCCTGAGTTTCCGAAGCTCTTTATTTGCCCTCGAAAATTCTGTAGGTGAGGCTTCTGGCTGTCTTCAATCAAAATACAAAGACATCATTTGACAACAATAAATGCAGTGTTCTTTTTTGAAAAAGAAAAGAAAAGAAAAGAAACATAAATTAAATGACCTGGTTCATGAAATTCTCAAGACAAGCACTCCTGTGTTCAATAGCGGATAGTCTTTGTTCCATTATTCTAATTAGGTTCGGGGACAACTGCAGTTGCGATTCTGCTTTGATGCCCAAAGGAAAAATAAAAAGAAAAAAAATCATAATCTTTCTTTCAGATTTTAAAAAGAAAAAGGAAAGAGAAAGAAAGAAAAGGACGGACCAGTGGAGTAATAGCGAGAAAAATGTTTGGGAATTGGGGATTGGAGAAAGGATGTTCGATTCCAATGATTTGTGTTCCGCCCCGATTGGATAAGCTTCTGCTTTAACAAATTGAAGCTCCACTTAAACCCTACCCCTCCTCCTCCATGAATTCTTCTCATTTTGTACTAGTAGTGATTAGCGAGTCTTTCTCTGGAAGCAGGAGGTGAAATGAGGTGAGTGACGCGCTCTGTCTCGGCTTCCTACGCCTTCCTAAGCTAATGTTCCACAGCACCCTCGGCGCCCGCTGCCGTGCTTGCATAAACAAACACCAAACTGCACTTGATTTTTTTTATTTTTTTTTGTCTCACAACACACCGTCTCCTTCGCTAAACGTAACCTCCATTCCTTTGGTAAGCAAGACAGGCTTGTGAGAGCCCATGACCAACCCGTTCGTTCGGATTAGAAACAATGAACTGATCCTGGGCCTGGTCCTGGTCCTGGGCCTGGGCCTCGGCTATGGTATTAAATTTACATTCAAAACATGACGTCAGAAGAGAGAAAAGTCCAACAAAAAAGGTCAAACACACACATGCTTCGTGGTCATGTCACCGCGCATCATCATAGACAACTCCCATGCCCTCTATATTTTCATCCTCAATTAAGAACCAAACACCTGTCCTGCAGAGGTAGCCTGTATATAATTTTGCCACTTACATGACAGCAAAAAAGAAATACGGCTACAAATTATGTAAAGAAAACTAAATTCCTAGATATAAAATAAAAAGAAATTAATTTGTTTTTATTTATTAATTTATTTGAGAAAAGGAGAGAGATAAACCCTTTTAAATAAGAAAGAAAAGAAGCAGCAAAGACCAACAACAGCCCCCAAAAAAGGAGATTATTACAGAAAGAAATGCAGGGCGATGAGGAGAGGGTCTTGATAGGCTTCCCCCCCAATTCCCGCCCCACTCTCTCTCAGGTCAAATCTCTCTCTCCTCTTCAATTTCTTATTTTAACACCGCACCTAATCCCTTAATTGTTTCTCTTCCGAATCCATAAGCTGCTATATTTTCTTATGAGCTCTACTAATTAATTAAGAAAATTGCTAATTCTAGGGTTTGAATACATAATCAACAATTGAACTTTCTTTGATGTTCGATTGCTGGTTTTTAAGCTAAGCTCTTTGGGCGATTTCGCTTTGTTTTCTTCTTTCATCGCTTCTTGTTGTCAAATTAACATTTTATTTTTGTGTGTGCTCTCTTCTTATGTGTTAGGTTAAAGCTGCATACAGAAAGAAAGTATGGGAATCTCATCCTGACCTCTTTCCTCTTTATGAAAAGCCCGGTGCCGAGTCCAAGTTCAAGTTGGTAATTAAGAATTCATAGACCTTCCTTTTTTTATTTTTCTATTTGTAAAATAATGTCATCAAGTCTTTAGTTTCTGTGCATGTGCATATCGTGCCAGGTAATCTTTGTTCTTAATTCTCTTCTTGGTTCTGACTGCTTCTTTTTTTTTTTTTTTTTTTGCATTTCCTGCAGATTTCAGAAGTACAATTACTTGCAGACTGGTAATTCTTGTATCCTTTTGTATTATGAGATATATCGAAGAACATAAATCATGGTTTGCAAGCTCTGAAAAATGGACTAGAAAATTTAGTGGAAGTGGATGTACCTGTATTTGATATTTGAGATAGTGATTGACTTTGAAAAGAAACTTCGAGAAATACTATGTGTCATTTCATGCTGTGTTTTTCTGTCTGCCTGCTGAGACCACCTTGTTGTAGTAAATTCGCTGTTTGACTTTTTTTGTTTTAATGTTCATTGCTTGCTCTTTGGGTTCTCAACTCACTGGTTACTGTATTTTTGGTAACTAGCACAGGGTTATCTGAAAGACCCATTTTATGGTTTTGACTTTTGAGGAAGAAACACAAGTCAACTAGGTTTTGACGTACATGCAGCAGGAGACTCTGGAGAAAGGATTTACAGGGTAATAACAAGGTAATTTATTCTATTACTGAATTTCTTTCCTATTTTCTTGCTGCATGCTATTCATGAAGCTCAGAAGTCAGAATTGCCTATTCTATCTTCTTTTGCTTTTTTTTTTTTTTTTTTTATGTAGATGTAGCTGGTGTTGGTATTTTAGCAAGTGTCATATTTTCTCTGTTGAAGTACTGTCATTGGAAAGACTTTATCTTTCACATGGAATTCTATACAAATCTGGCAGAATATGTGAAATTTTCGTTGTTGGTGTTAAGGATTTTGTTTTAGTTTGTTTTAAGACTGAAATTCATGTCAAGTTGAAGTCCCTAATTTGTGTTCCACCACCAGATTCATCACCCATTTGGTTAGCCTAGCTTGTCTCTGGGATAATAATTTGTTCAGCCATGCTCATTTTATCTTAGCTGGATCTTTTTTTCCTCATCCTTTTTAATGTTACAAAAAGACCAGTGATAATATGGAGGGTTTTACAGATTTGCACATCCTTTTTCAACATTTGCCAGTAAACTAGAAGTACCAATCCCATGAGCATATCAGGAGATGATTTTATTATAGTGTATATCTCTTTTGTTGCAATATTATTGTTTCTGAGTTGGGAATGCTCCTTTCTCTGGTGCTTCCCCCCCCTCCAAGTAAATCTTCAGTTGCTCAACAATTTAAATTGCTGGTAATAAATGTTTCATTTCTTATAGCTGTTTGTTTATTTTAATGCTTCTTTGAATATAACAGTCAAGGATATAAGCTGCTGCTGCAGTGCTGATTGCCAAATGTTTGAAGAAATGGCTCCACTTCGGTCCTCAGGATATATTGATCCTGGATGGGAGCATGGCATTGCTCAAGATGAAAGAAAGAAGAAGGTCAAATGCAACTACTGTGGGAAAATAGTCAGTGGTGGAATATTCAGGTTGAAGCAACATTTAGCTAGAATGTCTGGTGAAGTTACTCACTGTGTTAAGGTTCCTGAGGAAGTATGCTTCAATATGAGAAAAAACCTGGAAGGATGCCGTTCAGGTCGAAAACGAAGGCAAACTGAATATGAACAGGCACCTTTAGCTTTCCACTCTAATGAATATGATGACATGGAAGAAGCTTCTTGTAGTTACAAACAAAAAGGCAAAAGGGTGGTGGGTGACAAGAACTTGGTTATAAGGTTTGCTTCTCTTCGATCCTTAGGATATGTGGACCCGGGCTGGGAACACTGTGTTGCTCAAGATGAAAAGAAGAAAAGGGTGAAGTGCAACTACTGTGAAAAAATTATTAGTGGAGGCATAAACCGATTTAAACAACATCTGGCTAGGATCCCTGGGGAAGTTGCCTACTGTGACAAGGCACCTGAGGAAGTGTACCTTAGAATCAAGGAGAACATGAAATGGCACCGTACTGGAAGAAGGAATCGGAAACTTGAATCTAAAGATATATCCACTTTCTATACCAACTCAGACAATGAGGAGGAAGAGGAGGAACATGAGGGAGGGTTGTTGCAATATTCAAGTAAAGATTTGCTGGTCATTGATGATAAATTTTCTGACAATGACATCAGAAATAACATCAAGGGGAGGTCCCCTGGTAGCAGCAGCAATGGTGCTGAACCACCAATGAAAAGATCAAGATTGGATTCAGTGTTTTTGAAGTCTCTTAAAAGCCAAACATCATCACACTACAGGCAAACAAAAGCAAAGATGGGTTTTGAGAAGAAAGCTCGAAAGGAAGTGATCTCTGCCATCTGCAAATTCTTTTATCATGCAGGATTGCCTTCAAATGCAGCAAATTCCCCATATTTCCACAAAATGCTGGAGTTGGTTGGCCAGTATGGGCCAGGTCTGCAAGGTCCTTCCAGCCGACTGATATCTGGTCGATTTCTTCAGGATGAGATCACTACCATTAAAGAGTATCAAGAAGAATTTAAGGCATCTTGGATGATTACTGGTTGTTCTATTGTGGCTGATAGTTGGAATGATCTCCAGGGTAGGACATCAATAAACCTTTTGGTCTGTTGTCCCCGAGGTGTATATTTTGTTTCTTCTGTTGATGCCACTGATATAATAGAAGATGCCGCCAGCCTTTTCAAGTTGTTGGACAAGGTGGTGGAAGAGATTGGTGAGGAAAATGTTGTTCAGGTAGTTAAACATCTCTTTCTAATATTTCCCTTGTTGCACTGTTTCAAATGTACTCATAAATGGATGCCTAATTAGCTGTTTTCTTCTTGCTTCCATCACAGGTAATCACTAAGAACACTGCCAGTTTTAAGGCCGCTGGGAAGATGCTAGAAGAGAAAAGGAGAAATTTATTTTGGACACCATGTGCTATCCATTGCATTGATCAAATGGTAGAGGATTTTTTGAATATAAAATGGGTAGGAGAGTGCGTAGATAAAGCTAAAAGAGTTACAAGGTTCATTTACAACAATACTTGGTTGTTGAATTATATGAAGAAAGAGTTCACAAAGGGACAGGAACTTCTCAGGCCAACTGTTACTAAATATGGCACTACATTCTTCACTTTACAAAGTTTTTTGGACCAAAGGGTGGGTCTTAAGAGAATGTTCCAATCAAATAAATGGATATCCTCTCGATTTACCAAATCAGATGATGGTAGAGAAGTCGAAAAAATTGTCTTAAATTCCACATTCTGGAAGAAGATACAGTATGTGATAAAATCTTTAGAACCAGTTGCACTTGTTCTTCAGAAGATAGATAGTGATGAAACCCAATCAATAGCACATATATATAATGACATGTGTAGAGCTAAACATGCAATTAAAGCTATTCATGGGGATGATGCACGAAAATATGGACCTTTCTGGAGCGTGATAGAAAACCAATGGAGCTCCTTGTTTCACCACCCTCTTTATGTGGCTACTTACTTTCTTAATCCATCTTACCGCTATCGTCCTGATTTCCTATTGGTATGAGCTATGTTAACTACATCCCTTTTAGTTTTAAGCTTATTGCCATTCCATCTTGTCCTTATTTCATTTATTTGTCATAGAATCCTGAGGTTATTCGTGGCCTAAATGAATGCATTGTTCGATTAGAAGCTGACACCGGGAAAAGAGTTTCTGCATCCATGCAGGTAATGTGCCTTTTTTTTTTTTTTGGCTGTTGTTGTATCATTTTTTAGGACTGGACTAATGTTAGAGCTATATTTGTTTAGTTACTTGGTGTCTGAAGGTTGGGCTTCCGTTAATTTGTGCTGCATTAAATGATTCCACAAAATGCAGCCAAAACTGTTTTTTTCATTTTCATCAATTTTAGTTTTATTATGTATTCTTAATTTTGTTGATCTTCTGTTGTGTGACCCAAGCAGATACCTGATTTTGTGTCTGCCAAAGCGGATTTTGGAACTGATTTGGCTATAAGTACTAGAATGGAGCTCAATCCAGGTAATGTTGGCTGAGATGCCGTGCATCTTAGTTAAGCATAAATTGAATTCTCTAGTGTGATTTCTCTTGTTTTATTATGCAAAATCAAGGAGTGATCTAAACGCATACACTTGTCAATTTCTTATTAGCTGCATGGTGGCAGCAACATGGGATAAATTGCTTGGAGCTTCAACGAATTGCCATTCGCATGCTAAGCCAGACATGCTCATCTCTTGTATGTGAACACACGTGGAGTATATATGATCAAGTTCACAGTAAAAGGCATAGTAGTGTGTCTAGGAAGAGATGGAATGAGCTTACCTATGTCCATTACAATTTGCGACTAAGAGAACGACAACAAGGAAGAAAGCCTGGTGATGTGATCTCATTTGACAACTTAATTACAGAAAACATACTGGATGACTGGCTTGTGGAGTCAGACAAACAGCCCATGCAAGAAGACGAGGTACCTTGAATTATATCTACTTTTTCTCCAAAAAATCTTCTTTTTCTTTTATTTTGCACACTGCCTTGATTCTTCACGGAGTGCTTGAGAACTTGCTGAAACCTCTCATCCTGTTTTAGGAGATCCTTTATAATGAGATGGAACAATTTGATGGAGACGTAATGGATGAGAATGACCATCAAGAAAAGAGACCTGCAGATATGGTGACATTGGCAGGGGGGGTACTTGAGCCTTTGGATGTTATTCCTGCTGCCGGAGGAGTTACCACAGAAGATGACGGTCTTGATTTTCTTGATGATGATTTGACAGATTAGTTAATATGTATGTGGCTCATCAAACCTGGAGTAAGCAGTGAGATACACATTTAATAGTTTGATAACAAAGTGAATCGGTATCATCATAGACCAATGTTTTGTCATATTGTATTTTGTTAGGCGTTGTGTGATTGTTAAGGTCTTCATAGAGTCCTAATTGATGCGGTCTCATTTCCAGGTTGTCTTCCCCTATGCTGATTTCTATCTTTTATTTCTTCCTCACAATAGCTGATCCGCCTATGTAACCTGTTTTTATTGTCTCCATCGTTCAATCAAATTGGTTTGTTTGATTTGTTTTTTTAACTCTTATTTGCTTGGTAAGTATGTTCTGAATTTGGTATTTTGATGTTGTTGACAGTATAGGTCCACTTGTCAATGATGCACTTCTGCCTATTCTCATTTGACATGCACGTATTTTTTTAACTCTTATTCTTTTGTTTATTTTAGTAATATGAGTGAATGCCTCTCGTATTAAAACTACAGATTCATATTGATGGTTGGGGGTCTAGTTCCTGAAAAAACATTTACCCAAACATTGGAAATGAAATTCCATTTGCTTTAAAAATCAAATGAATGCCCTCGAGTTTTTTTGTTGGGGATCATTCAGTTAGAGTGTCTTATTGGACCATGCCCTTCGGATGAGTTTGCAAACCACAATTCATGCTTTAATAGCCTTGTTCCGAAGATTATGAAGCGGTTGATTAGCTAAACAGCTGACAACCAATGAGACTGGGTTGTTATTAAGAGTTTCATTTTATGGCTACCGCAGGTGCAGAAGGAGAAGGTTCAGCTTCAGGTAACTTTGCTTTTAAACTTACTTGCAAGTTCGTTTTCTTTCCTTCTCTTTTTAATTATTCCTCTATCAAACATGATCTGTCTTGTTTAGCTACCTATGCTCGAGTTGTGAAGACTGGAGTGCCAAGAGCACATGGTGGAAGAAGTAATCGTGCTCTGATTCAGATCCCTTTTTTTTTACTCCGGGAACAGCTGGACTGGGGAGGTTAAATGCCACCTCGTGATTACCAGTGTCAACCCAAAGGATTGCCAATTTTCTAGCCAGAAGCTTTATGTCTGGAGTATGTGGTCACATCAAAATCTTTGATTGTTTTGCTTCTCAGGGCTCACGAAAAGCAGAGCGAGGTCCCATGCATGGCCAAGACTAGAATTCCAGGAAGTAGTGTATCATTGATCATTTGACCAGTAATACAAAATAAAGGAGGAGAAACCGAAACGAAGCTCAACTCGGATAAAGGAACAATGAAAAGTATCCTTGAACACGGATTCCCAATGCTCCATAGGATTATGATTTATGATTACAAATAATTCCAGGTAAAAAGACAATGTTTTCAGCGACATGTGTTTCGCTGAAGTGTATATTTACGAAGTACTGTTCAATATGAACCGACTCAGTGCTCACCAAGATCAGCAAGCCTTATTCAGACTTTATATTCGAATAGTCTCAATTACAAAGATACTCAAGCTTTAATTTAGATATAAATGTGACGAAGTTCCTTCAAATACATGTTGATGTACAAGACATTGTTTTCTGCTAAGCTATGGTAAATCTATTTATTACTCAATTTTATAATAAAACGAAATTGTAAGAAAAACAAAATTAAAGACATTTGGGAGAATGTTGGCAAAGTTAAGGGCTAAGGAGCTATTCAAAAATAGAGTAAAACTCTAATTTTCTTGAAAAACTAGTCAAAAAGATAACCTAAACTACTGTTAATCTAGCCTTTTCTTATTTCCCTCGACAAAAGCAACCCTCCTCTCTCATTAACCATCACACACACCTTCTCTCTCTAAAAAAAACTTATCAATAGTTATTTCTTTAGCCTTAAAATACAAAAAAAAAAAACAAATAACATATAAATATTTTCTCATCTTAATTGCATAATAAAATTATTAAAATATTCTTTGAAGAAAAAAAAAACATTAAACATGGCATCAAGGGGTATTTTTTATTTTCACAATGGTTTTTATTATTATTATAATTTAACTCGAGGGACAATTTGGTATTTAATTAAATATAAAAAATAATAAACAATTAAAATACATGGTAAAACGATGAAAATAGCATTAAAATCAAACACAAATTAAGCATGAGGTTAAGGGGAGTTTTTTATTTTTCATAATAGTTTTTTTTAATTAGAAAGTCAGCTTAAAAATACTTTAGTATTTAGCTAAATAAAAACAAAAACAAAAAACCGCTCGCGTGTGGCACATCCAGCGGCGGGTGTGGCACCTCCAATCGTCCAAAAATGTCCTTCCATCATATTTTGTTCTTGTTGGTGTAGCGCGTTTAGCCAGTAGGCTTTTTTTTCTCCTTTTTCTCTTTCCTCCCTTAAAAATTAAAGCCTAGCCTCTTGATTGTTGGTATTTCAACTTCAATTCTTGTTCTTTTGATTTATCATTTTTGGTCTTGTAAAAGTTTTATTTGTTTTTAATTTCATCCTTAAATCATAATTTATCAAATATTATATTTTCTGATTTGGTCCTTATTTTTTGGATTTCTAATTTGTTACCCTAGCTTTTTTGTAAAAGTTTTATTGTTTTTATTTCATCTTTCAATTCAAATTGATAGTATTATGTTTTCTAATTTGATCCTTATTTTTTTTAATCTTGTTTTTTTTCTTGGCTATTTTGTAAAAGTTATTATTCTTTTTAATTTCACCATTTAATTACAATATTTTTTTTATTTTTATGTCAATTTTGATCCTTATTTTTATTTGTTTTTGTCATTTTACTAAATTGATTTTTTTTTTCAATTTTACATTTCAATTAAATATAAAATTTAATTTGTACTTTAATTTTAATCCTCATTTTTTTAATTGTTATTTTTTAAAAATCTTTTTGTATAATTAAATTTTTTTTTTTCAATTTTATCTTTCCATGATTGATTAAGAATTGGATTTCATAGTTTATTCATATTAAGTGCTCTAGGTCACGACTCGGATCACGAGTTTGAAAAATTAACACGGTTTTTTTATAAAAAAACTTTATAATTATTTTTATTTTTTTATCCAGTAATTTCAATCACATTATCTTGATCGCAAATTTAATAAAATATCTCAAGTTGACTCAATTTTAATTAACATTCTAATTAACATGGTTACAAGTTCATCGTAACCAGTTTTTTATCCTTTTCTTACCCAATTTCAGTACCTGAACATCATTTTATACATAAAAAAAAAAAAAATCCAACCCCACTGCTAAACGCAAGCACCAAAGCTTGTGTGGCACTATTCTCTACTCTCCACTTTCATTGGGATATTTTCGGTAAAACCACCTTT
>Ga0307515_10018004_pt1 | contig 12824 bp, 4 predicted proteins | sample 17_EM_MG_FD_194513 | JGI IMG/M metagenome (GOLD analysis project Ga0307515, IMG submission 194513) | Populus trichocarpa ectomycorrhiza microbial communities from riparian zone in the Pacific Northwest, United States - 17_EM | ecosystem: Host-associated > Plants > Roots > Unclassified | place... | reverse complement strand
TAAGTTAGGCTATATTGCGAAGTTAAACGGTGACCGTCGCGAAAACTGGTTGGGGTTTGGCGGTTCCGTACGCTTTAGTTAACTCAGCAACCGTGCCACTAAACAGCCGAGCAGCACACAAAAGCGGTGGTGGAGACTGTGGCGTGTAGATGCGGCAGTGCTTCACCGCCACAACGCCACGCCTAAGACACTTTGGTTCCAAAGCCAACCTCAGTTGCCCATTTCCTCTACATTCTCTATTTTTCAACCTCAAAAAGTAGACCCTCACAAGGGTATGGCCGGAGCGGGTCGGCTGCCCTCCCTGCTAGCGGTAGCAAAGCGCAGTCTGCGAACACGCCCGGCCAGTCTAAGAGGACGTTAGCGTAAGATAGCCGAAGTATATGTTACAATCTAACCAAGTACCTCTCTAGTTTTATCTCTCCTAACTGCTATTACGCCTTAGATCCAATAAAGTATTTTATTAGTCGATGCACTAGCCTATTTTACGCTCCTACTATTTACCCTATAAATTAGACATATAAGTCTGTCCCTGGCCCTTCTCCAGATTACGCCCCAAAATGCACATACTGCGCCCAGAGCAGCGGCCGCTTCCGGTATTTATCGCTCTCCCGAACCTTCACAGCCGCTTTGTGTAATGCTAATGCAGTAGCTCTATCGTCGTCCCTCTTCGCAGCTCTATCTTGACCAAGTTCAGAGTAGAACGACTTCGCAACATCTACGCACACTTTATCGTCAGACGGCCACAGACAGCCAATTACATGCCGAAATCCGGCAACCTGAAACCCACTAACAACGTGGAGCACTTCGTCTGAAAGCTTTATCGCCTGGTTCTGCGCGGTCGAGCAGGCCGAGAGGTATGCAATCTCCGCTCGCGAGAGGTGGGCCTGAGATACCTCGCGAACGCTTAGGATGTCTTGCCTTGGCTCTTCAGTCGCCGTTCTAGCTGTCTGTAGTATTAAGCCACTCCTAGACGGATCGACTAGATCTGATACCCCGTGGCAGGCGAAGTGGGCGATGTTGCATCCCTGGAGCTGGACCATAGCGCTTGCGACATCTGGGTACTCTAGGCACTCTACGGACACAGAAGGCCCCATAGCTGCTATAACCTCGGATCTCTCCTCCCTGGTTCCTGGGAGATCATTTGCGTGAGGGGTTTCGGGCATGGTTACGACGACTACTCTCCAAGGATCGCGACCAGATGGGACACCGGCAGCTGTACCAGCGCGCCCCCGGGCATATTGCAAGGCTTTGATCGTTGGTGTATAGGACGAAATGGCCCGGTAACATGCACTTTCCGTTAAGCCAGCAGAGATATCCCCGGCAGAATGGAAGGGGAAAGAACTAGCAAGGCCAGTTCCGACCCACCAAACCCTCGGTAGGTTGTTTGCGGAAGGTTGCATATAGCAGTGAAGCTCGTCCAACACATGTCTCACACACTCGTGCCACAGCCACGACAGGAACTGAAGGTAGGCTTTGTTCTTTTGACCCCGGTCGTTTAACGAAGTCGAGGTAAGGTCCTGATTAATCCAGTTCTTGGCTTGGCTTGCGCTTAGACCGGAAAGCGGGAGGACCTTAAACGCGTTGGCAGTAACAATAACGGCATCACTCCTGAGGTTGGTGATGTTTACAACGACGATACTGCCCGCCGTAGAACAGCTCTGCATCTGCTTGGCAGTGAGGCCTTTGTGAAATTGGCTGAACCCAGGACGCTGCTGGATACCCCGTACACACTTCTCAAGCTTTGCGATTGCTTCCATTCGGCTTGTCGGAGTAGCCGTCCGCGTACGATCATCCGTAATATTCTCAACGGGCTTATTTACCTCAAAGCGAAGACTTTCGTATTGTACACACAGCTCTGGATAGACGGCCTTTAGTTTGGAGGTGTTGCTTCGGTCATCCATTAGAAGACGGAGGATTACTCCGCGCCCTTGCTCTAATACCTCTAAGGCTGTTTCTGGTCCCTTTCCTGTCTGGAGAGCGAGAGAGCAGGCAGACGTAGCCAGTCCAGAAAAGTGCGAGACAACGTACTGCTGGTCCTGATGGTCTAAGGATCTATTGTGAATGTAGGGTAGCAGATTAATGGCCTCTACTGAGAGACTGTAGGCGCTTTCGAAGTCCTCTTGGCTTTGAAGTAACCGAAGGCCTAGGGTACAAGCGCGTATACGAACAAAAGGAGGGGCGTTCTTGCAATTCCAAGCGTGCTGGGTTACCTGAATGGCCTCTTCAAGGTCCTCAATCTTCCCCGTGCGTTCATATCGGCTTTCGAGTTTAACTCCTAGGTTGTTTAGCCAGGTTGCGAGTTCCGGATGGTCGTCAGGCGTGACGGTGGCCGCCTGCCGCGTCACTCGAATCGCTTCTTCGAGGTCTTCCATTATTCCGGTGCGCTCATATCGGCTGGCGAGTTTGTTTCCCAGGTTACTTAGCCGGGTTGCGAGACGTGGATAGTCGTTAGGCGAGACGTCGACCGCCTGCCGCGTTACTCGAATCGCTTCTTCGAGGTCTTCCATCTTTCCGGTGCGTTCATATCGGCGGCCGAGTTTGTTTCCTAGGTTGCTTAGCCAGCCTGCGAGTTCCGGATGGTCGTCAGGCGTGACGGTGACCGCCTGCCGCGTTACTCGAATCGCTTCTTCGAGATCTTCTATCTTTCCGGTGCGCTCATATCGGCGGCCGAGTTTGCTTCCCAGGTTGCTTAGCCTTCCTGCATAATCCAGATGGTCGTCAGGCGTGTCATCGACCGCCTGCCGCGTCACTCGAATCGCTTCTTCGAGGTCTGCCATCTTTCCGGTGCGCTCATATTGGTGGTCGAGTTTCTTTCCCAGGTTGCTTAGCCAGCCTGCGAGTTCCGGATGATCGTCAGGCGTAACGGTGACCGCTTGCCGCGTCACTCGAACCGCTTCTTCGAGGTCTGCCATCTTTCCGGTGCGCTCATATCGGCTTCCGAGTTTAACTCCCAGGTTGCTTAGCCAGGCTGCGAGATCTGGATGGTCGTCAGGCGTGACGTCGACCGCCTGCCGCGTTACTCGAATCGCTTCTTCGAGGTCTCCCATCTTTCCGGCGCGCTCATATCGAATATCAAGTTTGTTGCCCAGGTTGCTTAGCCGGGTTGCGAGACGTGGATGGTCGTCAGGCGTGACGGTAACCGCTTGCCGCGTCACTCGAATCGCTTCTTCGAGGTCTTCCATCTTTCCGGTGCGCTCATATCGGCAGCCGAGTTTGTTTCCTAGGTCGTTTAGCCAGGTTGCGAGACGTGGATGGTCGTCAGGCGTGACGGTGACCGCCTGCCGCGTTACTCGAATCGCTTCTTCGAGGTCTTCCATCTTTCCGGTGCGCTCATATCGGCAGCCGAGTGCGTTTCCTAGTTTGTCTAGCCTGCCTGCGAGATCGGGATGGTCGTCAGGCGTGACGTCCAACGCCTGTCGCGTTACTCGAATCGCTTCTTCGAGGTCTTCCATCTTTCCGGTGCGCTCATATCGATAGCGGAGAGTGTGTCCTAGGTTGCTTAGCCAGCCTGCGAGATCTGGATGGTCGTCAGGCGAGACGTCGACCGCCTGCCGCGTCACTCGAATCGCTTCTTCGAGGTCTCCCATCTTTCCGGCGCGCTCATATCGGCAGCTGAGTTTGACTCCCAGGTTGTTTAGCCAGGCTACGAGATATGGATGGTCGTCAGGCGTGACGGTGACCGCCTGCCGCGTCACTTGAATCGCTTCTTCGAGGTCTTCTATCTTTCCGGTGCGCTCATATCGGCAGCCGAGTGTGTTTCCTAGGTTGCTTAGCCAGCCTGCGAGTTCCGGATCGTCGTCAGGCGCGACGTCGACCGCCTGCCGCGTTACTCGAATCGCTTCTTCGAGGTCTTCTATCTTTCCGGTGCACTCATGGCGGCGAACGAGTGCGTTTCCTAAGTTGCTTAGCCTCGCCGCGTAGGCTTTGTCTTCTTTTCGCGTTTCTGCCACAGCACGCCCTCCCTTCTCGATTGCTTCTTCAAGATCTTCTTGTCGTCCGCAGCGCTCGTACAGCTGGATCTTCAACACGGCATAGTGCGCATATAGCCTTGTTTGGAGGCTGGCATCTTCATTAACATGTAAACTTAAGGCTAGCTCAAAGTTGTTAAGTAGTAGTGTGTCGAAAGCGGTTTTGTAGTCCATGGTTGCTGCATGTAGGATGCAAAGAGGTGCGGAAGGAGCTCAACAAACTGCTTGAGGCCACAGCGAAATGCGGTTTACCGTAAGAGTGTGCAGAGACACTGCTTTTTTTACATGCCGCGTGTAAGAGTATGCAGCAAAAAAACTTGTAACCGACTACCGGACCTTGCATATTACCCTGTTTCACTAGCGTTAGCACTACCCTCGTATGTCTCGGATATGGTTGAAATGAGTCATAGGCTTTGGAGTTTGGGGTCTACTTTCATGTATTTATACCACTTGATTTCCATAGATTTACAATCAAGTTGCTCGTTCAATTCACACACTGCAAAAGCTTACAAAACTGCATAGTGGGGCAACAGAACATCAAAATTTCTAAGTCCTTTCGCGTGAATATTTTAGCACGCACATAGTAGTTCACATTACAGCCTAGTAACAATAAGCTTACTACCGCGCAAGGGCGACCTTGGTTAGTTTCATACACCTACTAAGGTCCGTATCCATAATTATGCACAGCAGGGCCATAACCAGAATAAAATTCGGAAGATTTTACGCAAGAATTACAGAATAAACGTTCCCAAATCTATAATCTCGCGCACACTTAATAAAAAAACACGTTTATAAATACCGACGCGGTAGGCCTACTAGACGGCCTTATAAACTCACAGATTGAGAGGTTCGCTATATTGCCTATGTTATACAGAGAGGCTGGCGTACGCGTCGGCTCTTATATAAATAACTTATTAAAGAATATATAGGCAAAGATATCGGCCGCGATACCCCCTATCGTGCTCTCTACCATCTTGGCTACTAACGATGCATTGTATATAAACACGCATTTATCTCTAAAAAACAGGCAATTGTACGGCTTAATTAGGCATATATCTTCCGTAACTGTATAATAGATGGGATATAGGTAAAGGTTATTTAGACTAATAAGTGCTTCTTTATTATAGGCGAGCGTAGGAGACTCTATATTATATGGCGAAAAAGTAAAAGATACTATAAAGACTATATATAATCTATATATTGATTAGGTTATACATTATTTATAGTATAGGGAGCTATTAAATAGGGATAGAAATTAAGACTTATCTTCCTTAAGAAAGGGGAGTTATATAGTATAGATTCTTACAACTATACGGATTAGGTACCTCCGTATCTTAAGTATACTCTTACTAAGTATAAAGAGGAGGTTATTTTAATAGAAGATAGCGCGCCTATTTATTAAGGCTATGCAAAGGAAGTATGCAAGTTAATTAATATTATAATATTCTTTACCTTGTAGCCAGCCTTATTATTAGACCTTAACGCCATTAAGAAGGTCTAGCGTTAGATAAAGGATAAGATATTATAGATAGAGCCGTTTTCTACAACAACTAAGGAGCTTAAGGCTATTATTTAAGACTTATAGGATTAATTAGATCTATATGGTTAGATTCTAAAGGAGATTAAGAAGATATCAGCTAAACTTAGGGCTATAATTAACGTGGTTATTAAACAAGATATTAACTATTTAAAACGAAAGAATTGCGCTTAATTCCTTTATTAATTATATAAATTTAACTCTATAATATACTTTCTCTACCTCTCCTTCTTAGTTTATATTTGCGTATATAAGAAAATAGGAACCCCCCCTTAGGGTATAGCTTCTCTAGCAGCGTCCTATATACCTTAAAAATGCCATTAATTAGTTACGTAAAGATTAATATTATAAATAATGCTAAACTATGCGCTAACGCGTAGAGTATCCTTACCTTTATATATTTTAAGAAACCTAAAAATAGATCTCTAAATTATAAGCTAAAGTAAAAAAAGTTGAAGGTAAGTAGGTAGGTGCTTTATAGAGTAGTATACTTATAACTAACGCGCGTCTTTTTAGGCCTTTTATAAGCGGAAGTAGTACTATAATAGTAATACCGTTACGGAAGAGAAGCTACTTCTTTTCCTTATTAAGGAGGTTATAGGCTAGCCACTAAAAGTAAAAAGCTGTAAAGCTAGTAATAACGTGCCTTAGGATAAAATACGACTCTTCTAGCGCTTAGTTTATAGCTATATTACTACCCTAACGGACCTTTATTAGATATAAAAGGGTATAAAGATAAATAGCTACTAGTCCTTACAGGAGAATAACGTTAGGGATTATCTAAAGGTTTTATAACAAAGGGACGCGTAATAGAAAAAGGAGTAGTTTATAGATAAGGGCAGGGATATACTACTTAATAGATATATAGAGGATAAATTTAAGAGCGTTTACCGTAAGCTATAGGCCTATAGAGACTCCTTACTAGAATACTACCTCCGTATACTTATAGATACCCTACTAGGCTCCTAAATACTTACCTACGGCGGTAATAGGCGCTCCGCTAATATCTTAGACCTATTTACTTTTAAGTTTAAGGGGGAAGGTCCTACGCGTTATATACCCCTAATATCCACCATATATGTTAGTAAATAGAACTAGTATAGCCGCCTTAAGACTATTAGAGCGTTATGTAATAAAAAGCCGCTTATCTATATACTTAGTGGGCTAGCTTTTTACCTTCTATACTGCTAGGACCTTAGTAATAAGCTATTCTTAGACTTTAGTAAGCGGTTAGTATAGTATAATATCCGCCTAATTAAGAGTAGCGCTAGGGACCGTAAGATGGCCTTCTTATATAACTTATAGTGGGAATAGGTTGCTAAGGCATTTTAGGCCGTTAGCGTCTTCTTATAGAAGAAGACCTATATTAGGTAAAGCGCTAGCGCTAAAATAGCAAAGCTAAAAGAGGTTAGTAAGGACTAGATTAAATACACTAGTAGGTAAAACTAAGAGTAGATAGTTAGCTATTATTCAAACTTATTACTATAGAAGTTTATATAGATAATAGCTAGCTATTTACTATAAATAAGCTGCTTTAAAATTTATAGGGTAAGCGCCGCCCCCCCTAATATACTACTATTAATAATCTAGCCAGAGCTAGACGTTTAGAAGGGTTAATTTAGCCCTTAGGTTAGCTAGGTTAATAACCTCGTAGCTATAAGCGCTATAAACCTCCTATTTTACCTTTAGGAGGTTATTTTATAGGACTTAGTAGTCCTCTATAAGATATTCCTAAATAGCCCTATATAAAACCACCCGGTCTTTTAGTATAAGGCCTATTTACCCTTTACGCAGAAGGTTAAAGCCTACCTATAGTAGGAGAAAGAAGGCCCTAGCTAGCTATTAATACTCTACTAGGCTATGCTAGCTATTATAAACCGCCTAAAGACTATAAACGCCTAAGTATACAAGCTATAGGCATTATTTAACTATATAGCCAAGTCCTAGTAGGCGTAGTCTTTATAGCTTTAATTACTTATATCTAGTAGCCTTACCTTTTAGCTTAAGGTCCCTTTAATATCTATATATTTACGTTTAATAGTATACCTACTAATAGTACGTCTACTAATAGTATATTTATTAGCGCCTTTATTTATTACGGAATTAAGCTAGAATATATTAGCCTGGGTAAGCGCTTTAGCTTCCCCTTTACTAGCGCCGCCGTAGTTATAGCTATAGCTATAGCCGTAGCAAGGGCTTAAGCCTAAGTAGCTGCCTAAGTAGCCGCCTATATATTATATATGCTGTATAGTAAAGTTTATATAGGCCCTTTAGTATAAGTAGACTAAAGGGCTTAGAGGTAATTCTTTTATAGTAGCGCTAGATTCTAAATAGGGTAGTAAATAGTAGGCTAGCCGGTAGAATAAGCTCTAATAGTACTTCCTACGGCTTAAGGTTATTAAGGAGATTATGTAGGTTATATAGGCCTAAAGGGTTAGTAAGGAATCGGCTATATAGTAGGTTAATTAACAGTAAAAGTAGATATAGTGCTTGCTAAATTAGCTTTATAAACGGCTTTAAGCGAGTAAAAAAGCTTTAAAATAGTATATATATCTAACTTTTAAGAAGTCCTCTTAAAGCCTTTATCTATAGCCCCTTAGGGGCTTATTTTAGTGCGGTATAAGTTTAGTAGGGTATTTATATAATAGCGGTACCTAATCTAAAACGTAAATATCTCTATTAACCTACGGCCAATTCTTACCATCCTAGTGCGAGTAGAGAGCCCTTAGACAGCTCTACGCATACCGCTTAACGGGTATTAAGAGCGCGACATTGCTGCGGCGTTGCTGGCGATCAAAAATCGACCGTGGACATACTATAATATATTAACAAATTAATAAGGACCTTTAATATAATAAATAGACTTATTTCCTAAAGCCAACTATACCTTACGTTTAAAACTTTATAAAACCGGTATATACTCTAAAGCTCGATCCGTCTCTAAAACCTAAAAGCCCTATATATAACCCTATAGACATTAACGCCACTTAATCCTATATACCCTTAGGAACCAATAAATAAAGAATATAAGCTATAAATAGAGAATGTTTTAGATATAGAAAAAGGGATATATTTAAAGGGATTGCCAAACTTACCCTTTTAAAAAGGTCCGCCGTAGCTCCTCTTAGTCCTTAAGTTGCACTTATTTTATAAATTATACTTATTTTATAAATTATATTTATTTTATAAATTACACTTAGTCGCTATAAAGTATCTTACCTTTACTTAATTTAGAAAACAAATTATCCTAGGGCTAAGTTGCGCCTTAAAATAAGAAGTAGAAGAGTATAAGTATCTAGGCTCTTTTAGCGCTAATATATAACACAACTCCCTTAATATACTTACTAAAATTTAAATATTTAGAAAATAAAAGGAGGTATAAATCTGTTAGGAATAAAGGTAAGTGGTCACTATATAAGGCATATTGCCGTCATGTGTAGCAAGTTGCCATTACGTGTGGCAAGTTACCGTTACGTATTGCCGCGGCACTAGCGTGGCGAGGAGCCTTAAGCTCCTCGCCCTCCCTTATTAATATACAATAATTAATTATTATACTATCTATAAACTATAGCTATATAATATTACCTTATATAACTAATACTGATTAGTAGTTAACTTTACTGTTATACTATAAAATAGCTAGGTATTCTACTAAGAAGAGACGAGCCACTATACTAGTGCTACTTATACTAGAGGAAGCTGTCTTTTAAGGTTAGAACTGGTCCTAAACTTTAAATAGAACTTTTCTATAAATCTAAGGATTTAAAGGCTAGAACTGGTCCTAAGCCTTTTTAAAATTATAGATTCTTGCGTCTATTACGTAGAACAATACACTTTATAAGTCTTTACGATTTAAGGCTGGAACTGGTCCTAAGCCCTATAATCGCAAATATACGTCACGAACGCGTACTAAATAACAATCCCTATACTGACAACACTTCCCTTCCTCTAAAAGTATGGCTACGCTAAATAACTAAAAGGACTCCTTACTATTACAGGTAGCTAAGTACGCGAAACTTATTAATAAAGATTGGGACGAATTCGCCTTTAATATAATAACTTATACTATAAAGTAAGTTAACGGCTTTCTCCTATACTATATTATATTCTACTAAAATAGATACTACGCTGATTTATAACTGTAGGAGTACTTTAGGGAGGATTTTATAGGATAGACTGCTAATACCTAGGCACTTAGCAACGTTAATATTATTTAGGATTTTTAAGACTTTCTTTATAGAAATGGGGTATATATTACTAAGAACGGTAACCCAATTGCTAGTAATATTTAGGCTATTATTATTAGTATAGAAGAACTAGTATAGATAAAAGCTAAGATTATACGTTAACTATAGAAACCTAAAACTAACCTATATTCTTTAGAAGGTAACTTTAATTTATATTAAAACCCCTAGAACGCTAATCCCCTACCTAGAGGTACTCTTCTACTAGGAGGTGCTCTCCTACCTAAAGGTGCTCTTCCGCTACCCCCTCTATTACCTTTACTCCCTCTATCCTAGCTAACCAGTAAGCCTCTACTATAAGAAGTTACGAATTTAATAAAGGTATATTTGGATAAAGAAAAGAAGTTTAGAGGAGAACTATATAATATGCTTAGAGTAAAACTATAGGTCTTCTATAACTATTGTAATAAGGTTAGAATTTAATACCACTAGTACTACTATACTTTCTCTATTATATTAAAAGGACGGGTAGTAATATTCTATTATAACTATATTACGGGTAAAAACTATAGCTTTAATATAATGCTCTAGCTTACTAAAGCCCACTTTAAGACTAATAAGAATTGCTAACTTTATATATTTAAATATCGAGAGACTATATTCTAAAGAGTTATTACTTTTAACCTAATAAAGACTTATTTAGAGTGCCTTTAACTACTCTTTAATAAACTCTAGAAAATCTAATATAGCTTTACCAAAACTTACTAAAATAAGAATAGCCTAAGGGACTAGGTTATCTTAGCCTGCTATAGCGTTCCTAAGTATAATTTAGCGCTATATAAACTTATAAATACGTTTAAAGGAGTATATACTAAGCTACGCTCTACTATAGGTACTGCAATGCGAATATAAGAATCTTAATAGTTTTATACTAAAAGCCCTACTTAACTAAGCGTTCCTAACTAATATAATTATAACTAGATTAATTAAATATATGGCGGCTGTAGTAGGGAATATAGTAAAGGGTATAATTAATATTAACTATAAGGTAATTATAGAGGTCCTTATAGAGGTTTATTTTAAAGTAATTACTAAAAGAAGTGCTATATTTATAAGAAGCTAAATTACTAGTTAACTAGACACTCCCTTAATAAGCGAAAAGAGGTATATAATAAGTTCCGTTAAAGTATAAGAAATATTAGAAATTATAAGGTTACTATAGCCTACTTTTAAAGCTTTCTAGTTTAATATAAAGGCGTAAAAGATCTTAAGGGTGAGGTTAATAAGGTTAAATAGCTCCTTATAGATATGGAAATTGAGAACTACTCCCCTAACTAATACTTTACTAAGTATAGTAAGGTAGATGGCACATAAACCATTACTATTCTTAATAATTAATCTACACTCCATTTTATTACAAAATTAGATATCTTTAATAAGCTAAAAGAGAGTTCTATGTTTTCCTTTAACGATAAATACTTAGCGTATATCTTTTATAGTATTATACCGGATATAGGAGCCGTAGGAGTATTTATAGTAAGAGAACCTTAAGTTTAAGCTCTTTAGCAGCTTAATAGCTCTATTTAGATTAATTAATCAATAGCAGGCTAATATACGATTTGCTTTAGTAAAGGTACTATAATCTCTTTCGGCATAATTAGGGTCTAAACCCCTTTAGGATATATTACTTTCTATATTATTTCTATAAATACTCCATTTCTATTTTACATTAAAGATATAAATAAGTTAGGCGTTAGGCTTAATAACCTTAAGAATATACTTATTTAGGGAGATAATTGGGTACCTGTTATGCGTAAGTAGGGTTACCCCTAGTTGCTCCTTTATTAACTAGAAAAGAGTGTTACTTAAAGCTACTTAACTAAGTTAGAATTATGCTAACTACACCGTTGTTTTAGCTACCTATCCGTTTATTAATTACTTAGGGTTCTTTAGCAAGTAGGCTATAAAGTTAAGGTTAAGGTAATTAAGTATCTTATAAAGTACTATTATTACTACTAAATAAACCAGAAGTCCCCTAGCCGATTTAAGTTTACCCTTAAGGATAACTATAACTTTAACTTCTATATTATTATTAACGTTATATATTTTAGCGGCAAGCTAGTACTCTAAGTTATTAACTTCTTAACCTCCTTTTAAGCCGCGCGTTTTTTAAAAAATATATTAGCTAGAAACGTATAAGATACCCTTTAGTTATACTAGATTAATATCTATTTAGGACCCCCTAATTAAATTGTCTATAATATAGGAAAGAACTTCTTATCTATAGAGTTCCGATAATAGATAAAGGTAATAGCAATTAAGGTTAAGGAAGTCCCTATTAAGGTATATAATAGTATTAAAAAAGTAAAATAATATTATACGCCATTACGCCGCGTATATAAGATTATCTCTTTAGAACTAAAGAACGCTAGTAAAGAACTTACCTTATAAATGGCTGTTAAAGCTATTAATAATTCCGCTGGCCCAAATGGACTCGTACCTATATTACTAGTCTTTAGCGCCTACCCTTAAATAACTAATAATTCTCTACTATCTCCCTCTATTATATAATAAGCTAAGGCTATTTATAAGGCAATAAAGGAGGTATAATATCTCTACGTTATACGCTAGGTTAATAACGTATTAGGAATAAGAAATAGCCTAAATACCTTAACTACGCTTAATCTACTACTTTAGTCTAAAGTACGCATATAGCGTAAAAGGGGAGAATAGTTAGGCCCATACTAACTTATTATAATTAATAGTTAAACTTATATTATTTAGATGTCTTATAGACCTACTTAATTTTATTTAACTGTTATTAAGCCTTATTATAAAGATAATAATTCTAAGCCTTTATAGGATGCCCTAAAAGATACCCTAAAGGAGAACTATAATTAACGTCCTTTAGAAGGCGACTATAATCCTAATATAATTATAGTAGATGCGCTATAACTATAACGCGGTAAAGGTCGCCTAAAGGGATTATAAAATCGCCAACATCTTATTAATTTTAAAGAATAATTTATTGCCGCCATTAAGAATAAAGTTAAGTTATTAATAGCCTTTATAATAGCTAAAGAGAAGGCTAACTTTAAGCTCGTAAAACAGCTCTAAAAGGAAGGTTATATTATA
>Ga0307515_10018003_pt1 | contig 12824 bp, 15 predicted proteins | sample 17_EM_MG_FD_194513 | JGI IMG/M metagenome (GOLD analysis project Ga0307515, IMG submission 194513) | Populus trichocarpa ectomycorrhiza microbial communities from riparian zone in the Pacific Northwest, United States - 17_EM | ecosystem: Host-associated > Plants > Roots > Unclassified | place... | reverse complement strand
CACAACCAACTTCTTCTGCGACGAGTCGCTTCCGTTTGGGAGGCTCAAGTGGGTTGGCGCCGGGTACAGCTAGGTGACGCGGTTGTAATCAGGGAGGTAACCGAGCTTCAAACGTGCCTTCAGTCCACGTACGAGCTTCCACGATCGTTGTCAGGATTGTTTCCTAGGTTTCTTCCCACAGCATCGGTCACCGGTCACCTCCTGTCTTCCCTCCTCGCGATGAATCGGGTTCAAGCGGACCACTGTGTCGCTATTTGTTGTTCGACCTGGTAGATGGGACCCTTGGGAATTTTTCCCCCGACGAAAACGAGCGTCAGCGTGCATAAAAAAGGCTCAGGGATCTGTACGAGGAATCCCGCAGCGATCCCACACATTCCCCGCTCTTCTACTACCTAGCCCTCACCTCGCTCTTCGCACTTTGACGACGACGATGCTGTTCTCTAGAAACCTCCTCGCAACATTCCTTGCCGTCGTAGCAGCCGTTGCCAATGGATCCCCCGTCGAGCCCGAGGAGCACTGCGACACCAAATTTAAATTCTGCGAAGGGGAATATTGGCAAGAGCCTTGTCTCGTTCCCGACTCTGTAGTATTGGGAAAGTGCCACAATTTTCGCGACGAGTTCAACTTGACAAACGTCAAGTCTTTCGGACGACAATGGGGAGGTTTGATTCAGAGCCGTCTAAATAGTGTGCGACCCTTTGAAACCCCCCCGGAATCACATTCAATCCCCCTTCCGAGCCGTCGCTCGGGGTACACGATACCCCATTAATGTTCCAGCCGTCAAACTCTCCCCCAACATAAATCCCCGTAGACCATACGAGCAACGAAGAAGCGATACAGGAAACCGGTCTCCAACCACGATCCTGTGTTGGTGGTGACTTTGAAAAAAAGAGAGACGGTCATACCTGAAATCATATTGATCGAATGCCGTCCAAAAGGAGGAGGGAAGGTTGTTGAGAAATCCTCCTCTCACCGCCAGTAAGAGTAAGCGCGATAAGGAAGGGCCTCCATCAAAGGTAAACCTCAAACCGACGGACAAGGTTCTCGAAGTCGAACCCAGTACTGGAAACCTGATGGTCAGGATCTTGGAGACAGCTAAACACGTCACCGCAGTGGAGATGGACCCTTGGATGGCTGCCGAATCGACGAAGCTTGTGCAGGAAAAGCGAGCAGTGCCAGGGTGATCTGCAGTAATCTCGCGCTGGAACAATCGTGTCAATTCGGACGAGATGGAGAGGGGCAATCCGACCCACCTGTGTAACTCGACGGTGGATATAGGCGAAAACGTTTGGGTGCTTCATGGTAAAAACCGGGCCAACTTCAAGCTAATTGATGGTCTTGGACCTCTCCTTGTCCCCCGGATCCTTCCACACCTCCTCGATCAGACTCCTGAATTCAGCTTATTAGAGAACTTGCAGAGGAACTGAGCATTCGAATCGTGGTTTGATACGCTGGGGGAACCGTTGATGACAGCCTTGACTTAAGACTTGGTGCAACGGAAGTGGCTTCCCATGCATATCATCGCCGCCTCCCCTCTATTCAACCATTGATTCAATCCAGGGTTTGAAACCTCGACTGGGTTCGCGTCCAAGGCGATTGGGTGGTAGAGACCGAAGTTGTCCGACACAACTTCGGGAATATAAAGTTCATGGACACCGGGACGAATGGTGTGCGGCAAGGGAAACTGCGCTAACCGCAGGATGCTTACCAGGTAGACCATATGAGTCCCGGCCCTTGATTAGCTTGGAGATGGCCGGAGACGTGTACTATATGTGGTGGGCTGTAAGGATGAAAAAATCCTCCAATGTGCTGTTGCAGACGCGCATATACTCCTCGATGACGTCAACTCCCGCCAGCGAGCGGGTAAAACGAATCAAACCTGCGCCCCTCCACCCCTGAGTGCGGGAAGGGATGTGACATGCACCCTCGCACCCGGACGGAGAGCCTGGGGGCCAAGGATAACACAGTGAAACCTGTTGAGATATGGTGCGGGTGCGTTCGAGCGAGTATCTGTGAACCAAACCCATCACCAGAACATGCAGTATGCTGCCAGCACTCTTACACAACACCCTTTAGGGTGCCAGTCAAGTGCGGTATGTTTCCGGGCCCCCGAAAGGCCCCGTTAACCACCGCCAGCCAGGGTGACACCTCTGATTGCTCCGCGGGGGTTCCAACTTGCTTGTGACAGCGGCGGGACAGACCCATGCCAACGGGGCACGCCGACGGACGAACGGTATTAATGGCCGGCAGTATCAGATACGCATCTCAGGAAATCTGGGGTGATAGATGGCGTTAGCTCACCAATCGGCTGGTCTGTTGCGCAAGTGTCTTTTTTCGGTGTCCCTCATGTGACACTTATTCAACGAGCGTCACGATACTGGGAAGGAGTTGCAAGTACAAGAAGCACACCTTTACTTGGAAGTGCATGACGGTGTGTTCGAGGTGGCCAGTCAACTGTATCCGCCTGCTGCAGCGCACATCGCGGAATCATATAGCCGGACGGAAGAAAAAGAGCGTGACCGGTGGTGGGATCATGTCGGTCTTTTCCGTGAGTCACGTGTCCATCGGGTCGGTCGGGTCGGAGCGGTGCCGCTCGTTTGTTGGGAGTCAATCCCAACTGGTGATCGGCTTTGTCACCGCTCCCGCCCTTACACTAACTCGGCTCTGTATTTGGGCGACATCGGGTTACCCCTCCCTCTTGGTTATCAGATAAGTCCACAACACACCCCCACCACGATGGTCGGACAGACTCAGACCGAGGACCTCCGCCTCGGCATCAAGAAACGCAAACTCCAACAACGTCACGGTGCATGCGACACCTGTCGACGGAGGAAAGGTTAGCCACACCCCACATTGATGAAACGTCTGGGCTAAGCGTAACCCCTCTTAATTTTATACTCAGTACGCTGTACGTTCGCCTCACCCTCTCCAACTGAGCCTTTCCGTCTGGAACTAACTGGCACCTCGTGGTCGGTTGTCACTTCTCTGGATGCCCCTCTCCCATAAAATAGGCGAAGGGCTATCCAAACCAGCGAACAGGTGTACCGGTTGTGTCGCTGCAGGCGTCAGTTGCACATATTCCGAGACCAAATCGGTCGGTCCATGTTCTATGTCCTTGGATAGTCTACCCTAACATTGGATTTTCCAGAGACGCGCTCCTAGACAGTCCGTGTTCACTACATCCTTCGGTACATAAATTGACATCCAACCCCGTGGAATAGGCCCGTAGAAACCCTTGATACTCGATTGGGCAAGATGGAGAGATTGTTGAGCAACGTGCGTCTATAGCAGGTCCACCTCCTCTACGTCAACTCTGACATTTGTCGCAGGCATTCGCAGAAGGGGACTACGACATCGATCCGCAGAACAAGAGCGGCCCAAGTAGTTTTTCAATCACGACGCCCGCTCCGCCCCTTCCACTCCTCACTCCCAGTGCTGCTCCGGACATCGACGAAGACGAGTTGTCTAGCAGTGACGATGAAGCCGGTGCAGTAAAGCTTGTGTATGGGATGCAGAAACTCACCGTCGACTCCACTCTCCAGAGATTCTTCGGAAAAAGTTCAGATGCGGTATTCCTTAACGCCGCGAGAAACATGAAGGGGAAATACGCAGAGATTCATAGCTACGGAGACCTACCGAAGACGTTTGAGATCAAACGACCAAAGTTCTGGTCGGCTCAACCTTGGGTTCGCGCCAAGGTACAAAGCGCAAGGAACAAGTATGAATTTCCGGAACAAGACCTCCTCTGGTTGTTGATCGACAATTATTTCATCTACGTCAACGCATTCCTCCCGCTGCTTCATCGACCGACTTTCGAGAACCACATTTCGGACGGGCTACACCTCCGAAATGGCGGGTTCGGTGGAGTTGTTTCACTCGTGTGTGCATTGGGATCACGGCACACGGGCGATCCCCGAGTACTCCTGCCTGGGACATCGGATGTGACATCGGCTGGATGGGCATGGTTCGACCAAGTTCAGCTTATGCGAAATTACTTCCTTGATCCAGCGAGTATATACGAAATTCAATCCTACAGCGTGCGTTTCAAGCTGTCCCCACATGGTCATGGCACTGAATTCCTTACAGCTCGCTGGGAGTTACCTATTCGGTTCCTCATCACCCCAAGCGTGCTGGAACAGTGTTGGTATTGGATTGCGGCTCATCCAGGACGTTGGTGCACATCGAAAGAAGGTGTATAGACCCGATCCGACTATTAGTGACGAGCTGTGGAAGAGGGCGTTCTGGTGTCTGGTGTATCAGGACCGGCTTAACAGCGTAACGCTGGGGAGGTCCCCCGCGCTCAATGATGAAGAGTGGGTTTTACTTCCTCACTGCACCAAAGACATTGTGTTGCTCATGGGGGTACTACTTTCAGTTTTGACCTGGACCTGCCTACAGACTGTGATGATGAGTATTGGTCCCCAACAGACGGAGGGGTCCCGTTCAAACAGCCACCCGGGGTTCCAAGTACGATCACATTTTTCAACCTTTCGCACGGGTTGAACCAAATCTCATCTTTTGCTATGCGCACAATCGTGAGTTCTTGACACGCCGCCTGGATTGCGCTAACGTCCGGTTCAAAGTACTCTATCAACCGATCAAAGGTGGTGCTAGGTTATGTTGGACCCCGGTGGCAACAGACAATCGTTGCACAGCTAGATTCGGCGCTGAATAAGTGGATCGACAGCATACCAGACTACTGTAAGCCGCCCTTCCCCCCTCCCGCAATCGGACTTATCATTCCCGTTCAGTGCGCTGGGATCCTTCAAGGGAGAATGGCCTGTTTTTTGATCAATCCGCCATTCTCTACGCCTCTTATTACCAAACGCAAATCCTTATCCACAGACCATTCATCCCCAAACCCGATAAACCTTCTCCGCTTTCCTTCCCCTCCCTGGCCATCTGCGCAAACGCTGCTAGGTCCTGCAGCCACGTAGTGGACCTCCAGCAAAGAAGAGGAAGCCGTGCTTTGTACCTCAACTCCATGCCCGCGTTCTGCGCTGGGGTCGTCTTGTTGGTAAATATGTGGGGTGCGAAGAAGGCGAGGGTGAGGTTCGACCATACCAGAGAAATGGCGGATGTGCATAAGTGCATGGAGGCGTTATTGGCCTGTGAGACGCTGTCAGTCTTGCTCATCTTGCGCGCTTGATGGTTCTAATCTGGTCGACCGTTAGGTATCACTTCACTGGTCGGTTCTGGGACATCCTCAAAGACCTTGCAGAAATAAGAAGCTTCCCCGAATCCCATGGGAGTCCGTCGGAGAGTAACAACAAGAGGGTCTTCGGGTCGGTCGACCCAGCGGAATTTCCTCCTCCGGATAACATGTCGAACACGCCACAGATCAGTCGTGGCCCCGTTGCGGGTTCCAAGCGTGTTTCCTTATCCCTCGACTCTGCCCGCCGGGGTGCCACTTCAACTGTGAACGGCACAAACGCCTCTTCGCCCATCTTTACTACGACTGCTGGCACCCAAGGAGATCTGAGCATTCCCTCCCTGGGAGGTTCTGTCTCTACCCCAGAGAAGACTGATGGTCTTGGAACTAGCGCTCAATCTTCCCCTATTACTCTTACGAGGATATTCGACAACGACACAATACCAATCACGACGAACGATCTGGGCAGGTTACCTCTACACCATGGTGTCAAGTTCCCAACGAATTTCAATTTCGGGGAGATCGCGAACGGATTGAATGCCTCCGGATCCGGTCGAACCTCGACCGCACTTGGTGGAGTGCAGCCAAGCCCTGGGTTAAGTCGAGGAGACGGTGCGAACTCCAGAGGTACTCGAGCTGGAGTAACCCCCAGTCTACACCCTCCGCAAGAGCAACACCCAGAAGACCTCTTCCCATGGATGCCGTACACTGGGATGACTGGGGCCGAGGAAACCACGACCAACTCTGTCCCAGCTTTGGCGACCGCAACCAAGCCGAATGTAGCATCGACATACGCTACCGTCGGTCCCGACCAATCCCAACAGACCGCAGATCGATTAGACTCTACGATCTCGTCATTGTTCGGAGATGTTCCTTCGACATCCTCCACCGCGCTTGGGCAGATGGCGGGTTTGTTACCCGGTCCAGCGTCAACTGCGGCTAGGGATCACACAGACCTGTTCGATGCTCTGTTCTCACCTCCAGATCCTCCGGTCGAAGCGCACCCAACCCCAACGATGCAGACTGCCCAGCAGCCCCATGACGAACCTGGAGAACAAGAGTTCGGGGGTCTTCCAGCCAATACACAAGCGTATTTGCAGGGGTGGTCGAACGCGCCGCAAGCTTTTGAGTAAGTGTACCCCCCCTCTGCTGCAGAATGCCGGTATTTAACTCAGCTCGTTTGTGCATTTTCAGGTGGGGCGATTGGAGCGAGTATGTGAATAATGCGAACGATCCGAGAGGGTTCGGGATGGGTTTATCTGACTTGTATCAATCCGACCCCAACCTGCCTACACGACCCGTTCGACCGTTCGACGTTTATGGTTCGGAAACCGGTTTGCCAAATGTTATAGACAATCCCGATCAAGACCCTTTGTATTCTCCACGACGCGATGATGTATTACGGTATGATATGTAGTGAATGACCCCTGTAGTACGAGACCTCTTTTCAATCCACCGCTTTTTACCACCCATCCGCTGTGCCAGTGTTACTCGATTGAGGAATAAAAGTCGCGAAGATACTGGACGCAAACGTCCCGGGAATCCCAATGAGATCATCGGACGACGATTTCTCTCGACCGATAAGCAATGAATTACGCGGATGTTATCAAGGCCCGGGCATCCAAAGACCCAGAAAAAGGGAAATAGGCGCCCTTGGGGCGATATGCAGGGTGACCAGTCTCTGGGAAACTGGCGTGACAAGATCACCTAATAAAGCCTCGGGGCGGATGTCCAGGAAGACTCCCAACCCTCTCTCCACCATCACGAGCAACAAATCCCAACAGTGGATAAGTGTGTGGTCGTATGCTCTCGCAGGTCTTCGGTCTCCGTGGGTGTGTCCAATGGGAGGTGAAGTGCGTCAATCGAATGAACCCGAAACCCATAAGAAGCCCAGAGACCCGTCCCGCTCTCCGCGAAGGAATCAATTTCCACCAAAGCACAACCCATCGAACGGTGAGCGTGATTTAGCACCATACCAGTCCGGGGGAAACACGCGACGAAGCCATCTCAGGGAACCAGTTTATTTTTGTTCTTGGGCTTCCCTCTCCTCCGTTTCCCCTTCCTCTCACGACTATCGCGGCGGTGTGGAGGGGCCGTGAAGACGATCGGGCAGCAGACAGCTTTGATGGGTAACTGGTGAGGTGAGGGTTTGGGAGGGACATCAAGGCGTGGGTTGATCCATGGCATGGGAAGAGATGCAGTTGGAGGAATCTCCAGGAGCAGAAGCGGAGAGGTGGGTTTTCCCGACTGTGATGTCGTCTTAAGTAGCCGTGTTCGTTTCCAATCGTTCGCCTGGAGACAAATGCGTGCCTTGGAATCAGAGGTCTGGTTCGCGAGAATGAAAGGTGTGCGCACCACCAAGAATGTCTGTTTTATTTGTTCATGATCGACGGCAGAGAGGGCTGAACGGTAGACACGTTCTTTGAGTTCCTGTTCCGTATCTTCGCAAGACGGTTCTTTGACACTGAAAACAATCACCTGAGTAAATTGCTTTGAAAACGGTGATGAAGACTTACGGTATAACCTTGGGAGGTTTGGGGGTGAGATGGATGGCACGAGGGGGTAGTGATTTTGATACCAATCGGAAGGCTTGGAGGCGAATTTAGTGGCTTGTTTAAAGTGAGCACGAAGGTGTAGACTCACCGATTGGCTCGGGACATTGCCGAGGTTCAGTTGGTTTACCCTCCTCCTCGGCCGTTGTTTTGGTTCTCTTGCTGCGGTGAAGCTCGTCCGGGGGTGTAAGAGCCCTCTTGAGTTTGAGCCGCTTGGAGACGATCTTATTTAACTTTACATGCAAATTCTTCACTTCGTATCCGTCCAACCCTATTTCGTCTGCCTCTCGGTCCCGGTCTGCGCCGTCACCGTCACCTTGAAGCCGAAGAGTTTCTCTAGAGACAACTCGGGTAGCGCCAACGATGAGGCGAGGGTTGGAATATTTCGGAAGATGCATCCAGGATTCCCAACTCGAGTGACGGATGAGAAGGACGGGATATAGAAGGAACCAAATGCCGATCGCGCGTCCGATTCCCAATTCAGACGCCTGCTTTTTTTTCACGATCACGACCCTCGGTTTGCATTCCCCGGCACCCACGATGGGACGAAAATCCACAGACTCTACTACTCAGGCAAAGACCAAAACAAAATCTTCTGGTTCCACCCCCTCTAGGACTTCAAAACTTGCTAAAACTTCGACACCCACTTCTGACGGTACCCAGGACCCGAAACCTTCTTCAATGAGTTCGAAGCAGCCAAGGGCTGTCGAATCGAACGAGGTGGAAGTAGGGGGACATTCGGGAGGACCTCCCACTAAACGGAATAAGACCACCGTTGCTTCGACTACGGCGAAGAAATCTTTCGGTGATATTCCTAAACCTTCGACATCCAAGAAGGACGTGCGACCCAAGTCCAAACCGGTGAAACCCACGTTGACTGCTGCGAACCCCGGGGGTAGCTCCGGGCCGGGGTCTGATAGGAAGAGACAGAAGGCTGTTCCTGAACCAGTAGAAGCTGAGAGCGAGGAGAGCGAGGAGGAGTGGGTTGGGTTTGGTGGTGCGGGCGAAGAGAGCAGTGAAGGGGACGAACAGGAAGTTGAAAGTGAGGAAGAAGGCAGCGGTTATTCGAGTGAGGGGGACCTCTTACACGGTCTCTCCTCGGACGACGACCAAGACTCTTCAGACGAGGAAGTAGATCTCCCCGGCATCGACATTTCAAAACTCCCAACCATCGCCAAGGACGACAAGATCGTGAAACAAAAGCTGGAAAAGGCGAAACGACAACCGGTATGTGTTGCATTTACCATAACCCTGTTCTCTTCCGTGGTCTGAAATTTGGTTTCGTTGTAGACTGAGGATCGGGGTGTGATTTACCTCGGTCGAGTACCTCACGGGTTCCACGAAGAACAGATGAAAAGCTACTTCACCCAGTTCGGAGACGTCACTCGACTGCGACTATCACGAAACAAAAAGGTCTGCTAATCACCCCTCCAAACTTAACCTCTCGCTGACGCAGACACCGTTTCTCACTCTCAAGACGGGACGTTCAAAACACTACGCTTTCATCGAATTCGATTCCGTTCGGGTCGCAGAGATCGTCGCGGAGACGATGGACAATTACCTCCTCATGGGACACATTCTCAAATGCAGAGTCGTTCCCAAATCGGAGGTGCACCCCGAGTTATGGATCGGAGCGGACAAGAAGTTCAAAAAGGTGCCCATGGCGAGGGTTTACCGTGTGTCGCACAACAAGGTTCGTTTTGAGAGCATATATCCAAGTTATTTCAGCCAACGGGAATTTTGGCACCGTTTCGTAGCTGAGAACGGAGGAAGAGAAGGATAAGGTTGACAAACGGTTACTTAACCGGCAGGAACAGAGGAAGCGGAAGTTGAAGGAAGCTGGAATCGACTACGATTTCGACATGGTGGCATACGTACGTCGGTGTTTTACCCCCTTCCTTGTTCGACATAATTTTCACCTACTATTACAGAAAAAGAAACCACGGACGAGTAGCTCCTAAAGCTCAGCTTATTAGGGTATACGGTATACTAGGCTTCCAGTATGCACCCAGCCATCATCCATGAATGTATAGCGAAAGGTTATCGTTCGGTGAGACTACAATGGTCAGTCTTGACACTCGCAATCATCTCATCGTACACAGTCTCCCACCACTCGATCTCCTCCTTATAATCTCCATTCCTATCCATCTTCGCCATCTCCACAAACCTCTTATGCCGTTCCGTATCCCAAATCTCTTCCACCGTACACGCCCCGTCCTTGCCTCCACACTTGGGCGACATATCAAACGGTTTCGTCAGGGTGAAATGGACGACACGCATCTGGTCTTGGATGGCGTCCCAGTATTTTCGACCCTTGCTTTTGATCGCGAGGTTGCCGTTGTACATGTGCGGAAGTCGGACGACCTGTTGACCGTAGTAGAGGTTAAGGAAGCCTTGTTCCGCTTCGTCGTGTCGGTAATTGTCTAGGTAGATCTTGGTCAACATGTCATCGAAGACCTTGGAATCAGGTTTGATGGCCAGTACGCCGGCGTTGAACCCAATCGTGAACCCACGATGATCCATGTACACGTCCGGGCTGGCAGAAAAGACGAAAGGGATATCGAATAGCTCGTCAAAGTTTCGTTTCACGAGCGTATCGGCGTCCAAATACACGATCGATTTGAGCGAAGTGGGAGCTTGATCCAAAGTCCAAATCCTCAATTTCGTATACTGATCCAAAAACCTCCAAAAAACGTCCTTGCCGCCATCTGGAGGGGGTATGTATTCCACCGGAAGGAGTTCCCATCCCGCGGATTTCACCCGACATAGGGTATAGTTGGAAACCTTCTCGGGAAGGTATATCACGATCTTCCGCGCCGAGGTCACGGTAGAGGTTTTGGATAACGAATGACCGAGCGCGGAAACCGCGACGCCGTACGCGTCGGTGTAGAGCGACGTCACGATCGCTTTTTCGTCGGGTTTTGTAGGGGAGGTGTATGAATCCAAATTACGAGCTGGCGAAACCAGATTTCTAAAGAAAAAAAAAAAGTACGTTCGAAAGCGCGTTTCGAGAGGAAGAATGAGTGAGAAGGACCCACATCCCCTCAAACTCATCCAACACTGTCGTGTGTGGATCTTTCTGTGGTATCTGGTGACCCGCTTTGGTGAACACGTCGACATCGTTGACGGACCATCGACCGGCTAACACTCCAATCACCAACCCGAAAAGCAAAACCGCCGTGGTGACAACCCGACTTCTGTTACGACCGAGTCGTCGTCGACCATGCGAACCGGGATGATACGATGTGTGAACTTCGCTTTCCATGATATTGGTATCGTGTGCCTATGACGTGAGAACGTACGGTGGGTTAAACTCTTCTGTCGGAAATGTAAGTCGCGCTCACAGTGATTCCGTTGTTCTCCTACGACCGAAACATGGTGAGAGTTGTGTTTAGTTGAGGGCGGCTTCTTGGGCGCGCTTCGCGTCCATCAGGAAAAGTCCGAGTCAATGTCCATGCGCTTGGAAGCGCTTGAGTATTGAAAAATTGCTTGGAACCCGACAGTCTCCCCCGAAGGACTTGTAATCGCTTCCATATTTGACAGTCAGCGCGAAGTGCTTGCAGTAGCAGTGTTTTTTTTCGAAACCTTTCGAATCACTTCCAACTAAGTCGAAGCGCTTCCAAGCGCTTCGAAGTGCACCGGAACCACAAGAGCTGCAACCGGTTTTTTTTTGCCGGCTGGTTCTGGCACGCGGGAAAACAGAATTGTATGGGACGAAAAGAACGGTAAATTGAATTGTACTACACATCCTTAGCGTACTGTACACAAGATTCACGCAACCGCTCTCCACTGCAGGTGGCCGGGAGGCAATGGGGACCGTTGGAAAGCCAATGCAACCCTAACAGTGTGGTGCGCATCGCAACGAGACCTCACAGTGTGGCGCGCAACACGACGAGACAGTGTAGGTACCACTGAATGAGTGGGTGAGGATCTGGCCATGATGCATAACATATTAAACGCACCGATGGAATCCCCACCCACTGAGGAGCGTCCGGCAACAGCATCAGTAGAACACATGAAATGCACAAAGGAAAGGGAAAGAGGAGGGAGCATGGAAGCACGGCACACCAGAATCAGGAGGACGCGAGGGTCGCTCGACCGGACCGAATGGAGTCTCGTCATTGCACACCTCGACGACGCAATCCTGCCGTGGAATGTGACGAAATATGAGCGTGTATGTCAGAGATGGTAGGCCACGAGGACGTTCACCGGTTACTGTTGTGATTGAAATCAAAACTACCAGATTATGGGTCAGCGTATTGGCATGGAGAGATTCCGGTCGAAGAGGAAAGATATTAGACAAACCGGTGACCTTGGTTCCGTTACAAGTCAAAACTTGGGAGTGGATAGAGTCGAGGGGAGATGGATGGTCTGAGATGACCATGAGATCAGGATCAGAGGAGGTTAAGTGTTTGTTTCCGGTCTTCATGGCGGCAGGCTAAACAATGCATGTGAAAATTGGGTGTGAGGAAGGTGAGCGCAGGTCCAAGACACCACCGTTGCAACATACAGTGCTGGAAGGCCAAGTCAGGATTGGTAGTGTGTCATCACAAGGTAGGGGGACACACATGAAGGGAATAAAGGCTGCAATGAGCAGAGAAGATGGAGGTGGGAAGCAAAAGACGAGGAGGTGACCGATCGTGTGGTACTCTGTTTTTAAAGGGGCGACGACGTCATGAAAACATGGACAAATAATTCGCCACAACGGAGGGGGCAGACGACAAGGTATCTTTTTCTTGTGTCTCGTACAGGCCCACACGCAACATCTGTGGGATTGAGCTAAGATGCCGACAAAAAGCAAGGTAGCGTGGTGGGAGTATTTTGCCGCATGTTCGATCACTTACACTTCTGATCTCCCCCCAGCAACCTGAGCACGCTGATGATGAGGCAGACTCTGCATTGCCCAAGGTGTGGAACCTGCTTCGCTGCTCTGTGACATGGGTCCAATGGTGTACTAGAAGGGTTTGCAACCCAATCCAGCTGAAAAGGGCTTCCGTTGAACTACCCACTATCCTTAGGAACGTGGACCTAGAGAGGATAGCGAGAGGTGAAGGGTGCCAGGTGACTGGTTGTGCGGTAGTGTGAGGTAGGGGTGGAGTAGGGAAGGATAGGGAAGGGTC
>Ga0307515_10018001_pt1 | contig 12825 bp, 5 predicted proteins | sample 17_EM_MG_FD_194513 | JGI IMG/M metagenome (GOLD analysis project Ga0307515, IMG submission 194513) | Populus trichocarpa ectomycorrhiza microbial communities from riparian zone in the Pacific Northwest, United States - 17_EM | ecosystem: Host-associated > Plants > Roots > Unclassified | place... | reverse complement strand
TTATATTTTCTTGGCTCAAAATATACATCGGCCAAGAAAATAACAAACTATAACCAGAGAAAAAAGTTTATTCTTTTACTGAAAAATTTTAAATAAAAAATTACAAAATAAAATTCTTTTTAATTTTAATTTTTTTTCTTTATTTATAATGTTTTTACTAAAAAAGCCATGCCTCTATATGACACGTGTCACGTTTCAGATACATAAGTTTGGACACGTGTCACGTTTCAAATACATCGTGTATTCTATATTGAGCGAAGAAAATTAGTTGATGGATATAATAAACAAAAGTAATAGTATAAGCACAGACCAGAATGATACAGGGACATTTAATACTTTAATTAGAAAACATATCAACTTGGTTGTTACTGTAAAGGGGTTCTGCGCTACACAAGGCTAATCTAATTTTTTTCGGACGCATAAAAAAAGATGATAAAGTAATGTAAGTGTTTTCAAGATTTTAATTATTAATTCAACTGAATTTAATAAACTTAGCTAATTTAATAATATGAATAAAAAATAGTAAATAAAATGAAAAAAAACTATAATAAAAAAAGGATAAAAAACTCAACCCGAGTCTATTTGGATTAGCACGCCAACTATCTAACTTGGTCGTGACACTAGAGTATCCTCACACAAGAGAAAATTGAATAAAATCATAAAGTTCAATTATCAAATAACTCAATGTTGAATTATAAAATTGAAAAAATATAACAAAAAAAATCAAATCAAATTAACCCGCTAACACTGTGATCACAGACTTAAGATTGAGATAACCTCATAGAAAAAAAATAAAAAAAAATACTTCAATTCTCAATCAATCAAACATCGAAGATGGAAATGAGATAAAAAAATTAAACGTTGAAGAATCTTATCTGACAACGAATAAATAATAAAATGAAAATGTTATAAACCCATTGAAAGTAAAATAGATAAAATTTAAAACTCAATTTTCAGCCAATAAATATTGATGAAAGAAACTGAAAAAATATATATAATCAAAAAAGGTTCAAAAAACCCGACCCAAGTCCAGCTAGGTTAGCATGCAAAATCTGCAATCTAGTTGTGATATCAGGGTAATCTCTTCAAAAGCAAACCGAATAAAACTTTGAGCTTAATTACCAAACAATTCAATATTGAATGATAAAGTAATCTGGATCATTTTCAAAATAAGTGAGAAATCTAGTAGAAAGCAAATAAAAAAGATAATGGAGTTCAATCTCTAATTAAATAAATGTTGAACGATAAAGCTGAAAAAACAGGGAAAAAACCAAGTAAACTCATGCGAATATCTTAAACTTGAGTTAATATCTCAAATTCACATCTCATGAAAATCATAAACCTGAACTCAGTTAAGAAGATCAATTCTCAATCAATTTAATGTTGAAAGATAAAATCGAGAAAAAATTGATTTAAAAAACTTACCAATGTTAAAAAAATAGCAATAAAAAAAATGAATACTAAATTTGATAAAAAAAAACTCAAAATGAAATGAAATCACAAAACAAAATTCAATTTTAGAAATTATCTTAAATAAAATAAATAGCAATTAAAATATTGAGAATTAAATTTGATATATAAAAAAATTAAATGAAGATAAAATTAAAACAAAGTTTCAATTTTATAAATTATTTCATATAAAAAATAATAATTAAAAAAATATGAATTAAATATAAAAAAATATAGATCAAATATAAAAAAAAAATTAAAATTTTGAAGAGTCATCACAAAAATTGAGGAATAATGAGAAAAAAAAAGAAGGGAAAACGTTGCACGCTAGCCACACGAACCGCCGTATCATAGTGGCTGTTTGGTATTGTGGCTGCGGGTAAGGTTCACCCGCAGCCATAATTTTTCCTGTTTGGTAACATTCCCACCATAATTTTTCAATGGTGGGTCCCATCATTAACTGTGGTGCAACCACAGGTTACAAGAAGCAGCTCTTGGCTGCTTCTTGTAATTGGAAAATGGATGAACAGTGGAGCATGGCTTCACTGTTCATCCATTTTCTTCTAACATTGGAGCCATCCATTTTTTTTTATGAATAGTGAAATTGGTCCGATTCAAAGCTAAAAATGTATTGAACTGGGTCCGATCCAACAAAATATTTTTTTTTATTTTTAATTGTATTTTATTCAAAAAATTAGCGTTAAACATTATTCAATGACTACATAAATTAGATAGAGATCGCTTGACGATGCCGCATTTACAGAATTTGATCGCAATCTCAATTTCATACGTGATGGAATTGTAGGTAGTTTAATGGAACAATAAAAAATATTTTAAATAAAGTATTATTTATTTCATGATGTAATAGCAATAGTTAAATCTACAATATTAAAATTAAAAATCATCAATATTAATATATATTTTTTAAAATTATTTTATAATCTCAATTTCAAAAACATTCTTAACCAAACACATTAAACTACTTTTTGTTCAACCTCAATTTCAACCACAGTTTTAACCAAACACTTATTTTTTTAAACCAACCTTAACTAAAAGTACTTTTTATAAAACAATTTTTTTCAAATCACAACCATAAAAACTATTACAATACCAAACATGCTCTATAGAGGTGCTGCTATGATGCTGCTATGATGAGTTACATCATCGCGAAAGGTGACTTTTGATGACAAAAAAACAATACATGAGCCACACGAAGGGTGTAGACTGTAGACTGTAGAGTCCTCTCATTTGCGCTCCGCGTGCCAACTATTTTTTCAACAATACTGTTGCTCAATTGGTTGGCCCTGATATTAGCTGTGGTGACTACGATGGTGGCTTGGACTACAGGTTAGGCTGGTTACGATAGAGGTTCAATTTGAGGAGGATAATGGTTGTGGATGGTGTATTTGGAGGAGATGGCAGCATAATCATGTTTGGCAACACGGTGACTGGTCAGGCTTTTGAATATTTTCTTGTTTTAATTTTTTTTTTGTTATTAAATAGTTTTGTGGTGATAATATTAAACATTATTTTAAAAAATAACAAAATATTGTTTTAATATATTTATAAAAATAACTTTAAAAAATAACCACCAACACAATAACAAACAGGTTGTTCGTATGATTCATTAAAATATAAAAATTTAGCAGAATTTCTTAACTCAATCATGTTTTTGGATAAAATAAATAGTTATTTTTATTTATAGATAATTATATATAAAAAACTAATTATTTGACTTGTGCTTTGTTATGGGTTGGATATTTTTTTTCAAAAAAAATAATAAATAGGTGGGCTTTTCCATTGCCTTTTTTGCGTGAAAAAATCATGATAGATAAAAAAAACTTATACATATATCTAATTAAATAAATTAAAAATTATTTGTGTGAATAAATGAAAAAAAAAGTCATTAACGATAACAAACAAAACTAGAAAAAAATCTAGTAAAAAATAAAAATTAAGATATTTGATCTTGCAATACAAATTATTTATATGATTGTTTTTAATGAGTTTATTTATTAAAATTAATTTTTTATTTAATTAAACGATAATAGAAACATACATATACGTGGAGTGGAATTGATTGAATAAAATAAAAGAGAACAAAATATTATGTAAGATTGCACATACTATAAATATTATATAAAAATAAATATTATTTTTTATTTTTTAAAGTAAATTTCATCTATTTAAAACATAAAAAATCCCAAATGAATCAAAATAATATCTTCAAAAAATTAAATACATACAAAATATAAAAATAAAAATAAGGGAGGGATATTAATTGAAACATAGATCAAAAAATTATTTAAAAAAATATATCAATGAAAATTAAAATAAAAAAAAGCAACAATAATCTAGGTGCTATAAAAATAAGAAAAAAACAAATCAATTTATAGCTACGATCATGTTTAATAGTTTAATAAGTTGATTTTGTTTTAATTAAACAATTAAAAAATAGATAACAATAGTGAATATACAATTTTTTTTTTAAAAAAAACAACGATTACTTAGAAAAAATATATTTGAAAGTACAAAACTAGATAAAAAAGGGATATAAAGAATCAATCCAAGTCAACTCGAGGTATCGTGATAGACATATGACCTGAGTAATAAGGGGTAAACTACCATGGGTTAACCCAAAAAACTCATGGCCTAGATCACGAGATTGAAATAAATTGATAAAAAAGAAATTGAAGAACAACACAATTAATCTTTTTTTTAAAAAAAAACTAATGAAAATATCAACTTGCATTAACTTTTTAAAATTATGACTTGAGTTATTAGACCAGAATCATCATACATGGAAAAGCTCACAAGGTCCAATTCTCAACAAATTAAACATTAAATAATGAAATTGAGAAAAAAAAATCGATAAAAAAATAATTTGAGATAATAAAAAATGGTAATTAAAATAATGATGGTAAAAATCAGAATAAAAAATAAATTAGAGAGCAACGAAAAAATTTCAATTAGAAAATTAAATTAAAAAGAAAACTAAAAAGAACAAGGATCAGTTCAAATAAAATAATACAGAGAAAACTTTGATTGCAAGATGAAATTGAAACTAATAAAACTTTTTCAAAGGGGTTATGAAAAAAACTATAAATAAAAAGAATATGGCCGAAACTGAAAAAAATAATATATAATAAATTATAATTAAAAATTAAATTGAAAATAAATAAAATTTTTATAAAAAATTAATAACAAAAATTAAAAATAAAAACTGAAAGTAGAATATTAAAAAAATAAAAAGATAAACTTGTAATTTTTTGTGGATGAAAATAAAAATAAAAAATCATCAGTAACAAACCATTTATCCTCTGCTATCACGTGACATACCGTCAGGGAGAGGATGTTGGCATGCTTCCACCAATGTCGCGGGATTGGTATCTCCCAATTTTTGTTCACGCGCTATGTTGCAGGGGTGTTAAAACTGTAATGATATTGGCCACTGAAGGCTTACATGGTCGTTAACTTCAGAGCTCGTGAGATTAATCGAGGTATGAGTAAGCTGGCCCGGACACCTACGTTAAACTAAAAAAAAAAACTGTAATGATACATTGAATACATCTAAAATAAAAGATTTTTTCTCAGGAGCATGAGACAAAAAGCTGATATGACCATGAGAAAAATTGATAGCATGGTTTATACTTCACATATTATTGAAGACACCAACATTTTTAAAAGTTTTTTTATTTAAAAATATATTAAAATAATTTTTTTTATTTTAAAAATAATTTAAAAATACTTAAAAAAATTATTTTAGAGTAAAAAAATAAAAAAATTATTTTTTTAAAAAATACTTTAAAATATAAAAACAAACAGGCTTATACATCAATTAATAAAAAAATTAATTTATCAACATGTTCTTCTTTTTACACTGAACTTACTACATGTATTATGTATTGTGATTATACAAGTATTACCTAATTATAATTATAATTATTATGTATATTTATTTAACCAAAACAAGTTCATAGAAGTAATTAGTGCCATTAAATACAAATCATGAATATATCTATTTTTGCAATTAACTAAAATTACATTTGATGTATATTTAATTAATATATTCCATGAATAACAAGTCAAGCAAAAAATCTATATAAAAAAACATACAATATCATAAATAGTAAAATAAACATATTCTCTTCTCGTCTCAAAGGTGAAAAAAATCAATAACAATGGATGAAATACATAAAATATTATGCGAGTATAAAATATAAATTCCAATTTACTTCCAAAAACAGTTGCAACAATGTTTGTCATAGAAGTTTAACATGTAAAGGATTAAAATAATATTAAAAAAAAAGATTTTCAAAGAGTGTAGTGTTTGGAAATGTGGTAATAATTATTTTTTAAAGTGTTTTTTATTTTAAAATAATATTTTTTTTATTTTTTAAAAATTATTTTTAACAAAAATGATACCAAACAACACATAATCATAATAAAAAAGAAAGGATCAAAAAACATTGCGGAAAAGAAGCCATCATATATGAAAAAAAAAGGACATGACAGATGGATACGAGAAATTACATGGAAGACAAGAGTTGAGAAAAATAAAATAAAAAAAAACCATTGTACAAGTAAGTTCATTCTGTAAACCAAAATAGAGATAGGTAAAAATTTATTTATTCAGTTTATTTTAATAAGTTAATATAAAAAAATATTATTTAAATATATTTATAAATAAAAAATATTTTGAGAAATAACTATTATCACACTTCAAACAACTTTTAAATTGAGTAAACATGAACCATTAATGAATGAATACTAAACCAAGCATGTTGTTCTAGGTTTTTTGGTTAATTATTAATATTAATGATGCTTTATATTTACATTATAAAATATGTTCGAATCTATTTATTTAATTATATTAATTAAATTATAAACTTGTTTAGTATTATGATAATGAAAGCTTTTTAAAATATTTTTTATTTGAAAATACATTAAAATAATATATAATATATATATTTTATTTTTTAAAATTTATTTTTGACATCAACACATTAAAATGATATAAAAATATTAAAAAATTAATTTAAAATAATTTTTTAAAATTTTATTTTTAAAAATAATTTTGAAACATTAGAAGTTCAAAAGATGTGCCTCCGATGATATTCATCCGAAACTTATAGCTCCTCCAGTACGTAAGGATTTCAAGAATTTGAACCAGAAATTTGGATCAAGAAATTATGAATTTCGAATCAAGAGATTTGAATACGGAATGAAAATTAAGTGTTTGTGATCATAAATAAATGTATAAAATAAATAGAGGATAAGTGTGTGTATATATATCATGAGAAAAACCATGATTTAATAAAATGGACGTCAACTGAATAATCAACCAATTATTTAATAAAAGTTTTGATACTATGGTCTCCAATAAAATAAACAAAGGATTTGTTTGAAAGTGTGATTATTTTTTATTTTGAAATATATTTAAATAATATATATTTTAAAAAAATTATTTTAAATATTAGTATATCAAAATGATTTAAAATTATAAAATAATATTAATTTAAAGAAAAAGTATGATTTAATAAAATGAACGTCAACTGAATAATCAACCAATTATTTAGTAAAAGTGTTGACATTATGGTCTGCAATAAATGAAATGAATACAGCTCCAAGGATTCTCCTTTAAAATTTATATATTGCAATAATTGCCTTAAATTGATGCCATTAATATGTAAATTAGACTTACAATATGAAAAGAAACTCATAGAGAATGCAATTACGGATGCAAGATTTGTTTGAAAATGTGATAACAGATATTTTTTAAAATATTTTTTATTTTAAAATATATTTAAATAATATATTTTTTTATAAAATTATTTTTAACATCAGTATATCAAAATGATTTAAAAATATAAAAAATATTAATTTAAAACAAAATTAATTTTAAATTATTTTAAAAGCTCTTTTTAAATACAAAAATAAATAAGTCCGTAGAGGATATTTGAGAATATAGAAGGCTGATAGCAGTTGCTTTTTAAAATAATTTTTACTTGAAAATGTATTAATTTTTTTTTTAATATTAGTACATCAAAATAATCTAAGATCATAAAATAAATAATTTAAAGTAATATTTTTTAAAATTAAAAATATCTTTTGAAAAAAAAAACAAATTTTTTTTTTAAATTTTGGTACACATCGATATAATTTATAGATTTTTAAAATGAGTGAAAAGGTTTACTCATTGTTTTTGTTTCCGCCTAACTTGCGAGTTCAAAGTTTTGAACTCAGGAACAGAGTGGGAAAGAGGAGAGAGAAGAAATGGAGGCGAAAAGTCCATCTGAATGTCCAAACACAGTCACCGTCCGGCGAAACCCTCACAGAAGAGCGAGGCCTACACCTTCTGCTTCCATAAACCCTAATCCCAATGCTCAAAATCCAAATATGAAAAGAGAAATCTCTTCATTCCCAATTCAAGACATTCTTGCAATGGAAATCCCTCAAAAGAACCCACCAGAACCACCAGCACCTGCTACCTCAGAAGACCTTAAAGTTTATCTTAGAATTCGACCCATTGTTACGCTTAAGCCAAACACCAAAGATCAAAAAATTTTTAGGCAAAGACAGAAAAACGCTTGGCCTCAAAACCCTTCATCCAAAAACAATAGTGCGAACGTAAAGAAAAACAACACCACCACCACCACCACTAGTAGTAGTAATGAGGTTTGTATAGATGTCAATGATTCTCATTCGGTTACTCTATCACCACCTGCATCCTTACAAGACTCTAAAAGAATTAAATCCGAGGTTTATGAAGGATTTTCTCATGTTTTTGCCTCCGATTCCACTCAGGTAACCCTTCTCTACCCAGAATCTTCAGTATTCACGTAAAAATTGAATAATTTCATTTTGCGGGTTTGGGGTTAATTTTGAGTTGTGTGTGTAGAATGAGGTGTTTGAGAAGATGGTGAAGCCATTAGTGGATGATTTTCTTAATGGAAAAAGTGGACTGTTAGCTGCATTAGGTCCAAGTGGTTCAGGGAAGACTCATACAGTTTTTGGGACTCCTAGGGAGCCTGGGATGGTTCATCTAGCACTAAAACAGATTTTTAAGGAGGCTCAGCAATGTGGTTCTAAGTTGACAAGGTAATTGGTTGTGTTTCATTTTTGCCGATTCTTTCACTACTCAAGTTGGATATTATTTGAGGATTTCTCGATTTTGTTTAAGGTAATTGCATTGTTATGTATGATTGTTATTAATGAGAATGAATTTATTGTAAGAGATTAACATTTAGAGGGGTCTAAGAAATGTTGAGGTCCTTTTTTTTTTTGATTTACTCATTGTTACAAGGTGTAATTTCAGGGAATTCAAAGTATCTGTTTTTGAAATATATTCAGATCGAGGTAAGGGAGAGAAAATCTCTGACTTATCCCCAGATGGAGGTGATTTGTCTATGCAGCAGGCTACCATTAAAGGTCTCCAAGAGGTTGATGACTTTTCTTTTTTAATCTGTCATTAGTGTTTTATTTTTGTTGTCTATGTGCACAGTGCCTTCTAATGTTGACATCTGTGTAAATTGATTGGTGCAAACAGGTTGCCATTTCTAGTGCTGCACAGGCAGAATCCTTGATAGCTTGTGCAATGTTGAAACGCACAACAGCCATGACCAATACGAATAGCCAATCAAGGTGCATTGCAACCAAACTTTGCTTTTCTTCATGGAATTTTATAGATAGATAGAAAGAAATTCTGGATTGAGTTTTTGTGAGTGCTTTAGGGATAGGAGTGTCAAGAGTTTGGGTTAATGGATGAGCCTTGTCCATTCCTTGGTGTTTCACGCTAGAACAATGGAGTGGGAACTTCTTTGAAATTTGCAATTAATGTAGGATGTTAATAAACATGTTACTAATGTCAATTTGTAGAGTAAAAATAATTTAGTGCTGATCACATGTCCCATTGCTTTTACATCTACAATTTATTAGAGTTTAGTCCATCATGATAGATAATCTATTTATAGATTTCCATTTAATCATGCACCTGTCTATCTATGGAAGATAGGCATATTTTCTCCTATATTACAGATCTTTATACATATACATACATACATACATACATATATATATATATATGTATGTATGTATGTATATGTATATGTTATTTTCAGTGACATAGATTACTAGTTTAATGATCAGTAATTTTATTTTAATTTTCTTGCAATGTTGTTAATGAGCTTTGTTGGATTCAATTGTTACAATAAAATTGTACCAACCTTATGATTTTCCTCTTGTAACATACTTGCAGCCGGTCACAGTGTATCATTAACATCCACAGTTTTGTCAGAGATCCAGATGTTGAACCAAACAATGCTGTCCTTACCATTGTTGATCTCGCTGGAGCAGAGCGCGAAAAGAGAACTGGCAATCAGGTTTTGCAATTCTACAAATCTTCCTTTAGTATGATTGCACTATCAGTTGATAGTTTTATAATACATGCAGCTTTAGTTTTGAAACACACAATGGGTTATTATCAGATGACATATTGATTTTCTTTCTTTCTTTCCTTTATTTTATAAAGAATTTTGATTTTTTGGGCCGATGTTGAACTTCTTTAGGGGTTTCTAACTTGTCAAAGTATCACATCCCAGGAGTTTCTAACTTCTTTAATAATCCAACTGTTGAAATTTCAGGTGATGATTTATATTTACTGGAAGTTAGAAAACCGTTGCAATGTTACATTTTTTATGGAGATATAAGCATGATTGGAAAACATAAATTATGATTGTACCAGTTGTATTCAAATGAGTTCATTTGAGATTCCTGATCTCAGTGTGATGTGCAACATTGACAATCGCAGAGTGGTTCTGACATATATATTTGTAACACTTAAACTTTGCTTTATCATTTGCAGGGGTCAAGATTGATCGAAAGTAATTTCATCAATAATACATCAATGGTTTTTGGCCTATGTCTTAGAGTACGTGATTCAAGTCCTTTTTTGGATTTCCAAGGCATCTGTACAGTGCTCATTTTTTATGCAATGTCTTGACGCCTTAAGAGTTTTTAATTATGTCAACCTGCACAAACAATCCAAGAACATCTATTTCCTTTGTCAGTGTGCTCTTTCTCTCCATGCATGTTATCATGTGCTATTATTCTTTTTGTCTCAGTCACTATTGGAGCACCAGAGTAATCCCAAGAAACCATTAAAGATGCACTTCAAGAACTCCATGGTAAAGCATCCTATCAATGAATATCTTGGTTATCCTCATTAATCCTGTTTCTCGTGATGGTTGAACTTATTTTTATTTGTATTTCCATTGCCTCTGAATTATTGGCAGCACTGTCTCTAAAGATATCTTAATCTGTTAACTTAGTTGCTTATGAATTTGCCTATTCTACGCAATTTGACTTCATCTCTCCACAGTTGACTCGGTATCTACGAGATTATCTAGAAGGAAAAAGAAGAATGACTTTGGTATGCAGTTTTCATTCTATCATTGGTTCCCTGAAGCTAAATTATTATATCCCAGATAAAACTCCTCTTTTTTATATGAATCATTTATATATATATATATATAGCATCAAATAAAGTTGCATCTCATATTCTCATTTCTTCAATTATCTTCTCCAAAAAAATAAAAATCTCATGCCTTTTCGTTCTTTGTTGTACTTTTGTAGATATTAACAGTAAAACCAGGAGAACATGACTATTCCGATACATCCTACTTATTAAGACAAGCTTCTCCTTTTATGAAAATCAAGTAATCTTTTTTTTTGCAGCTGTCTCATTCAAATTTAAGTTTCTGTTTAACTTATTTTTTTTCATATATCTCATTCAAGTTTCAAGTTTTTTTTATAATTAAATTACTTGGTTTTAACATTTGCAATTCATTAGGTTCACTAATGTTGAGGAACCATCTATGTTTCTTAACAAGAGGAACATTGAAATGTTGCCTAGAGTTGAACAGGCAAAAAAAATGAAATGCAGTGGACGGTATGCAAAGGTGGTACTATATTCGTTTTACTTTCATACTCTTTTATCAGTCTTTTCATAATGTTTCATCTTTAATTTAGGAAATGTACTTTAAGTTGTTTTGTATTTTTTGACACTGTAATTAATGATGTTTTCTTGAAAGCTTCATTCCAACAAGAAACATGTTCCCTTAGAAAAAGGATCTATCCTGTGTAGATCATTTCGAATTGTAGATAGAGAATGAGTCAATGATCTTTACAATATCCTTCTTAATATCGGACATTAATTAATTTATGAAGTGTACAACGCATTGGCTGATTGATACAAACTAAGGTTCAAGGTTGTACTTGTTTGTTTAAGAACATAGTTTTAACATCTGGTTGAGTGCTTTGTATTTATGTACATTTGTTGTCCATGGACACATTGCTTAAGCTTAATTCACATGGTCTAGCTTCCAAGTGTCATGAATGTAGTTTCTTAAATCAACAATCTGTTTCTGCATCACCAACTTTTATTCTTGCTAGAGACTCTGTTCTACTATGACTTTCTTTCTTATGTCTAATAAGTTCTAGTATCTAGAGTTGTCTAATGTTAGTAAAGGGAAAAAAACACTATGGGAGTCTATTGCCCATAAAAAATTAAACAACCTGCTCAAAATATGCTCGTATATAAGTCATTCATTATCTTTTCCATGACAGAGTTCCATTCCAAGAACAGAGATGAATTTGAAGTTTATCATATTTTTATGGACTATAATTTGAGACCTGTGGTTTGAGTGAACGTAATTTTCAGTTTTCATTGCAATTGTTGTGGTTTGCTTTCAGACCGAGGAAGGAAAAAGTGTTAGAGACGAACACCCACTCTTGCCAAAAGGTTGTACAAGTCTACCAATATACCTTTTTGAATCTTCATTTATTTGATTGATCTACTTCTTTAATTTTCTCTAGAATGACATGGTTGCTTGGCCACAGTTACCAAAAGAATCTACACATCGGACTCTGTTTGTGCTGCTCTAGTCAAGCCTGACTCTATTGATTTGCCAAGGGAGAGAAACCATCAAGTCATGCAAAATTTTGCGAAAGCTTTATGGAATGTCTTGAAGCAATATAAAGAAAAACTCATGGTAAAGTTATGTTTAGTATCCTGAGCTAAAGTTTCAAGTTTCATTATTTTGCCAAGTTCTTTCTCGAAGTTAACTAAAGATACTTGGCTTTGAATTGGCGATTAAATGTAATTTTAGGTAAACTAACTAGCAATCTGCTCGACGAATGGTTATAACTAGGTGGCAGAAAGGGAAATCCAAGGTCTCAATGAGGTTATTGGAAATGAAAAGACAAGATATCTTAAGCTAGAAAAGGAGCTCAAGGATTTTAAATCATACTGTTCTTGCTCCATGGAAAACTCAACGGTGTCCACCTTGGTTAACATAGATACCAAGAGCAAAGCCC
>Ga0307515_10018000_pt1 | contig 12826 bp, 11 predicted proteins | sample 17_EM_MG_FD_194513 | JGI IMG/M metagenome (GOLD analysis project Ga0307515, IMG submission 194513) | Populus trichocarpa ectomycorrhiza microbial communities from riparian zone in the Pacific Northwest, United States - 17_EM | ecosystem: Host-associated > Plants > Roots > Unclassified | place... | reverse complement strand
AGAATATTCAGGTTTGCTTAACAATAAAATGGTTTCAACTTCTGGCATCATGGTCTGATTGATTTGTGCAATTGCTCTTTCATACTCAAAATCTGAAGCAGAACGAATACCTCTTACCATATATTTCGCATTGATTTTTCTACAGAAATCCACCGTTAAACCTTCGTACAGCTGAACTTCAACATTATCATTTCCTGCAAAAATAGTTTTTACCATTTCTTCTCTTTTTTCTGCCGACAAGAAGTTTTGCTTTGAACTATTCAAGCCAATCCCAACTACAATTTTATCAAATAAAGGCAATGCTCTTTTTAAGATATCTACGTGTGCTATAGTAATTGGGTCAAATGAACCTGGAAATAACGCGATTTTCATAAAGTAAATATAAGGTAAAAGACTAAAGCTGAAAGAATAAAAAGTCTGAAAGTCGGGAAAGTCAGAAAAGTCTGAGGTTCATATTATTCCTCCAAATAATAATTAATTCTTGACGTTGTCTGTGAAAACCTTTGCGTTTAAAGTGTCAGTGTCGCAATACGCAATTCGCCTTACGCAATACTTACTTACCCCTCAACCTTTTCGAAAAAACTAAATGAACTGTTTCCATATTTCCTCACTTCTGTAAAACCGGGCAGGTTGTTTAATTTTAAAAAAGGTGGGTGCTCTACGATCAATGTGCCATTTTCTGCCAATAAATTCTGTTTCGTCACCAATTGAGGAATCATAGGGATATTTGGCAAATCATAAGGTGGATCGGCGAAAATAATATTGTATTGATGATTGTCTTGCGCCAAGAATTTAAAGGTGTCTGCTTGTTGAGGTTCTATTTGAGGCAAATCGAACTTTTCTGATACTGATTTAATCCAAGCCACGCAGCCTCTGTGCAAATCAACTGCTCTTACGTGTTTTATTCCTCTCGATGCAAACTCAATACAAATACTTCCTGTTCCGCTAAAAAGGTCTAAAACATCACACTCTTCAAAATCGTAAGTATTGTAAAGTATATTAAATAAGGCCTCTTTAGCCATATCTGTAGTCGGACGGACAGGTAAATGTGCTGGAGCATTAAACTGCCTTCCTTTTAGTATTCCGCCTATTATACGCATTGGTTAAGGGCTAATAAACTGCTATAATAATGAGCTGGCATATCGTCTAAAACATCTTGATTTAAGTCGCTTTCAATTGAAATAAAATCAGCTTTGCTAAAGTATTTTAAGAGACAATTGTACTTTTCATCGCCTTCGTTAATGATGCCACTTAGGTTTAATGAAGTTTCTTGTAGGTTGATATTCAATTGGTTAATGATGAGTAAAATGTAATAATTAAACTCCTCAATATTCTCTACTTCATAAGCTTGTTGAAATACAACTTGTTGATTTTTAATGAACGAAACATTAAAAGAAGCAACTGTAAAATCTAAAAATAGGGTTGTTTCTTTAAATTTTTCTGCTAGTGAGAGTAAACCTGCGTTTTGCTCAAATTTCTTTCCGTTGGTAAACTCTTCTAAAGTCTTATCTATCGCCTTTGGCAGCGTGAAAATAGTTGTAAAGCCAAAGTGATTTTGGGCCTGACTATATAAATTACCAGAATTTGCTTCAGTAAAAAATTGAGAATGACTTTCTAAATCTTCTTCATTAAATAAATCATTCGGAATAGCAATTGTGTTTGCGGTATGAATTGCAAATTTAACTTCCTGATAAGGTAATTTTAAATAGGAATCGGTTTTTAATCGCTCTGCAAATTTCTGAGCACCACTTTCACATTCTTGCTCATCAAAAACAGCATTAACCTGTTTGGTTTCTTTATTAATGATAGAATAAGAAAAGCTATCTAAACCAACTTTAACCAATAGGTTACAAGCCGAAGCCGAGGCTGGGTCGAATGCTGGGTCTATTAACAAGATGCTGTTGTTATCCATATGTTGGCAAAAATAACTTTTTTCTATAACATTACCATTGCATCTTTGCTAAATGGACAAAGCCAATATAATTGCCCAATCTTATCCGTTTGAACCCACCGAAGAACAATTGGTTTTTTGTACTAGAGCTACTGCTTTTTTAAAGCATAGAAGTACAAAAAAATGCTTTGTTTTAAGAGGTTATGCAGGTACAGGAAAAACAACTTCTGTAGCGGCATTGGTAAAGGCTTTACCGTATTTTAACTTGAAAGTGGTGTTATTGGCACCCACTGGTAGAGCTGCAAAGGTAATTAGCAATTATACTGGTAAAAGGGCTTTAACCGTTCACAAAAAGATTTATCGTAAAAAAAGCGCTGTTGCTACTGAGATGGCTTTTCAACTCGCCCCAAACTTAGCAGAAAACACACTTTTTATTGTTGATGAGGCCTCAATGATTGCCGATGAGTGGAATCCGCAAAGCGGTTCTTCGTTTTTAAAGGATTTGATAGAATTTGTTTATCAACCAGGTCCAACGGGAAAAGATAAAAACTGCTCGTTGTTGTTTGTTGGTGATACAGCTCAGCTTCCGCCAGTTGGCAGTATTGACAGTCCTGCATTAAACGAAAAATATTTAGCCAATAATTTCGGATTAAATACAGGTGCCGTAGAGCTAAAAGAAGTAGTAAGACAAGAAAAAAAATCGGGCATTTTAGCTAATGCCACAATGTTGAGAGAACTCATAAATACCTATGATGAGGAAAACAAAGCCTTGCCGAAGTTTATGACTAAAAGCTACAAAGATATTTTCAGTATGACTGGAATTAAGCTTGTAGAAGGTTTAGAGTATGCTTATGGTAAATTTGGGATTGAAAACTCCTTGATGGTTTGCCGCTCTAATAAATCGGCCAATGTTTACAATAACCAAATTAGGGCAAGGCTTTTATATAGGGATGAAGAGTTGAGTGGCGGCGACCAAATTATGGTGGTTCGTAATAATTATTTTTGGTTGCCTGAAAATCAGGAAACAGCTTTTATTGCCAATGGCGATATGGCTAAGGTGGTTAGGGTTAGAAAGGAAGAAGAACGTTACGGACTTCGCTTTGCGGAAGTAAGCTTGGATTTTTTAGATTTCCCAGAAGTTGGTACCGTTTCTTGCAAGGTAATTTTAGATACTTTACAAGCAGAAACACCAAATCTGCCCTATGAAAAGAGTAAACAAATGTTTGATGGATTAATGGTTGACTATGAACATTTATCGAGCAAAAAAGAGAAGATGGAAGCCATAAAGATTGACCCATATTATAATGCTTTGCAGATTAAATTTGCTTATGCTGTAACTTGCCATAAAGCGCAAGGTGGGCAATGGGATGCTGTTTGTAGACCAGGGTTATTTAACAGATGAAATGGTTGACCTTGATTTTTTACGATGGCTTTATACAGGTGTAACACGTGCAAAAAGAGAATTATTTCTGGTTAATTTCTCGCAAAACTTATTTGCTACGAGTCAGGAAGAATAAGATGGACACAGATTCGCTCCAAGGGAGCTCTTTTGGAGCAGATTTTCCTTGGTAAGATAAATAATAATTACAAGTACACAGTTTCTTAATCAGCGAATAAGCGGTAAAATAAGGCGCAAAAAAAATGTCCCAATAAAATCGGGACATTTCTTGCATCAAATAAATAAATAAAAATTTTACTACTTATCCAACTACTTTTACGTTTTCTGCTTCTGGACCTTTTTTTCCTTCTTTCACATCATACTCTACTACTTGTCCTTCTTGCAAAGATCTTTGTCCGCTAAGAGCTGAATGATGGCAGAATATATCTTTACCACCTTCTTCTGGGGTTATAAAACCAAAGCCTTTAGAATCATTAAACCATTTTACTGTACCTGTCATAACTTCTTTATTATTAAATTAAAAAGTGAAGATAACAATTTCAATATAAAAGCTTAAATTATTTTCATACAATTACAATTTGATAACTTAAATAAAATCAAAAAGGTGTGACTCTCTCAAGCCACACCTTACAAAAAAACTCCCTTAAGTAGACTCTACTCAATATATGATACGTTTAAAACCTCAAAAAGGTTTGCAATGATTTAATTTTTTTTCTTAGAAATTAAATTTTATTCGCTAATCGGCTAATTGATCAACTACGATTTTAATTTCATAATCGCTAACAGAGATGATTCTTTCCTTGTATAAACCACCAGTAGCTTTTTTAAATGCACTTTTGCTGATTTGAAAACGATCATAAATCTCATCAGGTGTACTTTTATCTCCCAATGCAATTTTGCCGCCGTTTTCTTTTAATTCTTTTAAAATCACATCCTTGGTATCCAATATATGACCATAACCTAATGGTTGTAAGCTCAAATCAATTTTACCTTCGATACGAATTTTTTTAATCCAGCCTTTACGCTTATCGCCTGGTTGTAAATTGGCAAAAAGCTCGTTATGGTATAATAAGCCAATGTTTTTGTTATTGATGATGGCATTAAATCCTAAGTCTGTTTTATCACAAATCAATAAACTTACTTCATCTCCTTCATCAAAATCAAAATATTCTTCATCAATAAATTTATCTAATCTCGATGAAGCCAGCATCCGTTGATTATTTTCGTCTAAGTAAACAAAAACAACATAACTTTCGCCTTTATGCATTGGTCTTTTTTGCTCACGAACAGGAACATAAATGTCTTTTCCAATCCCTAAATCTAAGTAAGCACCATCTTCACTTGCATCAACCACTGTTAATAGTGCAAAACTTTCTATTTCCGCTAAAGCCGTTTGTGTGGTTGCAATGGTATTTCCATCTTTATTTACAAATACAAAAACTTTTAAAGTATCGCCTAGTTCAGCATTTTTTGGCACATCTGAGTAGGGAAGTAATATTTCCCTATCTCCATCAGATAAACTTAAACCATCACTGTTTTTGGCAACTATTCTTAAGTTGTTGAATTTTCCTATTTCTATCATTATTTGTTTGTTAGTTAAGCCATTTTCTTCAATGACTGTTATATTTTTATGAACGCAAAGTTAAGCATTCTTTAATTGGGAATTTTTAAGTTAAAAATAGAACTAGTCAACTAAAAAAATCGTTATTTTAGTTGCAATAAACTACAAGCAGAAAAAAATTAATGAGTCAATCAATTCCAACATTTTTCCTCGGAGATGAGTATTTTATAGACGAGAAGGTAAACCTTTTTAAGTTTACAAATGAATACAAAGTTTACAATGAACTAGGTGTACAAATAGGTGTAATTAAACAACGCATGAGCGGATGGCATAAAGCATTAACCTTGTTGATTAGCAAAAAAATGATGCCTTTTCAATTAGAAATAACAGATGCAAATGACCAATTGCAAGCTACAATGAGCAGAGGCTGGACTTTCTGGATGTCGAAAATTACAGTTACTGACGCAAACGGGGTTGTTGTTGGTTTAATCAATCAAAAATTCAAGTTCTTTAAACCAGAGTTTTTAATTAATGACGCAAATGGAGTGAATATTGCCAAAATTACTGGCGACTGGAAAGCTTGGAATTTCTCAATTTTAAATCCAGCAGGTGCTGAGATGGGAAAAATTAGTAAAAAATGGGCAGGAGCGATGAAAGAAATCTTTACTACTGCCGATAAATACAATGTTTCAATAGATCCTAACTATGCAGAAAGCAATAACAAAGTAGCTATTGTGGCTACTGCAATTACTATAGATATGGTTTTGAAAGAGAACAAATAAAAAGCTATAAAATTAATTGAAGCCTCAACCTTAGTTGGGGCTTTTTTATTATGCAAACTTTGCAAGGTTTTTAACTGTTATAAAGATAGTTTAAACTCAATTTTATGTCTAAGGAAAAACAAAAGCCTCAAGAAGATTTAGTTCAACCTACAGAAGAACCTAAAAGTGCACATGCAACTCCTATAGTAGAAAAGTATATAGAAAAACGTAAAAACAAAGCCGAAAAGCAAATTGACGAAGAACAGCAACACGCAGAAGACTAGTTACTTACTTCTCTCAGGTTCGTAATGTAAGCCAGGTGATAACCAGTACAATAAAACTATTCTAGAATAACGATAGTTAAACGGAGAGAAAACTAAAGTTGTTCCAAAAAGAAGTATGACAAAATACCAAAGGTTATCATAATCTAATTTTAGGCCCAAAATATAGGCAGCAACGCTAACGGTTATCATCTCTGCAACATTCATGGCGTAACTCACAAACATGGCAACATAGAAATAACCTGGTTCACGTTCAAATTTTAAGTTACAATGTGGACAGTTTTCATTCATTTTCTGAATCTTAAATCCATAAGTTGGTCCGCTGAAAATGTGCCCAACCCTACAACGAGGACATTTGGCGTTTACAATTCCACTCCATTGAGAAATATATAACTCTTTATTTTTTGTGTTGGTTTCCATTTTGTGTTGTATTTAATTTCCTGAATTTTTCAGGTGTTATTCCTTCGTATTTTTTAAAGAATTTGATGAAATAAGATTGGTCTGAAAAGTTAAGCTTATCAGCAATTTCACTTACCATTAAATCAAGATTAATTAACAATCTTTTAGCTTCCAAAATAACTCTATCCCTTATCAAAGTTCCAGCAGAAACACCTAAAAAATCATTACATAATGCATTTAAGTGGTTTGGAGTTATATATAATAGCTCTGCATATTGCTTAGGTAATTTCAGCTGTGCGTAATTTATTTCTATTAAACGCTGAAAACTCTTTAACAAAGTATGGTTATAAGAGTTTTTGCTTTGTTGTTGTGTTACTTCTGCTGTTCTTGAAACCTCAATGAATAACCTTAGCAATAACGTTTTTACTAAATCGTCATTAATGGGATGCTCATTTTGCCCTTCTTTTAAAATATCTTCTAAAATTGAAATTGCTTTTTCCTGAGCATCTATAGGAAGTTCTATGACTTGATTATCAGGCTGACCACTAAAAAAAGAGAAGTTATCTAGGTAATCTGGTTTTAATAAAAATGAACTTAAATAATCAGCAGAAAAATTGATGATATAACCATCTGGTTCCGTTTCAAAATCCCAGCTATGTACCTGACCGGGAATCATAAAGTAGATTAAACCAGGTTTTACATCGAACTTCTTAAAATCTATTTGCTGATTACCACTTCCTTCAGTAAATAATACCAAATGATAAAAGGTATGGCGATGAGCAGAATGTAAGTGCTGATGTTGCTTTGAATAATATCCAAATCTGCTTACCAAAATGCCATCATTTTTGTAAGCTTTAAAGTTTTGAATATCGTAGACAGGAATATCAGATTTCATACACAAAAGTACCAAATTATAACCTGCTGCTAAAGGTATAATATTTAGTTTAAATGGTACTTTTTACTTATTGTGTCTTGTCATCCTGAGCTTGTCGAAGGATTTATTTGTAAGAATAAGCTTAGTATCTTTCCTGCAAGCCAAACCCTGAAATAAGTTCAGGGTGACGACTATTCAATCTAAGTAGCAATTGGTATCATCTTCTGCGGAAACTGATTGCCGTAAGATAGAATCATGTTCATGATATAATCGTTTGATGGGTAAGGTGTAATGGCAGATTTTAAGGTTTCCAAGTCATTTACATCACAGTGGTCTGATATATATCCCATTCCGTAAAATTTACCTTTTTCTACCCATAAACAGCTCTTCTCATCTTCAGACCTGCCTTCATCAATTAATGCAAAAGATGGCAATAAATCTTGTAGTTCTTTTATGGCTCTTTTTACCCTGAAATTGTAAAGCGCAGTACTTTCTTCGCCAATGCAAGCTCCTTGGCAAGTACCCTCAGCATGACCAGTGCAAGCTAATTTTGGCGTTTGAATAAAACATAGTTTTTCGCAAAGCTGATGGTCAGTAGCAATTGTTCTTAATAATTGATGACCTTCTAACAGATTGTTAAAGCTATAGAGCATAGCGCCATTTTTTCTATACTTATCTATACCAAGTCGGATGTACCCATTTTGGTCTTCGAAATGATAAAGCGAATACTTTTGTTCAAAACGTTTCATCGCCCTGTTATTTTCTGGCCAAAGTTTTTTAATTTCTGCAGCTTCCAAAATAAAAGCCATCAACTCTGTGCCACAAGTTTGAAAATCTATGCTATGAATGCTTCTTAGAAAGTTTTGTCGCTGCTGACTAATACTATGTCCACTAAAATGTGTGCAAACTCTCTTTTTGATTTGTTTGGCCTTGCCTACATACACAACCTTGCCTTTTTCGTTTTTAAAGTAATAAACACCGGGTGTATTTGGCAATTTATCAATTTCTGAGCGTTGTAGGTTAGGAGGTAAGGTTTGTTCTTTTGATGTCTTTTTTAAGGTTTCTCCGAATAAACCAGAAGTATCATTTTCTATTAACATTCCTAAAAGGATGGCCGTTGCAGCAGCATCTCCACCAGCACGGTGACGATTATTTAGCGGAACTGATAAAGAAGTGCAAAGCTTGCCTAAACTGTAAGATGGAAAACCTGGAAATATTTTCCTGCTCATTCTTACGGTGCAAATCTTTTTAGCATTTAAGCTATAACCACAAGCTTCTAAATGGTGACGAACAAAGGAGTAATCGAAGTTTACATTGTGCGCAACAAATGTTTTATCACATAATAAGTTATAGATAGTTTCGGCAACATCCCTAAAATCTGGTGCATTTGCAACCATCTCATTATCAATTCCAGTTAATGCCTGAATATGGATTGGAATATCTTGGTGAGGATTGATTAAGGTTTCGAAAGTATCAACCACTTCTAATCCATTATGAATATGTATGGCAATTTCTGTAATGCCATGTGCTGATGCATAGCCTCCTGTGGTCTCAATATCTACAACTGCGTACAACATAATTAATGAATGGTTAAACAAATATATGCTAAAAAAATTAGTAATAGAATAATAAGTTAAATTGTATTATTGAGCATTGTTAAAACTAACAGAACCTATTTTTTACAGGCAACAAGTGCAATGGCAGAAAAAAAAATAAAAATATTTTAAGGTCGACGTAATAAATCAAAAGATTCATCGTCTATATATATGAGAGCGTTAATTTAGATGACGGGGATAAGACTTAGGTTTTATCTCCGTCTCTTTTTTTAGGGTGTTTACTAGGCTAATAGTTTTCCCCACTGATTTAGCAGATGACGCAGATTTTAAATTGATTTTTTATTTTATGGCTATTTCATCTGCGGGAAATTTTAAGCAATGACTTTATAGCTAAAAGGAGTAAGAAAAATTAAACACAACACAACAATTTGCAATTTCGGTTGTTTATATATTCGAGAGCGTTAATTTAGATGACGGGGATAAGGCCACAGGTTTTATCCCCGTTTCTTTTTATAATCATTTTTGTCTTACTCTCCCAATACCTTATGGGATTGTTTTTCGGAATCCAGATTGCAAGAAAGACCCTGAAATAAATTCAGGGTGACGTTTTAAGGTTAGAGCTAAAAGGAGTAAGAAAATTTCAATATGAAATATAATAATCTAAAATTTTGCTCGTCTATATATATGAGAGCGTTAATTTAGATAACGGGGATGGGTTCAGGGACTTATCCCCGTTTCTTTTTAAAGTAAAAATAGCAAAGCGGAAATAAGCATATTAAACCTAGGATAAATCCACCTACGGTATCGCTAAACCAATGTGCGCCTAAATAAATTCTAGAAAAGGCAATCGTTAAAATCAAAAACCAAGAGAAATAAGTTATCGCTTTTCGTAAAGCTTGAGGAATATCCTTCAATTCCCTCATCAAGATAATCATAAAGCCAAAAAAGAGAATATAGGAAAGTACGTGCCCACTAGGGAAACTATGAAATCTATTTATTTCTACTAAGCGAACATAAAAAGCTGTTGGTCTTGGTCTGTCAATTATGTTTTTTACACCAAGGATAATTAATCCAGATAATAAAATGGATGAAATGAAATAAGCTTCTCTTTTGTATTTAAAGATATAAAATACTCCTGCGATGATTAGAACTAACAAAAGTGAATAAGGTAATTCCCCAAAAATGCTGATGCCTAACATTATCTTATCTAATACATCTGAATGGTATTTCTGTACAAACAAAGATATTTTATGGTCGAATAATGGCACAGGGTGATGCGACACAAAATTACCCAATAAAATAAAACTGATGATTAACGCAATAAGGAAAATGATTAAATAGGTAGGTTTAATGCGCATCAATTATTTTATGAATTAAACCAAAGCTAATCAAAAAAAGTTTTAGGGAATTAAAGTTCGTCATTGCGAAGCTTTCTTTAAGCTAAAGCAATCTGCCAAGTGGGGTGGCCTTGTATTTGCCAACTACACAGGAAGATTGCTTCGTGCCTCGCAATGACGGATCTTATTATTTAACCGTAACCCTAATCCCTTCACTATGGGTGGTAAACTCTGGTGCATACATACATTGCAATGAAGTAATGCCATTGCTGAAATTACCTGAATGTGTTACTCGAAGTGCATATTCAAATACATAAGTACCCTTGCGTAAATAGCCAATAAAGAAATTGGTGCTAGCATCTTTCGTGCTTTCATAATAACCCAAACCATCTTGATATTTATATTGAGATATTACATTTACTGGCTCAAAACCAGACGAACGCATGTCTTTTAAATGCACATATTCCATATCTCTATCCACGTAAATTTCGATACGAACTTTTACCAAATCGCCAGGAGTAAGCACATTTGTTGATGTTAAGGGAGTTAAAGTATTTCCTTTAGTGGTAGAATTTTGAATAAACAATTGTTTCTTGATTTTAATACCAGTATTGGCTGGCGTTATTTTATCCAATTGCTCGAAATATTGCCAGTATAATGCACCCCAAGCAATGGTTTTATTATTGTTTTTTATTTCAACTTTTCCCATTTCTGGTTTAACATCTGCACCTGCGATGGTAGTTTTTTGATAGCCAGTGCCTGCTTCTTTTGGAGCATTGGCAAAACCTAAATCGGCTATGGTTTTATTGCCAATCAATATTTCTGGTTCAGCAGCTTCAGAAAGTAAATCATATCCCTTCATTAACAAAGCATAACAAGCTGCTGCGGTTGCTTTAGTTGTTTTCCAGTCGTTGGTTTGTTTGTTTTTAAGTAACCAAATTTTCATTTCCTCAACAGATTTAACGTCAGATGCCACTTCATCAAAAGCTTCAATTAATAAAGATTGAGTTTCAATGGGATTCTGGTACCACCACCAACCATTTACATTCTTTGCCCAGTACATTCCCATTTCATCGCTCTGTTGGGATGTTTGTTTTAACAGGGTGATAATTTTTGCAGGTTCAACTTTGTTTCCATTTCTATGTAAAACCAAGGCAGTTTGTCCTAATTGATAACTATCAAATGTTTTCCAATTAGCTGTAATTCTTTTCAGGTAATAGTCTTTTGCTTTTACAAAATCAGCATTTGTATTGATTTGATTGGTGTAACTTCTAGCAAATAAATAATGCAACGGCAAATAACCGAAATGTTTACCACCTATTTCGTCTTTGTAATCCTTTACTAGTTCTCTATCTAAATAAATAATAGCTTTATTAAGCATTATATTTAGTGTGGAATAAGCTTTTTCATCAATTAATTTTAGCTTTTTAAGCTGACCAATACCTAAAACAATATGTTGGGTAATGTATCTATTGCCTGGCATTCCGGTAAACCAAGGGAAAGAGCCATCACTGTATTGCATTTTTTCTAGCTTTTCGAAATTGCTTTTTAACTCATAAGTCATTCTGTTTAAATCGAACAAGGCAGCTAGTCTTTTCTTTCTTTCGGTTTCATTATCAGCATTTCTAATCCAAGGAGTTTCTTCCAATAAAATTGATTTCAGTTCTGGATTTTTCTCTAAGTTGGATAAAAGTGCCTCGCCGCTATTCGTATTTTGCCATTGATTGAAAACTTCCTTGATTTTTGGTGAACTATTGATGATTCCTGTTGCAAAACTATTAGCGTAAAAACGACTGAAGGTTTGCTCTGCACACTCGTATGGATATTCCATTAAATAGGGTAGTGCTTGTACTGCATACCAAATCGGATTAGAGGTAAACTCAAATGTTAAAGCCTGATTACGCATTGTTTTTGAAGAACCTGAATTAATCAATTTCTCCATGTTAAAGGTTTTGCTAGTATTGCCACGAACATTAATCGGCATACTTTCGGTTACCAACATCGAGTTCGGTAAAACAGGAATGGTCATTTCTTCGCCATCGCTAAATTTGCCAGATTTGGCTACAACTTTATAAGTAATGGCATTTATTCCTGAGGGAATGATTAAAGTCCATTTTAGTACCGTGTTTCCTTCGTTGTCAAGTGAAAAATCTCTATTTGTTTTATCGCCTGTGGCTACTAATTGAATTACTTTTCCTGTTAAGGCATTTTTTAGTTCTAATAAGGCTTCGCCTTTTAAGTTTTTGCCAGATAAATTATTAAGCTTGGCACTAAATAAAATGGTATCGCCTTCCCTGAAAAAACGTGGTGCATTTGCAGAAATGGATAATTGTTTTTGGGTTACCAATTCGTTACTAATGGTTGCAGTTTTTAAGTCTTTAGTATGCGCAAACCCCATCATTTTATAACGAGTTAAAGATTGTGGAATGGTAAATTCTATGTTGATTTCCCCTTTTTCGTCTGTTCTTAGTTGAGGATAGAAAAAAGCAGTTTCATTGAAATTGGTACGTGGAATAATTTTATTGGGTCCCACATAATTTTTTGCATTAAAACTTAAGGTATCTGCTCTAATTTCTCTTAGCGCAAGAGCACCTTCACCAGTAACTTCTAATCCAGGAATTTTATTGAGCATATCTGCTGGTAAATTAGTTGACCCTCTAATTTTCAATGACTCACTCGCCACTACTGTAGAAACCGAACCCGTTACACTCTGTTTTCTTGCCTCGCCAGCAGGAGCCATTATTGCAACTTCATTTAATGCATTTCC
>Ga0307515_10017999_pt1 | contig 12826 bp, 4 predicted proteins | sample 17_EM_MG_FD_194513 | JGI IMG/M metagenome (GOLD analysis project Ga0307515, IMG submission 194513) | Populus trichocarpa ectomycorrhiza microbial communities from riparian zone in the Pacific Northwest, United States - 17_EM | ecosystem: Host-associated > Plants > Roots > Unclassified | place... | reverse complement strand
TCCCCACATATATATAAAAATGTCTATTTAAAGCGAAGTCACGCCTTCCCTCCGAACAGCAACATCAATATCTATCACAATTAGCCTTTTGGCTTTTCGCTTTAAAATAAGGCTTATTTAATAGAGATTTTGTTATTTATTTGTCTTATAGCCTTAATAATACTATGCCGTACGGCGTTATGTTGTTGTCGCGATAAAACGTTTTACCCCTAGAGGATCGCGAAGTTTCGCGTCGCGTTTTTCCACAGCAGCTATTAATAAGTAGTCTTTCCTGACAATTTTTCCCATAGGGTTTTTTTTAACAGGTTTTAAATTGACGCTTTCTAGCTTCCTCCTTACTACGTCGTCGTCATTGTTAATAGCCTTCGATATTACCTACCCGAACGGTTTTTAATAATACTCTATGTGCGTAAAGAGACGACATATATTCCTACTCCTATATTAGTTATTAGGCGCAGGCCTTATACCCCTAGGTTTATTGTTAACAGCCTTTAATATTACCTAGGTTCTAGGTTACCTAAATAGTCTTTTAATAATACCCTACGGGTGCAAAAAAGACGAGATATATTCCTACTTCTATATTAGTTGTAGCGTAGGCCTTATACCGCTAGCTTCTAACGGTACGCGTTATTTGGGGCAATGAGTATATAATTATCTACCACTGCTTAAGATAGTAGGGAACCTACTATGTAATACAGCAGGCTAAGATGATTACCCTCTCCTTAGGCCTACACCCCCAATTAATACATTATTTAGAATATATCTCTATCTCTATAAGCAAGTAAATAGATAAAAATGTCTATTTAAAGCGAAGTCACACCTTCCCTCTGAACAGCAATATCAATATCTATTACAATCAGCCTTTCGGCTTTTCGCTTTCCCACCCTCCACCCTATAGATAGATTTTGCAGCCTCTTAGGCTTGCGGTAGGCCCGAGGGGGGTAATAAGTGTGTAATTATCTATCATTGCTTAAGATAGTAGGGAACCTACTATGCAATACAGCAGGCTGAGATAATTACCCTCTCCTCGGGCCTACACCCCCAATTAATACATTATTCAGAATATATCTCTATCTCTGCGAGTAAGTGAATAGATAAGTATAAAGTACTTCCTTTTAGACAAACTAACGGACTAGCTACGTACCAACAATATATAAACAATGTACTCTTTAACTACCTTAATAACTTCTATACGGCCTACCTAGATAATATTATAATTTACTCTAAGAATAAGTTAGAATATAAGGAGTACGTCTATAAGGTCCTATAATAACTCTATAAGGCTAGCCTCTAGGCTAATATTAAGAAGTTAGAATTTAGTATAAAGTATATAAAGTACCTAGGGTTTATTATTAGTATAGATGGAATTAAGGCTAACCTAGAAAAAATAGCCGTAATTAATTAGTGGGAACCACTATAGACCGTAAAAGGGATATAGTTATTCTTAGGCTTCTATAACTTCTACTAACGCTTTATTAAGAACTATAGTAGAATTACTTAACCCCTTAGCTGCCTTACCATAAAGGACTAGCCCTTTTACTTTAACACTATATATAAGCAGGCTTTTAATAAGCTTAAGAAACGACTAGTCTCCGCTCCCTTACTCGCCCACTTTAACCTAAAATGGCCCTTAATACTAGAAACGTATGCCTTAGATAGTATTATTACTAGTATTTATTTCTAGAAGTAGATAGACGGAGAATAGCACCCTATTACTTACTACTTAAAGACTATAATAGATGCTAAGCTAAACTACCTAATCTATAATAAAGAAATGTTAGCTATTATCTCTAGCTTTTAGCACTAGCAAGTATAGCTAAAAGGGACCCCTAAGCCTATTTAGGTAGTTTCGGATTATAAGGCCTTAGAATACTTTATAATAACTAAGGCCCTTATAGCCTAGTAAGCGCGCTAGGTAGATATTCTATTTTAGTTTAACTTCCTAATTATATATAAGCTAGGCGCTACTAACTATACGGATACTCTTATAAAACGTAAATAGGACCTAAATAACTAAATAGCCGTAAAGATCTTATTACAGACCTAGACGCTACTATAACTAAAGCACCTTAACCCTTAGATATGGGAAGAACTAAGTACTAAATCTCTAAGCGCTAAGATATATCCCATTAACCCTATAGAATTTAACCTTATTAATAAATTACTATAAGCAAACTATATAGACCCTTCTCTACAGGAATACCGCGAAAGGTAAAGGATATTACTAGCCTATAGTCCCTTAAAAATAGACTACTTGAGTACTAGGAACGGCTAGTAGTAGTAAAGGAACAGAACTTATAAACCTAGCTTATTACTAAAATATATACCTAGGCCTCTACGGCCTACCCTAGAAAAAATAAAACCTATAAGATTATTAGTAACCATTACTACTAGCCCGAAATAGTTATAAATATTAACCGTTACGTACGGAACTACAACAACTGCTATAGGTTTATAATTCCACGAGATAAGACCTTAGGTTTATTAAAACCTCTCCTAATACCTAACCGCCCCTAGTAGTATATCTCTATAAACTTTTATAAGCTACCTATAGACCGCGACGGATATAATATAATTATAATTCTAGTTAACCGCTTTAGTAAGCGCCTATTCTTAATCCCCTAAGAATATTAATACTAAGAAGGCGGCCTAACTATATATCTACTACGTCTACCGTATTTACGGACTACTAAATACTATAGTATCTAATTACAGCCTATAATTTATATTAGCCTTCTAAAACGAGTTTACCTAAATCCTAGGTATTAGGCTAAAGCTCTTTATAGTTTACTACCCCTAAACAGATAGCTAAACGAAGATTATAAATTAATATTTAGATTAGAGACTCCGGCTTTTTATTAACTACTTCTAAAATAACTAGGGTAAACTACTACCCCTAATAGACTACGCCCAGGCAACTCTACCCTATAACTCTACGGGATTTACACCTATCTAGCTAGAAATAGGGTATTTACCCTAAATAAGCTTTAACTAAGATAGACTAGAAGGACCATAAACTATACGCGAGAAACTATCTTATAAGGAAGCCTAGTAGTACGCTAAGCGCTTAGAGGAAGCCTAGACGGTAGCCTATATAAATCTAAAAAAGGCCTAAAAATTAATGGTATAGTAGGTAAATAAGCATAGGCGCGAACCTAACTTTACTATAGGTAATATAGTCTAGGTTATAATAAAGAACTAAAAGATAAAACGGCCTAGCTATAAGCTAGACTATTAAATAGCGGGACCGTATATGGTTCTTAAGAAAATAAGTAACTTATATAAAGTAAAGCTCCCGGATTTAATTAAGGTTTACCCTATTTTCTCGCTAGATAAGCTATAGAAAGCTATAAATAACCTATTACCTAGACAAAAGAATAAACCCCCCCTACTAATTTAAGTCAGTAGCAATAATAAATAGGAGATTAAAGAAGTACTAGCCTATAAACTAGTAAGGAAAACGCTAAAGTACTGTAAGGGTTATTTTGGCCCTTACTCGGCTGCATCGCCTAGGAGCTCTAAGGGGTAGCCAAGGCCTAGCCGAAGGCTAGGCTTGGCACCTCCTTATAAGCACCTCGGGCTTGCAGCCCTTCCCTCCTTATCGGTTCGTCTCTGTACCTGGGCTATTGCCTACCCTTATTACCATATCGTCCTCTTCCATCGACTCCCTATGTGACTCATGCTCGGCTTGCCTACTCCCTACCGTACACCCTAGCAATACTGCCTTACAAGTACCGCGTTAGTTAGAAAGGCTATGACTTAAACCCTACCTAGTACCCTATATAGAACTTTATTAGCAGTCCCTATAAGCTTTAAAAAAATTTATAGCCGTTACCCTAATAAACTAAGACCCCTAAAGTACCTAGATAAGTAAATAAAGTGCTAATATAGTAAAGATAATAGGCTACTAGAAGAACATAAAGATAAGAACGCCCTATAGGAGTAATACGGATATATAAAGCCTAAGGACAGGCTTTACTAAAGGGGGGGGGTAATGTTATAGCACTAGCAGAACTTAGCAGAACTTAAATAGTAGAACTTAGCAGAACTTCGCACCGGCAAGTTGCCACAGATTGCCGCATATTGCGGTTACGTGACGCGAAGATCTTATAAAATGTCGAGCAGCGCTGCTCTTCTTCTTCTTCCCTTTTCCTAGCTTTAGATTCTCGTTTATAGACAATCTAATTATATAGGCTTGCATGTCCCTCTTACTATACTTATACCTCGATTAACTAAGTCGCTAATAGCAACGTAGTTTAAAGGGATTTTATTAAGGAGAGTTTTACTTTTAATAGATTCTTAAAGAGCTTAGCTAGTATAAGTTTTACAACTAGATCGTCGTGAAGGTGGTTCTAAAACTAGATTTTAAGATATAGAATCTAGTAAATTCCGAGTCGTAGAATCTAGTAAATTCTAAGTTATAGAATTTGGTAAATTCTAAGTTATAGAATCTAGTGGATTCTAAGTTATAGAATCTAGTAGATTCCAAGTTATAGAATCTGGTAAATTCCAAGTCGTAGATTCTTTGTACAGTTCTTAAGGAAGTAGTAATATTAATATAGGGCGAGGATAAGACGCAAACTAATAACTCTCCCCCTGCGGATTAGTATTGTACTCCCCCTTAGTATTATACTCCCTATAGATTAGTATTATACTCCCCCTATAGATTAGTATTATACTCCCCCTATTACTTATATTCCCCCTAGAATAAAACATCTTAAGCTTTAATAGTCTTAAAGATAGTAATATCCTTAACTCTATATACCTACTAAGACTAAGAGTCCTATACTTAGTAAATAGAGTTCCCTTTAAAGCCGATAAGAGTAAACTTCTTAGCTCTTAGTTTTAGTTTATTAGACTATACAGGTTTCTTATAGTAGTAAACTATAGAGCTAACAGTGCGTAGGTAGTTAAGGCTAGGCTTTAAGCCGTAGTGTTTCTTATATAGTATAAGATATAAAAGCGAAGCTAAGGGACTTTAGTTGCGTAGATAGGCTAACGTTTAAATAAGTTTAGGCTAGAGGTTTTATAGTAGATAGCTATAAATACATAGGCAGCGAGCTTTTATAGTAAGCGTTTGCTAGTTACACTCCGCAACTCCGTTTTATTTAGGTAAGTTAGCGTAGGAGAATTTGAGCTTAATACTATAAGAGGTAAACTAGTTCTTTATAAGCCAGTTATCTAATTCACTATTATTAGATTAAACCCTTTTAAGAGGGCTGAGTTACTTTTCTAACTAGGCAATATAGTTCTTAATAATATCTTAAATACTATAAGCCTCTTTTAACCTAAGGAAACGGACCTCCATCTATCTAGTATAGTCATTGGTAAAAGTAATAGCGTACTTAACGCCTTTAATGCCGATTGGCGTAAGATAGATAATATTAATATAAACCAGTTCGCCTGCAGCTATAGCATACTATTAAGGACCGCAATTAAATAATATATATCTTTTTAAGACGGTATAGGTTTTATAGTTAAATGGTTTTGCAGGAAGTCCTAGACATCTTATATCTATAAAGTTTAGGTAGCTAAGTCTCTTATACTACCGCCAAAAGTTATAATCTAGGCTTATTAGTAAGAGAGTAGTACGTAAATCGTTCGGTTTATTAAGGCGGTAAAGTCCTTTCTATATAAAGAAGTGCGCTAGTTTTATTTTATCTTTAGCGCGGAGAAAACAGTCTGCAGTATTAATAGTTATCCTATCTCTTTAGTAGGTAGAGCTAGATATAAGGTTAATACAGAGGTCTAGAATATAGAGCATATTACGGAGTCTAAGTACGTTATTACCCTATAGTAAAGATGTAATAATATCAATATCGCTATACCTAGTAGCGTAGGTAATACCGGTGGCGGAGTTAACTTTAATCCTACATTCTTAAAAGTTCTTAAAAAGCTTATAATCCTTATAGGTATAGTATATTACTCCGGTATTAAAGTACCATCTATTTAGTTAAGAATCTATTATATTATAAAGCACAAGGATCCTTTTATAGTTACTTAAGAAGTTAGTTAGTTAATCATTGCTTTAGTTAGGTAGAGGAGTTCCATTTTAGGCAAAGCGCCTTTTCTTACTCTTAGGTTTGCTAGTAGGTGTCTTTATAGCCCTATAGTTGCGAGTTTAGCAATTAGGTAACTTATAAAAGTCGCACCATTTTCTATTAGGTATAGTAACAGGTGCTATATAAGATTAATTTAGGAGTAGTCGAGCTCCTAGTAATATTATAAACAGCTTATTGTTAACTAGTTAATAAGCTTCCTTATAAAGTTTAAGGCCAAAGAGTTCTGCAATAAGATTATTAAGAGTAAAAGGCGTGTTCTCTTTGCAACTAGGCGTAATTTTACTATCGTGGAAGTTCTAATAGTAATTACCTAAGTTATAAAGGAAGATACTAGTTATTTAAGTATCCGTTACCCCATTTTGTATAGGTATAGTGTAAGTCATATTTAAGCAAAGTATCTCCTTAGCAGCAGCTTTATATTTAGTGCAATATTTCTTAAGGGAGCCGCCTAAATACGTATCAATAAGCGCCTTAAGTCCGAGGTGGTAGGAGACCTAGCCAACTTTTATATACAGTCCCTTAAGTATTTCCCAGGTATGCTTCGCTGTTTAGTTTTTAATATACAATTAGAGTTTAAGGCTAACCGATTTATATATTAACCAGAAGGCTTAAGATTCCCTAAGAGTATACTTTTCTTTATCTTTTAAAGAGGCGTTATTAGCTAGAGTAGTTACTTTACTAGTAATATACCTCTAGAGCGCTCTTAAACGTAGCATATAGCGTTTTTCGGTAGACCATAAGAGGTAGTTATCTTAGCCTTTAAGGATAATACTAAGACATTTCTCGTTGGTAGGAGTTTCTAATATAGTAAAAGAGACAATTAGTATATAGGTTAAGAGATAAGGATAAAGTAGTAATAATCCTCTTTAAGGATAAAGACTTTCTAATAGTTATAGCTTATCTATCTCGGTGTAGTCATTATCCAATTAATTACTAAGAAGAGAAAGGCCGTTAGGAGTTAACGTAAATATAAAGGGGTTGCTAAGGCACTAGTAGTAAGCAAGCCAATAGCAATTTTCTATCCCGGGGATAGAAAACCCTAATTAGTTGGTATAAGTTAGGGTCCGCAGAATATAGCAAAGTTTGGCAGGTAACGCGCCCCAGCGCCATTACAATTTAGTATTAGTTAACTGATAATAAGTATCCTTTAAGTTATTGCAATCAATAGGCCTTTTCTTAGGGTGTATTAGATACCCTATAGCTTAAAGACTTATAAAGCGGATAGCTTATAAGGCAGATAGCTCGTAAGGTAGCTCATAAGGTAAGTTGCTTATAAGGCTGGTAGCTTATAAGAATGAGGCTTAAGCTTATAAAAGCTAAGGAGCAAGCAATATACGTTAAAGGAGTTAAGGTTTAAACGCGTTTTCGTACTAATCCAAGTCTTAAGGTATAAGAACGCTAGAGGGCGTGTTTAACTTAAAACTAATAATAGAAAAGGCGTAAGTTGCGTTGAGGTAACCGGGCTCATAACCTATTGAACGCGCAGGTTAAGGCGAGCGTAATTGCAGTATATCAAGTATATTAAAGAGTAATTGATTGATTTATCTGAGTTGGAGGTTGGGGAAAAGGTTGACGACAACCTAGTCACGTGATGTAATATCGGGTGAAAACAACACGATACACCAAATTCTATATATAGGAGCCTGTGGCCACCAACTGCTCTAGAGCCCTAGGTGGGCTATAGGGTTACCAATATATAGGGGCCCCAGTTTTTTATACTTTTAAAGGTTATTCCAAACCCCTACATAGGCCTAGCCATAGTTTGAAGATATTCTAAATAAAGACGAATGGCTCAACTAAAATCTGTAACTCTATGACGATTATACGACGCTATGAGGCTCTACAAGGCTTATACGGCGGCGTAGGGCCTTTACAGAACTGGGCCTTAGAATCTCAGTATTAGGGGCCTTTCGCACGAAAATATAACTCAATATTGACGCTATTTTGGCGTGCATCGCCACAATCTAGGCCCAATTAAGGAGTCGGCTCCGAGGATCGTCAACCGTAATATTAACGAGTTCAATATAGACTTTAACGGCCGCTTGTAGTTAGATCTTGATAAGTAAGGCTCTTAATTTAACGTCGCCGACTTTAAAGCTTTTAAAGCTCCTATACCCCAACATCACCACCTGCTCGTATACACGCCTTACCCTTATCCAAAGCCTCATACAATCGCGCCCACCAAGTGCTTACTCTCAAATTACATCTGCGATGCCTTTAAAGCCTAGATCACGATCATGCTGCACCAAAATCCTATCACACCCCTAGGGGGTGCGAAATCGGAGGTCGATAATAAGGAGCAAAAGGTAGTGGGCGCTGCAATACATCTACCTTAGTACACCCTCTCAAGGCTCCGTCTATCGTGAGGATATTCTGCGACGCCTTTGAAGCCTAGATCACGATCGCGCCGCACCAAAATCCTATCACACCCCTAGGGGGTGCGAAATTGGAGGTCAATGATAAGGAGTAAAAGGAGGTGGTGGGCGCTGCAATGCATCTGCCTTAGTACACCCTCTTAAGGCTCCGTCTATCGTGAGGATATTCATTAGCTATACTATTAATGGCTTTGGTAATATAATAGAGGCTTCGCGAAAGGCGGAAGGCTTCGTACTTAGTGATTATAAAAAGGTAGAGCTAAAGGCTAGGTGGTCGCGATCGCATTAAATAGTAATTTAGGAGGAGGTGGTTGCGCATATATAAGTCAAATACATCTTATATTTTATTCCTCATCAATATGCCTTCTTCTCAGATTCCTTATAAGCCTCTTATACACCCTAATTAGCAGCTTCCTACTTAGTCGTTTACTTTAATTAATACAATCCTCGCATATAACAAAGATCCTAAAGCCCCTTGGTCACCTACAGAAGTCGCGACTTCTCCAGCACCGATTAACAAGTTAACGCCTATACCTTTACCCCCACCTATACAATATCCACCTAGCTTTTTTATCAATCTTATAAGGGAGGACTCTTTAGCTAGCAACGCCAGCAACGCCAGCGATCGCTATTAGGTTAATCAAGCACCAGCTTAAATAGGGAGCCTATTTAGAGGCGACGAGGTTAAACATCTTAATTTAAGTATTAAGGAAGAGATCGCGATTTTCCTAAGCAATTACTCCCTACCAAGATCTCGCTTACCTACTCCTCCCTCTACCAAACGGGTATATATTAACCTTACAATCGACGATTTAGAAGCTTCAACTCGTTTTTAATTACTCTTCTTTAGGGTTAGCCAACAGGTGTTTAATTAAATCTTAGGGCAACCCAACTACGATATCACCCTCCTTATTAGTAGGATCTTATAAGCCGACTTCCTTACCCAATTCCCTTCTTTCCCCTTTATACTTCGCGGAAGTAGTAGTAAGCCAGAGAGTACGCCTCCTCAAAGCTATCCAAGTTTAGAAGACAACTCTAAGTCAGTATATACTAAACAAGAGAGTTCTGAGCCTGAGGTAGAGCAGGACAATTGCGAGAAGGATCCTAACTATATATTCACCAGAACTATCGATCTTTCCTTTAAGCCACTAGTAACCCAATCCTCCCCTAGGTCACCTCTACGGCTTATTCCTTTTAAAGATACCTTTCTTAATACACCTATAAGCTATATAACCCATACCAGGGCTCCTACTATACCTATAATTAAGCGACGTCTCTTATAGGAGCTTTTCTTACCACCTCTTAAGAGAGCAAATTAATCGGCATTGTGAGCGACACTATAGCAGACCCAACCGTTATTAATGCAGATGCATATGCCCGCTAAAATCGACAATCTACAATACTCTCGTGGTCGTAATTAAGGGCTTCAACAATAGCGCCTCCTTTACTACTAAAAGCAGCATCGCAAAATGCTCAAAGCTCTTAAGTGAGCTTTACCCTGGAGGTAGGAGCTTAAGCTTCTGCCGCCCCTAGGGGTAAGCCTTTAAGTAATTACAAGAAGCCTATTCTTGCCCAAATCTATATTAGTTTAGGGGAGCAATATAGTAAAGGCCAGACGAAGTTCTTTACTACGGTAGTGGGCCAATTAAGTGCTCAAATAGGTTATAGTTACTCCTTCTAATCTGCCACTTCTAATATAAAGACTATGGAGGCTACTTAACACGCCCAGCTTTATGAAGTAGGATCAGGAACCGAAATATAAAGTAACAATTAGGCGATCGCGATGGATCAGTGGATTAAAATCGTTGACCAATATAAGGAGAGAGCTGCTCAATATCAAGCTGCTACAAATGCAATAAGGAAGAAGCACTCCCTCTCTACCGCCCAACATAATCTACTTCGCCAGAGCTTTAGTAAAAAGCGAGCAGCAGATACGGGCCTTATTAAAAGCCTTCCTAAGTTACAAGAGTGGCCAGCAGACTCTTTTTGTTCAGCTAGTAAGCCACCACCTATACGCAAGAAGCCTTAGCGCCAAAGGCGTAGTAGATTCGAAGAGGCAGAGGCCCTTATAAGTATTGAAGCTAGTAAGGCATTCGCAACCTATATAGCCTCCGTTTCGGAGCCTAGTAGCAGCTATAGTAGCAAAAGCCCAGAAGGCTCGGAGCCTCTACAGAAAAGGCTTAAAACAATAGAGGATCATCAGGATCGCCTGCTTGGTATAGTAGAGGAGTTGCTTAAAAAAGTAAGGAAGGCTCCTACCTCTTCTATATGCCCGACTCTACCGCTAATACAAAATCTGCCTCTACGGAGTATTAAACAGAGTCCTTCCGCTACCTCTTTTACTACCGCAACTTCAGGGCTTTAAGAGTATTGGTATTAAACTCTATAAGTTAAATTTAAGCCATATACAACCGTAGCGTTAGTAACCTTTTAGGAAGTGTTATAGTAGAGGCATTTTACTAGGTAGCGACTAGGGGACTTACTTTTTAATTCTTTCTTCTTCCTAATATTGTAAACTTTAATTCTAGTTATCTTCTTATATAAAAGGTAGTTGCTTATATATTCAAATTAAATTAAGAGAGAAGAGCTCCCTCTAGAGGTAGTTTATAAGTGACTATAATTATACACGACATTAACTTTTACCTATCACAAAAATCCAATTAAAGCCAAATATTAACCAAAAGCGGTTTATAATTTATGCCACCTTTAGAATACATATATTAGGTATATATTAAGCAGCTCTAGTAGTTAAAATAAGGAAAAATAGAGGTGGTAGAAAAAAAGTATAAGATTTCCTATTTCTTATCGGGCAGCCAAAGGTACTCCTAGATCGTTGGTAGAGCAATCTAATACCAACTGTTTACTACCATACGTTTCCTCATACACGTATAGCAATTAGTAAGTAGAATTGCAACCTCAAACATAGCTACAACGGGCTAGAGGCCTTGCTTAAGGCCGGCTATATAAGCGTTCGAAGACTAGAGGTTTTGCGACAGCCCAAAGAGGTGCTCTACTGACATTCGTATATAAGAGAGCTCCTTATTTATATACTGCTTATCAGCAGCAATTAAGGACTTACCTAGATAAGGACCAAAGATATATGCGAGTGATTTATAGGCTTAATCGCCATATAAAAAGTAAGGATGGCGATCCTTAAAGATCTAGAGTATATACGCGTTAGTTTTAATAAAATACGCAGCATTGCGCATATGGCTATTTCATTAATTTTATACTAAAAATTAACTACTTATATATATGCGCAATGCCGCGTATTATATACAATCTTTCTATATAATTTCTGGCCAGAACTTACCTTATTGAGTCTTGTTTTAAGGCCAGAGTCGGTAGCTATATAAAAATTGTTAACCTTACCCTTATACGGCCCTTGTAAGGCTACACATATACCATCTATAGCTATAATAGCTTGGTACTTAAAGCCGTGCTGGTGCTTATAGCCAGAGTAGAACGCTTGCTAATTATAATCAGGCCTGTAGAAACCTCTAAAAGTCCTATCTAAAAAGCCCCAAATCGCCTCCTTTCCTGCAGTATAGGGCGCAAGCGCTTAAGTGTATTGTTAAATGCGATCATATATAAGCATAGGGTGCCACTATAGAAGCTTTTAGAAGCGCTCTGCGAGAAAAGCAATTACGTCATTAAATACAAGAGAGAGCCAAGTAAAAGATCATCCAAAAAACAGCTCCATATCGGCAAGTCGCGTAGGAAAGGTAAGGCGGTAGAGGATAACGCAGAGAGTAGTTATAGGATAAGGGCAACGGCGCTTACGGTAGACACATAAGTAGAGGCCTAAAAGGTCTACAAGAAGCTTAATTTTAACCTTTAAGAATCTATATATAAAGTAAATAGGTAATAAGTGGTAGGTAGGCGACGTGGTGTTAATGTTTACCTAAATTTTGACATAACGCGATTATTATCCATCTCATCTAAATTAAATTTAAATGCTTTATAAGGCAAACTTCTCTTATAAGGACGCCGGAAAATAGCAGAATATTGTCGCCTACGTCGCCCCCATCGAAGCGCATGATATTGGCCATATAGAAGGACTATTTGGTGGTTGATTGTATGCATATTAATCGGTAGGGAAGGGTGTTTTGATGATCTTGATATTGGTAGTGGATTCAAAAATCACCTGTTTGCCTTACCTCAGCGAGCTCAGACGTGATTTTTTTAGCTAGCGTCGGAATAACCTACGCCGTCTTCCGAATTGCAAAATCACGTCTGAGAGATTTGTTAAAACCGTAAGCAAAATCCGTAAAACGGATATTGCGGATATCTAATTTATTCATTCACATAACGCGTTATTATTAAACCCTATAGTCACATTTTTTTTAAGACTTAGGGCTTCTAAATGGTATTAATTTTATTATACGG
>Ga0307515_10017997_pt1 | contig 12826 bp, 16 predicted proteins | sample 17_EM_MG_FD_194513 | JGI IMG/M metagenome (GOLD analysis project Ga0307515, IMG submission 194513) | Populus trichocarpa ectomycorrhiza microbial communities from riparian zone in the Pacific Northwest, United States - 17_EM | ecosystem: Host-associated > Plants > Roots > Unclassified | place... | reverse complement strand
TATCCAGGTCTCCCCCCTGGGAGTCGCGATGACCTCCATTTCCCTTCCACCTTCATTCTTGACGGGTCCCATGGGAAATGGGACTGTAGAGCACCGCAATGCTGGGACAACTCTCGACCTTGGGCTCCGCTTATCCCAAGCAAAAGCTGTCCTCGCTATCGGAATCACCCGGGGCTTCTATCGCTTGTGGATGTGGCAATTGAAGCATTCACGGACGTCTCATCAAATCATGCCCACGCTGTGGGTATACCATCTATCCTTGTCCTTCCGTCACTCCTATTCACCATCAACCTCTTTGACTCCATTCGTAAGGCTGAAGTTGCCTTGTTCAAAGCCGCAAGAGGTCGCCCATTTGTCATGTGGCTTAGGAGCTACATGTACCCTGTCCCTGATGGTGAAAACGATGAAGAATGGTTGAAGGAGCGGGAGTTTCGTCACATTGAAGAGGTTTTTGGACGGCTTGGCATAGCGCAACGCTATGTCTGTGAGTTAATCGCCTTGGCAGAGTGGTGTCTCTCATGCCGGAACCTTATGATTGGACAGTACCCAACTGGACCAGTCAATCGTCGGATTCCGATGAGAAAGGATTGTGTGGGTGGATGGGTCTCCGGTGCCCCGTTACAAATCATATGGCACTATCAGAGCATTGGAGTCCCCTTATTCTTCATTGAGCATTGCAGGGAGGAGCAACTCCCCCGGGGCCTCAGGAAAGAACTGCTGCCGGATCTCTCTGGAAAAACCCTCGCCCAATTTCCAGAATACACGAAGCCTCCAGGGGTCCTGATGGAGCCTCTCAGGACAATCCTTGGTTTGATTGCAGAGCCCCTCCAGACCACTCGCGCTCACTTCCAAGATGCACGTTGGGCTCCTTTTGACCCTCCTGAAGACTGGATAAACTCGCCGCCAACCACTGTGCCTACCACGTGGTTCCCAACTATCCAGCAAACTACCTCCCAATTCGAAGGGCTGTCAGAGCGTATTCAGGCTCTCGCCTCATACAACCACTCTCGCTGCTCTCCTGCATGGTACAAGTTGATGCACAATATCATTGTGTATCGTGAAAAGGCTATTCGGTGGAAGGATGAGCGGAAATTCATTACCCATCCACGGCACGCTTTCCAGCCATCAGCTGTATTACACCCTGTCCCATTTCCTGATGAAGAAGATACTCTCACGCATTTCTGGGTTGAGCGAGTTGATGGACAAGGTTTTGCAGAAGTCGATGCTGCACATATCCATGAATTCAAGGCACGCGGGTTTGTAGGGTGGCGCCACAAACTCTGTGAGCGACTTGTCTTCTTCTATATGCCTGGATCCCTCGATGTAGCCTCAGAAACAAGGGTAGCTGAACTCCTAAAGCCCCTTGAGTACACCGGAGAGCCAACATCAATAGACATCGGCATTGATTTGTCTCATATCCCTTGCGACTCCCCAACAATGGAAACCCAGATGCCTGGGGTTCATAGTATGGAACGGTTAGAGAGTGGAGGGCGAATCCTTGTCAGTACGAGGATAGCAGAGTATATGGATGCGGGAGGCCAAGGCGATGACCCCATTGAGCTTGAAGGAATGATTGGTGGATTTGGTCACCGTCCATTGTCCAAATCCAACCATAATGCTACACCTTCATCGTCTAGACTCATTGGTCCCATCCGTTCAACAAAATCAAGCGCCAATTTTGTCCAAACGATTGGTCCTACAGGAGCAAGGCAGTGTGGAAAGAAGAAGGAATGGGCCCTACGAGATGCGCCATCAGACCGGAGGCAGTGTTTATGGAGTCGGTGGGCCAAGCTGGCCAACTTCTTCAACTCTCACCAGGACTTGCTCAATGATCTTGAGCCGCTACCTGCCACAGTCCCTGGCAAGCATTCAAAGCTCAAGAAGCCAGGCTGGGAAGGGATGCAGGAGGTAGCAGAGATACTGTGCTCATGGATCCAGCGAAACCGTGAGACTGCCCAGTGGTTGGTTTCACAGCATTCCGATGAGATGGACCGCAAGCGGTTGTGGGAGGTAGCGCTTAGGCGCCTAGATTATAGGGAGGTCTGGAATACACCTCAGATGGATATGCCACGTGAGGATGAACCAACAGCTCGCCAAGAATGGCTTCAAGCCAAAGAACATTGGTTGCCGGCGAAACCTTGAAGTTTGGTCAGATTGCCTTACTGTCCATTGCCAGCGGTTCCTCTGTGGTGTACCACTGCATATACAATGGGTGTGTACTGTGTATAAGATACTGCGCATAGATTTTCTTGTTATTTGTCTAGTTAGATTTGACTCCCTCGCGCGCAATGGTTCAATATATAGTGTGTTATTCCAGGTTGTTGCCTGAAAAGCCCGACCTTAGAGTATTATATGAGAGCATATTGACAGTGGATTCGTCACTGGCTAGTCGCTTGAAATTCCGTTGTATTTTCATGGACCTATGTACAATAAACCAAAGAATAGTTGACGAATGGCCAACTTATGTTACATACAGTAGCCATGTATTGTAATCGTACTAGCCATAGATTAGATTATGGATAGCCCGTCTTGGGAATGAACTTTTCCACGCAGACCGGGAAAAGTTGCCTCTACCCACCATGTATCCTTATGTAGTTTTAGAGGTCTTGTTCAGCTCCACACTGAACATATCAACGCCATAGTCCTTGCCCTTTTCGCAAGGTCTACATGTGCCTCATGGAGGTCGGTCACTTACAACTTGACCACCACTCTTGTTTCTGACTTGCTTCTCCAAGCTTCTGCTGTTCATTACTGAACCTGGAGGACTAGCTCTGGATCAAATGGGTACACGACGCAAAAAAGCTGCGGTGGAGACCGAGCCCGAAAACGTCAGTGACACCAGGAGCGGCTACCACAGTGGCAGCGAGAGTGTCACAGAGAGTGGCCATAGTCGAACCAGGCTTGTTAGGCATGTGGTAACTCAAGGTTTAGGTCAGTTCCTACATCTATTGCCTCTTGCCGTGCTGATGACTCAACATGATGGCGCAATTAGCAACAGATACCAGCGGCCAATATCTGTCTACTGTGGAGACTGAGGTAATCTTGGTCCATGCTAGTGTAATAGAGACCGTGATAGCTAAGTCTTTTCACATGTGTAGGTTGTGAGCGCGAATGCAAGGAAGAAACAAAAGGGCAAGAGAGGCCAGCCTCGTAAGTGGAAAAGCCCTCCTCCAGAAGAAGGGAGTGGCCAGCCACAACGGGTGCGCAATGGGCACCCCAACAATCACAAAGTTGGCCATTATGAGGGCCCATTACGAGAGGTCATTGACAGTGCGCGAGAGGCGCTTTCTGTCTATCTTCTTACTGAAGATCCTTTCCCAATGGATGAGGTTGTCCGAAATGACCAACGTGATGGTGCAGAGTTGGAGAACCCCAGGAGGGCGATAAAGTGGAAGAAGATGATTGACGGGTTCTTCAACACTGCTCTGGAAAAGAATGAGGATGCTTTGGCACTTAGTAAGTCATTCTTAGACCTGATGTTGTGCTCCGCTGAAGGTGTGTATACAAAGATCCAATGCCTACGGTCACAAATGCTATCCGTGCTGCAGTATGTGACACACCTTACTGATACTGGATCTTCTCTAACGTAAGCCTTGTAGATAAATAACAAACAGTCAAGCTCACGTGGAGAGGCTTTCACTCTTGCGATTCCCATTGTGGAAATGCAATACAAAATCAAGAACCACCACAGGACTTATAATGAGCCAGCAGAGATTCGACAGATCATCAAGCAGGAGCTGGGGGGGGATCACTTGAATGGACAGTTGGAACAGCATATCTGGCCTCAAAGCCATTGGTAAGACCCTTCATGATACTCTTAGGGAATGATCTCTTGACCTGCAAAGCGTTAAGGGCATCAAATGCATATTCTTCAACCCATGTATCCCAGCAATTGTGGCAAAAATCGCATTCTCAAAAGGTGGCTTGTGTGTTGGTGTGTTGGCACAATACCACCATAAATTCAACCCCGTTCCATTACCACTCATTGCCTATGCTGGTACAATTGTATGGTATTATTCTATTATTTTCACGACACAGCTTTCTGATGTCCTCTGTTCAAGGCACACGGTGTTCTCCAAGGATACACCAGTGGTCACTGGACCAGAGGTCGCTTTACAGCTGGGGACTCTCATCCTGTGTATCAGCACTGTGTGGAAGCCCTGGAGCTTCTCATCAAGGAATCTCCGCAAATGTATGAGCTTTTATCAAAAAGCATCTACAACCATTGCATGTGAGTACTTCTTGCACTGTCACCATGGCCTTGAGTTGAATAATCTATAATCAAACTAAGGTAGACTGCAGTCAAACCTAGCACCTGTCCCGATTAGGACAAAGCAAAGGGAGTTGACCTTAATTCTGGGTCGGCCCTTGCCCACAAGAACAAACCATTACGTAGAACTGTAGAATAGATCTAATAAAAAATTTGTATGGTCTTATAAATCTGCGCACCCTCTTCACTGAGGTGAAATTACGGAATGATTGAAATTTCACAGAACATCGAAACAAGCCATTTCCGTGTGATTGCAACCAGGTCAACTTTTTCAGGTTGCTGATTTGTCACTTTAGTTGCTTTGTTCTATTCAATTCAAGCAGAGCTTAAAACTCCGACCTGTTCGCTCTGGTTGCTAGGGAAATTTTATTTACACATAAAAATGGCTTGAAAATCAAAGAGAGCAATTATCAAAGCTGCCGATCTCAGACGACATGCTCAGAAAATGTCAGTGCCACAGGCAAGCTCACTCACTGATGTGCTTCGATCTGTTGGAGAAAGGTAAGACAGCTCTCGAGGGTTACCAAAATGCATCTGAAACACACCTGAAAACCTCTCCAATAGCACAACTCCAATGGAAACTGTCAAGGAGATCAGAGTGAGGTTGAAAGTGTCGAGGAGCTTGAGCTGGAGGATTTTGAACTGGAGGGAGGCACTCTATAGTGACTAGCTAATGTTTACAATATACTATGATTTTCTACAGGCTCAACTCGCAATTCTGAGATATCGATTTTTTTTCTGACTCAGCATTTTGTTGCCCAGCCTCACAACTCTTGCTTTGTTCTTTCCTAATCGGGACGGGTGCTAGGTTTGACTGCAGTCTACCTTAGGAGGGAGGCTGAAGTTGCTGGAAAACTGCCACAAGCTCTGGAGCAAAAGCTTGACCTGTCAAAGCTGGTGATCCCCAGGCTGCCTGACCTCCGTATTGATACTGAAGACTTCAATGACCCTTGGCATGTGCACAGCAATGCAAACAATGAGATGCAAGAGAATGGTGAATACAACCCCTATGATGATGACGGAGGCAGTTTCCCACCAATGCCCACTTGGCAACCCACCTCCCGCTTGCACTCCCACCATCCTTCAGTTGCACTTTCAACTCACCACCAGTCTCAATCCACTTGTAGCCAGCAAGCCCCCCTCCAACCTCCACCAATCAGTCATCAGGGCTCAGTCCAGCCCCATCTCCCTCCCAGTCACCAGGGCTCAATCCAGCCCCATCTCCCTCCCAGTTGCCAGGGCTCAGTCCAGCCCCATCTCCATCCTGGTCATCGAGGCTTGGTCCAGTCTTCAACTCCAAGTCACCAGGGTTCAGTCAGTCCACCATCCCATGCAATGGACCAAAACGAACCCCAAGATGAAGCACTAATCTATGAACAGAGCCACCTCAGTGCTCGGGTTTCAAAAAAGCGCCAACTTGTGAATGTAGGAGGTTCAAATGAACCAAATGCCAAGCAAAAGGCCAAGAAGGTTCCTTGAACACCTATTTGGCCACTCCAGGAGACTCGCAGGTTTGCTGGTCCATCCACTGGCACACGTTCGCAGGTACGCCAAAAGAACCCTATGATTGTAACAACAGATGCAACACCTGTACCAGGTGCAGGCAACTATCATCATGTTGCTGCTCTTCATCTAGATAATGATACAGACAATGAGGACATATAATTGTTTTGTGGCTGATGATTAGAAAGTCCATGGAGCTAGTTACATGTTTTGCAGTGCTTCTATTGGAGCACGCTATGTTGTTTACAGAGTGTCTATATTGAAGAGTCATTTTTGAATCACTTCATTGCATACCAAAATGAACTGAGTCTCAAGCACTGCATAGTGCTCATGCTAATTTACATCTGCATTGCAGGTTGAAATCATCTTTTGACTTGTGAGACTTAAATTGTCTAACAAGGTTGAAAGCAATTCCAAAACTTCAATGTAAAAGTTTAAGTTGAGAGCACTCTAGAGTATAACATTAAACTTTGGAGTGCTTTAGGGATTAACATTAAACTTTAGAGTACTTTACCATATAAAATAAATTTCAAAGTTAAATATTATGTGCTAAAGTTCTCTAAGGTTAAATACAATATGCTAAAGTTCTCTAAAGTTAAATATGATGTGCTGAAGTTCTCTAAAGTTTAAATATAACTATAAAGAACCCTAAAGTTTAAACATAACTATAAAGAACCCTAAATTTTTTTAAAAACTTTGAAGCACTCTAGGTCTCTTGCAGGGAGGATTTAAACTTTTGCAACTTTAAGTAAAAAAGATTTTTGCTGATGCAACACTCTCCATGTCCTCCAACTGCTCTGATATTTCTGACTTACCATCACCTCTCATTCATCATTTCTCACTCTCTCCTGTTTGTGTTGCCCCTCCACTCCCCTCTCACTCTCTATGACTTGTTGACTTGTGATACAGACTTGGACTGATAGTATATACAGTGCCTCACCAGGCAATGTGCCACCACCACCCTGCATGCCATTGGTACTTGTGGGTGTCAATAGAGGCTGTCCTGTATATAATATGTCATATAATACCAGTAGAATTAGTGGTCCAAAAGAGGAGTGGATCAGCCTCATGTGGCTGGTGGAGTGTGCCTGAAAGCCTGTGCAGAGCCAATTTCTAAGGCCCTTTGCCACCCAGTGCAGCAAACAGTCAGGATCCCACAGGTTTGCTGTGCTCACCATGTGCATGTATGTTATCTACATATGTGATAATTATTATGTGGTTGTCCGATCTGTTTTCACAAGGCAGCAATGCAATCTATATCAAGTTTGAGGAGTAAAGTGTAAATTGCATAGAGCCCCCCACACAATGCCGATCTCCAAGCAAATGGCTACAACAGCTAAAGAAGATGTTCAAGATCCTATGCTTCTTGCTGTGAAGTCCTATACTGAGCACCTTGAGGCTGGCCACCCAGTTTCATTCTGTGCTTGTGCAAACAAGTTTGGTGTCTCCAGGGAGACACTACACCAGTGTATTGCGGGCAGGAGGACATGTAAGGAAGCCAATGATGATATGGCATGGTTTACACCTGAGGAGGACCAGGTTCTTATCAGGTTTCTCATGGAGATTGCTGAGCATGGCTTCCCTGACACAAAAAGGTACCTCAGGGAGTGTGTCAATGCCCTTCTAAGGGCAAAGAATGTAGATCCAACCTTCTCTGTTGGTATCAATTGGGTTGATGGCTGGCTGGAGCACCACAATACCATCAGATGCTGCTCCAGCACAATTGGCCACCAAACCAATGAAACAGACAAGGAAGCGCCATGTGATGAAGAAACATGAGGTCACTGACGCTCTAGAGGGGCCAGTTATGGTGTCTACACAAGCTACACACCCTTGCAGAGGTGTTGTATGCAAGAACTACTGTGAGGACTTAGATTCTGACTATGTTCCCTGACTCAAATTTGTAACCAAAAATCATTGTATATTCATGAAATACTATATATGATTTTTTCCGGTTTTTCCCTTCTCTTGTCCAGTACTGGCAACTGGGTGGCACTGTCATGCCCCATGCGTTCCACAATTTAATTCCGATATTTTCCTTTATCCATTCAACGACACCAACCCATCAGAACCAATCGATCAGAACCTAATCGAGCCGACTCCAATTACCATTACCCACTACCCGTCAGTTTGTAGGAATTATGGTGAAGTGAAATGCAGACTTATGACTCCCGCCAGATACATTGGCTCTTGGGTATATACGGCGGATACAATGACATATTACTCCACACTTTACCTACAGTGTTTTACTTTAGCGAGCAGGCTCCACTTTCCATTTCATATTCCTCTTTACTATTTAAACCCTCATGTATTCCCTCATACTTCTCCAGTTTTTGGATTGAATTAAGAACCGGTCCTCTACTCATTCCCATCATCTCCCTAAGGGTCTTACTCTATTCCTTCCGACTTCTTACTCCTTGTAAATCCTCTGCCATCATCCTCGATACGATACTCAAGAAATACGCCAAATCCCAAAGACATATAATTCCAATTTATTCCTCCAGCCTCTGACCAGAGCCGTCTTTAACAGTATCCGAAAACTTCAATTGAGTTCTATTGTTCATTATGGCATTCCACAACACCAGAGGACGTTTTTCCAAAGCTGGTCCTTCTACAAGGATTCCTGGCGCAATAAACTTTGATGAGTTGGACTCTGCTCCAGTCCCTCTTGTGGCTCTAGGCCTTGCTTCTACTGAGCATGAAGCCAATCCTTTGCAAGAAGAACCACTCCATTCCTCTACACCACTTCAGCCATCTACACCAGTTCAACCCACTACACCAGTTCACATGCCGACACCACTTATTCCTCAAGTTCCTCTCCCCGCAAATCCTACTCCACTTACCTCAAATCCTACTCCTCTTTTTCCACCATTTACTTCTGCTCCTCCTGTTTTCCCACCACCTCTTCCTTCCCTACCATTCATCTGCCATCCTGCCCCGCATCAAGTCCCTCAAAATACCGCTATGCCTCCTGCTCCTGCTGGCATTGATCCTGCTATGTGGGCTAACAATCAGGCCCTCATCCTGAGTCTTCTCCCAGCACTTCAGGCCATGTATCAGGCTCCCGCGGCAGCGCCACCTGCCCCTGTTTCACATCCCAAAGAGGGCGATGCTAAGGCTCCAACTCCCTTCAGTGGTGATGACCCCACTAAGCTTTGAGAATTCCTCTTCGAGTGCAGTGTCATTTTCGATATTAAACCCCGCACTTTCCAGACAGAGAAATCCCGCATCATCTATGCTATTAACCACCTCAATGGTATGGCTAAGCAGCATTTCTGCTGTTATATTGAAGCCAGATCTACGGATCCAAAAGTCAATTATTGGGCTCAGTTTTCTCTTGAGCTTGAAACCATCTTCAGTGATCCCGACTGTATCAGAAGGGCATCGGATAAGCTCCTCACACTCAAGATGTCGACTAATAGTCATCTCCATTGCTACACAGTCATGTTCAAAGCATATGCCAATGAACTTGGTTGGCCAAATGTAGTTCTCCGCCAACTCTATTACAACAGCCTTCCTACCCACCTCAAGGATGTTTGGATTCAAAAAGATCCACCTGCTGACTTCGATAATCTCATTAAAGAAGCGCAGCAAGCTGATAACTGTCACTGGAAGCATGAGGACGAACGCAAAAAGTCCGAAGCTGCTCAGTCCCATAACTCCGATCAAAAGAGCAAAGCTTCCTCCAGTACGCAACAGTCCAGATCTTCCTCTTCCTCAAAGCCCTCTTCCTCTACTCCGAAACCCTCTACTTCTTCCTCCTCCACTTCTAAACCCTCCAACAATTCCTGCTTCACTCCTTCCACTTCCTCCACTAAGGACCTCACCAAAATCCTCAGTCCTGACAGCAAGCTCCTTCCCGCCAAACGCGCTCACTGTGAGCAATTGGGTCTCTGCACCTATTGCGGAGAAAGTCATGGCACAGTTTGTCCGATCAAACCTGCCAAGCCAAAACCTTTGGACGATAAGTCCTCTTTGAACTCCAATTCCTCCTCCTCCAAGTTGACTAACAACACTTCAAACAGCTCAAAACCCAAGGGTTGTGTTGCTCAAGTCATCGACTCTGTTGCAGAAGAATCTGATCTGTCGGAGGATGCTGCCAATATGGATTTTTGAACCACAGTCTTGCTGGCACACCAGGCCCCTGCATATCATCAGGTAGTGCACCCACTCAACCTGAAAACTCCACTATTCCTGAAGCTATGTATGTACAATTTGGGTTGTGCATTAGGCTGCTATATGCAAATGGCCAGTGAGTGGGGGTGGCCAGTGGGTGGTTGAGTACTGTACATATTGAGAGAATGTATTTGAGAGTGGGCTAGAGGAGGTCTCATAGTTGTTCCTGAGCTATTAGCTCAAAGATGGAGGGTTTGTAATGGTCAACACTCACATCATTGTAAAATTCCATTGGTTGATACACACTGTCATGTTGAGAGGGTCTGAAGGGGTGGCTGCAGGGTTTGAGACATTGTGGTTGAGTCCAAGCAAGTTGAAAAAAAAACCCCCCAAGTCCAAAAATGCTTCCACCACACCACCTTTGGATTCCATCTCATCCCCAATGTACACCACTCATGTTGACTTGCTCCTACATTCTACAATAAACATGTGCAGAAGTCTTCACAAGATGCATTCATGTACAGTGACTCAAAAAACTGGTTCACATTTGGCAAATTTTTCCTTGCAAGGCCAATTGTGGCGCAGATAACAAAGCTAAACTCGTGGAAATTTTCTGTAACAAAGAAAAGTATCGTGGCCCTGTTTGTACTAAATGCCAAAGCATTAGCTTCATGTATTGATTTAATACAGGATTTACAATGACCACCACTCAATGAACCAGTTTTTGTGCTCTCCCAAAATTTTGGGTTTGTCACAGATATCACATGACTAAACCTTCAATATCATGTAAATATGTCTTAATAACATATATAGGACCCACCAGCATCATCACCCCCCCAACAAACATGTCCACTGTCTCCAACCAAACTATCCTCACTTTGCTCCAAAATGGCTACTCCTGACATAAACTGGCTGCCCAAACACATGTCAGCCACTCTACAGTTAGGAGACACTACTCTATCATCAGTTACACCCTCCCCAGGCAGTGTGGTGGGCACCCAGCCAGGCTATCTGAAGCCCCTTGTTCACAAAATCACATCTGGAGCAGCTCACACTGCCACTGAACTCAAGGAAACTCTGGAAATGGGTGTCTGTATCCATACCATTAGGGACACATTAAAGCAAGAGAGGTTAGTGTCCAAAGTTAAGGTAAACAGGCCTGTTCCTTCCAAGTCTCATCAAAGCACAGGTTAGAGCCTGCTCTGGAGCATTGGCATTGGACTCTGGATGACTGGAGGAGGGTCATATGGTCAGACAGGACTAAGTATAACAGGGTAGGGCCATATGGGGGGGTTTGGAGTAGAAAAAACCTGGCTCTGAGCAGGAGGTCTGGGCTACTCTAAAGTTAAGGGTTGATTCCATATCATTTGGGGCTGCAACCCTGCTCATGGAGCAAGGCATATGCTCACAATAGATAGTAGAATGGATGCTGAGCTGCACACCAGCATTCATCAAGTTGAATTCCTGGCAATTGTCATGTTTTATTCATCAGATAGGCCTTGGTTCACCTTTCAACAGGAAAATGACCCTAAAGCCACCTTCAAGAAGGCCCTAAAATGGTCCCAACAGAACAAGGTGATTGTCCTGAAGTGGCCTGCAGTCACATGACCTCAGCCCTTTTGAATATGGGTGGCAACACCAGAAATGGCATGTGATGGAATCGGTAATTCTGCTGATCTCCGACAGAGATCAATCGAACGGAAGCCGAGAGAATGGAAGGAAGGGGGTCTTGAGGCTTATCCGTTCACCGACGGAATTCGGATCTCCTCTCGTCCGTGCGTGCTGGCGGGAATACAATCTCCGAAAGGTAGGGGGAAGTGGGGACGACGACTTAGGGGCTTGTCGGACCTAATTCCCAAGCAACTGCCCAAAAGCACGACGGGCGCCCAATCTGTCTTGGTGTAGACGCTCTGACTAGGTATGACTCCGAAGGGGCTGACTGAAGCGGGGGTTCGGTCCGGCTGGCTAGCCTGGCAGTGCTGAGGGTGGGAGTTAGCACGCAAGGGCGGGGAAATGAACCACCGGTCTTGAGGTCCGAAGTCCGAAGGGGCAAGCGGGCGAGCGAGCGGGGCGGGATTTACAGCGAGTGAGGCGGGGCGCAATAACAAATGTCTATAATCGAGACGTCGAGTGAGGTATGTTCCTCATCGAGTCCGAGCTTAAATACAAAGCCTAAACTACATACATGCGGCTACGAGACTGCAGGAGGCAGTGAGGTGGAAGGCGGTGAAGTGGGTGGCATCGCATAGTGTAGGTGGTAAGAAGCAGAGGCGGGGGTGGTGTGGAAGTGGGAACTACACACGGGCGGTGAGGTGGAGGCTATGTGAATGCGGTGGAATGGGAGTGGAAGCGAAGAGGAAATAGTGGAGCGTGCGGGGCGGAGGGTCTACACTATCGGAGCGAGTCTAGTAAGGTAGGCGACAGCCAAGAGGCGCAGGCACAGCCACCGACTCCACCAGTAGGTCAATTCCTCCCCGCGCCTGCGCCATGTAGTTAGCAACCAGGGATAAAAGAATGTAGACCTTTAAAATAAAATATTTTATCCCATCCAAATCGTGCCCGACCCCCTCAGTTGGGCCCAATTAGGGAAAAATGTGTTGTCGGCCGGAAGGGCTTTTTTTAGGCAAGAACAGCCCTTTGGGGAGTTTTCATTTTTCCGGATTGCAGAACTTGGCAGTTGTGTCACGTGGTTTTGCTTTGTATTGTTGCTTTGTATTCATCTTGCTTTGTATTTTAAATTGCTACATCAACAACAAAAATTCATATATGAACCACTGAACTGAGATCATGGGACGCCCAAAGAACTCAATAAGGGCATGAAGAATTCTAATTGCAAATACTCCAACCCACAGACTGCATAGAATTGCGGAGGATCGGGCACCTACAAAAGCAAGGAATGGCAGAAAAGCATTAAGAATTCTTGAAAAGAATAATTCT
>Ga0307515_10017996_pt1 | contig 12827 bp, 11 predicted proteins | sample 17_EM_MG_FD_194513 | JGI IMG/M metagenome (GOLD analysis project Ga0307515, IMG submission 194513) | Populus trichocarpa ectomycorrhiza microbial communities from riparian zone in the Pacific Northwest, United States - 17_EM | ecosystem: Host-associated > Plants > Roots > Unclassified | place... | reverse complement strand
AAGATAGGATCCTATGTACATTAACATAGCCGCCTATCCAAATTCAAGAGGCTTCGATGGCCACGACCTTTCCCGCCAACCCGCTGAAGCTCGTCGGGTTGGTCAACCGGGCATTTGCACGCCTCGTCGACGCGCCGCTGCGTGAGCTGGGCATCGCGACAGGCCAGGTGCCGGTGCTGGTCGCGTTGAAGCAGCACGGTGCCTTGCCGCAGGCCGAGCTGGCCCGCATCGCCCGTGTCGAGCAGCCGAGCATGGCGCAACTGCTGGCCCGGATGGAGCGCGATGGCCTCGTGCAGCGCACGCCCGACCCTGCCGACGGCCGCAGCCGCCTGATCACACTGACCGACAACGCTGCACGGCAACTGCCCAAGGGCCGGGCGGTGATGGAGGCGACCAGCGAAAAGGCTCTGGCGGGCTTCAGCGCCAAGGAGCGCGACCAACTCGGGGCCTTGCTGGCCCGCGTGCTGGCCAATCTGGACGCCGTCGACAGCAAGGAGTAGCTCGACCACCCGGGTTCACCCTAGCCCGCCAGCGCGTGGCGGGCCTCTCGCGGTGGCTATGATCCGCGCCACTTTTGGCGTGCCACGCAGCCGCAGCCGCACGCCTTGGAGAGAACCATGTCCACACTCAAGAGCCGCCTGGCGCAAATTCCTGAAGGTTCAGGCGCGCTGTTCTTCGTCCAGATGTTTTCGACGCTGGGCTTTGCGGTGCTGTATTCGACGCTGGTGCTCTACGCCACCAAGCACCTGCATTTCTCGAACAAGGACGCCTCGGCGACGATGGGCGTGTTCGGCGCCTTCAACTACGGGCTGCACCTGTTTGGTGGCTACCTGGGGGGGCGTTTCCTCAGCAATCGCAATCTCTTCATCGGCGGCATGGTGCTGCAGGTGGTCGGCTGCGCCATCCTGTCCATCGGCTCGGTGTCGTCGCTGTACTGGGGCCTGGCGCTGTTCCTCACAGGCAGCGGGCTGAACGTCACCTGCCTGAATATGATGCTGACGCAGCGCTTCGCGCCGGACGACATGCGCCGCGAAGGCGCGTTCCTGTGGAACTACGCGGGCATGAACGTCGGCTTCACCATCGGGTTCCTCGCCGCGGGCTATTTCCAGTTCAGCGAGAGCTACAGCCAGCTGTTCATCTTCGCGACCATCGGCAACGTGCTGGCGATCGCTCTGGCGCTGGCCAACTGGAAGTCGCTGGCCGACCTGAGCACGCCGCTGCTGCAGGCGACGCCGCAGCAATTCCGCCAGCGCTTCGCGGTGGGCCTGGTCATCCTCGTCGGCTTGGTGCCCATCCTCTGGTACATGCTGCAGAAGCCGGAATTGACGGGCAGCCTGGTGAAGTGGATCGGCGCAGGCATCGCGCTGGTGCTGGTCTGGCTCACACTGAATCATCCTGATCGGCGCGAGCAGCGCAACATGTGGGCCTACCTGATCCTGACGATTGGCTCGCTGGTGTTCTGGATGCTCTACCAGATGGCGCCCAACGGGCTGCAGACCTTCGCCGACAGCAACGTCGACATGGTCGTCTGGGGCTTCACGGTGGCGCCGCAGTGGATCCAGAACATCAACACGATGGTGATCGTGGTGGGTGGTCCGACGATGTCGGCGCTGTTCGTGCGGCTGCGCTCCCGCGGCTGGCAAATCGACGTGCCGCAGCAGTTCGCCCTGTCGCTGACGCTGATGGGCGTGGGTTTCCTGCTGCTGCCCGCCGGCATCTCGATGGCCGATGGCCGCGGCCTGGTTGGTTTCGGCTGGCTGTTCTGGAGCTTCGCGCTGCAGGCCGTCGCCGAGCTGCTGATCTCGCCGGTGGGCTACGCGATGATCGGCAAGCTGGCGCCACGCCAGCACCAGGGCGTGATGATGGGCGCGTGGATGCTGGTCACCGGGGTGGCCTCGGTGTTTGCAGGCGAGCTGTCGGGCCGGCTGCCGGAGCCGAACGGCAGTACGCCGCTGGCGACCAACCCGGCCTACGCCGAGCAGTTCTTGCAGTTGGGCGCGGGCAGCTTCGCGGTGGGCGTGGTGCTGGCCGTGCTGATCCCGTTCCTGCGCCGCCTGATCCGCGACAAGGACACGCCGGCGGAAGACCAGCCGGTGCCGGCCGTCGCACCGCGCTGAGCGGGTGTCTCTAACGCGCAGGACCAGCGGCGCGGGTGGCGCCCCGCATTGCCGGGCCCCACGCGAGCCGCTATCCTCGCCCGCCGGGAGGGATCCGCTTGCCTTCGTTTCTCGACAGCGCCGACGCGCGGCAGCTCAAACAGACCATTGACTGGCATTTGGCGAACATCGCCAAGGACGCCGAGCTGACGCAGCGGCTCGAAGGCGTGGCCACGAACCGCGCGTTCGGCGGCATGTGCTGGTACTGGGGCCCGAAGCTGTATGCACGCAACCGCGCTGCGTTCCGCTCGTTCATCCTGAACCACTTCAGCGACACGGCGCTGGTCGACAACGGCCGTTTCCTGCAGCCGGAGCCCATCGCCTGGAAGGGCGCACAGGCGCAGGCGCTGGACCCGTGGTTCGACGAGGTCGACCGCGCTGACGACGTGCCGCTGTTTCGCAGGCTCTACGCCTGGAAGTGGCGCCACCGCAGCGGCTGGGGCATCGACGCCGAGCAATGGTGCGCCGACCTGGCCAGCCGCTTTGCCGCGGCCGAAACGCCGGCGCGCCGTGCGCGTGTGCTCGACAAGCTCGACCTGGGCTCCCGCGCCGAGCTGGACGAAGCCACCGCGCTGCGCCTGTACGAGGCCGATCGCACGCTCAGCGTCCCGTTCGTCCTCAAGCACCTGCCTCACCGCGCGTGGCGCGACAACGCCGACAAGCGTTGGACCCGGTTGATGGGCCAAGCCGAATCGCAGGGCGACCGCGCCTTCGCTTTCTCGCTCTACCGCCGCCAGGTGCCGCTGGACCGTTGGCGCGACGAGGCGCTGGCGCTGGCGCTGGCTCGCGGCCAGCAGCCGCAGGCCGAGCTGATCGCCGCGCTGGACGAACGCCACCCCGAGGGCCTGTGGTCCGACCTCGGGCCGGTCTACGTGGCCCTGCTCGAAGCGCGCGGCGCCGACCTGCTGCCCTACGTGCAAAAGCACCTGAACCAGGTCTGGTCGTGGACATCGATGGGCGACAGCGCGCTGGCGCTGGCCAAGTTGGCCAAGGCGCGCGGCTGGGTCGACTTCCGCATCGCGGTGCTGGTCAAGTGCGCACGTGGCAAAGCCTACAACGACGGCCTGCAGGAAACGCTCGACGACAAGACGCTGGCCGAGACCGAGCGCCTGCGACGCCTCGCGCTGTTTTCTGGCGTCTCGCGCGAATGGAACTTCCTCGGCTGGGGTCTTGCATCGGTGCAGCAACTGGAGCCGGCGCTGGCGCTGAAGCTCTACGAGCGCTACCCGCATCTGGCGCGTACCCAGTTCAAGGCGCATGTGACGCCGGCCTGGGCCGAAGACTATTCGGCGTTGTTCGAGCGCGCCTGGGCCACCGGCGACGAAGACCTCGCCGACCACCTGGCGAGCCGCTACGTCACGCGCGGCATGTGGGGCAAGCCGGATGCGAAGCAGCTGGCGCCGGCCGAACGCGTGGCCGATCTGCTGGTGGCACTGAAGCTCGAGCCCGGCCTGTTTGCGCGCCGCGCCGCGGCCATCCTGACGCGCATTCCCGCCTATGCCGTGCGCGACTACGCGGGCCTGATCCGCAACAACCGGCTGGCACGCTTGCTGTTCGAACGTTCGATGGGCGACTACCTGGCCGGCCCGGACGGTGCGGCGGTGCGCGATCTGGTCGAAGGCTCCGAGATCCATGTCCAGCGGCTCGCCTACCGTGTGCTCGGTCAGCGCGACGAGCGTGCGCGCCAGCTCGCCAAGGACAACCTCGACATCCTGATCGGCACGCTGCTGCGCCCGCTGCACCGCGAAACCCGTGCCCAGGCTTTTGGCGCGTTGAAGAACGCAGCCCATGGCGAAGAGGGCGCTCGCCGCGTGCTGGCTCGCTCCCGCGAGGCCTTTGCGTTGCCCGACGAGGGCTACCCGAAAGAAGGGCTGCTCGACCTCGTCGCGCACATCCTGGCCCGCCACCCGGTGCTGGCCGAGGCAGGCGAAGCGCGTGTCGTGTACCGGAGGGCCGCATGAGCTTTCAGGCCGTCACCTACGCATCGCCCAGCGCTTTCGTCTCGACGCGTGACCGCGCCGACCTGTCGATGGCCGCCAATGCCCTGCGGCCGGTCTCGTTCCACGGCCGTGTGGTCGAACATGGCTTCGTGCTGCGCGTCGCGCTGCGGGCGCTCGGCGAAGCGATCTGGAGCGAAGACAACTGGGCCAGCGGCAGCGAGATGTCGCGCGTGCTCGACCCGGTGATCACGGTCCACCCCGACCGGGTCTGGTTCGAAGCGTTCACGCAAGACCTGGGTGCCTACGCGTCGCTGCGGGTTGATCGCTCGGTGTTCGAAACCGAGGGCGAGGTGCACTGCGGCACCACCAACATCGACTTCACCGCCTGGCTGTGGGGTGCGTTGAGCGAGATGCGCACCTCGCGCGAGACGCACTTTCGTGTCGGGGCCGAAGGCTTCGAGCTGCGCACCGAATCGGCCGGCGGCCGTTTCGAGCAGAAGGTCGAGCTGCCCGACCGCTGGGTGCGCGGTTTTCTGCAAGTGCAGGCCGCGATGGCGATGCCTGGTACGCGGCTGCGGGTGCGGCCGGTCGATCTGCTGGCGGCGATCCGCTTCCTCAAGCACCACAAGGCCAAGGTCAGCCCGCGTGCGTTGCGCTACGAGTTCCAGCCTGATCGCGACGCCGAGCTCGTCATCGAACCCTGGGACCACCGCGTGCCGCTGGTGGGGGCCACGCAGGGCTACCCCGAGCAGCGCACGATCCGCACCTGGGGCCGGCGCAAGCTGAACCTGATCGAGTCCTTGCTGCCGTTTGCCGAGCATGTCGACGTGTACCTCAAGGGCCGTGCGCTGCCGAGCTTCTATGCGGTGCGGCTGCCCGGCATGACCTTTTTGCTTGGCCTGACAGGCGTTGGCGCGGGCGGTGGCTTTGGTGGCGACAGTGGGCTCGACTTGCTGAGCGACAGCGAGCGCAGTGGCGAAGACGCGCAAGCGCGCGTGCTGGCTGCGCTGGCACCGCTGTTCCATGCGAGCACCGAGACGCTGTCCGCGGCGAGCGACTTGTCGCTGGTCTACACCGCCAACGCGCTGGCGGCCTTGAACCGCGCCGGGCGCGTGATGTTCGATGTCGAGTCGCGCGACTGGCGTCACCGCGAGTTGTTCTCGCCGCCGATCGACACGGCGACGATGTTCCCGCCGGACCCACGCAAGGAAGCAGCCGCTGCGTTGCTGGCCACGCCCGGCGGTGTGCGCGTGACCGCGGCGCAGGCCGAAGAGCAAGAGAAGCTGCGCCAGTTCCGCGACCCGCGCACCGGCGAGAAGGTCGAGCACAAGACGGTCTATCGCCAATGGCGCATCACCGGCCAGTGCGGCGACCAGACCACCGAGCTGGTCGTCAACGACGAAGACCGCATCGTGTTCGGCAGCTGCGGCTGCAGCTGGTTCCGCGAGCATCTGCTGAACAAGGGCCCGTGCGAGCACATGGTGGCGCTGTTTCGCGCCAGCGAAGGAGAGCGGCGTGGCGCTTGACACCACCTCCCGCCTTGGCGATAGTTCGCCCCGCCCAGAGGGGTTGCAGCTAGCGACGATGCTGCGGTGTTTCGCCGCGGTAGCCTCATACCCCCATCACTTCGCCACGGTCCCCACGTACGAAACGTGGGGAGGCCGTGAGTCCAGAGCCTTGCAGGTAACGCACCCCCTGGGCACCTTTCTCTTCATGACGGCCGCATGCCGTGTCTCGCCATGCGGCTGCTGATCCTCGTCGCCCTGTTGTACGTCGGCTGGCGCGTGTTTCGCTATGTGCAGCGTGCCCTCGACCGCCACCGCCCACCGCCGCGCGACATCTCGCGCCTGGCCCGAGACGGCGACGATGACGCCACCGGTGCACTGAGCGAAAAGATCGACCTGTCCGGCGGCCCGTTGAAGGACAAGCACCTGCGCCGGTCGTGGCGCGACCCGCGCTTGCTGCCCAAGCGCAAGCGCGGCTGGGACGAGCCCAAGGCGCCGAAGGTGATGTCGATGGACGAGGCCAAGCGCCTGTTTGCCGGCACGCTGCGCACCCGCGACCGCCACTCGCGCGACCTGGCCACCGATGCCGAGCAGCTCGAACGTTATGGCCTGCCTCTCTGGCGCAGCGAGGCCGACGTGGCCGCCGCGCTGGGCATCACCGAAAAGAAGCTGCGCCACTACGCGATCCACCGCCAGCGCGAGCGCGTCGTCCACTACCTGAGCTTTGCGATCCCCAAGCGCAACGGCGGCGAGCGCCTGATCATGGCGCCCAAGACCGAGCTGAAGGCGCTGCAGCGCCAGCTCAACACGCTGCTGGTTGCGAAGCTGCCGGTATCCGACGCGGCGCACGGTTTTCGGCCCGGCCGCTCGATCGCGACCAACGCGGCGCCGCACGCCGGCAAGCCGGTGGTGCTGAAGCTCGACATCCAGGATTTCTTCCCCAGCCTGCATGTGGGTCGCGTGCGCGGGCTGCTCATTGCGCTCGGCTACGCCTACCCGGTGGCCGCGGGGCTGGCGGCCTTGATGACCGAGAGTGAGCGCCAACCGGTGACAGTGGACGGCGAGTGCTTCCACGTGCCGATCGGCTCGCGCCATGCGGTGCAGGGCGCGCCGACCAGCCCGGGCCTGGCCAACGCGTTGGCGCTGCGGCTGGACCGGCGGCTGGGCGGCCTGGCGCGTGCGCATGGTTTCGTCTACACCCGCTACGCCGACGACCTGGCGTTCTCGGGCGACGACGTGGAGGCGGCGCGCCGGTTGATCAAGCAGGCCGAGTCGATCGTGCGCGGCGAGGGCTTCCGCCTGAACCGCGAAAAGACCAGGCTGATGACGCAGGCCAGCGCCCAGCGCATTGCCGGTGTGACGGTGAACGCCACGCCCGGCTGGTCGCGCGATCAGCGCCGCCGGCTGCGAGCCGAGCTGCACCGTGCTCGGACCAGCGGGGCAGCCGATGCTTCGCTGTGGCACAAGCTGCGCGGCAAGCTGGCCTTCGTGCGTATGCTGAACCCGGCGCAGGCCGAGCGGTTGGCGCGCGGCGTGCCGAGCGAGCCGCCAGCGTCACCCCCCGCGCCCTGACGGCGGCCAGGCCCTAAGATTTCGGCGGAGTGCCCGGCCGGGCGTTCAAGACCAGGAGACCGCCGGATGTCGATGTGGAAGCGCGTGCTCGGCTACGGCGCCTTGCTGGCGGCCGGCACGCTGGCCTTGCAGTGGCTGGAGTACCAGCGCCTGGCGCGCGCGTATCCGGGCGAGTTCTACCTTTTTCTTATCGCCGTGGCCTTTCTGGTGCTCGGCGTGGTCATCGGCGCCCGGGTCATCGGCCGGGCGCCGCCGCCGGCGCCTTTCGACGGCAACCCCAACGCGCGCGACACGCTCGGCATCAGCCCGCGGGAGCTGGAGGTGCTTCACGAGTTGGCCGCCGGCCGCTCGAACAAGGAGATCGCGGACCGGCTGAACATTTCGCCCAACACGGTGAAGACGCATGTCTCGCGGCTGTTCGAGAAGCTGGATGCCGAGCGCCGCACCGACGCGATCAACAAGGCCCGCGAGTTGGGCCTCGTGCCCTGACGGCTGCCGAATTGCCAGGGATTACCCGTGGGTGAGGGGTCCATCACCCTCGAATCACCCTTTCTTCCGATTGATTCGGCACCCCGCCGGGCCGCCAATGGGGCCTTCATCCATTTTCGAGAGAGGTGTTTCCGATGCTCCGCAAGATCCTGACCTACGGCACCGTGGCCGGACTGATCGCCGGCATTCCGATGTCCGTCATGGTGCTGGCAATGAACGGCCAGCAGATGATGTCGTACGGCATGGTGCTGGGCTACCTGACGATGCTGATCGCGCTCAGCGCCGTGTTCGTCGCCATCAAGCGCCACCGTGATGTGGACGGTGGTGGCGTCATCCGCTTCTGGCCCGCCTTCGGCCTGGGCCTGTGCATCAGCGCCGTGGCCGGTGTGTTGTATGTGCTGAGTTGGGAGCTGGCACAGGCTGCGACCCACATGGACTTCGCCAGCGACTACGCCAAGGCGATGATTCAGCAGCAGCGTGCAAAGGGCGCCAGCCCCGAGGCGCTGGCCAAGCTGAGCGCGGAGATGGATGCTTTCAAGGTCCAGTACGCGAGCCCGCTGTTCCGGCTGCCGATGACCTTCATCGAAATCTTCCCGGTCGGCGTGCTGGTGTCGCTGGTCTCGGCCGGGCTGCTGCGCAACCCGCGCTTCCTGCCGGCGCGGCGGGGTTAGCCGCGGACGAAGTCCTTCGCGTCGGCTCGGGTGTTGATCTCGAACAGCAGCCCGCCGGGCGCGACGCAGAAGAAGCGCGAGCCGCGGTCGTGGCTGAAGACCTCGGTTTGCATCTTCACGCCATCGGCCTTGAGGCGGTCGTACATCGCTTGCACATCGGCCGCGGTCGGCAGTTCGAAGCCGACGTGGAAGTTGTGCGGCCACTCGACCTGGAAGTCTTTGGCCTGTTCGATGACGATGTCGAAGCCCGGGCGCCGGACCATGCTCATGCCGGGATATTCCGTCGCGGCGCAGCCCAGGTGCTCGACGAAGAAGCGGGTGGTCGCGGCGATGTCGTTGGAGGGGAAGCTCAGGTGGTTGAGCTTCATCGTGGTGGCGATGTCGTTCATGCGATGTCTTGGGTTGGTTTGACCGAAGTCATCGTAGAAAACAGCCGCTGTCCGGGCTACTCGCATCGGCCGTCCTGGCGCTGCCACAGGGGCAGCGGCGGCGTCACCGAGTGCCTGACTCGCTTTCGGGGCTGATTTCGGGGCCGATAGCGGCCCCGTGCAGGTAGCCGAAGACGGCTGCTTCAACACGTCGCTGCAACCCTGCTTCGTCAGACTCGCCACGCTCACCGGCACCATCGACGATGCCGCGGATCACCGCACCCACGTCGTTCACCGCCAGGTCGTGGTCGCGCTGGCGCGGCATGTCTGCGCGGCTCAGTACCTCGGCAAGCAGCGCGCGAAAGGCGCCCTTGTTCACCGCTGCGCGCAGTTCCGGGCGGGCTTCCTCGATGTCGAGCAGGCGCGCCAGCTCCGGCCGTCGCAACTGCTGCCCTACGGCCGCAACGATCAGCACCCGAAGCGCCGCCGCTCCACTTTCTTCCGCAAGTGCCGTCTGCGCCTCGGCGGTGAAGCGTTCGCCTTCGCGCTGCACCAGCGCCAGCGTCAGCGACTCTTTCGACGGGAAATACTGGTACAGCGAGCCGATGCTCACACCTGCGCGCTCCGCGACCGCGTTGGTGTTGAAGCCGGTCATCCCGCGCGTTTCAAGCACTTGCGCCGCGGCTTCGAGCAGTGCGGCAACGGTCTGCTGTGAACGGGGTTGCTGCGGCGCCTTGCGTGGCTTCAGCGGGGTGGAACGGGGCATGCGAGTGAGGCCGGAAAGCAGGGATCTGTTCGCGCGAGTTTACGGATTGGCCGGTGCGATTCACTGATGGCGTCATCGCGGGCGCGACGAAGCCTCCCACACGTCAGGGCTGGTGCCAACCAGCTCCTTGATGTTCGACCAGGTGGGTGAGCCTGGCAGACTCGTGCGGCCCTGCACCGCGGTCACGGCAAAGGCCACCATCCGGTCGCGAACACGGTCTTGCTCCTGCTGGGGCCACGTCTCCATCGCGTGCGGCCCGCGCACGACGACGATCTCTTTCAAGCCATGCACGCGGTCGTAGGCGGCGATGGTGCCTTCCAGGCTTTCGGCGCGGTCCCACAGCCCCTTCGCAAAGAACACCGCCGGCCATTGGTTCATGCCAGCCAGCACGGCCGAGTTGGGATAGAAAGCGACATGGTGGTCGGCCGCCATGCCGCCGAGAAAGAGGTTGCGATCGGCCAGGTCAGGCGCGTCGGGCAGATGGCCGGCACCGCTGACGAATGAGGCGTAGAGCATCGCCGCCTTGATGTTGGTGAAGCCCTTTGGCGGCGCGCAGGTCACCGTCGGCTGGTCGTAGCTGCAGTCGCCGGCAAAGTTCTTCGTCATCGCCCAGCCGGTGGTCATCGAGCCGCGCGAGTAGCCCAGCAACAGCAGCGGGATCTGCCGGGCCGTCTTGCCCGCCAGCAATCGCCCGCCTGCAGCCGATCCCTCCAGCAGCTCGCCGCGCGGCGTCAGCAAGCGCATGCCGCGGCCGTGCTCCAGTTGATCGAGCACGCGAAAGATGTCTTCGCCTTGCTCCAGCGTGTTGGTATCGCTGTAGCCGCCCGAAAGACCTTCGCCGCGGCGGTCGTAGGCCAGCACGTCGAAGCCGGCGCGGTTCAGCGCGTAGAGATGATCGCGCCACATCCGCATGCCGATGCTCTCGGTCGTGGCATTGGGGTAGCGCACCGGCGTGGCGTAGCGCGTGGCCGCATCGACCGTGATCGCCTCATCGGCTGGGTGCTGAATCGCCGTCAACTGCCCGCCGCCGCCGGGGCTCATGACGACGAGCGCCCGGGTGTGACCGCCGCGCCCATCGGCGACACCCGCACCTTCGACATACCAGCCGCGCAGCTTGATGTCGCCGTGCAGGTTCAGCGTCAACCGCTCCAGCGGGTCACGCGGCACCGTGAACTCGACCACGTGCGTGCGGCCATCGGCCTCGGCCACCGCTTCGGCGTACGGCGGCTTGGCGAAAAAACCGGGCTTGCGGATCTGCCGCAGGTCCACGGCGCCGTCGGGCTCGATCTTGCCGACCGGGTCGACCAGCCCGGTGACGCGGGTAGCCCGCGCCTTGTTCGGCGGCAACCATCGCTGCATCTGCTCGTCGATGCGCTGGAAGCACGCCGCATCGACCTTGCATGTGGCCCAGCGCGCCTTCAGCTTCGCATCGGTGAACTCGTCGACGTAGAAGTCACCCCGGTAGCCCACCGGCGGCTTGTTCGCGGTCAGCAGCAGCGGAACGCACTGGGTCGCGCCATTCGACTGCGGCAACAGATAACCTGGCAGTTCAGCGTTGCGGTCGGCGCCCACCCAGGCATGGCAATCGGTGGGTGGGTTGGCGCGTGGGGCAGGCGCCGAAACCGGCGCCGTGGAGCACGCTGCCAGCGCAACGAGGCAAGTGAGCCCAACGGAGGCAAACGACACCTGCACCTGCATCGGCATCCTTTCACTTCATGGCGAAGGGGACGCGTCAGGTTACCTGACGAAGCCGATCGCGCTGAGTGCCGGCTTCGTGGCGATCAAGGTCATTGGGGTGCGGGCCTGTAACGATACTCAGTGGCTTTCGTAGGCCCCGATGTCGAACCCGGCGCCGCGCGGCCGCACCACCTTGTTGATGTCTTGGGTCGGTGCCGAGTCGGCCGTTCCATTGTCGACCGCTGGGGAGTCCTTCCTCAGGCGGTAGTTTCCGGATCCATCGGCCTGGTAATCCTTGAACAAGGGATCTTCCGCGATGGTGTCGATGTCGACGCCAACCTTCATGATGATGGGTCGAGCGCTTCCGTTGACGAGGTTGTTGGCAACCGTGTTGTGCGAACCGATGCAGTTGTCGCCTGCATTGCAGTACTCCATGAAACCGACATTCGGGTTGTTGTAGAGGATGTTGTTGATGACCTTGGTGTAGTCGAGCACGACGCCGCCGGGGCTGTCTCCCGCGCCAATGACCATCCCGCCGCCCATGGTGGCCGATCCGTTCGCGAACACCGTGTTGTTGGCAACCACCACGTTGTTGGCCGCGTGCCAGAGATGGATTCCCCACGAGGAGGCGCGGTAGACAATGTTGTTGAAGACGTGGCCGCGCAGATTCGAGTGATAGATCCCCTGCACCTGATTGCATGCGCCGAGCTGACCAATGTCGTGGACGACGTTGCTGATGATGTCGTTGTCCGAGGCGCTGTAGCTGCCGTTCAAGATCCCTGCGCCGCCGTTGCCAGTGCAACCGCCCGATACCGCCAGGTTGTGCACATGACTGTGGGCAATCGTTGTGTGCGACCCATAGTTCAAGATCCCCAATCGGCCGGGCCCGGTGACATCGAAGCCGATGATGTCGACGTAGCTGCCGTTGTTGGTCCACATGACTTCGGTGCCTGTCCCGACAATCTTGGCGCCCCACTTCGGCTTTCCCTTGTACAAGAAGATGATCCTGCCGTCCGCTGTGCCCGAGGCACTGGTGACGACATTGCCGTTGTACGTCCCCGCCGCCACGTGAATCGTGGTGGAGGGCTTCGCGACACTCGACGCCTTCTGAATGGTCTTGAACGGATCGCCTTCGCTGCCAGTACCTGAATCAGAGCCCAGGGTCGAAACGTAGAGGTGGTACAGACTTGAGGAGCCGTACGCGGCCGCATCACTGTTGACGTTGAAACGCGTTGAATCGATCTGGTCCGAGACGCCGGTATCGGCAACCGCGCAGGTGGTGAAGGACGCGGCTGCTGCGGCGCAGATCAGAAGCCTGGATCCGAACGCAGTGACGGGCTTGATGTGACTGTTCATACTTGAATCCTTCTGAAGGTTCCAATTCGATGCGGGAGGGACGGTGGCGTTGTCGCCGACCACCTCGAGCGCATGCGTTCCATTGATGACACGGCTGGCAGTTCCGGCGTGGCCTTGCGAAGGGCTCCGGCGCCGCATTCTTGACAGCTATTGCCGGTTTGAGGTCGGCGAGACGGTGACAGGCAGGTGACATCAGGTCGCCTCACGGCGACACCGACCCTGCGCACACCACCCGAGCGGCGGGAGTGGCTCTACGAGCCCGTGGCGCGGCGCTGAAGAGAACTCACGGCGCTGAGGCGGGCGCCTCTGGCGCCTCTGGCGCTGCCG